>Ga0180012_1000016_pt1 | contig 104881 bp, 107 predicted proteins | sample KR11_S2_MetaG_FD_122243 | JGI IMG/M metagenome (GOLD analysis project Ga0180012, IMG submission 122243) | Groundwater microbial communities from the Olkiluoto Island deep subsurface site, Finland - KR11_S2_MetaG | ecosystem: Environmental > Aquatic > Deep subsurface > Groundwater | place...
GGCGGCTTTCTGCTTTCCTTTCCCGCGGCCCGCAATATCAGTCCGAACCGGTGGATCCTGTCGCTGACGCGGCGTTTCCTCGAAGTGGCACGCACCGTGCCCGAACTCGTCTTCGCGCTGATCTTCGTCTTCTGTTTCGGCGTCGGACCGATGGCGGGCGTGCTGGCGATCGGGCTGCACACCTGCGGCTCGCTCGGCAAGCTCTATTCCGAGGTCAACGAGAACATCGACATGCGGCCGCTGGAGGGTGTCAAATCGGCCGGCGGTAGCTGGTTCGACCAGATACGCTATGGCGCCGTTCCGCAGATCCTGCCGAACATTATCAGCTACACGCTGCTACGCTTTGAGATCAACGTGCGCTCCTCCTCGATCATCGGCTATGTCGGTGCCGGCGGTCTCGGTCAGGAATTGCGCACCGCCGTCTCGCTGCAGGAATACACCGATCTCTCCGCACTCTTCCTGATCATCTTTGCGGCCGTCTTCGTCATCGACTGGGGCTCGGAAAAGCTGCGCCACCGCGTGATCGGCCTGGAAAGGAACGCCTGATGCAGACGATAAGTCCCGACGACATCGCCGCCTGGCGCAAGGCCATGCCGGATGCCTTCCGCATGTCCCCGGCGGAGCGCCTGCGCCGCATGGCCCTCTTCACCGCCTTTGCTGGCGTCTTCGCCTGGTGCCTCTACGATTTCGGATTCTCGCCCGAGCGCATCGTCATGGGGCTTTCGCGGCTCGGGCGGGTGCTGTCCTTCATGTTCCCGCCGCATGTCTGGACCGAATGGCGCCAGATCGCCGATATCCTGAACGGGCTGGGCGAGACGCTCGCCATGGCTTTCCTGGGCACGGCGCTCGGGGCTCTGGTCGCCTTCCCCCTTTCCTTTCTCGGGGCCAAGAACATCAACCGGCTTGCCTTCCTGCGCTTCGGCGTGCGGCGCGGCTTCGACATCATCCGCGCCTTCGAGACGCTGATCCTGGCGCTGGTCTTCATCCGGGCCTTCGGGCTCGGACCACTGCCCGGCGTGCTGGCGATCGCGGTGAGCGAAATAGGTGTGCTTGCCAAGCTCTACGCGGAGGCGATCGAGAACACCTCGAACAAGCCGGTCGAGGGCGTGGTCGCTTCCGGCGGCTCGCGCATGCAGGCGGTCCGCTTCGCCATGATGCCCCAGGTCATGCCGGTGCTTCTGTCGATCACCCTCTACAATTTCGAATCCAACGTGCGCTCTGGCACCATTCTCGGCATCGTCGGCGCCGGAGGCATCGGCTTCCTGCTGTCGGACCGCATCGGCGCCTATCGGTGGGACGAGGCCTGGTCGATCATCTTCCTGATCATCGCCATGGTCTACGTCATCGACGCCCTCTCCGCGTTCATCCGGGCGCGCTTCATCGGACAAATGGGAACCACGCGATGAAAATGCTGAGCGAACAGCCGACCATCCACGAGACCGCCAGCGTGATCGGCTGCGAACTGGGTCGCTGGACCGAGATCCAGGCCCATGTCAGCATGCGCGAAAGCCAGTTCGGCGACTATTCCTACATCGTCAAGGGCGGCAACGTCGTGTGGTCGACCATCGGCAAGTTCTGCTCGATCGCCGAGGGTGCGCGGATCAATCCCGGCAACCACGCCACCTGGCGCGCCAGCCAGCACCACTTCACCTATCGCGCCGCGCAATACGGCCTTGGCGAAGACGACCACGACTTCTTCCAGTGGCGCAAGGACCATTGGGTGACGATCGGTCATGACGTCTGGATAGGCCATGGCGTCACGGTGCTTGCCGGCGTGACCATCGGCACCGGGGCGGTGATCGGCGCCGGCGCCGTGGTATCGAAGGACGTGGAACCCTACACGATCGTCGGAGGCGTGCCGGCCAAAGTCATCAAGCAGCGCTTCACCGAGGCTGAGGCCGAAGCCATGCTGCAGATCGCCTGGTGGGACTGGCCGCATGACAAGCTCCGCAGCGCGCTTGCCGACATCCGCTGTCTGCCAATCGGCGCCTTCATCGAGACCTATCGACCCGGTGCCGCTGTTCCGCCGACGAGTGAAATAGCGATCCTTTGAAGCGCCGAACCAATGCGGCTGCCGGACTAGCGCTCGTGCGACCGGATCACAGCCAGGAAGGCATCACCATAACGCTCCAGCTTCGACTGCCCGACGCCGGAGATGGACAGCAGTTCATCATGGCTCGTCGGTCGCTCGGTGGCGAAGGCGACCAGCGTGGTGTCGGGAAAGACCACATAGGGTGGGACGGAAAGTTCCTTGGCGATCGCCATGCGCGCCGAGCGCAGGGCCTCGAACAGCTCCATGTCGGAGCCTTCCAGCGCCGCTTTTGCGTTGGCCGAGCTCGACGAGGCGCCTCGCGAGGCCTTGCCCGTCGTCGGGCGGTCCTTGCGGAAACGCACCTCGCGCTCACGCTTGAAGACGGCACGCGCCGCAGGCTCGAGTTTCAGTGCGCCGAAGGCCGAATGATCGACGCTGACGAGGCCGGCCGCGAGCAGCTGGCGGTAGACCGATTGCCAGGTCTTCGATGGCATGTCCTTGCCGACACCGAAGACGGGCATGTCGACATGGCCGAAGCGGGCGGTCTTCTCGTTTTCGGCGCCGATGAGCACGTCGATCAGGTGGCCGGTGCCGAAGCGCTCGCCGGTGCGGTAGATGGCCGCCAAGGCCTTGATCGCGGCGTCCGTGCCGTCCCAGGTCTCGACGGGTTTCAAGCAGGTATCGCAATTGCCACAATGGCCCGGATGCGCCTCGCCAAAATGGGCGAGGATCGCCTGCCGCCGGCAGCCGGGGGTTTCGCAGATGGCGAGCAGCGCGTTGAGCTTGGCCCGTTCGACGCGCTTGATATCGTCGCCCGAGGAACCTTCATCGATCATCCGGCCCCGCTGGATGACATCGGCCATGCCATAGGCCATCCAGACATCCGAAGGCAGGCCGTCGCGCCCCGCGCGGCCGGTTTCCTGATAATAGGCCTCGACCGAGCCCGGCAGGTCGAGATGGGCGACATAGCGCACGTTCGGCTTGTCAATGCCCATGCCGAAGGCGACGGTGGCGACCAGGCACAGGTCCTCTTCCTTGAGGAAGGCATCCTGGTTGGCGTCGCGCACGGCGCGGTCCATGCCGGCGTGATAGGCGAGCGCCCGCACCCCTTGGGTGTTCAGCCATTCGGCCGTATCCTCGACCTTGGCGCGCGATAGGCAGTAGACGATGCCGCTCGACCCCTTGTGGCGTGACAGGAAGCGCAGCAGCTGCTGGCGCGGCTGGTCGCGCTCGACGATCTCGTAGGCAATGTTCGGACGGTCGAAGGAAGTGGTGAATACTTCCGCCGAGCGAAGGCCGAGCTTGTCGATGATGTCTTCGCGGGTGTGCGGATCGGCGGTTGCCGTCAGCGCCAGACGCGGCACGCCCGGATAAAGCTCGGCGAGCTGACCGAGCTCGCGATATTCCGGGCGAAAATCATGGCCCCACTGGGAGACGCAATGCGCCTCGTCGATGGCAAAGAGCGCTATCCGGGCATCTGCGATCAGCTCCCGGAATCCCGGCGTGACGATGCGCTCCGGCGTGACGTAAAGAAGATCGAGAGCGCCGTTGCCGATCGCCCGGCGGACCTCGACGAATTCTTCGCGGGTCAGCGAGGAATTGAGCGCCGCGGCCCTGACGCCAAGCTGTTTCAGCGCCTCGACCTGGTCGCGCATCAGCGCGATCAGCGGCGACACGACAATGCCAACGCCCTCGCGGCAGAGCGCCGGAATCTGGAAACAAAGCGACTTGCCGGCACCCGTGGGAAACAGCACCACCGCATCGCCGCCCGACACGACCTGCTCGACGACGGCGGCCTGCTTGCCGCGGAAGGCGGGATAGCCGTAGACGTTTCTCAGCACCGCGAGCGGATCTTTTCTCTCGTTGGCGTCGAACAGGGCGTCGGTGGTGCGGTCGGTCTGCGGCACGGAATCACTCTCAATTTCAGGTCCGCACTATGGCACAGATCGACTCGCCACCGCGAGGCCGTCCGGACAAGTCCACGGTAATGGGCAGGGGATAGGCCCCAGAGCCGACGACGGTGCACCCGCCGGAGCGCCGATCAACCGGCAGGGCAGCTCTCAGAGATCCAGCGCGTCCCTGAGGCTCATCTCGTCCTTGACCTGAAGGTCCAGGTCGGCCTCGATATGGTCGATGTGGTGAAGCATCAGGTCCCTCGCCCGCTTCTCGTCGCCCTTTTCGAGCGCGTCGAGCAGGTCCGCATGCTCGCTGTGGCCGCAGCTGGAGACGCCCGATCGGCCATAGAGCGCGATGACCAGCGAGGAACGGGCGACCAGTTCCTCCATGAACCGCTGCAGGATGGCGTTGCCCGCGACCGAGGCCAGCATCAGGTGGAAGTCGCCCGACGCCTTGATCTCGGCGCGCCGCATGGCCGGGCCACGCTCGTTCATGAAGCGGCCCTCTTCCTCCAGCTGCTGGCGAAACGCGGCGATGTCTTCCGGGGTGATCCGCCCGATGGCCGCAGAGATGAGGCCGGGCTCGATCAGCCGGCGCGAGGCGAAGACCTGGCGCGCCTCGTCCGGTGACGGATGGGAAACGAAGGCGCCGCGATTGCGCTCGGTGCGCACCAGTCCTTCGAAGGCCAGCATCTGGAGGGCGGCACGGGCGACGGTGCGGCTGACATCGAAAAGTGAGCCGACCTCGCTCTCGGACAGCTTGGTACCGGGAGACAGGCGGCGGTCGACAATGGCGTTGCGCAGGGCGTCCCTGATCACGAGGGTTCGGTCTTCCTGCGCAGAATCCTTCAGGATGATTTTGTCGTTGATGTTCATGGCTCGATCCGATCTTCGGCCTTGTACGCCCTGGGACCCGGGATGCCAAGCCTTCTGTCTCTTATCGACAGATTAATTGCATACAATCTTATAGCCATATCGCGCGCAATCGCATTCTTTTTATGCAGCGTCTGGCGGAAATTGATGCATGCCATGTCGGGAATCCGATCATTTCCCGCCTCGGACAGGCACAAGAGGCGTCAGAACCGAACTGGCACGATCCCTGCTTTGATATGGAAGCAGGAGAAATGCCATGAGCAAAGCAGCAACAATCGAGATCGCCGGCGTCTCCAAGGTCTATGGCACGATGACCGCGGTCCATGCGATCAGCCTGAAGATACCGGCCGGCACCTATTGCTGCCTGCTCGGTCCGTCGGGCTGCGGCAAGACTTCGACGCTTCGAATGATCGCCGGTCACGAGAGCATCTCCTCCGGCGACGTGCTTCTCGGCGAGACGGTCGTCACCGACCTGCCGCCGGCCCGACGCGGCACCGCGATGATGTTCCAGTCCTATGCCCTGTTCCCGCATCTGGACCTGGTCGACAATGTCGCCTTCAGCCTGAAGATGAAGGGGGTAGAGAAGGAGGAGCGGCGCGCCAAGGCGATGGACATGCTCCGGCTGATGCAGCTCGAGGGCTATGCCAGCCGTCGGCCCGCGCAACTGTCGGGCGGCCAGCAGCAGCGCGTCGCGCTCGCCCGTGCGCTGATCACCGATCCGGAGGCGCTGCTGCTCGACGAACCACTCTCGGCGCTCGACCCCTTCCTCAAGATCCGCATGCGCGCCGAGCTGAAGAAGCTGCAGACGACGCTCGGCATCACCTTCGTGCACGTGACCCACAGCCAGGAAGAGGCAATGGCGCTGGCCGACCTGATCGTCGTCATGAATGACGGCCGCATCGAGCAGGCCGCGCCGCCGCGCGTCGTCTTCGAACGGCCGGCAACCGCCTTCGTCGCGCGGTTCATGGGTGACCACAATGTCGTGTCCGGCCGCGCCGTCGAGAGCACGCAGGATACCGTCACGCTGGAAGTGGCCGGCGGCGGCCGCTTCACCGCCAAGGGCATCCCGGTCGAGGCCGGGGAGGCGGTCGATATCGCGGTGCGCACCGACTACGTGCGCCTCGGGAAAAGCGAGACCGAAGGTATCGGCTTCAACGGCATCGTCTCCAATGTCGAGTATCGCGGCTCGTCCGTGAAGCTCTCCGTGACGGGCGCCGGCATCGAGGACTTCACCGCCATTCTCAGCGACGCCGATTTCTTCGCCAACCCGGTGAAGGTCGGCGATGCCGTTCCGCTCTCGTGGAGAGCAGACGATGCGATCGTCCTCGGCCGCATCCCGCATTGAACCAACCTCAAACAAGAGCACCAGAGGAGAACAGCAATGACCGATGCCAACAAGAAGACCAGCGGCGTCACGCGCCGTACGCTTTTGAAGACCGCTTCCGCCGCAGCCGGTCTTGCCGCCGGCTCCGGCGTCATCACCGGTTTCCCGACGATCTGGGCGCAGAACCCGATCACGCTTCGCCAGTTCGGCACCGGCGTCTCGAACCTGAATGCCATCGCCGAGAAGTGCAAGGCGGACCTCGGCATCACGCTGGAGATGACCGCGACCGATTCGGACGCTGCCGCCCAGCGCGCCGTGACCCAGCCCAACTCCTACGACATCGCCGACATCGAATACTGGATCCTGAAGAAGGTCTTCCCGGCCGGCGTCATCCAGCCAATGGACGTCACCAAGCTAAAATATTACGACAAGATCGTGCCGCTGTTCAAAACCGGCAAGCTGACGCCCGACAGCGTGATCGCCCAGGGCACCGCGCCGCACACCGTCGGTTTCGTCGAAAAGCCGGGCGACAAGACCTTCGCCAAGGAAGAAACCCAGTGGTTCACCATGGTTCCGACCATCTACAACGCCGACACGCTCGGCATCCGCCCGGACCTGGTCGGCCGTGAGATCACCTCCTGGGCCGACATCATGGACCCGGCCTTCAAGGGCAAGACCTCGATCCTCAACATACCCAGCATCGGCATCATGGATGCCGCGATGATCTGCGAGGCCATGGGCATCATAAAATATGCCGACAAGGGCAACATGACCCAGGCCGAGATCGACACCACGATCGACTTCCTGATCAAGGCCAAGCAGGACGGCCAGTTCCGCGCCTTCTGGAAGAGCTTCGACGAGTCGGTCAACCTGATGGCCTCCGGCGAGGTCGTCATCCAGTCGATGTGGTCGCCGGCGGTTGCCGCCGTTCGCTCCAAGGGCATCGCCTGCAAGTACCAGCCGCTCAAGGAAGGTTACCGTTCGTGGGGCGGCGGTCTCGGCCTTGCCTCGCATCTGTCTGGCGCCCAGCTCGACGCGGCCTATGAATACATAAACTGGTACACGTCCGGCTGGGTCGGCGCCTATCTCAACCGCCAGGGCTATTATTCCGCCGCGATGGAGACCGCCAAGGAACACATGTCCGCAGACGAATGGGGCTACTGGATCGAAGGCAAGGCGGCCCAGGGCGACATCGTCGCTCCGGACGGCAAGGTCATGGAAAAGGCCGGTGCGGTGCGCGACGGCGGCTCCTTCGAGGAACGCATGGGCAAGGTCGCCTGCTGGAACTCGGTGATGGACGAAGACCGCTACATGGTCCGCCGCTGGAACGAATTCATCGCGGCTTGAGGCTGTCTCGACGGTCTCCCTCCCCCTTGTGGGGAGGGTTGGGGAGGGGACTTTCTTCAAACCCCTCCCGGCCTGCCGGCCACCCTCCCCACAAGGGGGAGGGAAAACCGCTGCAACGGCTCAGTTCCCTTCGACCGCTAAGGTTCAGAAGCGAATGACCGGCGCATTGAGCGAATTGTTGGGAGATGGAATTCATGGCGACAGTGCGGTTCATAGGCGTCGGAGAACCGAAGCCGAAGCGCGTGCTTCAGGTGCCGCCCTGGCTCGTCTCCTATGCCCAGGCGACGCCCCTGGCGATGATTCTCGGCGCCTTCCTGCTTCTGCCGATCCTGATGATCTCGGTCGTCAGCTTCTGGGACTATGACTTCGCCCAGATGTATCCCGACTTCGTGACCTTCAACTATACCGAAACGCTCGGCTCCTGGGTCACCTGGAAGACCTATCTCAACACGCTGAAATTCGCCTTCGTCGTCTGGGCGATCACCCTCTTCGTCGGCTTCTGGGTCGCCTATTTCCTCGCCTTCCACATCCGCACCTCGGCCATGCAGATGGTGCTGTTCCTCGTCTGCACCGTGCCGTTCCTCACTTCGAACATCATCCGCATGATCTCGTGGATCCCCGTGCTCGGCCGCAACGGGCTGGTCAACACCGCGCTGGTCGATGCCGGCATCGTGTCGCAGCCGATCGAATGGCTGCTCTATTCCGATTTCGCTGTGGTCCTGGCCATGGTCCATCTCTACACGCTGTTCATGGTGACGCCGATCTTCAACACGCTGATGCGCATCGACAAATCGCTCGTCGAAGCGGCGCGCGATGCCGGCGCCTCAAGCTTTCAAATCCTCACCAACGTCATCCTGCCGCTCGCCAAGCCCGGCATGGCGATCGGCACGATCTTCGTGGTCACGCTGGTGATGGCGGACTTCTCGACCGTGCAGGTCATGTCCGGCGGCCAGAGCGCCTCGGTCGCGCTGATGATGAAGAACCAGATGTCGCTGCTGCAATATCCGGCCGCTGCCGCCAATGCCGTGGTGCTGCTGGTGCTCGTTCTCCTGATGGTCGCGGGCATCCTGCGCATCGTCGACATTCGCAAGGAGCTGTAACCATGCATGCCGACAAGCGCGGGCGCGAATTCTACATCCTCGCCGCCTTCTTCGCACTCTTCGTCGTCTTCCTTTACGGACCGCTCTCGGCCATCGTCATCCTGTCCTTCCAGGGACCGAATGGCGGACTGACCTTCCCGCTCAACGGCGTGTCGCTGCGCTGGTTCGCCAACCTGTTCGAAACCCAGGCCGTCGGCGATTTCGGCGGCAGCTTCCGCCGCTCGGCGATGCTCGGCCTGATGGTGATGGTCGTCACCGTCGTCGTCTCGCTTCTGGCGGGCCTTGCCTTCCGCAGGCGGTTTGCCGGTTCGACGGCGCTCTTCTATCTGGCCGTGGCCAGTCTCGTCGTGCCGTCCATCATCATTTCGCTCGGCATCGGCGTGGTGTTCCAGCAGCTCGGCCTTCAGCCCGCCTGGTACACGTCGGGTTTCGGTGCCCACCTGACCTGGACCCTGCCCTTCGGCGTGCTGATCATGTTCGCCGTCTTCAACCGCTTCTCGCCGGCCTATGAGGAAGCCGCACGCGATCTCGGGGCGACCTCCTGGCAGACCTTTGCCCATGTCGTCCTGCCGATGATCGCGCCCAGCCTGATCGGGGTGGGCCTGTTCGGCTTCACGCTGTCCTACGACGAATTCGCCCGGACACTGATGACGGCAGGTACCTTCAATACACTTCCGCTCGAAATCTACGGCATGACCACCAATGTGACGACGCCGGTACTCTACGCGCTCGGCACCGTGACCACGGTGTTCTCGCTGGTCGTCATCGGCGCCACGCTCGGCCTGATCGTCACGATGAACCGTCGGCGGATGCGTGGCTGATGCGCATCCTCGTCGTCAATCCGAACACGACTGCCAGCATGACGGCGACGATCGCCGATGCCGCCAGGCGCATCGCAGGTCCGGCAACGGAGATCGTCGCCGTCACCTCCTCGATGGGTCCGGCCTCGATCGAGGGCTACTACGACGAAGCCTTCGCCGTGCCCGGCCTGCTGCTCGAAATCGCCAGGGGCGAAAGCGCCGGCGCAGACGCGGCCGTCATCGCCTGCTTCGACGATACGGGCCTCGATGCTGCCCGGGCCATGGCCGACATCCCCGTCATCGGCATCTGCGAGGCAGCACTCGCTGCCACCGCCTTCATCGCCCAGCGCTTCACGATCGTCACGACCATGGAGCGTTCGCGTCTGCCGATCGAGCACCTGGTCCAGCGCTACGGCATGGCCGGCCGCTGCAATGTGCGCGCCGCCGACGTGCCCGTCCTGTCACTCGAGGATCCGCAGTCGAATGCGAGGGACCGGCTGCGCAACGAGATCGCGGCAGCGCTGCGGGACGACAGGGCGGAGGCCATCGTGCTCGGCTGCGCCGGAATGGCAGACCTGACGCTGGATCTCAGGCGCGAATTCGGCGTACCGGTCGTCGACGGCGTGGCCGCCGCGGTCAAGCATGCCGAGACCCTTGTCGCGCTGGGCTTGTCCACTGCCAAGCGCGGCGCCTATGCTGCGCCGATCGCCAAGCGCTACACCGGCCTGCTCGACATCTTCGAACCCCGAACCCATTCATTGCCATGACGTCTCCACCGATCATTCGAACACTGTCGCTCGAAGAGACTGAACGGCTCATCGACTGGGCACGGGTCGAGGGGTGGAATCCAGGGCTGGCGGATGCCGAGCCCTTCCGCGCGGCCGACCCCTCCGGTTTCATCGGTTGTTTCGTCGGGCCCGAGATGGTGTCCGGCATCTCAGCCGTGCGGTACGGTTCCGCGTTCGGATTTATCGGCCTCTACATCTGCCATCCGGCCCATCGCGGGAAAGGTTTCGGCCGCCTGGTCTGGGATGCCGGCATGGCCCACCTCGAAGGCCGAACGATCGGACTGGACGGGGTGCCGCAACAACAGGCGAACTACCGCTCGATGGGTTTCATGCCGGCTTACCAAACGTCGCGGTGGAGCGGTCGGCTGGATGTCGTGGGCGGAAACAACGGCACCGTGCGCGTCACGCCGGATCTGCTCGACCAGCTGCTGACCTTCGACGCGAGACATTTTCCCGCGGAGCGTTCGTCGTTCCTCAGAGAATGGCTCCGGTTCCCGAGGTCTGCCCATGCCGTCATCCGCGACGGCGCTATCCGCGGCTATGCGGTGATGCGGCAGTGCCATGACGGCTTCAAGATCGGCCCGCTCTTCGCCGAGACGTTCGGTGAGGCGGAAACGCTGCTGGAGGCCTGTGCCGCAGAGGTGGACGGGGCCGTGCTGCATCTCGACATTCCCGATGAACAGGGCGGTTTCGCCGAATATCTGCGCGAGCGGGGCTTCAGCCGGGGTTTCACGACAGCACGGATGTACCGCGGTCCCGCGCCACGGGTGCACACGGCAGGCATTTTCGCGATCACGACGCTCGAATTGGGATAGCAGCTCATCCCCGGCGGCACGGTTCCCTGTTATCATCGGTTCTTCCGTGGAGTGCGTCGGCGTTCGAGCCGCCAAAACGAAAAAGCCTGCCGCGGGAGGAGGTGCGGCAGGCTTTTCGAAAAGAACCGAACAGCGACTGGGAGGAGGAGTGTCGCTGCTCTGACAAACGGCCCTGGGAGGAGGAGGGGCCGTCTGAAACACGAAGCTTTGCGGGAGGAGGTGCATCGCTTCGTTGAAAATGACTATATCCGATCCATGCGCATTTTATAGGCATTTTGTTGCAGTGCAGCTATGCGCAAAGCACATAGCCGGGATCGCGGTTTTACGACCAAGCCGCCCGTCTGCGGCCGCCCTGATGAAAGGCGATGCCGCACAAGTCCCGGCTCCGTGAACGACGATCAGCGCGCCAGTCTCCGGGGAGAGAAAATCCCCGGCTCCAGACCAAGATCGACGAGCCGCTCGGGCGGAGTGCCGTCGAGGAACAGGCCTGCAGCCCATTCGGACAGCGCCGGCGAGGTGAGGATGCCGCTGCCGCCCTGCCCGGCCAGCCAGAAGAAGTCCGGATCGTTGCGGTCGGAGCCGACGACCTGCAGCTTGTCGGCCGTGAAGGAGCGCAGTCCCGCCCATTTGTGCGAAATGGTCTTGACCGGAAGTGTCGTCGACTGCTCGAGGAAGTGCGCGGCATAGGCGACGTCGATGTCCTCCGGCTGGGCGTCGCAGGGATCGCTGGGCGTCGCATCGGCCGGCGATACCATCAGCTTGCCGGCTTCCGGCTTGAAGTAGAAATCCTCGTCGACCTCGTTGACGCCCGGCATGGGCGCCAGGTCGTAGTCGGCCGGTACATCGACGGTAATCGCGGTCCGCCGATGCGGCACGATGCCGAGCGGCGCCAGCCCGGCGAGCACCGCCAGCCGGTCCGCCCAGGCCCCGGCCGTGTTGACGATACGGCGTGCCAGGATCGGGCCCTGCGGCGTCTGCAGCCGATAGATGCCGCCGTCCCGCTCGACGGCGGAGACCGGCGAGCCGGTGCGGATGTCGGCGCCGTTGCGGCGCGCGCCGCGGAGATAGCCCTGCAGGATGCTTTCGACCTCCATGTCCCAGCAGGCTGGGTCATAGAAGGCGCCCGCCATGTAGTCGGGCCGGAGGAAGGGCACCATGGCGATCGCCTCCTCGATGGAGACCGGTCGCGATTGCGCCGAAGTGGCGATCACTTCGCGGAAGGCGGCATCAAGCTTCGGCAGCCGCTCCTCGCTGGCGATCACCAGATTGCCGCGCGGGATCAACAGCGGCACGTCGGCGAAGCCCTCAGGCGGGTTGGCCAGGAAGTCATAGGACGCGTCGGCAAGCAGGCCGGTCGTCTCGTTCTGGAACTGCCGCGAGAACTCCGCGGCCGAGCGGCCGGTCGAATGATAGCCCACCTGCGCCTCCGCCTCGAGCAGCACGAGCGAGCGATGCCCGGCCACCCGATAAGCGAAAGATGCACCGGCGATGCCGCCTCCCACGACGGCAACGTCGAAAATCTTCATGTCGTTTCCTCCGGCGCTGTTGGTCAGCGCGCCACGTCCCTGTCGAGCGGAAAGATCGGCCGCGGGATCTTCTTGTAGGGCAGTCGGGCATAGTCGAGGGTGCAGAGCGCACCGCTGTCGCAGACCACGACCTTGCTGGCGATGGGCTCGAAGGCGGCGCGGAAGTGCTGCATCGACTTGAGGCCGACCACACGCTTCTTCGCCGGATCGATGCCGAAGGCGCGGAACTGCTGCAGGTCGAGCATCTGCAGCGGAACGCTGGTCACCAGCACCTCGATGCCGTCGACCACCAGCACGGCGCTGGTGCCGAAGCTCTGTTCCAGACCACCGACCATCGGACCGTCACCAACGAAATGGCCGTCGCTGACCAGACGGATCGTGCCGGTCACCGTCAGCGGTTCGCCGCCGAAGCGCGGATCGGTCTTGCCGCCGATGGCGATCGTCACGGTCGCGCCCTGGCCCTTAGCGGCAAGTTCGGCTGCAGCCTCGGGGTCGACCATCGGGCCGAAGGCAGCGTCGTCGACGCCGGCTTCGAGCATGGCTTTCAGCAGGTTGGTCGAATCGCCGTAGGAACCGCCGCCCGGATTGTCGGCATAGTCGGCGATGATCAGCGGGCCGTTCGACTTCGGATAGGTGCGCGCCATCTCGGCAACCGTTTCCACCGGGTGGAAGGTGTTCATCACCTCGTTGCGCTTTTCCCAGATGTCGGCGGCGAGCGTTTCGGCAAAGGCCTGGTGACGGGACGGATCGCCGTCATAGGTGACGAGTACGGTCGGGCCGACTTCCGGAATGTCGGCTTCCGGGAAGGCGCCGTTGATGCTGACGGCCAGCGCGCCCGGTTCGTTCTTTTCGTAGGCGCGGGCCTTGGCGATGCGTTCGACCATGGCGCCGACATCGGTGCGCCCGCCATTTGCCTCTTCCAGCATGGGCAGCTGGATGCGCAGCGTCTTCGGGGCGATCTCGCCCTTCATCGTGCGGTTGAGCAGCGTGCCGGCATGATAGGCCGTCTCGCGCAGGTCGATATGCGGGTAGGTCTTGTAGGAAACGAGGATCTGCGCCAGCGCGCACATGCGCTTCGTCACGTTGGCGTGCAGGTCGAGCGTGACCGCGATCGGCAGGTCGGGGCCTACGACGGCGCGCAGGCGCTCCAGCAGTTCGCCTTCGCCGTCGTCCGTGTGCTCGGCCACCATGGCGCCGTGCAGGCAGAGCAGAATGCCGTCGAATTTTTCCGCCTTTGCAGCTTCGACGATCTTGCCGGCCAAGTATTCATAGGCCTCGACCGTCACCGGACCGGACGGCTCGGTCCAGGCGCTGACCGAATGGCGCATGTCCCAGCCGAATTCCTTCTGGCACACCAGGGCGCCGGCAAGGCCGGTGTTCGACTGGCTGCGCTTGGCGATCGCTTCGTCGGCGAACATCAGGGTCTCGCGCTGGAACTCCGGAATGCCGGTCTTGCGAATGCTGAACGTATTGGATTCGTGCATGAATTCGGCAGTCAGAACTTTAAACGGCATTCTCGGTCTCCAATATGATGGGCGCCGTGCCCTTGACGTGGCAGGCCACGGCATGGGTTCCGGACAGGGATTTCAGGTGAGGCAATTGGCTGTGGCAGCGATCCTCGACGAGGGGGCAGCGGCTGGCGAAGGCGCAGCCCCTGGGTTCGTCATAACCGCTCGGGATCTCGCCGCGGATGCGGGGAATGTCACGGCGATTGTGCGGATCGGGCACGAAGGCGCTGTCGAGGAGCGCAATCGTGTAGGGATGGGTGGGCGTCGCTCCCCGCGGCAGCACCTCGACGATACGCCCGAGATACATCACCAGGATGCGGTCGCAGAAATACTGCACCAGCGCCAGATCGTGCGAGATGAACACATAGGTGAGGTCGAGCCGGTCGCGCAGATCCTGCAGCAGGCCGATGACCTGCGCCTGGATCGACACGTCGAGCGAGGCGGTCGGCTCGTCGAGCACCACCAGCGACGGATTGAGCGCCAGCGCCCGGGCGATGCCGACGCGCTGCTTCTGCCCGCCGGACAACTGGTGCTGGTAGCTGTCGGCCATATGGGCCGGCAACGAGACCATGGCGAGCAGTTCCGACACCTTCGCGTCGCGCTCGGCACGGCTCATGGCGATGCCCTGGACATCGAAGGGCTCGAGCAAGGCGTCGCGGATCGACTGGCGCGGATCGATCGAGGAATAGGGATCCTGGAACACCAACTGGAAGCGGCGGCGCAGCCGGGCAAGCGTGCGGCCCGTCAGCGGACGGATGTCCTGGCCGTCGAACAGGATTTCACCGGCGCTCGGCTCGATCAGGCGGGAGACGAGACGGGCGAGCGTGGACTTGCCGCAGCCGGACTCGCCGACGACGCCCAGAATTTCGCCCTTCTCCAGATCGAACGACACGTCGGTGACGGCACGAAAGCGGCGCTTCTTGGCAAACAGGCCGCCGCCACTGGAAAAGACGCGAGAGAGCGAGCGGATGGAAAGAAGCGGCGTCATGCGCTTTCTCCTTCGGCGAGGAAACAGGCAACCGAGCGGCCGGCCTCGATCACGCGCGGCGGGCTTGCGCTGCGGCAGATGTCGATCGCCAGCGGACAGCGCGGATTGAAGCGGCAACCGGCCGGCATGGCGCTTGCCGGCGGCACCATGCCGGGGATGCCGGCAAGACTGCGCGGCGCCATGCCGGGCTGCGGGATGCAGCCGATCAGCGCGCGGGTATAGGGATGGCGGGGCGCATCGAAGATGGCGTTGACCTGGCCGTATTCGACGACCTTGCCGCAATACATGACCGCCACCTCATCGCAGGTCTGGGCGACGACGCCCATGTCGTGGGTGATGAGGATGAGGCTCAGACCCTTTTCCCGGACCAGCTCCGAGAGCAGCGCGATGATCTGCGCCTGGACGGTGACGTCCAGCGCCGTGGTCGGCTCGTCGGCGATCAGCAGGTCCGGATCGCCGGCCAGCGCCATGGCAATGACGATGCGCTGGCGAAGCCCGCCGGACAGCTGGTGCGGGAAGAGGTCATAGGTCATTTCCGGCGAGGGAATGCGCATGCGCGCCATCAGGCCGATGGTCTTTTCCTTTGCCGCCTTGCGGTCGAGTTTCAGATGAAGCTCGGCGACCTGGTCGATCTGGCGGCCGACGCGCATCACCGGATCGAGCGATGTCATGGGGTTCTGGGTGATGAGGGCGATCCGCCCGCCGCGCAGGTTTCGGTAGTCCCTTTCGCTGATCGTCGTCAGGTCCGTCCCGTCGAAGACGACGCGGCCGGAGGTGATGCGCCCGCCCATCAGCGGCAGGAGCCCCATGACGCTCATGGCCGTCATCGACTTGCCGGAACCGGATTCGCCGACCAGGCCGAGGATGCGGCCGCGTTCGACGGCGATATCGACGCCTGCCAGCGGTTCGAGCGGACCAAAACCGATATGCAGTTGCTCGACTTTGAGAAGGGGCGCCATCAGCTTCTCATCCTCGCCTTGACGTCGAGGGACTTCAGCACGCCCTGCCCGAACAGATTGATGAAGATCACCGAAGCGGCGACGAAGATGCCCGGCCACAGGATGACCCAGGGCGCGTTGAAGAGCTGGGCGGAACCCGTGCTCATCATGCCGCCCCAGCTCGGCACCGGCGGCTGGGCGCCCATGCCGAAGAAGCCGAGCGTCGCCTCGAGCAGGATGGCGTTGCCGGTCGACAGCATGGCGACGACGACGACGGGGGCGATCGCATTGGGCAAGAGCCGGCGCATCATGATGTGCAGCGGGCCGGCGCCCATGCTGCGGCTCGCCTCGACGAAGGTCTGGCGCTTCAGCGTGATGATCTGGGTGCGGGTCAGGCGGGTGAACTGGGCGAGATAGGCGATCGCGATGGCAAGCACCGTACTGCCAGATCCGGGGCCCAGGATCGCGACGATCAGCAGCGCCAGCAGGATTTCCGGGAAGCACCAGGTGAGGTCGACGGCCGACATCATCAGGCGATCGAAGCGGCCGCCGAGATAGCCGCAGACGGAGCCGATCAGGATGCCGCCGAGCAGCGACAGGGTGATCGACACGACGGAAACGCTGAGCGAGGTGCGTGCGCCGTAGATCACGCGGGAGAGAATGTCGCGGCCGAATTCGTCCGTGCCGAACCAGTGCAAGAAAGAGGGCGCCTGATTGGCAATCGACAGGTTCTGCGCGTCATAGGCATAGGGCGACAGCCAGGGGGCGCCGATCGCGGCGATGGCGAGGGCGGCAAGCGCGATGCCGGAGAGGGCAGCGCCGGGCGTGGGGGCGAGTGCCGCGAGGCGCGACAGGAAGGAGGCCTGACGGGTGTGCGAGGTCATGCCGCCGCTTCCTCCCGCTGGCGCGGGTCCATGGCGGCCTGCAGCAGGTCTCCGAGCAGCGTGCCGAGCATGACGGCCATGGCGAGGAACAGCAGACAGCCCTGGATCAGGGGATAGTCGCGCTGTCCGAGCGCACGGATCAGCAGCGAGCCGAGACCGGGCCGGGCGAAGACATATTCCACCGTCACCGAGCCGCCGACGATCAGGCCGATGCGCAGGCTGAGGATGGTGACGACCGGGATGAGCGCATGGCGCAGCACATGGGCGATCTGGATGCGAAAGCGCGACAGGCCCTTGGCATGCAGCAGCATGACGAAGTCCTCGCGCGAAGTCTCGATCATGGCGACACGCGTCACCTGGGCGACAAGCGCCATGCCGCCGAGGCCGACGGTCAGGACCGGAAGGATGAGGGAGGTCCAGTGACGCGCGCCGGAGACCGGGACCCAGCCGAGCTGGACGGCAAACAGCATAATCATCAGCAGGCCGAGCCAGAAGGTCGGCACGGTGGAGCCGAGCAGTGACAGCCCCATCAGCGAATGGTCGACGAAGCGGTCGCGATAGGTGGCGGCGAGCGCGCCGGCGAGAATGCCGAACACGGCGGAGAAGGCGAGCGCCCAGGTTCCGAGCGCGAGGCTCGGAGCCAGATTGGCGAGGATGAGGTCGGCCACGGGGCGGCGCATGACGATCGCCGTCCCGAGGTCACCCTGGGCGACATTGCCGAGCCAGGTGAGGTATTGCTCGACAATGCTCCGGTCCAGCCCGTAGCGGGCGATGATCGCCGCCCGCTGGTCGGGTGAGGAGCCGGTCCTGATCAGATTGTCCACCGGATCGCCCGGCACGAGATGGACGATCAGGAAGACCACGCCGGAGACGACGAAGAAGACCGGTATCATCGCAAGGAGGCGCCTGAGCGCATAACCCATCATATCCGTCGTCCCCGAACCATCATTCCTTGACGTCGATGTCGAGGACGGTCTGGGCGGAGAACTGCGGGCCATTGATCTTGGCCGGCACGCTCAGCCGCTCCTTGTTGAAGACGACCGTCTGGACCGGTTCGTAGATCGGTGCGAAGGGAACCTGGCTCAGCACATATTCATGATAGGTGATGAAGTTGGCGACGCGCTCTTCCGGGGTCTTCGACGCCGTCAGGGCCTTGACGCGCAGCTCCTCGGCCTTCGGATCCTTCCACATGGAGACGTTCGGATAACCCAGACGCTCGCCGGAGAAGAACCAGTCGAGAATGTCGGCATTGTTCCAGCCATAGCTGCGCACCGCGAGCTGCTGGGTGCCCTTCTTGTATTCGGCGCGGATCGAGCTCGTGTCGAAGACGGTGATTTCGGCATTGATGCCGACGGCCTTCAGCTGCGCCTGGATGACTTCGGAAAGACGCTTGAACTCGGTGTCGCTCTGGGTCCAGAGCGTGACGGTCAGCGGCTTGCCGTCCTTGGAACGGGTGCCGTCAGGACCAGCCTTCCAGCCGGCTTCATCAAGCAGGGCCTTTGCCTGTTCGGGGTCGTAGGAGATGTCGAACTTCGGGTCGACCTTGGATTCCGGCAGCGAGGCGATCAGGAAGTTGTGGGCTGCAAGTCCCCTGCCGCCGAACAGCTTGTCGAGGATTTCCTGCTGGTTGACAGCCAGCGCGGTGGCCTTGCGGACCTTGAGGTCGGTGAAGGGCTCGACCGTCGTGTTGATCGGCATGTAGAAGGTGCCGAAGCCGGGCATGCTCTGCACGGTGGCGTTTTCGAGCGTCGCATATTGCGGCAGGATATCGCTTGGAACGTCGAGAACAGCATCGACGCCGCCGGTCTTCAGCTCGAGGAAGCTGGTCGAGGAATCGGCGATTTCGCGCAGCGTCAGGCGGTCGATCTTGGCCGGACCCTTGTTTTCCGAGGCAGCGCTGCCCCAGGTGTAGTCTTCGTTGCGCACCAGGACGGATTCGACGCCGGTGGTGAAGCTTTCGAGCTTGTAGGGGCCGGTGCCGACGGCAACCGTCACGCCGTAATTGGTGCCCTCGGCATCAAAGGCCTTGGGGCTCGGAACGCCCATGAAGGCGCTCGACAGATTGTAGAGCAGGTTGGCGTCCGGGTGCTTCATGATGAAACGCACGGTCAGGTCGTCGACCACTTCCACCTTGTCGATGCCGCCGACGAGATATTCGTTCTCGGTGCCGGCGAATTTCGGGATCCACCATTCGATGGTCTTGGCGTTGAAGGGCTCTCCGTCGTGGAACTTGACGCCTTCCTTGAGGTGGAAGGTCCAGCTCATACCGTCGGGCGAGGTTTCCCAGCTGGTCGCCAGGTGCGGATAGTAGCCCTGGTCGGCGCCCTGGACGACGAGCCGGTCGTAGATCAGCGCGTCGGCGAGCGTCATCAGCGTGCCGCGGATCGGATCGTGATTGGCCGCACCGGCTTCCGACGACGGCAGCACGAAGACGGCTTCCGCCGCCATGAGCGCCGATGCCGGCATGGTGCCGGCGCAGGCGAGTGTCAGCGCGATCATCGCACCTTTGAATTCCCACTTCATCTTGGTCATCGTCTGCGTTCCCCTTTTTTAGCTTTGCATGACGGGTGGAGGTTTAGGCCTTGTCAGTCTTCCGGGGTGCCTCCGGCATAGCCCGTGAAGGTCTTGTAACAATTGAACATCTGGCCGAGCCGGTTCTCAACCTCTGCACCCAGCTGGCTGAAGACGCCGTTGATGGCGAGCTGCACGAGCGAGACGAGCGGGCTGAGCGAGTCCCAGAACTGGTTGAGCGCGGTCGGCACGGCGAAGACCTCGCTGGAGACGGAGGTCGCCCAATCGCAATAGGTGTCGGTGAGGATGGTGACCGGAATGCCCCTGGCATGGGCAGCCTCGGCCAGCAGTTTGCTCTGGCGCGAATAGCGGCGCGTATCGATCACCACCAGCATGATGCCGGTCGGATCGGTGAGTAGCACGTCGACGAAATTGCCGGCGGCCATATCGACGACATGCACTTCGTCGCGCAGGTACTGGAGCTGGTGGGCGAGCACGGATGCGACGCCGCGCTCGGTCTGGAAGCCGGCGCAGTAAACCTTGCGTGCGGTGCTGAGCCGCGTGACGAAGCGGTCGAATTCCGGCGTCTGGGCCAGTTCATAGACCCGGACGAGCGCGCCGATCTCCATCTCCAAGCCGGCGGCCAGCTGGTCGTTGCCGGAACGGGCGCGGGCGGCGAAATCCTTCAGCCGATCGCCGACCAGCCAGGGGCTGTCGCCGAAGTCATCCTTCAGGTCGGCCTTCAGTTCCTTGAAATGATTGTAGCCCAGCGAGCGGCAGAAGCGTCCGACCGTCATCTCGCCGACGCCGACCTTGGCGGCGATGCTGGCGGCCGTCTCGAAAGGCAATTCGCTCAGGTTCGACAGCATATAGGTAGCGATCGCACGGCCTGCAGCCGTCGAATTCTCCATGCTCTCGAGCAATCTTTCCTTGACCGTCGCCATTCCGTTCCCACATCGAAAATGTTATTTTTATATCTCGATTGGCCTACGGTATATTTTAATACCATCGCGTCAAGAGCCCTTAAGAAAAAGTTGCGACAGACCGTCCGGACCGCGAAACGGCATAGGCCTTGCCACAGTGGCCGCACTGCTCCCGTGGAGAAATGCGCTCACACGAGACTTGGGATTGTTTCGCGAGCATGGTCGAGGACGGCAGAGTCGGGGCCGCGCGGCCGGAGGCAGATGCCGCACTCAAGCGGACGCGTCCGGCAACCGGACTGTAATTAGCCGGCTACCACAAAAGGGATTCGAAGAGATCTCGGACCGTCCTTCGCGATAGCGACGGACGGCAAGACGGTCCCGGACGGAAGCCTGGGCTGCCTTTCAGGTCGAGGTCGGCCGAGTGCTGAACATCGGGCCGCCGCGCCAGCGGGGGAAGCCGTAGCCGTGGATTTCGACGAGGTCTATGTCGGCAGCCTTTTCGGCGATGCCCTCCGCCAGAATGGCCTCGCCTTCGCGAGCCATGGCGCCGACCAGACAATCGGCGATCGCCGCGGCATCCAGTGCCGGGCCGGCTTCGATCCGGGCGCCAAGAAGGCGGGTCACCTCGTCCGAAGGAACAGGCCGGCGATCGCCGGGCTTGTAGTCATACCAGCCGCCGCCGGTCTTCTGGCCCTTGCGGCCCGCACGCACGAGAATGTCGCCGAGCGTTTCCGGCACGTCCTGACCCGCCGCACGCGCGCCCTCTCGCTGCAGGAATGCGATATCGAGACCGCCGAGGTCCTGCGCCTCGAAGGGGCCCATGGCAAAGCCGTAGCCGCGCATGGCCGCATCGACGGCGGCAATCGCCACACCCTGCCGGACCAGCGCTTCCGCCTCGGCGCGATAGCGCTTGAGGATGCGGTTACCGATGAAGCCTTCGCAGATGCCGGCGCGCACCGGCACCTTGCCAAGCATTCGCCCGAGCGCAAAACCGGTGGCGAGCGTCTGGTCGGCGGTCTGCGGCGTCGGCACGATCTCCAGCAGTTTCATGACATTGGCCGGGCTGAAGAAATGCAGGCCGACGAACCGGGCCGGATTGGGCAGGCCCTCGGCGATCGACCGCGGATCGAGATAGGAGGTGTTGGTCGCCAACACGGCGTCGGGGCGGCAGACGCGGCCGAGTTGCTCGAACACCTGACGCTTGACCGAAAGCTCCTCGAACACGGCCTCGATCACGAGATCGGTATCGGCAAGGGCTGCATAGTCCGTCGAACCCGTCACGCCGGCAAGCCGCGCTTCGGCCGCAGCTTCGGTTAGGCGCCCGCGTTTGACGGCGCTGGCGAAGATGTCTCTCAGATTGGCAATGCCGCGCTCGACGGCCGCATCGTCCCGCTCGATCAGGATGACCGGCAGGCCTGCATCGCGCAGAGCCGCGGCAATGCCCGCGCCCATCGTGCCGCCGCCGATGATGGCGGCGTTGCGGAGTGGCAAGGCCTGCACGCCGGACAAGCCCGCCGGCCGGGGGGCCGCCCGCTCGGCGAAGAAGACATGGCGGAGTGCCGCTGCCTGTTCAGAGGCCCGCAGTTCCAGGAAGGTGGCGCGCTCGAACTGCATCGCCGCGGCGAAGTCGGTTTCGGTTGCCCGGCGCACGCAGGCAAGAGCCCTGAGCGGCGCGACCTCACCCTTGGCCCGCTTGGCGATGGCCGCTTCGGTCTCGGTCCAGAAGGCGTCCGGCACAGATGGAGCGGAGCGCTTTGACAGCGGCTGGGGGAGCGGACGGGAAAGCGCGTCGCGCGCAAAGGCGATGGCGGCGGCGCGCAGGTCACCTTCGATGATCCTGTCTATGAGGCCAAGCTCCAGCGCCCGCGGCGCACGCACGGGCTTGCCCGTGGTCACCAGATCGACGGCCGCCTCGACGTCGGCAAGCCGGACCATGCGAACCGTTCCGCCGGCACCGGGAACGAGCCCCAGCGTCACCTCCGGCAGGCCGACCGAAGCATCCGCCGTCGCAAGACGGAAACGGCAGCCCAGCGCGACTTCGAGGCCGCCACCAAGGGCGGACCCGTGGATCGCCGCGATCCAGGGCTTGGCCGAGAGCTCGATGGCCGAGACGAGGTCGGGCAGATGGGGCGGCTGCGGTGGCTTGTCGAATTCGCTGACGTCGGCGCCGGCGACGAAGGTGCGCCCGGTGCAGACCAGCACCACGGCCGAAGCCTCGGGATCGCCGTCAAGCGCACTCACCGCATCGACGAGACCCTGGCGAACGGCCTGGCTCAAAGCGTTGACGGGCGGGTTGTCGATCGTGACGACGGCGATGTTTCCCTCACGGGCGATGGTGACGACGGACATGAATGATCAGATTCCCAGATAGGCTTCTCGAATGCGGGGATCGGCGAGCAATTCGCCGGCCGGTCCTTCCATGGTGATCTTGCCGGTTTCCATGACATAGCCGCGGTCGGCGACCGACAGGGCACCGAAGGCGTTCTGCTCGACCAGCAGCACGGTGACCTTGAGATCGCGCATGCTCCTCACCACGTCGAAGATCTGCTGAACCAGGATGGGTGCCAGACCCATCGAGGGCTCGTCGAGCAGCAGGCAGGAGGGCCGCCCCATCAGCGCGCGGGCGATCGCCAGCATCTGCTGCTGGCCGCCCGACAGGCCGCCGGCGGCGAGGTTGCGCTTTTCCTTGAGGATCGGGAACATCTGGAAGGCGTTTTCCATGTCCCGGTCGACCCGGTCGTCGGTGAAGAGAAACGCACCGAGGCGCAGGTTTTCCTCCACCGTCAGGTTGGTGAAGATCTGGCGACCTTCCGGAGACTGGGCAAGGCCGCGCTTTAGCCGCTTGTAGGCGGGGGTGGTGGCCAGCGCCTCGCCACGGAAAATGATCTGGCCGGCACTGATCGGCTGCAGGCCGGACAGGCAGCGCAACAGCGTCGTCTTGCCGGCGCCATTGGCGCCGACGATGGTGACGATCTCGCCGGAATCGATGTGCAGGTCGATGCCGTGCAGCGCTTCGATGCGGCCATAGCGCGAGCGCAGGCCCTCAACTGTGAGCATGGGACGCCTCCTGTGCCTGGGTTCCGAGATAGGCCGCGATGACATCCGGATTGCGGGCGACGGCAGCGGGGTCGCCCTCGGCGATCTTCACCCCATGATCGAGGACCACAATGTGGTTGGAGATGCGCATCACCATCTTCATGTCGTGCTCGACCAGAAGAATGGCGACGCCGGAGGCCGCGACCTCGGCGATCAGATGATCAATCTCCTCGGTCTCGACCGCGTTGCAGCCGGCAGCCGGCTCGTCGAGCAGCAGGACCTTGGTGTCGAGGGCGAGCGCGCGTGCGATCTCCAGCCGCTTCAGGGCGCCATAGGACAGATTGCCGGCCTCGAGTTCGGCGGCGTTGGCAAGGCCGACGCGGGCCAGCAGTTCGCGTGCGCCGGCTTGCGCCTCCCTGGAGCGCCGGCGCGAGGCCGGAAGCCCGAGAAGGTCAGCGAACACCGAGCCCTTTTCCCGCAGATGAAAACCGGCAATGGCGTTTTCCAGCACTGTCATGTTCTGGAAGATCTGCAGGTTCTGGAAGGTGCGCGACATGCCGCGGCGCGCCAGAAGATGCGGAGAAAACCCGGTCACCTCCTCGCCGTTCAGCCTGACCTTGCCCGATTTCGGCATGTAGACGCCCGAGATCATGTTGAACAGGGTGGTCTTGCCCGCCCCGTTCGGCCCGATGACCGAGACGATTTCCCCGGGATTGACGGAAAAGCTCACATCATCGACGGCCTTCAGGCCACCGAATGCGATTCCCAATCCCTCGACGCTGAGAAGGCTCATGCTCCCCTCCCGGTAAATTGACGCAAGAGCGACGGCAACAGGCCTTCGCGCAGGAAGATCATGACCAGCATCATCACCAGCCCGAGCATGACCTGCTCATATTCGGCAAAAACGGTGAGTACCTGCGGCAGGAGGGTGAGAATGCCGGCGCCAAGAATCGCGCCCAGCACCGACCCGGCACCGCCGAGCACGGCCATGGTGACGAGCTCGATCGAATGCATGTAGCCCGCGACATCAGGCGTGATGAACTTGTTCTGCAGGGCGAGCAGCGAACCGGAGACCGAGGCATAGACCGCCGAGATGACGAAGGCCTGCAGCTTCAGCCGGGGCACGTCGACGCCGACCGTGCTTGCGGCAATCTCCGAACCGTGCAGCGCCCGAAGCGCCCGGCCCGTCGGGCTGTCATAGAGGTTGAGCGCCAGCCAGGCACCGACCAGCAGGCAGAGCCCGCAGAAGAAGTACCAGAACTCCGGCGCCGAAAGCTTGAGCCCCAGCGCAGCGAGCGCCTGGCGCAGGCCGAGATCGGCCACCGCGATGCCGTCCGGCCCGCCGGTCAGCCAGGCTTCGTTCGACAGCACCATGGAGACCAGGATACCGAAGCCGAGCGATGCGACGGCGAGATAGTAGCCCTTGAGCCGCAGGATCGGGCGGCCGACCACATAGGCGATCGCAGCCGAGAGCGCCGCACCGAGGACAGCGGCAAAGGCCGGATGCAGGCCGAGATGCACGGGTGCCAGCGCCGAGGCATAGGCACCGATACCGGCAAAGCCCGCATGGCCAAGGCTGATCTGTCCGGCAAAACCCGTCAGGATGACGATGCCGAGCACCGCCACGCCATTGACGAAGAGCAGCGATCCGACGCGGAAATAGAAGGCCGAGGGAAAGAAGAAGGGCGTGGCCGCAATCAGCAGCGCCAGCACCAGGAGCGTGGTCTGTTTTGTCGTGAGCCGCATCATCACACCCGATTGACCGAATTGCGCCCGAACAGGCCTTGCGGCATGGCGAAGAGGACGGCGAGGATGACGACGAAGGCCACGGCATCCTTGTATTGCGAACTGATGAAGCCGGCCGTCAGCGCCTCGAACAGGCCGAGCAGTATGCCACCGACGAGCGCACCCTTGGGATTGCCCATGCCGCCGAGCATGGCGGCGGCAAAACCTTTAAGCGCCAGCGCGATGCCGAGGTCGTAGCTGGTCAGCGTGATCGGGGTGACGAGCACGCCGGCGAGCGCGCCGATGGCCGCCGAAAGCGCAAAGGAGAGCGTCATCACCCAGTTGGTGTTGATGCCGACGAGCTGGGCCGCCAGGCGATTGTTGGAGGTGGCGAGCACGGCCTTGCCGGTCAAGGTGCGGGTAAAAAACAGCCAGAGACCGACGAACACGACAACGGCGCCGGCAATGACCCACAGGCTCTGCGGCAGGATGGTGGCGGCGAGGATCTGGATCGGCTCGTCGCCGGTGAAGGCCGGAAAGCGATGCAGCTGCTTGTCGAAGACCAGCTGGGTCACGCCGCGGATGAAGATCGACGCTCCGATGGTGATGATGATCAGCGATACCACGGGTGCGCCGCGCGCGGGTCCGATCGCCAGCTTGTTCAGCGCGACGCCGATCGCTGCGGTCACCGTAATGGCGATCAGCGCGGCCAGCGGCAGCGGCAGCCCGGCGTCGAAGGCGAACACCGTGATCATGCCGCCCAGCATGACGAACTCGCCTTGGGCGAAATTCACCACGTCCGAGGCGTTGTAGATGATGGTGAAGCCCAGCGCGACGAGCGCATAGACTGCCCCGACCGTCAGGCCGGAAAGAAGGAACTGCATCAGTTCAGGCATCGAAGACCCCACTGTGGCCGATTATTCTTGGGGTGGAGCCTGCCTGTGACAGGCAGGCCCCACGCCAAATGCCGTCGCCCCGCAAACGGGGCGGCCCGGGTGCTTACTCGATGATGGTCCAGCCGCCGTCCTTGATCTCCAGCATGCGGAATGCCGAGAGATCGAGGCCGAGGTGATCTTCCGCCGTCATGGTGACGACACCGGTGGTGCCGACCAGGCCGGAGGTGGATTCGATCGCGTCTCGGATCGCTTCGGGTTCTGCCGAGCCGGCGCGGCCGATCGAATCGACCAGGATGCGCAGCGCGTCATGGGCGTAGCCGCCGAAGGTCGAGACGGCAGAGCCGGTCTTCTTCTCGTAGGCGGTCTTGTAGGCGGTGACGACAGCCTTCTGGGCATCGCCATCCGCCAGGATGCCGGCGACCAGCAGGGCGGTTCCGGGGAGGCGTACGCCTTCGGCGGCCTTGGCACCGGCCAGCTCGATGAAGCCGTCGGAGGCGACACCGTGCGACTGATAGAGCGGCAGGCCGACCGCCAGCTGCGAATAGTTGCGCGTCACGATCGACGGACCCTGGCCGAAGCCGGCATTCAGCACAGCCTGCACGCCGGCCGTGCCCTTGATGTTGGTCAGCTGCGGGGTCATGTCCGCATCCTGCGGGCCGTAGGTTTCGTCGGCGGCGATCTCGATGCCGTAGTCGCCGGCGACGGCGACGCACTGCTTGTGCATCGAAGCGCCGAAGCCGTCGGTGCCGGAAATCACGCCAATCTTGGTGATCGCGTTCTTCTTCATGTTCTCGAAGATCTTCTGACAGGCCATACGGTCGGTATGCGGGGTCTTGAAGACCCAGTGCTTGACCGGATCGATGATTTCGATTGCGCCGGCGAGCGAGATGAACGGAACTTCGGAGTCTTCGGCGACCGGAATGATCGACATGGTCGTGCCGGTCGTCGTGCCGCCGATGATGGCCACCACTTCGTCGTCCTCGACGAGGCGGGTCGCGAAGGTGCGCGCCTTGTTCGGGTCGCCGCCGTCGTCATAGAGCACGAGCTTGAGCGGCTCGCCGTTGACGCCGCCGGCGGCATTGATTTCCTCCACCAGCATTTCGAGCGTCTTGGCTTCCGGGTCGCCGAGGAACGAGGCGGGGCCGGTTGCCGAGACGGTGGCGCCGATCTTGATTTCGGCCTGGGCTGCGGTTGCGATGCCCAGTGCCATCAGCGTGGCGAGTGCGGTTGTCGTTGTGATTTTCATTGTGTCTCCTCCCTGAGAACGTTGAACTGAGAAGTCGGTTACGCCGCCTTTGGGCGACGCCACATCGCCAGCCGGAACCGGTTGGCGACGAAAGCCGTGTCGGTCAGGCTGGCATTGCCGGCGGGGTTGCCGCCGGTGACGTGAAAGTCGGAAAACGCAGCGGACTGATTGACGAAGATGTTGCCGGTCAGGTTGATCGACAGGTTGACGCCGGCGCGGGCGAAGGCCTTGACCGCGTAAGCTATGCGCGCCTCGTTCGTGTCGTAGAGCGCGGCGGTGATGGCGCCCTTGCGGCGGGCAAGGCTGGCGGCCGAATCGATGCCGCCTTCGACGCTGTCGACGGCGACGATGAAGGCAACAGGTCCGAAGCACTCGTCCTCGTGGACCTTGGTCTCGGCAGCGTCCACGGCGACAATCAGCGGGGTGGCGCTGCAAGCGGAAGCCAGCGGCTGCGAATCGCGGACGATGCGGCCGAAGCTGCGCGCCTTGTCGATCCGCGCAAGCGTCGCCGGATTGGCGATCGCCCCGCAGACGCCGGAAGCGCGAGCCGGGTCGCTCAGCAGCGCGTCGACCGCAGCGCCGATCGCGGTTGCCACCTCGTCGAAGCCCTTGTGCCCTTCATCGGTCGCGATGCCGGCGCGGGGCACGAAAATGTCCTGCGGGGCGGTGCACATCTGGCCGGAATAGAGCGACAGCGAGAAGGCGATGTTGGCGCACATCCCGGAAAAGTCGTCGGTCGCGGCAACGACGATCGAGTTTACCCCGGCTTCCTCGGTGAACACCTGGGCGGAACGCGCATTGTCGCGCACCCATTCGCCGAAGGCGCTGGAGCCGGTGTAGTCGATGATGGCGACGTCCGGATGGGTCACGAGGTCCTTGGTGATCTCGGCTCCGGCCTGATCGACAGCCAGCAGGACCACGTCAGCCGGGAAGCCTGCCTCGACCAGCACCTCGCGCGCCACCTTCACGGTCAGCGCGAGCGGCAGGATGGCGCCGGGATGCGGCTTGACGATCACGGTATTGCCGGTTGCGAGGCTGGCGAACAGGCCGGGATAGGTGTTCCAGGTCGGGAAGGTCTGGCAACCGATGGCAAGCGCCACGCCGCGCGGCACGATCTGCCAGTTCTTTTCCAAAACGATCGGTGCCGCCTTGCCCTGCGGCTTTTCCCAGGTGGCCTGGCCGGGCGTGCGGGTCATCTCCACCCAGGCCGTGGCGACCGCCTCGAGGCCGCGGTCCTGCGCATGCGGGCCGCCGGCCTGGAAGGCCATCGGAAAGGCCTGGCCGGTCGTGTGCATCACGGCATTGGCCATCTCGAAGCTGATGCGGTTGAGGCGCGACAGGATTTCGAGGCAGACGCCGACGCGCAGCTCCGGCGCGGCATCGGCCCAGGCGTCTCCTGCCGCCTTTGAGGCGGCAACGAGCGTCGCGGCATCGATTGCCGGATAAAGGATGTTGAGATCGGGACCCCAGGGGGACACTTCGGAACCGAGGCGCTTGTCTTCCGGGTGGCCGGGCAGTTCGAACTGTGCGCCGAGCAGGGCCCTGAAAGAAGCCTCGCCGTCGTCCTTGGCGGTTTCGCCATAGATCTTGCCGCTCGGAACCTCCGGGAAGGGCGACCAGAAACCCCGGTCGGACAGGGCCTTGACAGCCGTCTCCAGCAGACCGCGATGACGGTCGAACAGGTCTTCCATGGCAAAATCCTCCCTACTCCTGCCTTTATCATTGACCGTCCGGTCGGTTTATGCAAGATCTTTTTGCGCCCCCGGGAAAATTCGGAGCGGGGACCAGGGAGAGAGCGATGCACCAATCCGACACCGTTCTGGTGACGATGGATCACGGGGTTCTGCGGCTGACGCTGAACCGGCCGGACAAACTCAATTCGTTCAATGAGGAAATGCACATCGCGTTGCGCGCGGCGCTTCAGCGCGCCCACGACGACGCGGACGTGCGCGCTGTGCTGCTGACCGGGGCGGGCCGCGGCTTTTCCGCCGGCCAGGATCTCGGCGACCGCGATCCGCGCAAGGGCGGCCCTGCCCCCGATCTCGGCCATACGCTCGAAACCTTCTACAATCCGACGCTGCGGCTGATCCGATCGCTCGAAAAGCCTGTCATCTGCGCGGTCAACGGGGTGGCGGCCGGCGCCGGCGCCAATATCGCCTTTGCCTGTGACATCGTGCTGGCCGCCCGTTCGGCGAAGTTCATCCAGGCATTCGCCAAGATCGGCCTGATCCCCGATGCCGGCGGCAGCTGGAGCCTCGCCCGCATTCTCGGCGAACCGCGCGCCAAGGCGCTCGCCATGACCGCCGAGCCGCTGATGGCCGAGCGCGCCGCCGAATGGGGCCTGATCTGGAAAGCGGTGGACGACGACCAGCTGATCGGCGAGGCCGAGGCTCTCGCCCGCTCGCTGGCCGAAGGCGCGACACGCGGCCTCGGCCTCACCAAGCGCCTCATCCAGGCCGCGGCGACCAACAGCCTCGACGAACAGCTCGACATGGAGCGCGACTCCCAGCGCGAAGCCGGCCGCACGGCCGACTATGCCGAAGGCGTCACCGCGTTCCTCGAAAAGCGCAAGCCGGAGTTTTCGGGCAAATGACGATGACCGCACAGGAAATGGCGGAAGCCTGCGCCAAGGCGATGTGGGACCTCGACACGGCATCGCAAAATCTCGGCATGCGCATCGAGCACATCGCGCCCGGACAGGCGACCCTGTCGATGGACATCACCGAAATCATGTCCAACGGTCACGGCAACTGCCACGGCGGCTATATCTTCACGCTCGCCGACAGCGCCTTTGCCTTTGCCTGCAACGGCTACAATCAGCTGACCGTCGCGCAGAACTGCTCGATCACCTATATCAGTCCGGGGAGGATCGGCGACCGGCTGACGGCGGAGGCGCGCGAGATTTCGCGCAAGGGCCGGTCCGGCATCTACGACATCAGCATTTCAAATCAGAGCGGCGACCTGGTCGCCGAGTTTCGCGGTCTGTCGCGAACGGTGAAGGGCACCCACCTGCCCGATCCCGCCTGAACCAAGACGTATCCCAGGGAGGAAATCATGCTCGACTTTGTAACCCGTCCCCAAGATCTGGACCCGATCGAAATCGCCTCGCGGGATGAAATTTCGGCGCTCCAGTTTCACCGGATGAAGCGCTCGCTGAAGCATTCCTACGAAAACTCGCCGTTCTATCGCCAGCGGTTCGACGAGCACGGCGCGCATCCGGAAGATCTGAAGACCCTGTCGGATCTTGCCAAGTTCCCCTTCACGACCAAGACCGACCTGCGCGACACCTATCCCTTCGGCATGTTCGCCGTCCCCCGCGAAAAGCTGGTCCGTATCCACGGCTCGTCCGGCACGACCGGCAAGCCGACTGTCGTCGGCTACACCAAGCATGACATCGATGTCTGGGCCGACGTCGTCGCCCGCTCGATCCGGGCGTCGGGCGGCCGTCCCGGCGACATCGTGCATGTCGCCTATGGCTACGGCCTGTTCACCGGCGGCCTTGGCGCGCACTACGGGGCCGAACGGCTTGGCTGCACCGTCGTGCCGATCTCCGGCGGCATGACCGAGCGCCAGGTCACGCTGATGAACGACTTCAAGCCGCGCATCATCATGGTGACGCCCTCCTACATGCTGTCGATCCTCGACGAGTTCCGCCGCCAGGGCATCGATCCGCGCGAAAGCTCGATCGAGGTCGGCATCTTCGGTGCCGAACCCTGGACGAATGCCATGCGCAGCGAGATCGAACAGGCCTTCAACATGCACGCCGTCGACATCTACGGCCTCTCCGAAGTCATGGGGCCGGGCGTCGCCAATGAATGCGTGGAAACCAAGGACGGCCTTCACGTCTGGGAAGACCATTTCTATCCGGAAATCATCGACCCGGTGACCGGTGCCGTGCTGCCCGACGGCGAGCTCGGCGAACTGGTCTTCACCACGCTGACCAAGGAAGGCCTGCCGATGGTGCGTTACCGCACCCGCGACCTGACGCGGCTTCTGCCGGGCACGGCGCGTTCTATGCGGCGCATCGAGAAGATCACCGGCCGCAGCGACGACATGATCATCCTGCGCGGCGTCAACGTCTTCCCGACGCAGATTGAGGAACAGATCCTGAAATGCGTCGGCCTTGCCCCCCACTTCCAGATCGAGCTCACGCGCGCCGGCCGCATGGACAACATGACAGTCCACGTGGAATGCGCGGCCAATTACACCGATGCGGCAGCACGCACCCAATCGGCCAAGGAACTGGCACACCACATCAAGAGCGTGGTGGGCATCACGACCAAGATCGAGGTTCAGGACCCGACTTCCATCGCCCGCTCGGAAGGCAAGGCCAAGCGCGTGGTGGACAACCGCCCCAAGAGCTGAACGGCCACCCCGTGACAGCTCAAAGGCAATTGTTATAGTGAAGCGGGGGCATGCGTGCCCCCCTATTGCAGGCGTTCTGCAAGCAGGAAAGCGAAAACATGGCTCGGACCCGGGCAACCGACTTTGAGGAAAAACGCCGCGGCATTCTCGACAATGCCGCCGCCGTATTTGCCGAGCAGGGCATGGAAAAGGCATCCATGTCCCAGATCGCCACCCATTCAAGCGTCTCGAAGGCGCTGCTTTATCACTACTATCCCAGCAAGGATGCGCTGATCTACGCGATCATCATCACCCATCTGGAAGAGCTCGACCAGGCGATCGAGGCGGCCGACGACGTGAGCGAGGCGCCGGAGAAGCGGCTACGCAGGCTGGTCGGTGTGGTTCTGGAAAACTATCGCGGCGCCGACAACCAGCACAAGGTGCAGCTTAACGCCACCTCGGCCCTCTCGGACGAGCAGAAGGCGGGCATTACCGCGATCGAACGGCGGATCGTGCGCCGATTCTCGAACCTGCTCAAGGAAATCAATCCGGAGCTCGACAGCAAGGAGAGACCCCTGCTGATGCCGGTCACCATGTCATTGTTCGGCATGATGAACTGGGTCTACATGTGGTTCCGCGACGGCGGCCGCATCACCCGGGAAGACTATGCCGACGTGGCGACCACGCTTATTCTCGAAGGCATCAAGGCGGTTCGCTGAACCCCGTCCATCACCCTTCCATTCTTCCTTCGTTCATCTTCGAACCGACGGCCGGCTGACGCCCGCCGCCGGTTTTCGTATCTGCCTCAGGCAGCGTTCCAGGTCTTGGCGACCATGGTCAGCACGTCGTATTGCGCGACGACCGCACCGTTCTGGTTGGTCACCTGGCAATCCCAGCGCACCTCGCCGTGATCGGCATTGGCGCGCGGATTGATCTCCTTGCAGGTGAGCCGCACCTGCAGCGTGTCGCCGGGATTGACCGGGGTCAGGAAGCGCAGATTGTCGACGCCGTAGTTGGCGAGCACCGGACCCGGATCGGGATCGACGAACAGGCCGGCCGCGAACGAAACGATCAGGTAGCCATGGGCGACGCGGCCGTCGAAGAACGGATTGGCCTTGGCGGCTGCCTCGTCCATGTGGGCATAGAAGGTGTCGCCGGTGAAGCGCGCGAAATGCTCTATGTCCTCGAGCGTCACGGTCCGCTTGGCCGTGACGATCTGGTCGCCGATCTTCAGCTCGGCAAGCGACTTGCGGAACGGATGCACGCTGGTGTCGGCGGCGCCGGCACCTTCGAGCCAGCGGCCGGTGACGGCCGAAAGAAGCCGCGGCGTGCCCTGCACGGCGGTGCGCTGCATGTAATGCTTGACGCCGCGCATGCCGCCCATTTCCTCGCCGCCGCCGGCGCGACCTGGGCCGCCATGCACCAGGCCGGCGAGCGGCGATCCATGGCCGGTCGAGGTCTTCGCCGAAGCACGGTTTCCGATCAGGATGCGGCCGTGATACGGCGCCATGCCGATCGCCATCTCCTCGGCGACCTTCGGATCGTTGGTGAAGACCGACGCCGCCAGCGAGCCCTTGCCCATCTGGGCAAGCGCGATCGCTTCCTCCAGCCCTTCATAGGGCATCACGGTGGAGACCGGGCCGAACGCCTCGACATCATGAACCGCAGACGCCGTAAACGGCTTGTCGCAGTAGAGCAGCACCGGATTGAGGAAGGCGCCCTTGTCGGCATCGCCGGAGAAGATGCGGACATTGTCCGGATCGCCGGAGACGATCTCGGCATCGGCGGACAGGTCGCGGATGCGTTCGCGCACTTCGTCGCGCTGGGCAAGGCTTGCCAGCGGTCCCATGCGCACGCCCTCGTCAGCGGGGTTGCCGAGCGTGGTCTTCAAGAGACGCTCGCCAAGCGCGGCCACCAGGGCCTGGACATGGGCCTTGGGCGCAATGACACGGCGGATCGCCGTGCACTTCTGGCCGGCCTTGGACGTCATCTCGCGCGCCACTTCCTTGACGAAGAGGTCGAACTCCTCGGTTCCGGGACCGGCATCGGGGCCGAGGATCGACGCGTTGAGACTGTCGGCCTCCATCGTGAAGCGAACCGAATTGGCAACCACCGCGGGGTGAGACTTGAGCTTGCGGCCGGTCCAGGCCGAGCCGGTGAAGGTCACGGCGTCCTGTCCCCCGACATGGTCGAGCAGATCGCCGACCGAGCCGGACACCAGCTGCAACGCACCCTCCGGCAGGATGCCGGTTTCGATGATCCGCCGGACGACGAGTTCGGTCAGATAGGCGGTCTGGCTTGCCGGCTTGACCAGCGACGGCACGCCGGCGATCAGCGTCGGGGAAATCTTCTCGAGCATGCCCCAGACGGGGAAGTTGAAGGCGTTGATGTGCACGGCGATGCCGTGCAGCGGGGTGAGGATGTGCTGGGCGGAAAAGCTGTTGTCCTTCGACAAAAGTTCGACGTCGCCGTCGAGCAGCACGCGGGTGTTCGGCAGTTCGCGCCGGGCCTTCGAGGAGTAGGACAGCATGGTGCCGATGCCGCCCTCGATGTCGACCCAGCCATCGGCACGGGTCGCGCCGGTCAGGGCGCTCTCGGCGTAGAATTCCTCCTTCATGTCCATAAGCACCTGGCCGAGGGCTTTCAGCATCTGCGCCCGTTCGTGGAACGACAGGGCGCGCAGGTTCGGGCCGCCGACCTCGCGGCCATAGGCGAGTGCTGCGGCGAAATCGATGCCGGTCGAGTCGATGAATGCGATTGCGGCACCCGTCGAGGCATCGAGCAGCGGTACGCCTTGCTTGTCGCCGGGTGTCCAGCGGCCGCAGACATAGCTTTCGAGACGGCGCGGAACGCGAGCCGAAACATTCATGAAGTCATCCTTCCTGGATCGGTTTATTCAGTGCGGTCGGCGGGGCCTATGGCCCCGCCGCCTGGGAGGTTACTCGTCGTAGGAGAGCACGACCTTCTCGGTCAGCGGGTGACACTGGCAGGTCAGTACGTAGCCGGCTTCGACCTCGTAGTCCTCGAGCGCATGGTTGGTGTCCATCTCGACCTCGCCTTCCAGCACCTTCGCCCGGCAGGTGGAGCAGACGCCGGCCTTGCAGGAGAAGGGGGCATCCATGCTCTGGGCGATCGCGGCTTCGAGAATGCTGACGCCGTGCTTGGGCATGCTGAAGGTCCGCGTCGTGCCGTCGAGCGTGATTGTCGCCTCGACCACGGCCGCCGCCTCCTCGGCGCTGACCGAAGCCACGCGGTTCTTGGCGCGGCCCGGCTGGCCCGAGGCGAAGAGTTCGAACTTGATCTGCTCGTCCTTCAACCCGTGCGCCTTGAGGCTCGCGACGATGGTGAGCATCATCGGTTCCGGCCCGCAGATGAAGGCGGCGTCGATCGACTTCGGATCGATCCAGGTGGCGAAGAGCGCAGAGAGCTTGTTCTCGTCGAGACGGCCAGTGAACAGGTCGATTTCCTGCACTTCGCTTTCCAGCACATGCAGGACGGAGAAACGACCGAGATAGGTGTTCTTCAGATCCTCCAGCTCCTCGCGGAACATGATCGAGTTGATCTGGCGGTTGGCATAGACCAGCGTGAACTGGGACTTCGGCTCGCGCGCCAGGACCGTCTTGATGATGGACAGCAGCGGCGTGATGCCGGAACCGCCAGCGAAACCGAGGTACTGCTTCCCGGCAGCCGGATCGATGTCCATGTAGAAGCGGCCCATCGGCGGCATGGCCTCGATCACATCGCCCGGCGCCAGATTGCCATTGGCCCAGTTGCTGAAGGCGCCGCCGTCGACGCGCTTGATTCCGACGCGCAGGACGCCCTCGTCCTTGCCCGCACAGATCGAGTAGGACCGGCGCAGTTCCTCACCGTCGAAATCATGACGGAAAGTCAGGTACTGGCCCTGGGTGAAGTCGAAGGCTGCGCGATCCTCCTCGCGCGGCTTGAGCGTCACCACCACCGCATCACGGGTCTCGTGGCGGATGTCGGTCACGGTCAGGGGATGAAAGCGTGCCATGCGTTATGTCCTCCGCATCCTCAGATGCACTTGAAATAGTCGAAGGGTTCCAGACAGTCGCAGCATCGGTAGCTCGCCTTGCACGGGGTCGAGCCGAACTGGCTGACTTTCTCCGTTCTGGTCGAGCCGCATCGCGGGCAGGCGACGGCAAGGTTGGAGCCGGCAAGCCGGTTGGCCCGGGCCATCAGTCGCCCGTCGGCGGCCGTTCCGTCGATCGGCGGCGCAATGCCATAGGCGCGAAGCTTGTCGCGCCCCTCGGCGCTGATCCAGTCCGAGGTCCAGGCGGGCGACAACCGCCGTTCGAGGCGGAGCTTGTCGATGCCACGGGCTTTCAGCGCCGACTCGATGTCGAGGTTGATCACCGTCGTTGCCGGACAGCCCGAATAGGTCGGGGTGACGGCGACGACGAGGGTATCGCCATCCCAGGCGACATCCCGGATGATGCCGAGATCGGTCAGGCTGATGACGGGAATTTCCGGATCCGGCACCTCGCCCAGCCAGCGCCAGACCTCTTCCGGTTCAGGCAATGTCCTGGCGTCCATGGCATGACCCTCACCAGACCGAGTTCGGATAGGCCCGCTGCAGGAACTGCATGTCGGCGAGAATGTAGCCCAGATGCTCCGTATGGATGCCGCGCTTGCCGCCCTTGTGCTGGTAGCTGCCCTCGGGAACGACGAGCGTGGCCTCGGCAAGCACTTCGCCGACCGCACTGTCCCAGGCCGCCTTCAGCGTCGAGGGCAGGGGTGCGATCCCCGCTGCAGCAACCGCTTCGTCGGCGGGGTCGTCGAGGAACATCTCGGCCGTATAGGGCCACAGATCATCAAGCGCCTTCTGCATCCGGCGATGGCTTTCCTCGGTTCCGTCGCCGAGACGGATGACGAGGTCGGCCGAACGCTCGAAGTGGTAGGACACTTCCTTGAGCGCCTTCTGGGCGATTTCCACCACGCGCGGATCGCTCGAGGCGACGAGCGCGCGGAGCATTTCGATGTGGAAGGCGTCGAACAGGAACTGCCGCATCAGCGTCTTCCCGAAATCGCCGTTCGGGCGCTCGACGAGCAGCACGTTGCGGAAGGCCGCGGCATCGCGCAGATAGGCGAGATTGTCGGCCGTGCGCCCCTTGCCTTCGACCTCACCCGCCAGACCGAGCCAGAACTGGGTCTGGCCGATCAGGTCGAGCGCGACATTGGCGAGCGCGATGTCCTCTTCCAGCACGGGCGAATGACCGCACCATTCGGACACGCGGTGCCCGAGTATCAGCGTGTTGTCGCCCATTCTGAGCAGCCATTCGAAGAACGCGGCCTGATCGACCGCCGGGATCGCGGTCGCCATCACATATGCCCCACTTCAGCCGGGATGTCGAAGAAGGTCGGGTGACGATAGACCTTGGAGTTCGACGGTTCGAACAGCGGGCCCTTTTCCGACGGCGACGACGCGGTGATATCGACCGACTTCACCACCCAGATCGACACGCCTTCGTTGCGGCGGGTGTAGACGTCACGGGCATTGCGGATCGCCATCTCGGCATCCGGGGCATGCAGGCTGCCGACATGGCGATGGTTGAGGCCATGTTGACCGCGGATAAAGACTTCCCAAAGGGGCCATTCGCTGGACATTGCTATTCCTCCCAAGTTCAGGTGACGGACGGGAGCGGGTGCGCCGCTCCCGAATTGGATCGATCAGGCGGCCTTGCGACCGGCGCGGCGCGCTTCCTGCTTTTCGGCATGGGCCATCAGGCCGTCGCGGAACCACGCGCCCTCTTCCCAGGCGGTGACGCGTGCGCCAAGGCGCTCGGCATTGCAGGGTCCGTTGCCGGCGATGACGTTGAAGAATTCTTCCCAATCCGGCTCGGAGAAGTCGTGACCGCCCTTCTCTTCGTTCCAGCGCAGGTTCTCGTCGGGAATGGTCAGCCCGAGATACTTGGCCTGCGGCACCGTCTGGTCGACGAATTTCTGGCGCAGTTCGTCATTGGTGTTGATCTTGATCTTCCACTGCATCGACTGCGCGGAATGCACCGAATCCTTGTCGGACGGACCGAACATCATCAGCGACGGATACCAGAAGCGGTTGAGCGCATCCTGCGCCATGGCCTTCTGCTCCGGCGAGCCGGCGGCCATCTTCATCATGATGTCGTAGCCCTGGCGCTGGTGAAAACTCTCTTCCTTGCAGATGCGGATCATCGCGCGGCTGTAGGGACCGTAGGAGGTCTTCTGCAGCTGCACCTGGTTCATGATCGCCGCACCGTCGACCAGCCAGCCGACCGCGCCGATGTCCGCCCAGTTGAGCGTCGGGTAGTTGAAGATCGATGAATACTTCATCTTGCCGGAATGCAGCAGCGCCAGAAGCTCGTCGCGGCTGACGCCGAGCGTCTCGGCGGCGGAATAGAGATAGAGGCCGTGACCCGCCTCGTCCTGCACCTTGGCCAGAAGGATCGCCTTGCGCTCAAGCGTCGGCGCACGGGTGATCCAGTTGCCCTCCGGCAGCTGGCCGACGATCTCGGAATGGGCGTGCTGGCCGACCTGGCGGATCAACGTCTTGCGGTAGCTCTCGGGCATCCACTCCTTGGGCTCGATCTTCTCGCCCCTGTCGATGCGCTCCTGAAAGGCCCGCTCCTCCGGCGACATCTCGTTCAGCGATTTCACCCGATCACTGTCGGTCTTGACCATTTGCGCGTACATGGCGGTTTCCTCCCTGCTCAGATCCGTTCAATGATGATGGCGATGCCCTGGCCGACCCCGATGCACATGGTGCAGAGCGCGTAGCGCCCGCCGGTGCGTTGAAGCTGGTACATGGCGGTGGTGACGAGGCGGGCGCCCGACATGCCGAGCGGATGGCCGAGCGCGATGGCGCCGCCATTCGGATTGACGTGCGCGGCATCGTCGGGAAGCCCGAGTTCCCGAAGGACGGCGAGCGCCTGGGCGGCGAAAGCCTCGTTGAGTTCGATCACGTCCATCTGCGACAGCGAGAGGCCGGCGCGGGCCAGGACCTTGCGGACCGCGGGCACCGGGCCGACACCCATGATGCGCGGCTCCACGCCGGCCGCGGCCATGGCGACGACCCGTGCGCGCGGCACGAGACCCTGTTCCCTGGCCATGGCTTCCGACGCGATCGCCAGAGCGGCCGCGCCATCGTTGACGCCCGAGGCATTGCCGGCGGTGACGCTAAGGTCCGGGCCATTGACGCCCTTGAGCTTCGACAGCTGTTCCGCCGTGGTGCCGGGACGCGGATGTTCGTCGACCGAGACGATCAGCGGTTCGCCCTTCTTCTGCGGGATCGTGACGGGCACGATCTCGTCGGCGAAGACGCCGGCGGCCTGGGCGGCGGCCCAGCGGGCCTGGCTGCGGGCTGCGAAGGCGTCCTGGTCGGCGCGGCTGACATTGTACTGCTCGGCGACATTGTCGGCCGTCTCCGGCATGGAATGGGTGCCGAACTTTTTCTTCAGTTCGGGATTGGGGAAGCGCCAGCCGATCGTCGTGTCGTAGACCGCGTTCGAACGGGAAAAGGCCGCATCCGCCTTCGGCATGACGAAGGGCGCCCGCGTCATGCTCTCGACGCCGCCGGCGATCACCAGATCGCAATCGCCGCCGCGGATGGCGCGTGCCGCCATGCCGACGGCGTCCATGCCGGAGCCGCAGAGACGGTTGACCGTGGTTGCGGGAACGTTGATCGGCATGCCGGACAGGAGCACGGCCATGCGGCCGACATTGCGGTTGTCTTCGCCGGCCTGGTTGGCGCAGCCATAGATCAGGTCATCGACCCTGGACCAGTCGACGCCGGGGTTGCGCGCCATCAGCGCGGCAAGCGGCAAGGCAGCGAGATCATCGGCCCGCACGGATGCGAGGGCCCCACCATAGCGGCCGACAGGCGTACGCACGGCATCACAGATGAAGGCTTGCTGCATTGATCGACTCCTCCTCGAGCATCAGATGCGGCCGGCTTGTCTCCAATTCGCCAACCGATCGGTCAACTTATAGCGACAAAACATCACACAGAAAAGCGATTTTTTGATGATAGCGTGATGTTTTAAGATTCGGATTGACCGAAATTGCTATATATTATTATTTTTCAGCTACTTAGCGACTACCCTCAAGCGCCAGCGATTCCAGCCGCGCCGCGGTCTCGGCAGTTTCGGCGGGCAGAGGACCGTCGCGGCCCTCGAACTGCGCCGCGATATAGGCATCGGCCATCGGCGAGAGGGCGCGGTAAAGGCGAGCGAAGAGACGGCGCGCGGCGGCACCGGGCCAGTCCTCGGGAAGCGCCTCGACCGGCAGTCGCGGATCGCGCAGCAGTACGGCGCGATAGGCCTGGACCAAGAGAAGCCGCGCGCTCACCGCATCGGCAGGAAGCAATGCCTCGCCCCGCTCCAGCGCCGCGGAGAGTGGCGAGAAGAGGTCGATCATCGCCTGGTACTCGTCGGCGAAGGACTGAAGGTTCCACAGGGTCGCCGCATAGTCGGCCAGCAAGACGCCATCCTTCGTCACCTCGGCCTTGAAGGTCAGCCCCGGAACCGGAACGCTCCCCGGATGATGGGGGCGCAGATAGAGGTCCGGCCCCATGCGGCCGAGCCCGGCACGGCGGATCATCTCGTCGGAAAGACCCGGCGCATGATGGATGAGGAAACCGTCCGCCTCGACCTGCTGGCCGTAGAGCAGCCGCGCCGCGGCGGCAAATTCCGTCCGTGCGCCGGATGCCAGCCGATAGTAGGACCGCCGGCCATCCCGCTCCCCGACCAGTTGCTCGGCCGCGACCAGACGCGAAACCGCGGTGCGCACCAGTGTCTCGCTGATCCCGAGCCGCGCGCAGATTTCGACCAGCGTGCCCATCCACAACACACCACCGCGCGGCACGACGATGTCGCCATAGATGGTGACGATCATTGCTGGAGCGCGCACCGTGAACTGCTGCTGGATCAGCTGGAACCCATCGAATCCGCGCGCCGCTACGGTCATTTCACCTCCCGAACTCCAACAGGCGAGCAGCCTCGCTCACCGGACAGACATTACAATATTGCGGCCGCAGGAGGTAGGGCCGTGACATATCAATGTCAAATCATGGCGCGAACTGCGATCTTGCCGCACTGATGGGCGGCAGCAGGTTACACGCCGGCCATGCCGAGTCCGCGGATTCGCAGACGCGGAGCCTGCGGGAGCCGGAAGCCCACCGCCCATCTGGCAAAAAGACTGCAGGCCATCGGCCTCTACGAATGGGCAACGGACCCGCCCGACCGGGCGCCGCGTCAGCTCCGGCAGGCCTGCGCGTAGTCGCTGACCACTCGCTGAACACTGGCGATCAGCAGGTTGCGCGGCGTGGGTACGAGATCGCCGCCGGCGACCTGCGGGTAGAGCGCGCCGAGATACTGGCTGACGAGCGTTTCGGGGATGGGACGATCGCCAAGGAGGGCCGTTAGCCGATCGACGGCGGTCTGCGCCGTGGCATGGGGCCAATAGTAGCGGATGCGGTCGCTGTAGCTGAAATGGCGCTGGATGCGCAGCGCCTGCTCGTCGCCGTGATAGTATTTCCCCCAATGATTCGGCTCCGCCAGCATCAGCCGCTCCATGGCCGCATGCAGGGTCTGCTCTTCGGGAATGTCGAACAGGAAGGCGGCGATCTGGTCCAGGCCGTAGAGGGCCTCGCGCAGAGCGAAGGTCAAGCCGGGGCCGACCTTCAGGATACGGAAGCCGTCGTCCACCAGCGCCGACAGGGCCGGCACCGGCTGGTAGTCGGTGGAATGGGCCTCGAAGACGAATTGCGGCATCCGGCCGAGCACGGCGCTCAGATCCCTGGCTGCCGGGCGATCGTAGAAGACCACATTCTCATTGCCGAACTCGACGCCGGGCTGCACCACCACGGCAATGGCGCGCTCGAAGGCAGCCTGCAGGCCCAGCGCGGCAAAGGCGGTGCGATGGACCTCGACGGTTTCCAGTGCCGCCTGCGGCGTCGTCACCTGCAGATGCTCGACCACTTCCATCGCGCCGCCGGGAATGGGCACTTCGGTGCCGATCACATAGACCGGCTTGTCGAAGCCGGACCGCACTGCCGCCGCTTCCGCGACCTTCGCCAGCCGCGCGGCGCGTTCCGCCGTCACCTGGTCGGCAAGGGCTGCTCCCTCGCCGGAACATCCCATGCTGGTGTCGAGGTGGATCTTGGTGAAGCCGGCGGCGACGAAGGCGTCGATCATGACTTCCGCCCGCGACAGCGCCTCTTCGGCCGGCAGATGTTTCCACGGATTGGGGCCGAGATGATCGCCACCGAGGATCAGCTGCCCCGGATCGAAACCGACCTTATCGGCGATGCCTTCGACGAACCTCCGAAACCCGGCGGGCGTCATTCCGGTATAGCCGCCTTCCTGGTTGACCTGATTGCAGGTCGCCTCGATCAGGACCTGGCTTCCGCTCTCCTTGCCGTGCAGCAGCGCGGCTTCGATCACCAGCGGATGGGCCGAGCAGATGGAGGCAATGCCGCCCTTGATGCCGGCCGCATGGCGTTGCGCCAGGTTTTTCAGGGTTTCTGTCGTCATTGCGGACTCCTTCTCACGGCGTTTTCGACCTCTGATGCGGGCAACGATAGAAGCTAAATGATCAAAATCAATCAGAATTACGATTGACATTGATTTTTTATCGTGGCTTTTTATTCTCACGCAATCAGAAATGAGGGTCCCGGCGCATGAAAGACGATCGCTTCTCGGCCATTCGCCAGCACCTCTTCAGCCACGGCTATTCGTCGATTCAGGAGATCGCCGATGCGGTCGGCGCCTCGCCGGCGACCATCCGCCGCGACCTGCTGGCACTCGAGGCGGAAGGGGCCATCTCGCGCACCCATGGCGGCGCCCGGATCGCCGAGAGCGCCGGTATAGAGGTCGCTTTCGAGGTCCGCGAGCAGCGCAATCTTGCCGCCAAGCGCGCCATCGGCGACGCCGCCTTCGAAACTATCCGTCCGCACAGCGCCATCTTCCTAGACGCCGGAACAACCGTGCTGCAGGTGGCCAGGCGCATCCGCCTCAACCCGCTGCCGCTGTCGGTCTTCACCAATTGCGTGACGGTCGCCCAGGTCCTGATGGATGTGCGCGATCTCAAGATCACCCTGCTGGGCGGCCATCTGCGCCCGCAGAATGCCTCCATGGTCGGCAGCCTCGCCGAGGACATGCTGGATCGCCTCTGGTTCGACCAGCTGTTTCTCGGCGCCGGCGCCGTCGCCGAGGATTGCTGCATCTACAGCCTCGACGAGCAGGAGGCCCAGCTCAACGCCAAGATGCTGTCGCGCGCCACGGTCAAGAACCTGCTGGTCGATTCCAGCAAGTTCGGCCAGCGACTGACCTACAAGGTCGCCGGGTTGTCAGCCGATATCGGCATCATCACCGACGACGGTCTCGACAGCGCCTGGACAACGCGTCTGCAGGATGCCGGCTGCACGCCGCGGCTGGTGGCGGGCAATGGCGCCGACGTCATCGCCCTGGCGTCGCGCGCATGAGCCTTGTCCTCGGCCTCGACAGCGGCGGCACGAAGACGGTCCTGGCCCTTGCAGACCGGAGCGGAGAGGTAACGGTGCTGCGCCATGGACCCGGGCTCGACCCTTCCATCGGCCGTGACTGGGCACAGGATCTGAAGATCTTGCTGGCTACCGACGGCCAAGGTCTGGAAGGCGCCGTTCTCGGCCTGCCGTTCCACGACGAAGTCGAGCGCTACAGCCGCGAGCAGACGGCGGTCGCCTCGACGCTCATTCCCGGCCGAACGCTGGTGCAGAACGACGTGCGCATCGCTTTCGACGGCGCCCTGGCCGGCAAGGCCGGCGTGCTGGCGCTTGCCGGCACGGGTTCGATGGCCTGGGCAAGCCTCAACGGCCCCGACGATCCGCATATCCGTGTCGGCGGCTGGGGCGATGCCTTCGGCGACGAGGGCAGCGCCTTCTGGATCGGCCGGGAAGCGCTCGCCATCGTCAGCCGGCATCTGGATGGCCGTATTTCGGCACCGGAATTCTGCGACGGCATTCTGGGTGCCATCGGCGTCGGGTCCGAGGCCCTGCTCGGCTGGTGCTACGCGGTCGAAAACCGACGGGTGGAATTCGCCAGGCTCGCCGTCACCGTCTCGGCGCTGGCCGAGCGAGGCGATCCCTCGGCGCAATCCCTTCTGCAGGCCGCGGCCGATCAGCTGGCCTTACAGGTCTTGGGCGCCTGGCAGCAGACCAGGTCGGCTGCGCCGTTGTGCTGGAGCTATGCCGGCGGCGTGCTGTCGAGCGAACCCATGCGCCGGCTCATGGCCGAAAAGCTGGGCTCGGATCCCGTGCCGCCGCGCCTGCCGCCGGTCGGTGGGGCGCTGCTGCGCGCCGCAGCGCTTGCCGGCTGGACCACCGACGACGCCTGGATCGACCGGCTATCGAAATCACTGCGCCTGACTTCTGCCAACGACGATCTTCAACAATAAGGGGAATACCATGAATAGACGTTTGTTTCTGTCTACCGTCGCCGCCCTGCACATGGCCTTTCTGGTGCCCGCCATGCCGGCGTTCGCACAGGATGCCAAGCCGCTTGCCGGCCAGAACCTGACCGTGCTCCTGCCGCCATGGGTGACCTTGCCCAAGGAGATGACGGAGAAATTCACCGCCAAGACCGGCATCAATCTCGACATGCAGACACTGGGCTGGGACGAGATCCGCACCAAGATCGTCACCTCGATGGTGGCCAATACGGCGCCCGCCAGCGCTACTGAGATCGACTGGTCGTGGGTCGGCCAGTTCGGCGCTGCCGGCTGGTACCAGCCGCTCGACGGCATTCTCGACCAGGCCGTCCTTGCCGATCTGCCGACCTCGAAGATCTTCACCTATGACGGCAAGCTGATCGCCGTCCCCTACAACAACGACTTTCGGGTGATGATCTACAACAAGGCTCATCTCGACAAGGCCGGCATCGCCGCCGCGCCGAAGACGCCGGATGAATTGCTGGCCGCCGCGAAGGCGATCAAGGACGCCAAGATCGCCGAGTTTCCGATCGGCCTGCCGCTCTCGGCCACCGAAGGCAGCGCCACCGCCTGGTACCTGTTGACCAAGGCCTTCGGCGGCGAACTGTTCGACGACAAGTTCGAGCCGCTGTTCGTCTCTCCGAATTCGGCCGGCTACAAGGCGATGGCCTTCGAGATCGAGGCGCTGAAGGCCGGTCTGATCGACCCCGCCGCCACCGGCCTCAAGGACGTCGAGATCCAGGAACTGTTCAAGAGCGGCAAGATCTCCTTCGACGTCGCCGGCTGGGCCGGCAACCTCGCCGTCTACACCGACGCCTCCAAGTCGCAGGTCTCGGCCGATGCAAAGGCGGCGCTGATGCCGTCGGTTACCGGAAAGTCGCGCACCTTCGGCCTGCCCGGCGCGCTCGGCATCCCGACATCGGCGGAGAACAAGGACGCGGCCGTCGCCTTCATCAACTGGATGCTGGAGCCGGAGACCGCAATCGCCGACTACACGCTGCTCGGCAACCTGCCGACACGGCTCAGCGTGCTGAAGCAGCTGAACGACGACGGCAAGCTGAAGGAAGGTGACGTTCTGCTGGAGCAGGCCGGCCTGGTCGAGCCGCTGTTCGCCCAGGGCACGCCCGGCTGGTATCCCGAGTTCTCGAGCGCTGTTGCCAGCGCGCTGAACCAGGCGGCCAAGGGCCAGATCTCCGTCGACGACGCCGTCAAGCAGATCGCCGCCGAAGCCAAAGCCGCCCAGCAGTAGCAACGAGCGCTCAGAAGAGGCCGCACATGACTTCCGTACCCTCACATGGGCGGTCTCGCTTCTACAATGGCGAGGCCGGCCTCGGGCTGGCCTTTGCCATCCCGATCATCGTCATCATGGGCGCACTGGTGTTCATGCCGCTGGTGACGACGCTCATCGACAGTCTCTACCGCGTCGAGCCGATGCGGGCGGGGACCCCGTTCGTCGGGCTCGACAACTATGCGGCGCTGGCCTCCGACAGCAATGTCCGGCTCGCCTGGATCAATACGCTGATCTACGTGGTCATCGCCGTCGTGCTGGAAACGATCGGCGGCCTTGCCGCCGCCCTCCTGCTCAACAAGGTCAAGCTCGGCCGCCGCTGGCTGCTGGCCGCGCTGATTCTGCCCTGGTGCCTGCCGCCGGTGGTCAACGCCGTCGTCTGGCTGTGGATCTACAATCCGAGCTACGGACTGTTGAACGGTATCCTGCAGGCCGTCGGGCTGACATCCGAAAACAAGGTCTGGTTCAACGACCGCGAGACGGCGCTGTTTCTCGTCGCACTCGTGCATGTGTGGCGAATGCTGCCGCTGACGGCAATCATCCTGCTCGCGGCGCTGCAAAGCATTCCGGCCGATCTCTACGAGGCCGCCAAGCTGGACGGCGCCGGGCCGATCAAGTCCTTCCGGCTGGTGACCCTGCCGCTGATCTCCGGCGGCCTGGCCATCGCGCTCAGTCAGTCGACGGTGTTCGCCTTCAACCTGTTCGACGAAGCCTGGATCCTCACCGGCTCCAGTCTCGATACCCGCACCGTCATCATCCAGGTCTACATGTCGGCCTTCCAGAACCTGAAATTCTCCTTCGGCATGGCGCTCTCGATCGTCGCCATGATCGCCTCGCTTCTGGTGTCGCTGGTCTATGTGCTGAAGGTCTACCGCGAAACGAGGTTCGACTGATGAACCGCCAGATCCTCACCACCGCCGCATCGAAGATCGGCCTGACGGTCGCCGTCATCCTGCTGCTCGTCTGGTCGGTCGGGCCGATCTACTGGTCGCTCGTCACCAGCCTGAGCTCTCCCACCGACATGGTTTCGGCAACGCCGCATTTCTGGCCGCCGACGGTTACCTTCGAGCACTATGCCAAGCTCTTGGGAGCCAGCAGCCTGTCGCAGGGCAACGAGGTTCAGTCGGTCTGGCCGCAGTTCTCGAAGGCCTTTCTCAACAGCCTGGTGACATCTATCGCCAGCACCGTGCTGACCGTGCTTATCGCCGCCTTCGGGGCCTATGCCTTCGTGCGCCTGCGATTTCCCGGCCGCGACCTGCTGTTCATCCTGGTGGTCGCGACGCTGGCGATCCCTGCCTATACGGTGATGATCCCGCTCTACCGCTTGATGATCTCGCTGAAGCTGATCGACACCTATACCGGCGTGACGCTGATCTATGTCTCGGCATTCCTGCCGCTCGCGCTGTGGCTGATGCGCAGCGTCTACCAGGCCATGCCGGTGTCGCTCGAAGAGGCGGCATGGCTCGACGGCGCCAGCAAGACCTACACGCTGGTGCGCATCGTCATGCCGCTTGCCGCGCCCGGGCTGATCGCCAGCGCCATTCTCACCTTCCTCAATGCCTGGGGCCAGTTCATGATTCCGCTGGTCTTCTCGCCGACGCTGGCCACCAAGCCGCTCACCGTGCTGATCCCGGAATTCGTCACCCGCAACTATGTCGACTACGGCCTGATGAACGCCGCCGGCATCCTGGCGATCATTCCGCCGGTCCTGCTGGTGCTGTTTCTCAACCGCTATCTGGTGCAGGGCCTGATGGCCGGCGCCAGCAAATGACATCCATGACAATCGATAAAGGAAACCCCGCGATGAACGTCACCGAACGCGTCATTTTCGAACAATTCCCATTCTGGGAGGGCGCGCTGACCATCGACCTGCCCAAGGTCACCGCCAGGACCGTGATCGTCGTCGGCTGCGGCACGTCGTTCTATCTCGCCCAGACGATCGCCGCCGCGTTCAACCTCAATGGCCGGGGCGCGCTGGCCGTGCCGGGCGCCGAATGGGCGCGCCGCCGCAACGCCTATGTCGCCGACCAGTCCGATCTCTGCGTCATCGCGCTGTCGCGCAGCGGCGAATCGACAGAGACCGTGCAGGCCGTCGACGTCAGCCGTGCTGCCGGCATCCCGACGATCGCGCTCACCTGCGCCGAAGGCAGCTCGATCACAAAGGCCGCCGAGACCGTCGTCTATCTCGAAACGCATGCCGAGGAAGGTATCGTCATGACCTCGTCGGCGAGCCTGATGCTGATCGCCGGCCTGCGCATGGCCGGCGTCGGTCTGGACGCCAGCGTCATTGCGGTTGCCAAGGCCGGGCTTGCCGCCATGGATGCCGGCATCCGCGCCATCATCAAGGGACGCAGCCATTTCGTCTATCTCGGCGCCGGCCCCTTCTACGGCATGGCGACCGAAGGTTCGCTGAAGCTGCAGGAGATGAGCATCAGCTATTCGCAGGCCTTCCACCCGATGGAATACCGCCACGGCCCGATCAGCCTGGTCGACGACAAGACCGTCGCCGTGATTCTTTACAGCGAGGACACCCGCGAGGAGGAGGCCAAGGTCGCCGACGATATCCGGGCCAAGGGTGCGGCCATCGTCGGTCTCGGCGGTCCGGGCGATCTGTCGATCAAGGCTGAGGTCACGGGGCTGGCGCAGACGCTGGCCATCCTGCCGGCGCTCCAGATCATCGGCGAGCGCGTCGCCGAAGCGAAGAACATCGACACCACCGCACCGCGCCACCTCAACAAGGTCGTGGTCCTCGCCTGACGGCAAGGAAGCGAGCGCCGGCAGGGGCAGAAGACCTGCCGGTGACGACAAGACATTCGGAAGAACGAGGTTCGTCATGGCTACTGTAGAAATCGCCGAGCTGCGCAAGAGCTATGGCCACGAAGAGGTCATCCACGGGGTCGACCTGTCGATCGGGGACGGCGAGTTCGTGTCGCTGATCGGTGCGTCGGGCTGCGGGAAGTCGACGCTGCTGCGCATGGTGGCCGGGCTCGAGAGCGTTACCTCCGGCACGATCTCGCTCAACGGCCGGGTGATCAACGACGTGGCGCCGAAGAACCGCGACATCGCCATGGTGTTCCAGAACTATGCGCTCTACCCGCATCTGACGGTCGCGGAGAACATGGGATTCAGCCTGAAGCTCAGAAACGTGCCGACGGCGCAGATCCGTTCCGAAGTGGAGGCGACCGCCGAGTTTCTCGGCCTGAAGCCTTATCTGGACCGCTACCCGAAGGCGCTCTCCGGCGGCCAGCGCCAGCGCGTTGCCATGGGCCGGGCGATCGTGCGCAAGCCGCAGGTCTTCCTGTTCGACGAACCGCTGTCCAATCTCGACGCCAAGCTACGCGTGCAGATGCGCATCGAGATCAAGTCGCTGCAGAAACGGCTCGGCACCACCTCCATCTACGTGACCCACGACCAGATGGAAGCCATGACCATGTCGGACCGCATCGTCATCCTCAACGGCGGACGGGTCGAGCAGGCCGGCGCGCCGCTTGACGTCTACGATCGCCCGGCCAATCTCTTCGTCGCCACCTTCATCGGTTCGCCGGCTATGAACCTGCTCGACGGCGTGCTGGTGCGCGACGGCGACAAGGCCTTCGCCCAGATCGACGGAACGAGGATCGCGCTTGACCCGATCGACGCTGCCTCCGGCACCGCCATCGTGCTTGGCGTGCGACCGGAACATCTTTCGCTGCAGCCCGCCCCGGACGCGGAAGGCCAGTTCCAGTTCCAGGTGGACCTGATCGAGCCGACCGGCGCCGAATCGCATGTCTATGGACGCTGCGGCGGCGTGCCGATGATCCTCGCCCTCGCCGGCCGCTCGCCGCTCGGACCGGGCGACACGGTGCAGCTCGCAGCCAGGCCGGAGCTGCTGCACGTGTTCGACAAGACGACGGGCAGCCGGCTGTAATCGGATCGGACCGACGGACAGGTTGCGCGCGCCTTAGCATTCCAGCAGACGGTCAATTCGCGCCGGCTTCAGCCATCAATGAAGATCAGCGCGGGCGTTTCCAGCAATGCCTTGAGCCGTTGGACGAAGGTTGCCGCGTCCCAGCCGTCGATCACGCGATGGTCGAAGCTGGACGACAGGTTCATCATCTTGCGGGGCAGGAACTGGCCCCTACCGTCCCAGACCGGCCGGGTGGCGATCTTGTTGACGCCGATGATCGCCACCTCGGGGTGATTGATGATCGGGGTCGAGACGATGCCGCCCAGCGAACCGAGCGAGCTGATAGTGATCGTCGAGCCGGTGAGTTCCTCGCGTTGGGCGCTGCCTGTTCGCGCCGCCTCGGCGACGCGCGCCAGTTCGGTCGCGCAGTCCCAGAGGCTGCGGGCCTCGGCATGGCGGACGACCGGCACGGACAACCCGGCCGGCGTCTGGGTGGCGATGCCGATATGCACGGCGCCGTGGCGGGAAATCACGCCCGCCTCGTCGTCGAAGGTGGCGTTCATCGCCGGCTGCTCCTCCACCGCCTTCACCAGCGCGCGCATGAGAAAGGGCAGAATGGTCAGCTTCGGCTGATCCGGCTTTCGCCTGCCGTTCATCACGGTGCGAAGCTCCTCGAGAGCGGTGACGTCGATTTCCTCGACATAGGTGATGTGGGGAATGCGCGAAACTGACAGCGCCATCTTCTCTGCAATCTTGCGCCGCATCCCGGTGATCCTGATCTGCTCGACGCCGGTCCGTCGGGTAAGGCCGGCCATCGCGCCTGAAGGCGGCGTGCCGGCCGACAGCAGGCGATCAAGATCCTCATGCGTGACGCGACCGTCCGGCCCCGTTCCTACCACCTGCCCGAGATCGATGCCCGCCTGCTCCGCCCGGTGGCGCACCGCTGGCGCGGCCAGCGGCTTTGAAGTAGGCTCGGCGGCCGGCGTCGCTGACGATACGGTTTGTGGCGAGACCGCTTCAACCGCGCTGTCGACGGGTGCTTCTAGTTCGATGGCCTCTGCCGCCTGCTGGTCTTCGACCGGCGCCGGCCCTGCCGCCTCATCAGCAATCTCGATCCGCACCAGCGGCGCCTTGACCGCGATCAGATCGCCCACTTCGGCGGCAAGCCAGATCACGACGCCGGCCACGGGGGACGGGATCTCCACCGTCGCCTTGTCGGTCATCACGGCGGCCAGCACCGTGTCCTCCCGGACGGGATCACCGGGTTTCACATGCCATTCGACCAGTTCGGCCTCGGCGACGCCTTCGCCGACATCGGGCATATGGAGAACATATTCGCTCATGGCTTAGCCTTTCATGATGTCTTGGAGCGCCTTGCCGACGCGGAGAGGTCCGGGGAAATAGTCCCATTCCTGGGCATGGGGATAAGGCGTGTCCCAGCCGGCGACGCGCATGACCGGCACTTCCAGATGGTAGAAGCAATGCTCCTGCACGAGCGCGACCACTTCCGCGCCGAAGCCGGAGGTGAGCGTCGCCTCATGGACCATGACGCAGCGGCCGGTCTTCGAGACGGACTGGACGATCGTGTCGAGATCGAGCGGCAGCAGGCTTCGAAGGTCGATGACTTCGGCATCGATGCCGGTCTCCTCGGCGGCGGCCAGGGCCACATGCACCATGGTGCCGTATGCGATCACGGTCACGTCACTGCCGGGCCGTCTGATCTCGGCCTTTCCGAACGGCACGGTATAGTGGCCATCGGGAACGTCGCCGAGCGCATGGGCCGACCAGGGAACCACCGGCCGGTCGTGATGGCCGTCGAAGGGGCCGTTGTAGAGGCGTTTCGGTTCGAGAAAGATCACTGGATCCGGATCCTCGATCGCCGAGATCAACAGGCCCTTGGCATCGACCGGGTTCGACGGCACGATGACCTTCAGGCCGCAGACATGGGTAAACAGGGCTTCCGGGCTCTGGCTGTGCGTCTGGCCGCCGAATATCCCACCGCCGGTCGGCATGCGCAGAACGATCGGGCAGGTGAAATCGCCGTTGGAGCGGTAGCGGATACGCGCCGCCTCCTGGGTGATCTGGTCGTAGGCGGGATACATGTAGTCGGCGAACTGGATCTCGACGCAGGGCTTCAGGCCATAGGCCGCCATGCCGATGGCGGTGCCGACGATGCCGGATTCGCTGATCGGCGCGTCGAAGCAGCGCGTGCGGCCGTATTTTGCCTGCAGACCCTGGGTGGCGCGGAAGACACCGCCGAAATAGCCGACGTCCTCGCCGAAGACGACGACATCGTCGTCGCGCGCCATCGACACGTCCATGGCGCTGCGGACCGCTTCGATCATGGTCATTCTGGTCATCTCAGCACCCCGCCATCTTGCGTTGACGTTGCAGATGGGGCGGTATCTCGGCGTAGACGCCTTCGAAGATGTCGCGCAGCGGCGGCTTGCCGCCGGCATGCAGCGTGCCGTGGCCTTCGGCCTCCTTCTGCGCCCTGATCACCTCGTCCATGATCTCCGCCTCGGCCTGCACATGCCGCTCCTCGGACCAGACACCGCGCACGATCAGATGCTTCTTCAGCCTGAGAATCGGGTCGCCGAGCGGCCATGCTTCCGATTCGGTCTTGGGCCGGTAGGCGCTTGGATCGTCGGAGGTCGAATGGCCGCCGACGCGATAGGTGACATATTCGACGAGCGTCGGGCCGAGGTTGCGTCGCGCCCGCTCGACCGCCCAGCGGGCGACCGCATGGACCGCGAGATAGTCATTACCGTCGACCCTGAGCGCCGGAATGCCGAAACCGAGACCGCGGGCGGCAAAGGTGCCGGATCCGCCCCGGGCAATGCCCTGGAAGGTGGATATGGCCCATTGGTTGTTGACGACGTTGAGAACGACCGGCGCCTTGTAGGTCGAGGCAAAGACCAGCGCCGAATGAAAATCCGATTCGGCGGTCGATCCGTCGCCGATCCAGGCGGCGGCGATCTTCGTGTCGCCCTTGATCGCAGAGGCCATGGCCCATCCGACCGCCTGCACGAACTGCGTGGCCAGATTGCCGGAGATCGTGAAGAAGCCGTGCGCCTTCGAAGAATGGAGCACGGGCATCTGCCGGCCGTGCAACGGGTCCGCCTCGTTGGAGAAGATCTGGTTCATCATCGTCACGAGCGGATAGTCGTCGGCGATCAGCAATCCGGCCTGGCGATAGGTGGGGAAATTCATGTCACCCTTCAACAGCGCCTTACGGAAGGCGCAGCTGACGGCCTCCTCGCCGAGGTGCTGCATGTAAAAGGATGTCTTGCCCTGGCGCTGCGCCATCAGCATGCGCGCATCGAAGGCGCGCAGCAGCATCATGTGCCGGAGCCCGGCCAGCAGTTCCTCGTCGGACAGCAGGCCGGCCCAGGGACCGACGGCCTCGCCATCCTGGTTGAGCACGCGAATGATCGAATAGGCGAGTTCGCGCATGGTCTCGGCTGCGGCGTCGATATCCGGCCGCGGCACCGATCCGGCCCTTGGAATGCTGACATTGGAAAAATCCGGCTGGTCGCCCGGACGGACGGCGGGTTCCGGTACATGCAGGCTCAAACGCGCGCTCTCGGTCATGCCCTGTGTTTCCTCCTCACGTGGCCACCGCCTCCAGGCGGCGAACTTACATTTCCTGCTTTTCAGTCACCTTTCGTGTCGATGACCGTCGCGGTGCTTGCGGTCAGGTCGGCGCGCGGGTTCCACCCGAGGCCATGCGGCCGAAGCGCCGAACGCGTCACGACGGCGTACGCATCTGCGGCGCCATCCGGTCTCGTCCGGAAGGCGGCAGGGGTGGAGCCGACAATAGAAACAGAATAATGCTCAGCCACTTTCCACCTCCTTGGAAAGAACCTTGCCCGCATCCCGGCTCCTCCAAGCCCGAATGCATCGCCGCAGCGGAGTCCATATGAACCGTCGATGCAGGCGCTGGCAAACGCTATCACTATCCAGAATTCGTTTCAAAGCTATTCTGATTGACAGAAAAGCCGATCACGGTATCTTTGTTCCATCATTACCAAAAACTGTAGATCGTTTGATCCATGGAAGAACTCGACGGTTTCGATCAGAAAATCCTGCACGCCCTCAGCGAGGACGGGCGGATCAGCTGGCGTGACCTCGCCTCCCGCATCGGCCTTTCGCTGACGCCGACCCTTCGGCGCGTGCGCAAGCTGGAAGACGCGCAGATCATCCGCGGATACACAGCGGTGTTGGACGAGAACCGCCTGCTCGGCACGATGGGCGTGTTCATTTCGGTGACGCTCGAACGGCAGATCAAGGACGTGCTGACGACCTTCGAGCAGAGCGTCTCCTCCCTTCCGGAAGTGGTCGGCGGCTACCAGACGAGCGGCAATACGGATTATCTGATCCATGCCATGGTGCGCGACCTGCCGCACTACCAGCAGCTTCTCGATTTCCTGACCACGGTTCCGGGCGTGGCACGCATCCAGTCCAATTTCGCCATCAAGACCTTCGTGCGCCGTTCGGCGGCTTTTGCCGGAGGCGAAGCGACATAGAATACGGCAGCCGGCGTGGAGGAGACGCCGGCCGCTTTCAACGCAGGAGACGGCTGCGTCATCATCATCCGTCGGGAGGAGGAGTAAACGATGAGCCAGGACCTCGCGGCAGTCTTCGACGTCGATCTCGGGGAGGAGATCGCCGCCTTGCGCGACAGTGTTCGCCGGTTCGCCCAGGACCAGATTGCGCCACTGGCAGACGAGATCGACCGGGAAGATCGCTTTCCCCGTGCCCTCTGGCCGGCGATGGGTGCACTCGGCCTGCACGGCATCACGGTTTCCGACGAATTCGGCGGCGCCGACATGGGCTACCTCGCCCATTGCGTAGCGATGGAAGAGATCAGCCGCGCCTCGGCCTCCATCGGCCTCTCCTACGGGGCGCATTCGAATCTCTGCGTCAACCAGATCCATCGCTGGGGAACGCCCGAGCAGAAGCGGCGCTATCTGCCGAAGCTCATCTCCGGGGAGCATGTCGGTTCGCTGGCCATGAGCGAGACCGAAGCCGGGTCCGACGTGGTGTCGATGCGGATGAAGGCCGAGCGCAAGGGCGACTTCTACGTGCTGAACGGCACCAAGATGTGGATCACCAACGGCCACGAGGCCGACACGCTGGTGGTCTACGCCAAGACCGACATGGCCGCCGGGCCGCGCGGAATCACCGCCTTCATCGTCGAGAAGGGGTTCAAGGGCTTTCGCCCCGGCCAGAAGCTCGACAAGCTCGGCATGCGCGGATCGCCGACCTCGGAACTGGTCTTCGAGGAGTGCGAAGTGCCGGCGGAAAACGTGCTCGGCAAGGTGGATGACGGCGTCACCGTGCTGATGAGCGGGCTCGATTTCGAGCGCGCCGTGCTGGCGGCCGGCCCGATCGGCATCATGCAAGCGGCCTTCGACCTCGTCCTGCCCTACAGCCGGGAGCGACGCCAGTTCGGCAAGCCGATCGGCGAGTTCCAGCTGGTGCAGGGCAAGATCGCCGACATGTATACGGCGATGAACGCCTCGCGCGCCTATGTCTATGCGGTGGCGCGGGCCTGCGACAACGGCCGGATTACCCGGCAGGATGCGGCAGGCGCTATCCTCTTCGCCGCCGAGCGGGCAACCCAGGTCGCCCTCGACGCCATCCAGCTTCTGGGTGGGACCGGCTACATGAACGACAGCGCGGCCGGCCGCCTGCTGCGCGACGCCAAGCTCTACGAGATCGGCGCCGGTACCAGCGAAATCCGGCGCATGCTGATCGGCCGCGAACTGTTCAAGAGCAATGCGTGAGGGGATGACGATGCAGCTCAAATCCACCCTCGCCCGCGACGCGACCTACCAAGCCAATACCGCCTTCATGCGCGGCCTGGTCGACGATCTGCGATCTAGGGTCGCCGAGATCGCGCTCGGTGGCGGGGAGACGGCGCGCCAGCGCCACCTGTCGCGCGGCAAGCTTCTGCCCCGTGATCGCATCGACGGGCTTCTCGATCCCGGCACCCCGTTCCTGGAGCTGTCGCAATTCGCCGCCTACGGCGTTTATGACGAAGCCGTGCCGGCCGCCGGTATCCTGACTGGCATCGGGCGCGTGAGCGGCCGCGAATGCATGATCGTCGCCAATGATCCGACGGTGAAGGGCGGGACCTATTATCCGCTTACCGTGAAGAAGCACTTGCGCGCCCAGGAGATTGCCCGCGAGAACCGCCTGCCCTGCATCTACCTCGTCGATTCCGGCGGCGCCAACCTGCCGAGGCAGGACGAGGTCTTTCCCGACCGCGATCATTTCGGCCGCATCTTCTACAATCAGGCGACCCTGTCGGCCGAGGGCATCCCGCAGATCGCCGTGGTCATGGGCAGTTGCACCGCGGGCGGCGCCTATGTGCCGGCCATGAGCGACCAGTCGATCATCGTAAAGAACCAGGGCACGATCTTCCTCGGCGGGCCGCCGCTGGTGAAGGCGGCGACCGGCGAAGTGGTGACGGCCGAGGAACTGGGCGGGGCCGACGTCCATTCGCGCGTCTCCGGCGTCACCGACCACTATGCCAATGACGATCGCCACGCGTTGGCGCTGGCGCGCAGGATCGTTCGCACGCTCAACAAGCCGAAACGCGTCGATCTCGAAATCCGGCAGCCCGTCGAACCGCTCTATCCGGCGGAAGACCTGTACGGCGTCGTGCCCGACGATACGCGCAAGCCCTTCGAGGTGCGCGAAGTGATCGCCCGGATCGTCGATGGATCGGAGTTCGACGAGTTCAAGGCGCTTTACGGCACGACGCTGGTCTGCGGCTTCGCCCATATCTTCGGCTATCCGGTCGGCATCATCGCCAATAACGGCATCCTGTTTTCGGAGTCGGCGCTGAAGGGCGCGCATTTCATCGAGCTCTGCTGCCAGCGCGGCATTCCGCTCGTCTTCCTGCAGAACATCACCGGTTTCATGGTCGGCAAGAAATACGAGGCGGGCGGTATCGCCAAGGACGGCGCCAAGCTGGTGACGGCGGTGGCTTGCGCCAAGGTGCCGAAGTTCACCGTCATCATCGGCGGCTCCTTCGGCGCAGGAAACTACGGCATGTGCGGCCGGGCCTTTTCGCCGCGCTTCCTGTGGATGTGGCCGAATGCGCGGATATCGGTGATGGGCGGCGAACAGGCGGCCTCCGTGCTGGCGCAGGTCCGGCGCGACGGCCTGGAGGCACAGGGCCGGGACTGGCCAGCCGAGGAGGCAGAGGCCTTCAAGGATCCGATCCGGAGGCGATACGAAACCGAAGGCCACCCCTACCATGCCAGCGCCCGGCTGTGGGACGATGGCCTGATCGATCCTGCCGACACGCGCATGGTGCTCGGCCTTGGACTTTCCGCCGCGCTCAACGCGCCAATCGAGCGCACCCAATTCGGCATATTCAGGATGTGATGGTGATGTTTTCCAAGATCCTTGTCGCCAATCGCGGAGAAATCGCCTGCCGGGTCATCCGGACCGCGCGCCGGATGGGCATCGCCACGGTTGCCGTCTATTCCGAAGCGGACCGCGATGCCGCCCATGTGGCAATGGCCGACGAAGCCCATGCGATCGGTCCGGCGTCGGCGCGCCAATCCTATCTCGACGGCGAGAAGATCATTGCCGCCGCGCTGGCAAGCGGGGCCGAGGCGATCCATCCCGGCTATGGCTTCCTGTCGGAGAATGCGGATTTCGCCGAGGCCTGTGCGGATGCCGGGCTAGTGTTCATCGGCCCGCCCCCGTCGGCGATCCGCGCCATGGGCGGCAAGAGCGCGGCCAAGGCCCTGATGGCGGAAGCCGGCGTGCCGCTGGTTCCCGGCTTTCATGGCGACGACCAGTCGCCGGACCTGCTGGCGGCCGAGGCGGCAAAGATCGGCTATCCCATCCTCATCAAGGCCTCCGCCGGTGGTGGCGGCAAGGGCATGCGCATCGTCGCCCGGCCCGAGGACTTTGCCGGCGAACTGGCTGGAGCCAAGCGCGAGGCGCTGGCGGCCTTCGGCGACGAGCGGATGCTGATCGAGAAATATCTCGCCCGGCCGCGCCACGTCGAGGTTCAGGTCTTCGCCGACAATCACGGCAACTGCCATTCGCTGTTCGAGCGCGACTGCTCGATCCAGCGCCGCCACCAGAAGGTGATCGAAGAGGCCCCCGCCCCCGGCATGCCGGAGGATCTGCGCAGGCGCATGGGCGAGGCCGCCCTCGCCTGCGCCCGCGCCATCCGCTATTCCGGCGCCGGAACGGTCGAATTCCTGCTCGATCAAAGCGGCGCATTCTACTTCATGGAGATGAATACCCGCCTCCAGGTCGAACATCCCGTCACCGAATTCATCACCGGTCTCGACCTGGTCGAGTGGCAGTTGCGGGTGGCAGCGGGCGAACGCCTGCCGGAGAGCTGGGCCGATCTCAAGATCCAGGGCCACGCGATCGAGGCGCGGCTCTATGCCGAGGATCCGGACCACGACTTCCTGCCCTCGACCGGCCGGATTAGCCACCTCGTCCTGCCCGAGCCGGACGCCCATGTCCGCATCGACAGCGGCGTGCGTGCCGGCGATGCCATCACCGTGCATTACGATCCGATGATTGCAAAGCTGATCGTCTGGGACACCGATCGTGCCTCGGCGGTGCGTCGTCTGCGCGGCGCTCTCGGCAGCACCGCCATTGCCGGCGTGACCAGCAATGCGGGCTTTCTCACCAGGCTGTCGCGCCTTGCGGATTTTGCCGAAGCCAATCTCGATACCGGCTTCATCGCCCGCAACGAGGCGGCGCTGCTGTCGGAACCGGACAGGACGGCCGTGGCCATGGCGACACTCGGCCTGCTGCTGGCCCGAAAGGCCGCGATCGAGCGTCAGTCGGTGGCAACGGCCGATCCCCATAGTCCGTGGAACAGTGCAAACGGCTTCCGGCTCAACGGTCCGGCGCGTGAGAGGCTGCGGCTAGTCGTCGGGCAGCAGGCAATCGAAACGGAGATCCTCCACCTGGCGCGCGGCTTCGAGATCGGCATCGGCGACGAGGCCCTGGTGGTGGACGGCGTGCTTGGCGAGGACGGCAGGCTCTCGGCGATGATCGGCGGACGCAAGCACACTGGCTATTTCCTCTCGGACGGGGAAGCCTTCGATCTCATCGTCGGCGCAAACCGCTACCGCGTCACCACTCCCGATCAGGCTGGCGCTGCTGCTCCGGAGGCGTTGGCGGGCGGCCTGACGTCGCCGATGCCGGGCCTCATCCGCGCCGTCCTGGTCGCGGTGGACGATGCGGTCGATGCGGGCCAGGCGCTCGTCATCATGGAAGCCATGAAGATGGAACACACGATCCGTGCACCATCAGCCGGTCTGATCAAGTCGCTGAACTGCGAGCAGGGTGCGATGGTCGAGGCGGGCATCGTGCTGGTCGATTTCGAACCGGGGGCCGGCTGACATGGGGATGCCGCAAAACGTGAGGATCGTCGAGGTCGGCCCGCGCGACGGGCTGCAGAACGAGAGCGGCGAACTGCCCGTCGCCGTGAAGGTAGAGCTCGTCGAGCGCCTTGCCGCCGCGGGATTGCCGGCGGTGGAGGCCGGTTCCTTCGTCTCGCCCAAATGGGTGCCGCAGATGGCGGGGTCGGGCGAAGTCTTCCGCAGGCTTACGAAACGACCCAGCACTTCCTATCCGGCGCTCGTACCCAATATCAAGGGACTGGCGGCGGCGGTGGCGGCGGGGGTCGAGGAGATCGCAGTCTTCGTCTCCGCATCGGAAGGCTTCAGCCGGAAGAATCTCGCCTGTTCGAGGGCAGAAAGTCTCGACCGGCTGCGCGAGGTGTTCGATCTCGCTGGCGCCCGCGGCATGAAGGTCCGCGGCTATGTCTCCTGCATCGCCGGCTGCCCCTTCGACGGCGATGTTGCGCCCGTCGAAGTCGCGACCATGGCGAACGATCTGGCCGCCATGGGTTGTTACGAGATCGCGCTCGGCGACACGATCGGCGTGGGCACGGCAGGACAGATCCGCGGCGTCATCGAACGCGTGGCGGCGGATCTGCCGCGCGAAGCGATCGCGATGCATTTTCACGATACCTATGGCCAGGGCCTCGCCAATGTGCTGGCGAGCCTCGAGGAGGGCATTGCCGTTTTCGACAGTTCGGTCGCCGGCCTCGGCGGCTGCCCCTATGCGCCGGGCGCCACCGGCAATGTCGCGACGGAGGACGTGCTCTACCTGCTGCAGGGGCTTGGCATTTCGACCGGGGTCGATCTGTCGATGGTCGCCGAAACGGGCGCCTGGATCAGCGGCCTGCTTGGACGACGCAACGAATCGCATGCCGGGCGGGCGTTGCAGGCGGGACGACAGACGGGAGGATGAAGAATGACCGATGAACTGATCGTCGAACGCCGTGGCAAGGTCCTGTGGCTGACGCTCAATCGCCCGAATGTGCACAACGCGCTCAATGCAGCCCTGGTGGAGGCTCTGGTCGACGCGCTCGAGGCGGCTTCGACCGACGAGACGCTGCGGGCCGTGGTGCTGACCGGCGCCGGCGAGCGCAGCTTCTGCTCCGGCGCCGATCTCAAGGAGAGCGCCGGCGCCATGTTCAGCTCGAAGGACGGCGTCAATCCGATTGCCGAGGTGCTGCGCGCCATCGAAGCCTGCAACAGGCCGGTCATTGCCCGTATCAACGGCGCGGTCCTTGCCGGCGGCATCGGCCTCGTCGCCGCCTGCGACCTCGCCTACGCCGCCGAGCATGCGAAGTTCGGCCTGCCGGAAGTGCGGGTCGGCCTGTTCCCGATGATGGTGGCGGCAAAGCTGTTGCCCGTGATGGATCTCAGGCGCCTTCAGGAAATGGCCTATCTCGGCGAGGGCTTTACCGCGGCTACCGCCGTGGCGTGCGGGCTGATTACCCGTTGCGTGCCTTCCGCCGAACTGGACGCAGTGCTGTCCGGCGTCCTCGTCGCGCTTGACCAAGGCTCCCCCGCGGCGATCCAGGCCGGCAAACAGGCCCTGCGCGGAATGCGTGACATGGATGGCCGTGACAGGCTGGCCTTCGCCGAACGCGCCATTGCCGACCTCTCGGACACCGCCGAGGCGCGCGAAGGCCGCACGGCCTTTGCCGAAAAGCGGAAACCGCGGTGGGTGGACTAGCTCTGCTCCCCATGCCGGGAATCCTGCTCGTCATTTCGGGACGAGCGATGACAGGTGGCCGTGTTTCAACCCGACCGGAGAGAGATTTACGCTTGCGCGATTAGTCCGCAAAACCTATCTATTTGGAAGAAAACTTCCTGAGATCAGCCTTCCGCACGCTGTGGCTTTCGCCAACACAATCGAGTTCTTTCCATGCTCACGAAAAAAGGCAAATACGGATTGAAGGCGCTGGTCGATCTGGCGCGGCTCGATCCGGGCGAGACCGCGTTTGTCACCGACATCGCCACGCGCAACAACATTCCGAAGAAATTCCTCGATACGATCCTGCTGGAGCTGCGCAACAACGGAATCCTGCGCTCGAAGAAGGGGCCGAACGGCGGGTACTCGCTTTCGAAACCCTCCGACGACATCATGATCGGCCAGGTCATCCGGGCGCTGGACGGCCCGCTGGCCCCGATCCGCTGCGCCAGCCGCACCGCCTTCGAAGCCTGCGACGACTGCGCCGATCCGGCGACCTGCCAGGTGCGCCTGTCGATGAGCGAGGTGCGCGATGCCATCGCCACCATTCTCGACAATATGACGCTGACCCAGTTCGTCGTGCGCGAAACGACCGCGGGTTCGGAGAGCACGCCGCGGCTTGAGCCGCAGGTCCGCTGATTCAACTAAGCGGCTGATGGACTAGACCGCCCCTTGCTCCCCGCCGGCAATCAACTGCAGGCCGAGGGCGACGACAAGCGACTCTTCCTCTTCGCCGGCCGTTTCGCCTGTGCGCATACGTTGCGTGGTGATGTCCAGGATGGTCGCGAGCCGATGAGCCTCGGCGATCGTCCCGCCCGCCGGATTGACCTGGGCAGCATCGATCGCCGCAGCCACGCGCAGGATCAGCGCATGGATCGTCTCGATCTCGACCTGGCGCCAGCCGATCGCCTGGGCCGACGCAACCGTTGCATCCCCCTCGGGAGCGGTCGCCGCAACAAGGGTGTCGAGCTCTTTCCGGCCCTGACCGAGTATGGCCGCGGCGAGCAGAAGCCTGTGCACGCTCTCCACCATCTCGGCGGCATGGCGCGTCGGCGTCAGGACGCTGTCGGCGGCGACGTGAACGCCGGCAAGGACGAGCCGCGATGAGGCGTCGTCCCCCGTTTCGGAAATCGTGACGCCGGGTGCGTAGCGCGGCACGAGAAGCAGGGCGGTTTCTCCGGACGGATCGGCCGCAGGGATGGCAAGCCAGTCCGCATCCGCCGGCGTGGCAATTTTCGCCTCCCCTTCGAGACGATAGCCCATGCCTTCGGGCCGGAACTGCGCATCAATCTCGAGCCAGCCCGCGGCGCGGCCCGCCAAGAGAAAACACTCGCCCGCAGCGGCGCGGGCAAAGGCGCTGCGGCGCTGCTCTTCGCTGCCGGCATTGCGGATCGCCTCCAGCGCGGAGAAATGGGATGCGAGGATCAGGGCCGCCCCGGTCGAGACGGTGGCGACCAGCGAGACCGCTTCGGCGAGCAGGACGTTCGAGACATCGAGGCCGCCGAAATCGCTCGGCACTGAGACGGCGAGAAGCCCGGATCGGCCGAGAGCCTCGGCGACGGGGAGTTGCGCCAGGGTGGGAAGGACGGCGGATGCGGCCGCCAGCACGTCGCCTTCCGTATCGATGCGGCTGGGAACGGCGCGCAGACGCTCATGCAGATGCGTAATGGTTCCCATTTTCGCTCCTTCGGGTTCTGCCGGCCGGTCACGCCGCGCCTTCGCAGGCGGCAGCCCGTCACCACCATCAGAGCAGGATGAGAACGGCGACAAGAAACACGACGGCCGAGACCGCCGCGACCGGCGCCATGCGTTCGGCAAGGGCGCTGGCTGCGGTTTTGCGGCGCTGGCCGGCCGAATTGTCGAGAACGTGAGCCATGATAGCCTCCTGGCTAGAGTACGGGAAACATGCCCCAGAAGAAATGCTCCTGGTCCCGGGCGTGTTCCGCCGGCGTGTCGGTCTTCGCATCCGGGGCATCCGCCGGAGGTCTGCGGTCGCCGGACTGATGGCGGTCGGTCGGCTTGGTCCGCCGCGTGATCCCGAACAGATCGAAGGAAAAGCTGTCTATACCCGTCGGCATGCCTCATTCCTCCTGCTGCGCCCATCATGGGCTGATGTCGCAGTGTCGCCGCATTTTCATCGGCCGTCAATATTTTCTATAAAAACACTATTCTATTATGACGGGCGCCTTGGGCACAGCGTTTCCCGCACCGGGCAGGTCAGAGCAAAAGTGCGACAACCGGCGGCAGGCCGCCGCATCAACCGTCGAGCGATGCATAGCGCCCGTTGCCGTAGACCAGCGAGCCGCCACCCAGGATGCGCAGCCCGACGACACGACCGATGACGATGGCATGGCTGTGCCGCTCCAACACCTCTTCGACCTCGCAGTCGATGGCGGATGCGGCATCCTCGAGAACCGGCGCACCGGAGGCGAGTGTGGTCCAGGAGGACCCGCGATAGCGATCCGGCCCCTTCAGGCCGCCCCTCCCGGCAAACTGGTTGGCGAGCCCTTCATGCAGCGGGCCGACGACGTTGACGCAGAAATGCCCGAAACGCTCGACCACCGGCCAGGTCGAGGAGGTGCGATTGAGCGAGACCAGCATGCGCGGCGGCTCCACCGAGAGTGCGGTCGCCGAAGTCACGGTCGCGCCGGTGCGCGCTTCGCCTTCGCCAGCCGTGATGATGCTGACCCCGCCGCCCAGATGGCGCAATGCGGCCTTGAGGCCGTCCGCGGCGACGGGAGGTTCTACGGCATGAAAGACCGGTTCGTGTCTGACCTGGCCCAGATTGATAAGCGAGCGGTTCATCGGGAGCTCCGTGAAGGGTGGCGATCGGTGTCTGGAACCTTTGTAGCAGTGCAGACTTACTCTCCGTAGACATTCGTTTTTATAATCTATATATTTTGTAGAAAATACGCCTGCATGTTCCCGTTGGGGAACGACGTCGTAGCCGTGAGGCTTCAGCTGAAGGGAGAACGCCATGCTGCGAATGACCCTGCCCTCGGAAAAACCCATGATTTCCACCGGTCACGGATCGTGCCGGGTCGCCATCATCGGCGGCGGCTTTGCCGGTGCCTCGCTCGCCCGCCAGCTGGCGATCGGAGCCGGCTGGGACAACCAGCAGATCGCCGTCTTCGAGCCGCGCGCCAGCCTCGGCGCCGGCCTTGCCTATGACACCGCGGATCCCGCTCTCCGGCTGAACGTCGAGGCCTCGCGGATGCGGGCCATTCCCGGAGAGCCCGACGCGTTCGTCCGCTGGCTCGAACTGAGCGGAACGAAGGAGGCCGACCCCGGTTCGCAGGTCTGCAGCGGCAGCATCTATGCCCGCCGGTCCGACTTCGGCCGATTCATGGCCGAGCGTATGCAGCCCTTTCTCGACCGCGGCATCGTGCGGCATGTGCAGGAGCGGGTCGAGAGGATCACGCGGTCGGGACCGCGATGGCGCGTGACCGGCAATCGCGGAACCGAGATCGTCGCCGACATCGTCGTGGTCGCCACCAGCCATCCCAGGCCGAAGGCGCCGGGCATGATCGCCCAGGCGCTCAACGGTCATCCGCGTTTCATCACCGATCCTTCGCGCACCGATTTGCTCGCCCATATTCGCCCGGACCAGCGGGTCTTTGTCCTGGGAGCAGGCCTCACGGCCTTCGACGTCGTCGCATCCTTGCGAAGCCGGGGGCACACCGGCAGGATCGTCGCCTTCTCCCGCTCCGGCTTGCTGCCGCAGCCCCAGGTCGGCGGCGCGCTTGCGCCGACGGGAAACTTTGTCAATCCGCCCGCGACGAGCGCACTCGGCCTTCTTCGGCGCGTGCGTCTCGCGATCGCCGAGGCCGAGCGTTCGGGCCTTCCCTGGCAGAGCGTCTTCGATGCGCTCAGGCAGCAGGGGCAGACGATCTGGCAGGCGCTGCCGCACCACGAGCAGACGCGTTTCCTGCGCCATCTGCGCCGGCGCTTCGAAACCCACCGCTACCGGATGCCGCCGCAGGTCGCGGAGCTCATTGCCCAGGACATGCGGAACGGTGACCTCGTTGCGCAGGCCGGGCGGATCTGCCGGGTGGAGCGCGCGCCCGATGCGATTTCCATCGACCTGATCGTCAAACCGGACGGCGTCGTCGAACGGCAGGCCTTCGAATGGGTGGTGGTGGCAACCGGACCCGATCATACGGCCGCGATCGGTTCGCAGCCCTATCTTGCCGAACTCGATCGCCAGGGCTTCCTGAAAGCCGACGAGCACGGCCTCGGCATTGCCTGCGACCGGGAAAGCCGCGCCATCGGTCTCGACGGCCATCCGACCGAAGGCCTCTTCATCGCCGGTCCGCTCGCCCGTGGCACGTTCGGCGAACTGACCGGCGTTCCGGAGATCGCGGCCCAATGCGAGAACATCGCCCGGCGCATCATCGAAACCGTCAATGGCTGTCGTCCCGGCTGCCGCCCGATGATGCACCACTCCTAGAATGGAAAAAGCCCCCGACACGGTCCGGGGGCCTTCGAACGTCCCAGCCAGGCGCCTCAGGCATTGCCGAGGATCGCCTCCAGCAACTGCCGTTCAAGCGCGGCAAGCTCTGGATCGCCGTGGCGCCGCGGATGCGCGGCGCCAACCTCGACATCCAGCGCAATCCGCCCCTCGTCGAGCACGATCACCCGGTCGGCCAGATTGACCGCCTCGCTGACGTCGTGGGTGACGAGCACGGCCGTGAAACCCAGTTCGCGCCAGACGCGGGCCACGAGCTGTTGCATGGTGATGCGCGTCAGCGCGTCGAGCGCGCCGAGCGGTTCGTCCAGCACGAGCAGGCCGGGCTTGCTGACCAGAGACCGGGCGAGCGCCACGCGCTGCCGCTGCCCGCCCGAGAGGCGCGAGGGCCATTGGTCGGCCTTTTCCGAAAGCTGCACTTCCTCAAGCGCCGCCAGCGTTTCGCGGCGAGCCCCGTCCCTGTCGACGCCTTCGCCGAGACCGACCAGGACATTGTCGAGCACGGTCGCCCAAGGGAGCAGCCGCGGCTCCTGGAAGACGATGCGTGCATTGGGCACGGCCTCGACGCCCGACAAGTCGGAGAAGGCGATCGAGCCGCCGCTCTGCCTGTCCAGCCCGACCAGCAGGCGGAGCAGCGTGCTCTTGCCGCAACCGCTCTTGCCGACGATGGCGATGAACTGGCCGGCGGGCACATCGAGATCGATACCGCGCAGGACCTTGTTTTGACCGAAGGACTTTTCCACGTTGCGAAGCCGGATCGCCACCGGCCCGGCGGCCGTTGCTGCTTGCCGCGTCACCGCATGATCGCCCGTCGCTTCGGACGGGTCTGGCCGTTCCGCCAGTGCATAGAAGGTCTGTCGCATGATCTGGCGATCCTCATTTCTGATAGACGGGGTTCCAAGACAGGCTGTAGCGCTCCAGCGCCCGGGCAATCATGTCGGCGAGCTTGCCAAGGGCCGCGTAGATCAGCAGCGACAGGACGACGACATCCGTCATCATGAATTCGCGCGCCTCGTTCGCCATGTGGCCGATCCCCGAGGAGGCGGCGATCGATTCCGAGACGATGAGCGTCAGCCACATGATGCCGAGCGCGTAGCGCAGACCGACGAAGATCGACGGCAGCGCGCCGGGCAGGATCACCTTGCGGAAAAGCGTGAGGCTGCTCATGCCATAGATCCGGCCCATCTCGAGGAGGTCGCGATCGACGTTGCGCACGCCGTGGAACGTGTTGAGGTAGACGGGGAAGAGCACGCCGAGCGCAGTGAGGAACAGCTTGGATTCCTCGCCGATGCCGAACCACAGGATGACCAGCGGGATCATCGCCAGATGCGGAATGGTGCGCAGCATCTGCAGGGTCGTGTCCGTCAGCTGTTCCGACAGCTTCGAGACTCCGTTGGCGATGCCGAGCGCCAGACCGATCGTTCCGCCAACGACAAGGCCGGCCAGCGCCCGGGCGCCGCTGACGGCGATGTCATGCAACAGGGCGCCCGAGCTCAGCTGATCGACGAAGGCGAGGCCCACATCGGTCGGGGCGGGCATGATCCGCGAGGAGATCCAGCCAAGGGAGGAAAGGAGCTGCCACGCCACGACCACGACGGCGGGCAGCAGGTATGGCAACAGTCCCGCGGGCTGGACCCTCGGCAGGCTGAAGCCGGGTATTGTGAGGCGGGCGCGGCGCGCCTCCGCATCGGTCACGATCTCATATGCCGTCATGTCCTGTCTCCTGGTCGGAAGGTTTTGCCGCCCGGCATGCCGGGCGGCCGAAGCGCGATAGACGTCACGGTTCCGTCGGATCAGGAACCGGATACGAGCCTGACATTGCCGCCATGGCCGCCGCCGCCGAACACCTGGCGTTCGCCGAAGGACGAGCGGATCTGGTTGCGCGGGCCGCCAAGGCCGATTTCTGGGAAGAGCAGCTCGGAGACGGTGTAGGCCTCCTCCAGGTGTGGATAGCCGGAGGCGACGATCGTATCGATGCCCATCGCCTGGTATTCGCACAGGCGCGCGGCGACGGTCTTCGGCGAGCCCACCAGCGCCGTGCCGGCTCCCGAACGGACGAGACCGATACCGGCCCAGAGATTGGGCGAGACTTCCAGCTTGTCGCGCCGGCCATTGTGAAGCGCCGCCATGCGCGCCTGGCCGACGGAATCGGAGTTCCTGGCGAAGGCCTCCTGCGCCGCGGCGATCGCCTCATCGGAGAGTCTGGAGATCAGCTTGTCGGCGGCGGCCCAGGCCTCCTCGTCCGTCTCGCGAACGATGAAGTGCAGGCGGATGCCGAAGCTTGCCTCCTTGCCCCTGGCGGCCGCGGCCTTGCGGACGGAGGCGATCTTCTCCGCCACCTGCGCCGGCGGCTCGCCCCAGGTCAGGTACTTGTCGACGCGACCGCCGGCAAAGTCGATCGCCGCACCCGACGAGCCGCCGAAATAGAGCGGCGGGCGCGGTTCCTGGACTGGCGGGATGCCGAGCTGGGCATTCAGAGCCTTGATATACTTGCCGTCGAGATTGGCCTTGCCGGTCTCTATCAGCTGATTGAAGACCTGGAAGAACTCGTCCGCATGGGCGTAGCGTTCGTCATGCGGCAGGAAGATGCCGTCGCCCGCCAGTTCCTGGGGGCTGCCGCCCACCACGATGTTCAGCAGCAGGCGTCCATTGGAGACTCGGTCGAGCGTCGAGGCCAGACGCGCATAATAGGCCGGCGAAGCCGTGCCGGGACGGATGGCGACGAGGAATTTCAGCTTCTCGGTGACAGCCGCAAGATGGCCGGCCAGCACGAAGGATTCCTCGCAGGCGACACCGGTAGGGATCAGCACGCCGGTATAGCCGAGGCGGTCGGCGGCGATGGCGATCTCGCGGAAATAGCCCGGATCGGCCGGCCGGCTGCGATCGTCGGAACCGAGATAGGATCCGTCACCCGAGGTCGGGATGAACCAGAGGAAGTCGAGGGGCTTTTCAGTCTTGGTCATGTCCAGGTCCTTTCAGGATTGGGGGTCAGCTGGCCTTCGGCCGCCAGACGATGTCGGAAATGGTGAGCTTCTTCGGCAGGATGCCGAGGCCGTGGAACTCGTAGGCCAGCGCCTGCTGATAGGAGATCGCTTCATCGGTCAGGGGATGGACCCTGCCGAGGTCGGCACCCTTGCGGGTCAGGACCGTACGGGTCACCTCGATCGGCACGCCGGTGATTTCCGAGAGGGCGGAGATCGTCTCGTCGATATGCGATTGCGCCCAGGCGCCGGTCTTTGCCAGTTCGTCGATCACCTCCGACAGCATGTCGGGATTGGCGGCCGTGAAGTCGCCGTTGCCGAAGTAGAAGCTCCAGCTGTCGACGATGCCCTCCGCTGTCGTCAGCACGCGTGTCTGCGGATCGGCTTCGGCGATCGCGTAGTAGGGATCCCAGATCGCCCAGGCGTCGATGCTGCCGGTCTTGAAGGCGGCGGCCGCATCCGGCGGAGGAAGGTCGATCGCCTCGACGTCGCTGACCGCCAGACCCGCCTTGCGCAGCGCCTTGACGGTGAAGTTGTGGGCGCTGGATCCGCGCTTGAACGCGAGTTTCCTGCCCTTCAGATCTTCGAGCGAAGCGATCGTCGAGTCCTTGTGAACCAGAATGGCCGAACCCGTCGAGGGGCCGCGATAGGTGCCGACATAGAGCAGGTTACCGCCGGCGGCCTGGGCGAAGAGCGGCGGAACGTCGCCGGTCGGGCCGAAATCGAGCGAGCCGGCACCCAGCGCTTCGAGCAGCGGCGGGCCTGACGTGAATTCCGACCAGGTGACGCTGACGCCGCGCGGCGCCAGCCTTTTTTCGAGTGCGCCCGTACGCTTCGCCAACGCGAGCACGCCGTTCTTCTGCCAGCCGATCCGAAACTCGGTCGTCGCCGCCCGGGCGGGGCGGAGGGCCGGCATGGACAGCGTGGACAGCGTGGTCGCCGCCGCTCCGATCAGTGCCAAACTTTGCCTGCGCGTGATCATGGTCTTTCTCCAATTTGGGTTGGCGGGGATCAGCTGGCCTTTGGGCGCCAGACGATGTCCGAGATGGTGAGCTTCTTCGGCAGGACGCCGAGCGCGTGGAAGCCGTCGGCGAGCGCCTGCTGATAGGCCACGGCCTCGTCCGACACTGTACCTACCTTGCCGAGATCGGATCCGGCGCGCGTCAGAGTCACTCGGGTCACGTCGGCGGGAACGCCGGTGATTTCCGACAGTGCCGCGGTGGTTGCCTCGATGTCCGCTTGGGCGGCAGTACCGACCTTGGCGAGCTCATCGAGGATCTCGGTGATCAGTTCGGGGTTCTGCGAAGCGAAGGCGCCATTGCCGAGGAAGTAGCCCCAGGCCTCGACGATGCCCTCCGAGGTGGTCAGCAGGCGGGCGTTCGGGTCCTTCTCGGCGATGGCGAAATAGGGATCCCAGATCGACCAGGCGTCTACGCTGCCGGTCTTGAAGGCGGCGGCCGCATCGGGTGGCGGCAGGTCGACGCTTTCGACGTCGTCCGGGGTCAGACCGGCCTTGGCCAAGGCCTTGAAGGCGAAATTATGGGCGCTCGATCCGCGTTTGTAGGCGAGCTTGACGCCCCTGAGGTCGGCGAGCGTCCTGATCGGGGAATCCTTGTGGACGAGGATGCCGTGGAAGGCGGCCGGCGGCTTGTAGGTGCCGACATAAACGAGATCACCGCCCGCGGCCTGGGCAAAGAGCGGTGGTACGTCACCGGTCGGGCCGAAATCGAGGGCTCCGGCGCCGAGTGCTTCGAGCAGCGGCGGACCGGAGGTGAACTCCGACCATTCGATGCCGATGCCGCGGTCGGCAAAGCGCTTTTCCAGCGCGCCCTGCTGCTTGGCGAGCGCCAGCACACCGAACTTCTGCCAGCCGATGCGGATGGTCTTTGCCTCTGCCGACGCCACCCGGGCGAGCGGCAGGGTCGTGACGGCAAGGGCTGCGGCAAGCTTGAGACCCTGTCTCCTGGTAATCATCTTTATCTCCATTGCGGGCCGGACGCGGCCGAACTGAACCAATGGAGCCAAGGTAATATTCTCTATAGTTTTTGTAAGGAATTTTATTCCAGCGGATAGGGTGGCGCGGAAATTATCCGTCGCGTCGTGTGCGGCTGTTGGAGATCATTCGTCGGTGGAAGCTCTTGCGGGCGAATTCTGGAACGGCCATGCCGATATGATCCGCGTCCTTGGCGATGACTAAATGCAGACGCAGAAAACCCGCGGTCTATGCGGCGGGTCTCCTGTCTGTTGAAGCGCGTCGCGCGTGACGCTGGGAGATTCTAGGCCTTGAGGCCCTGCATGGTGGCGACGAGGCGCGACATGTCGGACGGCTTGCCGATGTTTTCGACGCCGGCAAAGGCGGCTTCGTAGGCGAGGTCCTGGAGATCGCCGGCGCTGGCCAGGACGAAGGGGATTTCCTGCGATTTCAGATAGGCCGCCACTGGCGTCACCCGATCCCCACCCAGATTGACGTCGAGGACAGCCGCGTCCGGACGAACGTCGCCCAAAAGCCGGAACGCATCGTCGATGGACGCTGCCGGCCCGAGCACCTCGAATCCGGCACTTGCCAGCACATCGGCGATGTCCATGGCGATGAAAAGCTCGTCCTCCACGACAAGCACGCGAAACTCAGGGGTCGGATCGGCGGGAGAGGTGGTCATCAGGCCTCACAGTGGAATTCGGATCGAGGCAGTTAAACCCTGCGGACCGTAATTCAGTTCCGCGGACCCGCCGAGATGGGCAGCCGTGCCTTTGATCAGCTGCGTACCATAGCCGCTGCGGCCGGGTTCCGAGACCGGCGGTCCGTCGAGTTCGCGCCACTGACAAACGAGGAACGACTTTCCCTTGGGACCATGCTCCTCGGACCAACGGGCATGGATGTGGCCATCCGGAACGGACAGTGCACCGTATTTCACCGAGTTGGTGGCCAGTTCGTGAAACAGCATGCCCGTGGACAGAACGCGCGAACTCTGCAGCTGAATCTGAGGACCGTCGCATTCCACCCGGTCGGAGCCCAGCTCACCGACCGCCTGCGTCAGCAGATGCTCGAAATCGACCGAGCTGCTGGTATCGGCGATCTCCTGGGACCGGAGCGTGACTTCGAGACGTCCCAGAAGCGCGTCACGATATTCGACGGCCGTGCGATCCTTCGTCTCCGTCTGCCGGGCGATGGCGCGCACGATGGCGAAGAGATTTTTCATCCTGTGCCGCATCTCGGCGATGATGAATCCCATCTCCGCTTCGTTGCGCTGGCGATCGGTGACGTCGTCGAAGAGCACGAGGACATTGGTGCTGTTGTCGTCGGGATGCACGAGGCGGCGGGCATCCACCAGAAAGGTCCGCTGGCCGATGACCGCGAAATCGTGCTTCACCTCGAAGCCGATGACGGCGGCCGCCTTGGGGATGACATTGCCGATCAGCTGGCGCAGTTCCGGTATATTCCACTGGCCATGGCCGAGGTCGAAGAACGGCCTGCCGAGAATGTCGTCGCGCTCGATCTTGAAGGTGCGGATGAATGCATTGTTGGCTGTGGTGACACAGAAATTCTGGTCGAGGACGACAATCGGTTGGGTGATCGTGTCGACCACACCCTGAGCCTGAACATGCCCGCTTCTCAACAGACGGTACAGATCTTCCAGCATCATTCCGTAACTCTCCAGAAGCGTTGACATGACCTTGGGCGCTTTTGCTGGAGCTAACGCGCAAACTTCGCATTTGTTGCGATTGCCAGGTCTTGGTGATGCCAAGCTGGGAGCATTTTGCGGGAATCAGATGTTCAGGAGCCGACGCCGACGCGCACCCACGCGACGGAGTTCGCCCGTTCTTGGTGTATCGTTTTCAGATCGGAAAGCGACTAGACGGAGAGCCGTCCCACATCCAGTCGCAGGGCCACGAGCAGGCCATCGGGGGCCCAGTCGTGCTCGATGGTGCCGCCGAGATGGCCCGACAGGGTGCGGCGCAGGAGCTTGCTTCCATAGCCGCCGGCGCCTTCGGGTATCTGCACGCTCGGACCGCCCCGTTCCGACCATCGGATTTCGATGGCCCCTTCGCTCTGGGTGCCGGACACGTCGAGCGTGCCCTCGGGGACGGAAAGAGCGCCGTATTTGACGGAGTTGGTCGCCAGTTCGTGGATGACCAGAGCCAGACCCGTCGCAGCCGACTGGCCGACCCCCATGCGCGGAACGGCAATGCGAATGCGGCCGGCGAAGGCGCCCTCGTCGTCATAGGGGGCCAGAAGAACGGTGAAGAGATCGCCCAGCAGGGCGGCATTGCCCTGGCCTCCGGGCAGCGGGCGGACAAGATCATGGGCGCGGCCGAGCGCCATGAGGCGGGCCGTCAGCTGCCGGCTCATATCCTCGACCGAAGTCGACGTGCGCGACGTGATCGAGGTCAGACCCGATGCGAGCGCCAAGAGGTTCTTGACGCGATGGCTCATTTCCCCTGCGAGCAGTTCATGGCTTTCTTCGGCCTGCTTGCGCGCGGTGACGTCGAGAAAGACACCGGTCATCGAACGATCGTGCATGCCCGCATCATCGCCCTGACCGCGAGCGGAAATCCAGCGCGCTTCCTCGCCGACGAGAATGCGGAAATCGATCTCGTAGGGACCGACAATCGCTCGCGTCGCCGAAAAGGCGGCGCGGACCCGGTCACGGTCGGCGGGGTGTATCTTTTCCGACAGACGCTCGAACGTCAGATCGACATCGTCCGAAACGTCCCACAGCGTGTAGCCGTGGCTGTCCATGATCAGGCTGTCCGTATCGACGTTCCATGCCCACAACGCGACACCCGCCGCCTCGAGCGCGCGGCGCAGCTGGGCGGGGGCCCAGTCGACATGACCTTTGGTGCTATTGACGCTCATGAACCGATCTGACCTCCCTGCGCCTGGCGGGAGCTGCCAGCCTGCAGCTCAAGTGTGCGCTTCTTTTGTAGCACGCGAAGGTCGTTGCGAGAGACTCCTTTTTTCCCCCAGCCGTTCCCCGGCGAATGCATGCTCAAACACAGGACTGACGGGCGGCCGGACGGCGGTGCGGCGATTGGCCGAACTCTCATTCCACCACCCATTGAAACGGCCGGACGGAGGCACATATTGCCGGGATGGAAAAGAACCAGATAGACGACATCAACGCCCAGATCATCAAGCTTCGCGCAGCCCTGCCGATATGGGGAGTGGAAGCCAGCGACCTGGTGGAACTCGCGCGCAACGCCGAGCGGGCGGCGACCAGGGTGGATGAGCGGACGATGCAACGGGTCCGCGGTCTGATCGAGACCACCACCGGCTGGCACAATACGCTTCTCTATTGGGAGGAACAGGACGCCGCACCGTCGCTGAGCTCGGATATCCGGGTCATTCGCGGATCGCTGGATGCGATGCGGGCGGAAGTCGCGGCCGCGACGGCGATGTTCCTGGTCTAGTCCGGGCTCAGTTCATGACGTCTGCCCCGGAGATCCGACGGGGACGTCTGGCGGCGCAAAACTCTCCTCACATCGAAATGCCGCGCTGCTGCTGTCGCAACTGCATTTCAGATCGCGCAGCAAGCCATCCTTCAGGCCGTAGATCCAGCCATGGATGGTGAGCGGACGCCCGCGCTTCCGAGCGGATCGCAGGATCGGCGTCTGCGACAGGCTGGCGACCTGCGAGGCGACCGTCAATTCGCGGAGCCGGTTCAGCTTCTTTTCGCCATCGCCGATTTTCAAGAGTTCGTCGCAATTTGCCTCCGCCACGTCACGGATCGGCTGAAGCCAGTGGTGGATGATGCCATGCCGCTGTCCGTCGATCCCGGTGATCGTGGCATCCGCGGCGAGAATGGCGATGAACTGCGAAACGGCGCTGGACCAGCCCGAGACTTCAAGCAAGGCGGCGATCCGGAGAGGCTGGAACGTCGACGCCGTAAATCCGGGACGTCGCCCAATTCCTTGCGTCACGACAAAGAACGGCGGCGTGACATGGCGGATGTTCTCTTCGCTGATGGGCGACGTCTGACCTTCGAACAACGGACGGTTCGAACGGTTGAGGCCGCCGCCTGCGCCAAGGGAGACGAACATGTCCATGACCATCGATCTGGATGCCGCAGGACTCGTGGAGCTCGAGCGCAATCACGCCGCGTTGCTGCACCTTTGCCTGACCCTCGAGGAAATTTCCGATTCCATTCCCTTCGACGTCGAAAGCGCGGTGTGCCTTCACGTTGCCGAAGGACTCGGCCCGCTGCTGGCGCAGGCGCACAGACTGGAGGAGCGGGTCCTTTTTCCCGACTTCGACAAGAATGCCGGCTCATGTTTTGCCGCGATGATGATCGAGCGGCTGAAGGCCGAGCATCGCTGTGACGGACTGGCCTGCGAGGAAATGGTCGAGACGCTGAAGACGATGGCCGAGGGACGATGCCCGCTGCCGCCGGAAACCGTCCGCTACATGCTGCGTGGATTCCTCGAGGGCCTGCGCCGGCACGTGTCTTCCGAGAGGCTGATGATCGAGACGCTGCTGGCCGCCAAGGCGGAGGGGCGGGAAGTCTTCGCCTGAATCGCGACAGGCCGCCGAGTATGTCTATCCTGGCTCAAGGAAGAGCGATGGGGACGGTCGCGGAAGGTCGAGGTGATTCGTGAGGCCGTCGAACTGCAGCGCGGTTCGATCACTGACGGACTCGATGCCTTGCGCATTCTGGGCGGGCGCGAGATCGCCGCCATCGCGGGGTCGATCCTGGCCGCCCGCCTCCTGGGCATACCGGTCATGCTCGACGGCTTCATATGCTCGGCCGCAGCCCTTGCGCTCCATTGCAGCGGACCTCAGAGCCTTGCTCATTGCATGGTCGGTCACGCCTCGATGGAGCCTGGACATCGCCGCCTTCTCGCCCATCTCAACATGCGCCCGCTTCTCGACCTCGATCTGCGGCTGGGCGAAGGAACGGGCGCAGTGCTGGCCGCGATCGTCGCGCGCGCGGCCCTGCATTGCCATCTCGGCATGGCGACATTCGCCGAGGCCGGCGTGGACAGCGGCATCGCGCACTAGCCTCGCTCGGGAAAGCCGCGAGATTGCACGGAAAGGCGCAATCCCGCGGATTCGATCCGGGCTTCAGCCGATGGGGTGCCGGATCGCACCCGTTCTCAGCCGATCAGGTTCTCGATGCGGATCGGGAACTTGCGCACCCGGACACCCGTCGCGTGCCAGACGGCGTTGGCCACCGCACCGACCGTGCCGGTCACGCCGATTTCGCCGACGCCCTTTACCCCGAGCGGGTTCACATACGGGTCCTCCTCGGGAATGAGGATGGCCTCGAGCGAGGGAATGTCGGCGTTGACCGGAACGTGATATTCGGCGAGATCCGCGTTCATGATCCGGCCGGTGCGGCGGTCGACGATGGCCTCCTCATGGAGCGCGAAGGACGCCCCCCAGATCATGCCGCCGAAATACTGGCTCTCGACCAGCCGCGGATTGATGATGCGGCCGGCGGCGAACGCGCCGACCAGGCGCGTGACGCGGACCTGACCGAGATCCGGATCCACCTTCACCTCGGCAAAGACCGCACCATGGGAGTACATGGCATAGGCCTGGCCAAGCTGCGGATCGCGGGCGGACTGACCCGTTCCGACGATTTCCCGCTGGCCGGCGCGGGCCAGCAATTCCGCATAGGCTTCGCTCCGGCTTTCGTCGTCGCGTCGGTGGAGCCGTCCGGCGCGGGCGACTACACCGATATTGCCGGCACCGAAAAGCGGGGATGCCGGATCATTGGTGGCGAAGGCCGCCAGCTGGTCGATGACGTCTCTGCCGGCATTGTGAAGCGCAAGGCCGGCGCTGGCCGTATGAGCGGAACCGCCGGCCACGCCGGCGTCCGGCAAAGTCGACACGCCTGAATGAAACTCGACCTTGTCGGGATCGAGACCCAGGGATTCCGCGGCGATCTGGGCAAGGGCCGTCCAGGCCCCCTGGCCCATGTCGACACCGGCCGTCTCCACCAGTGCCGTTCCATCGGCACGCAGCGTGGCCCGGGCCTGCGCGGGGAAATGGGGACAGGGAAAGAGTGCCGTGCCCATGCCCCAGCCGACCAGGAAGCCGTCTTCGTCGCGCAGGCGGCGCGGGGCCAGCGGGCGGGACGCCCAGCCGAAGCGCCTGGCGCCTTCCGCATAGCACTCGCGCAGCGCCTTCGACGAATAGGGCCGGCCGGTGCCCGGCTCCTTTTCGGCATAATTCTTCAGCCGGAATTCCAGCGGATCCATGCCGCAGGCCTCGGCGGCCTCGTCCATGGCCACCTCCAGCGCCGCAGAGCCCGATGCCTCGCCCGGCGCCCGCATCGGTCCCGGCGTGCCGACGTCCAGCCGGATCGCCTGATGCTCCGAAAGGAGCGCGGGGCTGGCATAGAGATGGGTGGAGGCATTGGCGGCCGGCTCGATGAAGTCGTCGAAGGACGACGTCGCAGACAGGGCGTGGTGGTGGAGCGCGGTGATCTGCCCTTCTTCATCCGTGCCGATCCGCAGCGTCTGCCAGGTGTTCCCGCGGTGCCCGACGGGTCCGTACATCTGCGAACGGCTGAGGGCGAGCTTGACCGGACGACCGAGCATGCGCGCGGCGATCATCGCGAGAATCTGCGGTCCGTTGAGGATCGCCTTCGAACCGAAGCCACCGCCGAGGAAGGGCGAACGGATGACCACGTTTTCCGGCGGGATGCCGAAATAGGCGGCATAGGAGGCGCAGCTCATCGCCAGGGCCTGGTTCGGCATGTCGAGCGTCAGCTTGTCGCCATCCCATTGGGCCACCACCGCATGGGGCTCCATCGCATTGTGGTACTGCGCCGGGGTTTCGTAATCCGCCTCGATCACCCTGGCTGCCCTTGCCATGCCGGCTTCAAGGTCGCCATGCGCGGAACGCGGAGACGCACCGATGCCGACGGCGGCCGGATCGAAGCGGACCCCGTTGTCGAGGCCGGTGCGCGGTTCCTCGATCTCATATTGTGGGTTCAGCAGGGCGGCACCCTCGGCTGCCGCCTCGAGCGTCTCCGCGACGACGAGAGCGATGGGCTGATTGGCATATCGCACGCTATTGTCCTGCAGCACCTCGATGCGGAAACCGAAGCGCTCCATCTTCACATCGGGATCGTGGGCGAGCGGCGGTCGGTTCTCCGGCGTGAGAACCTCGACCACGCCCGGGTGGGCCTTGGCCGCGGCAATGTCCAGGGCGGTGACGCGGCCGCGTGCGATCGTGCTGACCGCCGTGACGGCATGAAGCAGGCCGTCGGGGTTGTTGTCGGCCGCATAGGTGGCGCGTCCGGTAACCTTCAGCAGGCCATCGCGGCGGGTCAAGGGCTGGCCGGCATTGGAGCCGTAGCGGGTGTTTTGCATGGATGTTACGTCAGGCGACATGGTTCACTCCCGGGATCGTGGAAAAGGGCGAGGCTGGCAGGGCCGGCATGACTTGCGGCGTTCCTTCGGCCGCAAGGGAAAGCGCGCGCACCGCGATGCGGTGCGCCAGCTCGATCTTGAAGGCGTTGTCACCGGAGGAGCGGGCGCCCTCGAGCGCAATCTCGGCCGCCCGGGCAAAGGCGGCGGTACCCGGCGCGCTGCCGACGAGGGCATCCTCCGCTTCGCGAACACGCCATGGCCTGGCTGCCACTGCGCCGAGTGCGAGCCGTGCCTGCCGGATCAGACCGTCTTCGATATCGAGCGCGGCCGCGGCCGAGACGACGGCGAAGGCGTAGGACGTGCGTTCACGGAGCTTCAGGTAACGCGCGTTCGCCTTGAACCGGGCAGCCTCCGCCGGTAGATGCACCGCCGTAATCAGCTCACCCGGAGCGAGGACCGTCTCCTTTTCAGGCGTCTCCCCCGGCAGGCGGTGGAAGCTCTCAAGCGGGACCTTCCGCTGCCCGTCTGGCCCCTCGACCTCGACGACCGCATCGAGCGCAACCAGCGGAACGCAGAAATCGGAAGGGTGGGTGGCGATGCAGCGGTCGCTCCAGCCGACGACCGCATGCAGGCGGTTTTCGCCCTCGAGGGCATCGCAGCCGGAGCCCGGTTCACGCCGGTTGCAGCGGCTGGCCGTGTCCTGGAAATAGGCGCAACGCGTCCGCTGCATCAGGTTTCCGCCGACCGTTGCGGCATTGCGCAGCTGCGCGGAGGCGCCGGACAGCAGCGCTTCCGCAACCGCCGGGAAGGCGGTGGCGAACTGCGGGTCGTAGGCGAGATCGGAATTGCGCACCATGGCGCCGATGCGAACACCGCCATCGGCCTGCCACTCGATCGTGTCGAGACCCGGTAGCCTCGTGATGTCGATCAGACGAATGGGCCGCGATACGCCGATCTTCATCAGGTCGAGCAGGTTGGTGCCGGCGGCCAGATAGGCGGAGCCCGGCTCGGCCGCGGCGCTCACGGCTTCGGCAACGCTGCCGGGACAGATATAATCGAATCGGTTCATGCCGCATCCCTCCCCTTCCGGTCGGCCAACGTCTGCTGCGCCTCGAGGATCGCCTCCGTGATCCCCTGATAGGCGCCGCATCGACACAGGTTGCCGCTCATCAGCTCGCGGATCCGTTCCGGATCGTCGCCGGCATGGCCCTCGGAGAGCAGACCGAGGGCACTCATGATTTGCCCAGGCGTGCAGAAGCCGCACTGGAAGCCGTCGCAGGCGATGAAGGCCGCTTGAAGCGGATGCAGGGCGTCGCCGTCGGCAAGGCCCTCGATGGTGGTGATCTCGGCGCCGTCGAGGCTGACGGCAAGGGAAAGACAGGCATTGATGCGCCGTCCATCGACGAGCACGGTGCAGGCACCGCATTGGCCCCGGTCACAGCCCTTCTTCGTGCCCGTCAGGTGAAGCCGCTCGCGGAGAAGGTCGAGCAGCGTCACGCGCGGGTCGTCGAGCGCGATACTGCGCTGCTGGCCGTTGATGGTGAGGCTGATGGAGAGTGTCATGGGATACTCCATTCAGTGACAGTGATATATGGATAGGAACCGCCGGATCGGCGGGATTGCCAAGAAGGGCGCAACTGAAGCGCCGCCATGGCCGGAGCGGTCTATGCTTGTCCGGCGCAGTGATTTATACGGAGGCATCCTCCGTTTAGCAAGAGGAAAAAGATCCTGACCAGGGAGATGGGCTCACAAGAGGAAAAGACAAGGCGGCCGCGGGCGGATTCCATCCGTAACCGGCAACGCCTGCTCGAGGCTGCGACGGAGATCTTCAGCGCCGGCGCGCAGCAGGCTAGCCTGGAGGCCGTGGCGCGCCGGGCGGGGGTCGGCATCGGCACGCTCTACCGGCATTTTCCCACGCGAGACAGCCTGTTCGAGGCGGTCTATCGCCACGAGGTTGACCTGCTTGCAGACCTGGCGGAGCAGCTGACCCGGGAAGAGGATCCGGTCGATGCACTGAAGCGATGGATGCAGGCCAATGTGCGTCTCGTGGCGACGAAGAAGGGCATGATCGAGGCGCTGCAGCTTGCCGCCGTCGGCTCCTCGGAACTCAAGGCCTATTCCTCGGAGCGGCTGGTCGGGGCGATCCGCCTGCTGCTCGAGCGTGCCGTCAAGGCAGGCGCGCTTCGCGACGACGTGCCGGCGGAGGACCTGCTGAGGACGATGGTCGGCATCTTCTACGCTCAGGGGCCGAGCGAGTGGCAGCCCACTGCGCTGCGCATGGTCGATATCTTCATCGACGGGTTGCGCAAACGCTGATTCGGGAACGATCGAGGGGGCGGCCGAGAGGAAACGTTTCGTCGTCCATGGCCTTGCCGGCCGGGTCGACACCATAAGCAAATGAGGGAGACAACCATGTCCAGTTGGAAGCGATTTCTGCCAGTCCTGGCTTGTGCCGGCATTCTTCCCGCCTTGTCCGCCTGCACGGCTCCGGTCGCTCCGGAACCTCCGGCTTCCGGGCGCTGCGATTCGGATCGGGCACAGAGCCTTGTCGGCAAGCCGAAGCCAACGGACGGCGAGGCAAAGCGCCAGAGCGGGGCGGCCATCGTGCGCCAGATCGCGCCGGGGGATCCCGTCACCCAGGATTTCAGCGAGGGAAGGGTGACCGTCGAAACGGATCCGGTCACCGGGCTGGTGGTCAAGGTGACGTGCGGTTGAGGGCTTCGATCAGGCCCGGTTGTCGGCGTCAGAGGCTGGCGCGGTTGACCCGGTCCTGCACACCGCCGAAGCCGAGCTTTTCCGATATTTCGCGCGAGGCGCCGACGAGGCTCTCGATATAGGCACTGCGGTTGCGCAGTCCGTCTTCGCGTGGCGCGACCAGACACAGCGTCGCGATGCAGACACCGTCGGACTGGTATATCGGGGCGGCGAAGCAATGGGTGAAATTCTCGACCTCGCTGTTGAAGGTGAAGAAGCCGTCCTTGGTCGCCTGGCGGACCTGGGCGATGAAGTCCGCCGGTTCGATCCGCCGGCCGCTCGGCAGAACGAAGTCTTCCGGCGGGATGAAGTCGAGCATCTCGGCTTCGGACAGATGCGAGACGAGAAGGCGGCCCGACGCGGTCCACGGGATCGGAACCAACTCGCCCACGCTCGACGAAATGCGGAAAGGCCGCAGGCCCTCCCGCATCATCGCAACGGTATATTTGTTGCCTTCGAGAAGGCACATCTGCGCCGTCTCGCGGGTCTCCTCGACGAGACGGACAAGCATGCGATCGCATTCCCTCATCAGGTCGAACTGCTCGGCATAAGCCGAGCCGAGGAAATAGAGCTTACGACCGAGAAAGACCCGGCCCTCGCCACCCTGATAGTCGAGCATGCCGTGGCGCAGAAGCAGGTTCACCAGTTCATAGACCGAAGAACGCGGCGCGCCGATCTCCGACGCGATCTCGTTCGGCCGCATCGGCTGACGCTTCTGTCGCAGGAATTCGAGGATGTCGAAAGCCCGGTCCAGACCCCGCGTCCGGCGCGATACGATATCTTCGGCATCAGCCATGGTATTCCTCATCTGGCGGAAACGGCCCACACCAGCGGCCGCATCCCTCGATCAGGCGCGGTCCGCGCGGTAGGCCACGCAGTCGACTTCGACCTTGCAATCGACCATCATCCGGGACTGAACGCAAGCGCGAGCCGGCGGGTTGGCGCCGAAAAACTCGGCATAAACCCCGTTGAAGCTCCAGAAGTCGCGGGGGTCGTCCAGCCAGACGCCGACGCGCACCACGTCCTCCAGCCCGTAACCTGCCTCCTTGAGGATGGCGATCATGTTCTCGATCGCCTTGCGGCTTTCGGAAACGATGCCCCCGCTGACGATCTCGCCCTTTTCCATCGGCACCTGGCCGGAAACATAGAGCCAGCCATCGGCTTCCACTGCGCGGGCAAAGGGCAGCGGCTGTCCGCCGGCCCCGGTTTCGCCGGCGCCGTAACGCTTGATAGTCATGTGATCTCACTTTTCTTCTAGTTGAAACTCGATGTCTTCAGGAACTCCGCCAGCCGCTCGGTCTGCGGCCGGACGAACATCTCTTTCGGGTCGCCCTCCTCGCAAATCATCCCCTGGTTCATGAAGATGACACGCGTCGAGACGTCGAATGCGAAGCGCATTTCGTGGGTCACCAGAAGCATGGTCATGCCGTCGGAGGCGAGCCCCTTGATGACCTGCAGGACCTCGCCGACCAGTTCGGGATCGAGCGCCGAGGTGACCTCGTCGAACAGCATCAGCCGCGGGTTCATGGCGATCGCCCGGGCGATCGCGACGCGCTGCTGCTGGCCGCCGGACAGTTGGCCGGGATAGTGATCGGCTCTGGTGCCGAGGCCGACCCGGTCGAGCCAGGTCTCAGCGATCGCCCGCGCTTCGGGCCGCCCCATCTTCTTCACCTTGACGAGCCCGAGCATGACGTTTTCTGCCGCCGTCAGGTGGGGAAAGAGGTTGAACTGCTGGAAGGCCATGCCGGTCAGCGCACGCTGGCGGGCGATTTCCTTTTCCGCCTTTCGACGCCGCCGGCTGCCCTCGACGTGGTAGCCGATCTCCTCGCCGTCGAGCCGGATGGTCCCGTCCTGGAACTCCTCCAGCATGTTGATGCAGCGGAGCATGGTGGTCTTGCCCGAGCCGGAAGAGCCGATGATCGAGATCACCTCCCCTTCCCTGACGGTGCAATCGACGCCCTTGAGCACTTCGAGCGTGCCGTAGGTCTTTCGCAGTCCGGAGATTTCGAGAATTGTCTTTGCCATCGGTATGGGATCCTCAGGTCGGCACGGCCGTCTTGCGCTCGACATATTTGCCGAAGCGCTCGATGGTGAAATTGACGACGAAGTAGAGCAGGCCGGCGAAGAAATAGAACTGCAGGCTCATGAAGTTGCGGGAAATGATCTCCTGCGTGCGCAAGAGGAGTTCCGTCACGCCGATCACCGAGAGCAGCGTCGAGGCCTTGACCATTTCCGCCGCGGTATTGACCCAGGCGGGCAGGAACTGGCGCAGGGCCTGCGGCCACAGCACATTGGCGAAGGTCTGCCCGAAGGTCAGTCCGATCGCCTTGGCGGCCTCGGTCTGGCCGATCGGGATCGCCTGAAGGCCGCCCCGCACGATCTCGCCGACATGCGAGGAGCAGAAGACGGCCAGCGCCAGGACGCCGGCCGAAAACGGGCCGAGATCAACCCCGACGGCAGCCGAGACATAATAGCTCGCCAGGACGAGCACGAGCACCGGCGTGCCCCGGACGATATCGGTATAGGCCCGGACGGCGAAGCGCACCGGCCCCTTGCCATAGGCCAGGGCCAGGCCGACGAGAACGCCGAGCGCCGAACCGAAGGCGATCGCCAGAAGAGAAATCGAGACGGTGACGCCAAGGCCCTTGAGGATGACGAAACGGGCGAGCCAGAGCTGTTCGAAGAAGGCGGGAAGATCGCTCACGGCATCACCTCACAACTGCCAGCCGGCGCTCGGCCAGGCGCATCAGTGCCGCCAGCGCCGTGCAGGTGACGACATAAAGACCGGACGCCACGATCCAGGTTTCGATCACCCTGAAACTTTCGACATTGATCTTGCGCGCCTCGAAGGTGAGCTCCGGAACGGCGATCGCTGCGGCGAGCGACGTATCCTTGAAGAGCGAGATGACGGTCGACGAGAGCGACGGCAGCACGTTGCGCAGCATGAGCGGCATGATGATGGAGGTGCGGATCTGCATCGGCGTCAGACCGATCGCCAGCCCCGCCTCCGGCAGTCCCTTGGGAATGGACAGCAAGCCTCCGCGGAAGACTTCCGCCAGATAAGCGCCGGAATAGATCGACAGGACCGCGACGAAGCTCTCGATCTTGCCTAGCCTCACGCCCATCTGCGGCAGGGCGAAATAGGCAAACAGCACCAGGACCAGAATGGGCAGGTTGCGGATGACCGTGACATAGGACGTCGCGGGCCAGGACGCGATCCTGTGCTTCGAAATAAGCGCAAACGCCACGACGAGCCCGATCAGCACGCCGACCAGGATGGACACGAAGGCGAGCCCGAGGCTGAGCGCCAGACCTTCCAGAAGCTGGTCGAAGTTGCGCCAGACGGCTGCAAAATTCAGTGTGTAACCCATGACTACCCGTCGCCCGGAGGGAATGAAACGGGAGAGATTTCTCCCGTTTCATGATCGCTTACTTGTATTCGACCGGGAAACCGATCTGCGGCGGCGCGAGCTCCTTGCCGAACCAGGTCTTGTAGGACTTGGCGTAAAAATCGAATTCGACGCCGGTCATGGCTTCGTGCAGGGCGGTGTTGACGAAGTTCAGCCAATCCTGGTCGCCGCGCTTGACGCCGCAGGCGTAGGTCTGCGGGTTCCAGCCATAGCCGGCATCCTTGTAGCGGCCCGGGTTCTGCGTCATGTACCAGGCCAGCGAGGACTGGTCGGTCGCGGCGGCATCCGAGCGGCCCGATTCCAGCGCCTGGTAGATCAGGTCGACGGAATCATACTGGTCGACGGTGGCTTCCGGCAGGGCCGCATGCACCATGTCCTCGGCATAGACGTTCTGCAGGACGGAGATCGTCACCGACGAACCGGCGGCCTTCAGCGCTTCATAGTCTGCATATTTGCCGTCTGCCTTCAGCATGAGGCCAACGCCCTCGCGATAGTAGGGAATGGTGAAGGCCACCTGCTGTGCACGCTCGCCCGTCACGGTCATGAACTGGCAGGTGAGGTCGACCTTGTCGGTGGTGATGTTCGGAATGCGGGCATCGGACGACTGGTTGACGTATTCGATCTTATCGGGATCGCCGAACAGGGCCTTGGCGACGATGCGGCCCATATCGACATCGAAGCCCTGGAGCTTGTCGTCGGCGCTCTTGAAATGCCAGGGCGCGTTGGTCGACCCGGTGCCCAGCACCAGATGGCCGCGGGCGAGGACCTCGTCCAGCTTGCTCGCCTGCTGGGCCGCTGCCGGCATGGAAATCAGGAAGGTGGCGGCCGCCAGCATGACGGCGCCGGCGCGGAAGGAAATAGTCATGACGTTCCCCTTTTATTTACTGGTCGCTCCGAATGTCCAATATAACGGACATCTGTCTGTGTTATTGGATTGACGTATTCAGGGACAGCCGTCATAAATTGTCAATAGACGGCGGTGCGCCTTTTCAAGAAAAAGCTCCGGCCCCATTGTCAGCCGCTGAAACACGCCATTTTCCGCTCCTTGAGGTCCCCATGCCCCTTTCCGACGACCGCCTCCGCCAGATCGACACGCCTTCGGTGCTGGTCGACCTCGACATTGCGAAAGCCAACATCGCGCGCTTCCAGTCTTATGCGGATACCCACGGCCTGAAGGTCAGGCCGCATATCAAGACCCACAAGCTGCCAATGATGGCCGAACTGCAGCTCGCCGCCGGTGCAGTCGGCATCACCTGCCAGAAGATCTCGGAAGCCGAGGCGATGGTGGAAGGCAGCGCGGCCATTCGCGACGTGCTGATCACCTACAACATCGTTGGCGAGCGGAAGCTCCAGAGGTTGAAGACGCTTGCGCAGAAGGTCGCGCTCTCCGTGGTGGCGGACAGCACGGCGGTGATCGACGGACTGTCGTCGACCTTCCGGACTGCGGACAAGCCGTTGTCCGTGCTGGTGGAGTGCAACACCGGCGCCAACCGCTGCGGGGTGCCCTCTCCGTCCGAGGCCGAGGCACTGGCCGTCCATATCGACGAATGGCCGGGCTTGATCTTCGGCGGGTTCATGACCTATCCGCCCGCCGGCGGCGAGGCCGCGGTCGAGGCCTTCATGAGCGAAGCCAAGGCTCGGGTCGAGGCACGCGGCATCGCCGCACCTGTCATCACCTCCGGCGGCACTCCGACGATGATGCATGCCGGCGACGCCCCCGTGACGACGGAATACCGCCCCGGCACCTATATCTACAACGATCGCTCCCTCGTCGCGCGCGGGGCCTGTGGCTGGGAGGATTGCGCCCTGACCGTCCTTGCCACGGTCGTATCGGTCCCGGCGGAAAACCGTGCCATCGTCGATGCCGGCTCGAAGACCCTGACCTCCGACCTGCTCGGGCTCTCGGGCTACGGCCATGTGCTCGGGCGGGACGACATCGCCATCGACCAGCTCTCCGAAGAGCACGGCCGGCTCGTCAGCACCGGTCCGATCAATCTGAAGGTCGGCGATCGCGTGCGGATCGTGCCCAATCATGCCTGCGTCGTAACCAACATGGTGGACGAGGTCATGGTGATCGACGGGGACGATATCACCGCCGTACCGGTGGCAGCGCGCGGTCGTCTGACCTAGGAACGACGCCGCTGCAAGCGGGGCGCCACGCCCCACCTCCGGCAAAAGATTGCGGTCGTGGCTATTGCCTCACCTGAAATCCTTGCCGTACAGCGCCTTGATCGGTAATGCGGTAACGTCGCACTCAACCAACGAGGATATCATGGCAACTGGTACGGTAAAATTTTTCGCCCAGGACAAGGGCTTCGGCTTCATCACCCCGGACAACGGCGGTCCGGATGTATTCGTCCATATCTCGGCAGTCGGCTTCGGCGGCGCGCTGCAGGACGGCCAGAAAGTCAGCTACGATGTGGGACAGGACCGGAAGACTGGCAAGTCGAAGGCTGAAAACGTCACCGTCATCTGATCAAGCCGATCTGGCCCTGTCGACCCGGCGGGGCCAGATCACTTACGCGCTCGGTCCGCCCGCTCCTGCCGCCGGCGGCCCGTGTTCCGGCCATGGATCGGCCCAGGCAGGAATGCGCATCATTCGGTCTATCCAGGCCGTCAGGTTGGGATATTCCGCGAAGGGCATCGCAGACGTTTTCCAGTAGCTTGCCATCGAGGCCAGCTGGAAATCGGCAATCGTCAGCCTGTTGCATGCGGCATAGTTCCGACCTTCGAGATGCTGATCGAGGACCGCCGCATATCTCCTTGCGGCGTCGATCTTGTCCTTGAGCACTTCGGCATCGGGCTCGCCAATACCGAAAGTCGGCTTCACCACATATTCGAAATAGAATGGCGAAACGGCGGGCGACCAATGGCTGTCGCACCATGAAAGCCAACGCAGAACCTCGACCTGTTCCGTGGGCGAACCGACCGGCCACATGTCGGATCCGACCTTGACGCACAAATGGGCCATGATCGCGCTCGATTCCCATAGAACCAGATCGCCATCCACCAGGGTGGGAGCCTTCCGGTTGGGATTGATGGCCGCATAGGCGGGTCTGGCGAGTTCCCCGCCCATGAGATCCATCTCGATGCATTCGACATCGAGGCCGAGATGCTTGACGAGCGCCAGCACGCGTCGCGGAGCGAGAAGTCGATTTTCCACAGCGGCTTGCTGATCGCGTCAACCGACTTGCCAGACTCTATCGTAACTGTTTAAATGGTTATATGAACACGTCCGGACTATCAAGCGCCGAGCCCCGCGCCTATTTTTCCGCTCTCGGGCGCATTCGCATGCTGGCGGGCGATCCTGCGCTCGACTTCTCCAACACGCTGCACTGGCGCGGCGCCCAACAGATGGACTTTCTGCCGGACTATCAGGCGCTCGCGGAGTGGTCGGTGCCGGCCGGCCTGTTGAGCGAGCAGGAGATGGACATGCTGGTCCTCCTGGCGCCTCGCTTTCCGCGCGCTGCCGAGGCGGCCCATTCCGCGGCCATTGCGCTGAGGAATGCGTGGCGCGCCTGGCTTGAGGAGAGAACGGGCGGTGGGCTCAAGCCGCAGACGCGCAGCCCGTCCTCCCCGCTTCTGGAGCAGTCGTTGACATCGGCGCTGTCCGATCCGGGCCTGCTCATGTCCGCCGGCGAGCGACGGGAGGATGACGAACGCATGTTGTTTCTGCCGCTCTCCCGCATTGCCCTGGCGGTCGCCAGCCTCGCGCTCATTCCCGCCGAGCGCGCGATGGGGCGCTGCGAGGGCGACCCTTGCGGCGGCTTCTTCCTCAACACCAGCCGCTCCAAACCCAGGCGATGGTGCTCCATGGACAGCTGCGGCAACCGGGCCAAGGCGCGCGGCTTCCGCAGCCGCATGATGGCGGAGGAGATCCGCAAGCCGGGCGACTGAGCCGCCCGCCGCCACTGGATCCGGGAACAAAAATCATCATTGGAGACTGCCTTTGAGAGTAAGGGGCACATTCAAGACCACGGACTTCAAGGCCACCTCGCTGGCTGTCGTTCCGCCTGTCGAGACGGCATTGGCCGTCGGCGTCCATACGATGCAGAAGCACTACTCAGGCGACATCGTCGGTCACTCGTCGACCTTGTTCACATCCGCCTTCGACCCCGCGCTTGGCGTGGGCTCCTATGTCGCCATGGAGAGTTTCGAAGGCGCGATCGGCGACAGGGCCGGGACCTTCAATTTCCTGCATTCGGCCTCGGCCAGAGGCAAGGAACGCGGGAACGAGTTCTTCGCCATCGTCGAGGGCAGCGGCACGGGAGACCTGAAGGGTCTGACCGGGTCGGGCGGCATATCCATCGACCCCGATGACTCGCATCACATCTGGTTCGACATCGAATTCGCTCCCTGACCCTGGCGGGTCATCCGACGCATCATCGACCTTCCCCCAAAACCGGAGTGCCGTACCATCGACGGATGGCGCTCCCGTCCTTGTGAATCGGACATCAACAGCATGTCCCGGCAGCAGCATCAGGAGGATTTTCCCATGACCGACCACTCGTCTTCCGATCCGTTCTATCACGGCACGCGCGCGGATCTTGCCGTGGGAGACATGATCCGCGTGGGTTACACGTCGAACTACCGCGAGGGCCTGATCCTCTCCTGGGTCTATTTCAGCCAGACGCTGGAGGCCGCCACCTGGGGCGCCGAACTGGCCGTCGGCGAGGGACGGCAGAGGATCTATATCGTCGAGCCGACGGGCCCTTTCATGGACGATCCCAATCTCACGGACAAGAAATTCCCGGGAAACCCGACGAAGTCCTATCGCTCGCGCCACCCCCTTCTGATCGTCGGAGAACTGACGGAATGGCAGGGCCATACGGCCGAGCAATTGCAGCAGATGAGAGACGGCCTCGCCCGGCTGCGGGCAGAAGGCAGGGACGTCATCATCGACTGAGCGCGCCCGGCCGCGCCGGAACCTGACCAGCTAAACCGGCCGTCAGGATGCGCAGCGTTGCGTTCCGCCGGCATTGGCAGCCGGCGGAAAACCCTTGGCGATATCGGCGAGGGTCACGCCGGCAAACCGGCTGCGCAGCAATTCCTCGGCATCGTCGAAGACGCCCTTCAAGGTGGCGTTGACGGCCTGCTCTATGGGGCATCCCGGCATGTCAAAGGCCGGGCCGATGGCAAAGACGGACGGCTCGCCGACGGCACGATAGATGTCGAGCAGGGTGAGCTCCCTAAGTGGGCGCGCCAGCGTCCAGCCGCCACCATGGCCCTTTTCCGAGTGCACGTAGCCCATCTCGCGCAGCCCGGACATCGTCCGGCGAATCACGACAGGATTGGCGTCCAGCATGCGCGCGATCATCTCGGAGGTCATCGAACCGCCGTGGCTGTCCATGTGAATCAAGACGTGCAGCATGCGCGACAGCCGACTGTCCTGCCTCATGGGTCGTTCCTTTCACAGTGTATCCTCGATGCCGTCATCCTAGCACGGTGGCGACACACGACACAACGAAAGTGGCATGACTATTGACTCCTCGATGTCACGCCACTTATGTTGTGACGTGAACAAGGAGGCCACCATGAGCCAGAACATTCACGACGTCATCATTATCGGCGGGAGCTATGCCGGTCTGTCATCTGCCATGCAGCTCGGCCGGGCCCGCCGCAAGGTGCTGATCATCGACGAGGGTCTGCGGCGCAACCGGTTCGCCAGCCACTCGCACGGGTTCCTGACGCAGGACGGCATCGATCCCGCCGTCATTGCCGCCAAGGCCCGCGCCCAGGTGCTGGACTATCCGACGGTGCAGTGGCTGTCGGCGCGCGCAGACGCGGCGCGGCGGATCGAGAATGTCGAAGCAGCAAACGCCTGCTTCGAGGTCACGGTCGGCAGCGACCGGCATCTTTCCCGCCGCCTGCTGTTGGCGACGGGGGTGAAAGACATTCTCCCTGACATCGCCGGACTGAAACAGCGCTGGGGCAGCAGCGTCTTCCACTGCCCCTATTGCCATGGCTATGAACTGAACCAGGGCGAGATCGGCGTCATCGGCATATCAGTCCTTTCCATGCATCATGCACTGATGCTGCCGGACTGGGGACCGACGACCTTCCTGGTCAACGATGCCTTCGAGCCGGATGCGGATCAGCTCGCAGCCCTCGAAGCGCGTGGGGTAACGGTCGAGCGCAGCCCGATCGAGGCGATCACCGGTCACGCCGACGTCAATCTCGCCGATGGCCGCATGCTCTCCTTCGCGGGCCTGTTTACGCTGGCGCCGTTCGAGCTGGCGAGTCCGATTGCCGAGCAACTCGGGCTGGAGATGGAACAGGGGCCGGTCGGCTCCGTCATCAGGACCGATCCCATGAAGGAAACCAGCATGCCGGGGGTCTTCGCATGCGGAGACACGGCTCGGCTCATGGCGTCGGTGGCGCTCGCCATCGGCGACGGGAACCTCGCAGGGGCGGGCCTTCATCGGTCGTTGATGTTCGGCAAGATCTGAACATCAGCCGACCTGAACAGAGCTGATGCGACCTCGGCTCGGCGCCGATCCATTGTGGCATTTCGGGCATGATCCGCCTCACCGGCAACCCAATTTCGCGACAGGCGGCGTCTCCGATCAGGCAAGCTCGAAGTCGGACAATGCCGTTGTATCCATCCCGCGCCGGGCGCATAGTACTTCCAGTATTCCAATAGCGAGTATGGACGAGCCGGCGACGGGTGCGCTTTTGGCCCGAACCGGCGTCGCCATCGTCCCTTGAAGCGAATGGAGGCGTGAGATGTTATCGAGGAGCAATTCTCCTTCGAGCCTTTCCGGCCGACCCGGCATCGCCTGGCTCGGCGCCGGAATTATCGCGACCGCAGGCGGCGTGCTCGCGCTTCTCAATCCCATGGCGGCAACGCTGACGGTCGAACAGATCGCAGGCTGGATCTTTCTCTTCGTCGGCGTTCTCCAGGCGATCGACGCCTTTCGCGCGGGCAGCTGGGGCGGCAAGGCACTTGCGATCGTGCTGGCCGTGTTGCTGGTCCTGCTCGGCATGTCCCTGCTTGCGGAGCCGCTGAGGGGCATATTGGCGCTGACCTTCACCGTGGCGATCCTTTTCCTGGCGAGCGGGATCGCCAAGATGTCTCTTGCCTGGCGGATGCGCCAGCATCGGTATTTCTGGCCGGTGCTGATATCGGGCGCGTTGTCGATCCTGTTCGCGCTGCTGATCTTCTTCAACTTCCCCTGGTCCGCGGTCACCGTTCTCGGCCTGCTGCTCGGTATCGACCTTGTGTCCTGGGGAATCTCGCTGATCGCCATCTGGGCGGTCGGGAACGCGGCGTAACGATCCGGGCGGAGTATGGGAGGCCCGACTGTCGGTGGGCTAAGGGGCGACATGAGCCCTTCGCCCTTCCCAAGCCGTGCCTGTACCGGCGATCCTTGATGCGCCCTCATTGACCGCCTTTCGGGAAGATGCGAGATTCTGGCCATCATGACGTATGGCATAGCGCACCCCGAAAGACCGATGACCTTGCTGTGGTTGCAGGCAGGAAGCTGCGGTGGCTGCACCATGTCGGTGCTCGACAATGGCGCTCAAGGGTGGCCGCGTGAGTTGCGCAGCTTCGGCATCGATCTGCTCTGGCATCCGTCGCTCAGCGAAGAAAGCGGCGTCGAGGCCATTGCGATCCTCGAAAGCGTAGCATCCGGCGAGACGCCGCTCGACATCCTCTGCATCGAGGGATCGATCCTCAGGGGGCCGTCGGGCACGGGTCTCTGCAATCGCCTCGCCGGCACCGGCCGGACCATACTCGAATGGGTCGGCCGGCTTGCCCCGCTCGCCGAATACTGCGTGGCCGTCGGCACCTGCGCATCCTACGGCGGCATCCACGCCGCCTCCCCCGATCCCGCCGAGGCCTGCGGACTTCAGTATGAAGGCGCCGAATCCGGCGGCGCGCTGGGCGGTGGCTTCCGCTCGCGGTCGGGAATGCCGGTGATCAACATTGCCGGCTGTGCGCCGCATCCCGGCTGGATCATGGAAACGATCGCCGCGCTGAAGATGGGCGATTTCGACGAGCGCGATCTCGACCGGCTTGGCCGGCCGAAATTCTACGCCAAGACGCTCGCCCACCATGGATGCGAGCGCAACGAATATTACGAATTCAAGGCGAGTGCGGAAAAGCTCTCCGATCTCGGCTGCATGATGGAGCATCTCGGCTGCAAGGCCACTCAGGCCGTCGGCGACTGCAATCAGCGCGGCTGGAACGGCGGGGGCTCCTGCACCCATGGCGGCTTTTCCTGCATCGCGTGTACCTCCCCCGGATTCGAGGAGACCAACGGCTTTCTCGAAACGCCGAAGATCGGCGGCATCCCGGTCGGCCTGCCGCTCGACATGCCCAAGGCCTGGTTCGTGGCGCTGGCGGCGCTGTCGAAATCGGCGACCCCGGAGCGGGTGCGGACCAACGCCACCTCCGACCGCGTGATCCGCGATCCCAAGCGCAAGGGGAGCCCGAACGAATGAGCCGCATCGTCGCCGGTCCGTTCAACCGCGTCGAGGGCGATCTCGAAGTGACGCTCGACATCAAGGACGGTGTCATCGCGAAGGCCGAGGTGACGACCACGCTCTATCGCGGCTTCGAGCAGATCCTGTGCGGCCGGCCGGCGGCCGATGCCCTGGTGATCGCGCCGCGCATCTGCGGCATCTGTTCGGTATCCCAATCGATCGCCGCATCGACGGCGCTGCGCAACCTCGCCGGCGGCCGTGCCGCGCCGAACGGCTATCTCGCCGCCAACCTTGCCCATGCGGCAGAGAACATCGCCGACCACCTCACGCATTTCTACCTGTTCTTCATGCCGGACTTCGCCCGCGCCGAATATGCGGCCCGTTCCTGGCACGAGGAAACCGTCAACCGCTTCAAGGCAGTGAGCGGCAGCGGATCGGCCCGTTTCCTGCCGATGCGCCGGCGCCTGCTCGAAGTGATGGGCGTGGTCGCCGGCAAGTGGCCGCATTCGCTGGCCTTCCAGCCGGGCGGAACGACACGCGCCATCGACATCGGCGAGCGCGTCCAGCTCGCCTCGCTGATGGGCGAGTTCCAGCTCTTCCTCGAAGAGGCGGTCTACGGCGTGTCGCTCGACACGATCCTGTCCATGGCCACAGTCGCGGATCTCGAGGACTATGCCGCCGGGCCGTCCGGTGCAGATTTCGCCCTGTTCCTGCGGCTGGCCGAGGACCTGTCGCTGGCGAAGATGGGCAAGGGACCCGGCCCGCTGATCTCCTTCGGCGCCTATCACGACAGCCAGTCGTCGCTGCTGCCCGGCGGTGTCACGGATGTGCGGGGAGAGATCCGTCCCCTCGACGTCGCCGGCATTTCGGAGGACGTCGCCCATGCCTGGTTCGCCGACACCGACCGACGGCCGGATCACTCCGACACCATGCCGGTCGTCGCCAAGGACGGCGCCTATTCCTGGGCCAAGGCACCGCGGCTCGCCGGCAGCCCGGCCGAGACCGGAGCGGCTGCGCGCCTGGCCGTGGCCGATCATCCGCTGATCGCCGAACTGCTTCGCCTCGACGGTGGTACGTCGGTCAGGACCCGCATCGTCGCCCGGCTGGTGGAAACGGCGATCCTCGTCCACGCAATGCAGGGATGGCTGAGGCAGCTGCGGCTGAAGGACGAATTCTGCAGCCATTTCGCCATACCCGACGATGCGGTCGCCTCCGGTCTCGTCGAAGCGGCCCGGGGCGCCCTCGGTCACTGGGTCAGCCTCAAGGGCGGAGAAATCAGCCGCTACCAAATCATCGCGCCGACGACCTGGAATTTTTCGCCGCGCGATGCGGCCGGGGTGGCCGGTCCGCTCGAGCAGGCCCTGGCCGGCCTCGATACCGGCGGGCTCGGCGCCCAATCGGCCGCCCTCCAACACGTCATCCGCTCCTTCGATCCCTGCATGGTCTGCACGGCCCACTAAGGACCGCCGCGTGACTGAGGACAACCGGTCAGCACCTTTCCAGCAATGAAAAACAGGCTTGCATCCGGAGTTCCGCGGCAGGGACGCGCGGACAAACCCATCTGAAAATAAGCGAATGAAAATAACGAACTAGGACGGATTTTCGCCGGCGGTTCAATCTGGTCTGCTTCTTGCAAACACCATCCCATCACACCCGCTCACATGCTTGAAGCGGGTCGCAAGGGTGGAAAGGCTGGAGGAGCACCATGGCAGCAACAGAAACTTTTTACGATGTCATTCGCCGTCAAGGCATCACCAGGCGCAGCTTCACCAAGTTCTGCAGCCTGACGGCCGCCAGCCTCGGCTTCGGCCCGGGCGCGGCGACCGCAATGGCCCAGGCGCTCGAAACCAACGAGCGGGTACCGGTCATCTGGATGCACGGCCTGGAGTGCACCTGCTGTTCGGAGAGCTTCATCCGCTCGGCCCATCCGTTGGTGAAGGACGTCGTGCTGTCGATGATATCGCTCGATTATGACGATACGATCATGGCGGCGGCCGGCCATCAGGCCGAGGCGATCCTCGAAGAGACCAAGCAGAAGTACAAGGGCAAATACATCCTCGCCGTCGAGGGCAATCCGCCGCTCAACGAGGACGGCATGTTCTGCATCGACGGCGGCCGGCCCTTCGTCGAGAAGCTGAAATGGATGGCGGAAGACGCCATGGCGATCATTGCCTGGGGCGCCTGCGCTTCCTGGGGCTGCGTCCAGGCGGCCAAGCCGAACCCGACCCATGCCACCCCGATCGACAAGGTCATCCGCGACAAGCCGATCATCAAGGTTCCGGGCTGTCCGCCGATCGCCGAGGTCATGACCGGCGTCGTCACCTTCATCACCACCTTCGGCAAGCTGCCCGAACTCGACCGTCAGGGCCGGCCGAAGATGTTCTATTCGCAGCGCATTCACGACAAGTGCTATCGCCGCCCGCATTTCGACGCCGGCCAGTTCGTCGAGGAATGGGACGATGAGGGCGCGCGCAAGGGTTACTGCCTCTACAAGATGGGCTGCAAGGGCCCGACCACCTACAACGCCTGTTCGACGGTGCGCTGGAACGGCGGCGTCTCCTTCCCGATCCAGTCCGGCCACGGCTGCATCGGCTGCTCGGAAGACGGCTTCTGGGACAAGGGCAGCTTCTACGACAGGCTCACCACCATCAACCAGTTCGGCGTCGAGGCCAATGCCGACAAGATCGGCGGCACGGCGGCTGTCGTCGTCGGCGGCGCGGTTGCAGCCCATGCCGCGATCACCGCGGTCAAGCGCGTCACCGCAAAGCGCGAAAAAGCCGACGCATAAACAACCAGGGCAGGGAACATCACCATGACAATCCAGACACCGAACGGTTTCGCGCTCGACAATTCCGGCAAGCGCATCGTCGTCGATCCGGTGACCCGCATCGAAGGTCACATGCGCGTCGAGGTCAATGTCGACGAGAACAACATCATCCGCAACGCCGTCTCCACCGGCACCATGTGGCGCGGCATCGAGGTCATCCTCAAGAACCGCGACCCGCGCGACGCCTGGGCCTTCACCGAACGGATCTGCGGGGTGTGCACCGGCACGCATGCGCTGACCTCGGTGCGCGCGGTCGAAAACGCGCTCGGCATCCTCATCCCGGAAAACGCCAATTCGATCCGCAACCTGATGCAGCTGGCGCTGCAGGTGCATGACCATGTCGTGCATTTCTACCACCTGCATGCGCTCGACTGGGTAGACGTCGTCTCGGCGCTCAGCGCCGATCCGAGGGCGACATCGGCACTGGCTCAGTCGATCTCCGATTGGCCGCTGTCCTCGCCCGGCTATTTCAAGGACATCCAGACCCGCCTCAAGAAATTCGTCGAGAGCGGCCAGCTCGGTCCGTTCAAGAACGGCTACTGGGGCAGCAAGGCCTACAGGCTGCCGCCCGAAGCCAATCTGATGGCGGTCGCCCACTATCTCGAGGCACTCGATTTCCAGAAGGAAATCGTCAAGATCCACACGATCTTCGGCGGCAAGAACCCGCATCCGAACTGGCTGGTCGGCGGCGTGCCCTGTCCGATCAATGTCGACGGCACCGGCGCGGTCGGCGCGATCAACATGGAGCGGTTGAACCACGTTTCCTCGATCATCGACCAGCTGATCGAGTTCAACGCCAAGGTCTACGTGCCTGACGTCAAGGCGATCGGCTCCTTCTACAAGGACTGGCTCTATGGCGGCGGCCTGTCGAGCAAGTGCGTGATGTCCTATGGCGACATCCCGGAACATGCCAACGACTATTCGGAGGCCAGCCTGAAGCTGCCGCGCGGGGCGATCATCAACGGCAATCTCGCCGAAGTCTTCCCGATCGATCTCGAGGACCCGAACGAGATCCAGGAATTCGTCGCCCACTCCTGGTACAAATATCCGGACGAGACCAAGGGCCTGCATCCCTGGGACGGCGTGACCGAGCCGAACTACGTGCTCGGCCCCAATGCCAAGGGGACGCGCACCAATATCGAGGAACTCGACGAAGCCGGCAAATATTCCTGGATCAAGTCGCCGCGCTGGAAGGGCAATGCGATGGAAGTGGGGCCGCTCGCCCGCTGGATCATCGGCTACGCCCAGAACAAGGCCGAATTCAAGGAGCCGGTCGAGAAGCTGCTGAAGGATCTCGACCTTCCGGTGACAGCGCTGTTCTCGACGCTCGGCCGCACGGCGGCGCGCGCGCTCGAATCCGACTGGGCCGGCCTGCAGATGCGTCACTTCTTCGACAAGCTGGTGGCCAACATCAAGGCTGGCGATTCCGCCACCGCCTTCGTCGACAAGTGGAAACCCGAGACCTGGCCGGCCGAGGTCAAGGGCGTCGGCTTCACCGAAGCACCGCGCGGCGCGCTCGCCCACTGGGTCAAGATCAAGGACGGCAAGATCGACAACTACCAGTGCGTCGTGCCGACCACCTGGAACGGTTCGCCGCGCGACCCCAACGGCAATATCGGCGCCTTCGAAGCGGCCCTGATGGACACGCCGATGGCCGATCCGGCCCAGCCGCTCGAAATCCTCAGGACCTTGCATTCCTTCGACCCGTGCCTGGCATGCTCGACGCATGTCATGAGCCCGGACGGACAGGAAATGGCCAAGGTTCAGGTGCGATAGGAGGATGCCATGAGCATGACCGAAAGCGTGGCCGAAAAGGTCGCAGCCTCCGACTCGCACGGCGAAGCGGCGGTCTCCCGCCAGAGCGTCTATGTCTATGAGGTCCCGGTGCGCATCTGGCACTGGGTCAATGCGCTGGCGATCGTCATCCTGATGATCACCGGCTACTTCATCGGCAGCCCGCCGCCGACGCTCTCCGGCGAGGCATCGAACCACTTCCTCATGGGATATATCCGCTTTGCCCATTTTGCCGCCGGCCAGGTTCTCGCCGTCGGCTTCCTGATGCGGATCTACTGGGCCTTCGTCGGCAATCCCCATTCGCGGCAGATCTTCTACATTCCCTTCTGGAGCGGACGCTTCTGGAAGGAATGGCTGCACGAGATCTGGTGGTATTCCTTCATGGTCAAGCACCCGAAGAAATACATCGGACACAATCCGCTGGCGCAGTTCTCGATGTTCTTCGCCGTGGTCCTGCCGACGGCCTTCATGATCGCCACCGGCTTTGCCCTCTATGCCGAGGGCGCCGGCATCGACAGCTGGCAGTACAAGCTGTTCGGCTGGGTGTTTTCGATCTGGCCCAACAGCCAGTCCGTTCATACCTGGCACCATCTCGGCATGTGGGTGCTGGTGATCTTCATGATCGTCCACATCTACGTGGCCGTGCGCGAGGACATCATGAGCCGCCAGTCGATCATCTCCTCGATGATCTCCGGCGAGCGGCTGTTCAAGGACGAGGAGGCGGATTGATGGCGCAGCATCACGCCTCCGCCCCGCCGCGGGTCCTGGTACTCGGCATCGGCAACATCCTCTGGGCGGACGAAGGTTTCGGCGTGCGCGCCGTCGAGGCTTTCCACCGCGCCTATGCGGTGCCGGACAATGTCACCATTCTCGACGGCGGCACGCAGGGCCTCTATCTCGTCCAGTTCGTCACCGAAGCGGATCATCTCATCGTCTTCGACGCGATCGACTACGGGCTGGTGCCCGGCACGCTCAAGCTCGTCGAGGACGACGAGGTGCCGAAATTCACCGGCGCCAAGAAGATGAGCCTGCACCAGACCGGTTTCCAGGAGGTGCTGAGCGCTGCCGATCTGCTCGGCCACTATCCGGAAAAGCTGGCGTTGATCGGTTGCCAGCCGGTCGACCTCGAAGACTGGGGCGGTCCGCTGACCGGGCCGGTCAAGGCCGTCATTCCAAGAGCCTTGCAGATCGCGGCCGATCTTCTGGCCTCGTGGGGGATCGCGATCCGCCCCCGGTCGGCAGACGAGGTCGTTCCGGCTCTGCTTGAAAACGATATCGATTTTGAAAGCTACGAACGGCGCGAGGCCCAGCCCGCTCCGGTTCTCTAGGGAGGAATTCATGAGATATGCTCGCATACTGGCCACGCTGGCGGCCGTAACCCTGCCATCGGTCGCCCATGCCCATGTCGGCCTGCACAGCGACGGGGCGCTGGCCGGCCTCAGTCACCCGATCAGTGGCCTCGATCACGTGCTGGCCATGGTCGCCGTCGGCTTCTGGGCTTCCACGCTCGGCGGCCCGGCCCGCTGGATCGTCCCCGCTGCCTTCGTGTCGGTGATGGCCGTCGGCGGCATGCTCGGCATCTATGGGGTGCCGCTGCCGATGGTCGAGACCGCCATCGCCCTCACCGTCGCGATCCTCGGCCTGCTGGTGGCCTTTGAAGTCAAGGTTCCGACCTCCGCGGCTTCGGCCATCGTCGGCCTCTGCGCCCTGTTCCATGGCCACGCACACGGCACCGAACTGCCGGCCATGTCGCATGCGGCCGGTTATGTCTCAGGCTTTCTGGCCGCGACGATCGCCCTCCACGCGGCCGGCATCGGCCTCGGTGCGCTTCGCTTCGGCAAGGCCGGGCAGATCGCGGCGCGTTTTGCCGGCGCAGTCGTCGCCGTCTCGGGCGCCGCACTTCTCGCCGGCTGACCGCCCGCGGATTTTGACACGCAAACGCGCAAGGTCAGCCTTGCGCGTTTGCTGTTTCCATACCGGATAATCACTAGGAGGAGAGCGACATGTGCATCGGCATACCCATGCAAGTCGTTGAAGGCGACGAACTGACCGCGCGCTGCAGACGACATAACGCGATCTCATCGATTTCCATGATGCTTGTCGGCGCCCAGCCGCCCGGCGCCTTCGTACTCACCCATCTCGGCTCGGCCATCCGGGTCCTGGAGGAAGCCGAGGCGCAGGCGATCGACAATGCCCTCGAAGGGCTCGCCGAAGCCGTGGCGGGGCGCAATTTCGAGCATCTGTTCGCCGACCTCCTCACCCGGGAGCCGGAACTGCCCGAACATCTGCGTTGACGTGTGAGAGTTTAGTTTTCATACTGAAAACTAACTTTCCACATCCGCCGCATCCCGCGCGCTCGCAGCTGGAAATTATCCTTTCAGATCAATGGAATTCGTCTTTCCCTCCAGCTGGCACGGCACTTGCAAATCCTTCCCTAAAATACCGGCATGCCGATCAGGGAGGACATAATGCCATCATATCTCATAGGCGCATTGCGCCATCAGGCGGGGCTGCCGTTCGTCGACGAGACGAACATCGATGCCTTCCTGGCACCGGCCGAAGGCGAGCCGGAAAACTGCATTCTCTTCTTCACCGGCGACCCCAAGCAGCGGCCCGAAGCCGATGACGTGGCGGTCGTCCTGCCGGAACTGCTCGGGACCTTCCGGGGCAGACTACGCGGTGCCGTGATCGACAGGGCCGCCGAGGAGAGCCTTAAGGCGCGTTTCAATGCGGTGGTCATGCCGAGCCTTGTCTTGACGCGGCGCGACCAGCCGGTCGGCGTGCTCGGCAAGATCCGCGACTGGTCGGAATATGTCGAAAAGATCGGCGCCTGGCTGTCACCGGATGCGCCGGTCCTCGCCCCATCGGGCGGCCCCCGCGTCGAAATCACCCATGCCGGCAAGGAGATCGTTCGATGAAGGCAGGATTCTGGGTTGCGCCCGAGGGCGACGATGCGACCATGACCGTGATGCCCATCGGTGCCGAGCCGCCGCTGCGCACGCGGAAACTCAACTATCTGGCCACCAGTTCGGCGGAAGAGATGATCCGGCGCTGTCGCCAGACCGCCGAGCTTCTGCCGCGGATCGCCGACGCATTGGCCACGCAGAAAGCCGATGAGCCGGGCCAGCTCTTCGACATCACCGACTTTGCGGCCGACGACAAGGAACTCATCACCCAGACGCTCGGCGAAGGCGAAGTCGCCGGCGTCGCGGCGCTTGCGAACGGCGTGCTGGCGCAGATCCAGGAGGCCGTCATGGCCGGCGTCTGGCGCGTCCGCTTCACCGATGCCAACGGGACGCTGCTGGCGGACTATGTCGAGGTCGCCTCGATCCCGGCCGCCGTGCGGCAGGCCTGCGCCGTGCTTGCGCCGGAGATCGTCCACGGCCCGGCCCCCACCGGCGCCATGAACGTCATGCCGGTGCTCCACGAGATCGGCGACCGGATCGCGCGCTACAAGGATGGCGACGAACCACATATCATCACCTTCTCGCTGTTTCCGATGAGCCCCGAGGACATGACGTTCCTGCAGCAGACGCTGGGTGCCGGGCCGGTGCAGCTCACCTCGCGCGGCTACGGCACATGCCGCGTGGTGGCGACGGGTGCCCGCAATGTCTGGTCCGTGCAGTTCTACAACGCCATGGACACGATCATCCTCGACACGCTGGAAATCTGCGACATCCCCTCCGTCGCGATCGCCGCGGAAGAGGATTTCCGCGATTCCGAAATGCGGCTGCGCGAGATCGAAGAGGCCTATTTCAAATGAGCAGCTTCGAGAATTTCGGCAAGCGCGAGACGGTCTCGGACGACGACAAAATGGAGTGCGGCATCTGCTGGCACGTCTATGATCCGGCCGAGGGCGACCCCGTCTGGCAGATCGCACCGGGTACGCCCTTTTCCGCCCTTCCGGAGGACTGGCGCTGTCCGAACTGCGATGCCCTGCAATCGAAATTCATGAGACTGGGCGATGGACGCTGACCTCTCCATCGCCGATCGCGACACCGCGGCCCGGGCGCTCGGACAGAGCCTCGAAACGCTCTATCGCGGCATCTTCGAGAGCGCGATGCACGACGTGCCGATCTGCAATCCGGCTCTTAACATCGCGGTGAGCGGCTTTCGCAGCTATGGCGGACGCGCCTTCGGCATCGTCACGACGCCGTGGTTCATGAACCTCGTCGCCGCCGACTTGCCGCAGGGAGATCCCGCCCCGGCCGTCGTGCCGGGAACGACGGTTCGCATCGGCCTGCCGGCCGGGGAAGTGGACTTCATCGCCGGCCAACTCGACGGTTTTGGCCGGCTGGACAGCTGCTCGCTGTTTTCGCCGGTGTTCGAATTCGGTTCGATGGACGTCGCGCTCGAAACGGCCGAGGAAGCGGTCCGCGCCTTCTTCGATGCCGCGTCCCTTCAGGCCCCTCCGGCGCCGCCGGCGCAGGTCAACCGTCGCGACCTGCTGCGCGGGCGCTTGCGCAACGAGGAGGAGGCGACGGGGTCATGACCTTTGCGCTCGGGGCAGGTGCGATCCGGATCGACGTGACGGTGTCGCGGGGGCAGGTCTGCGCCGTCGAACTGACCGCCAGCCGGCCGCAGGGCCTGTCGCGCATGTTCGTCGGCCGCCGTCCCGAGGACGCGCCGGTCCTCGCCGGTCAGCTTTTTTCGCTCTGCGGCTTCTCGCAATCGATCGCCGCCCGGCTTGCCGTCCTCCGCGCGGCGGGTCTCGCCATGGACACGGACGAGCGGCGGACGGCCGCGGCCGGGCTTCTGGCCGAGCGCGCCTTCGAAACGCTGCGGGCGCTCGTGCTTCACTGGCCGTCGCCCCGGATCACGAACCTGGCAGCGACGGCGGGCGTTCATCTGCGCGAGGCGCTGGCCGTCTCGCAGAAGATCATCGCCGATGCCCGTGCCGTCAGTCGATCGCTCGGCAACCTCGCTTTACCGGCTGCCCGCCTGGAGCGCGCGGCCAGCGCCCTCGGCATCCCGCGGCAAGGCGATGCTCCCGCAACCGGCACGTTATGTGCCGCTATCCTCGACGAGACCCGCCAGGAACGCATCTTTCGCCGGCGCCGGCCGGATTCGCTGACCTCCCGCGACGACGAGGAGGTCTTGAACCATCTCGTCCATGAGACCGGCTATGCAGCCCTCCCCTATCTGCCCGGCCGGGTTGTCGAAACCGGCGCCTATGCCCGGATCTGCACTTCGGCGGTGCCGGACGAACCCTATCTGGCGGCGCGCCTGCTCGCGCGCCTCGAGGACGTGCGCCTCTGTCTCGACCTGCTGCTAGCCATCGCCGAAGGTGAGGATATTGACCTTGCACCGCTGACGGGCGACGGCACATGCCCGAACGCCGGGGGCTATGGCGTGGTCGAATGTGCGCGCGGCCGTCTCTACCACCAGGCCGAGATCGGCGATAACGGGTTGATCGGCGCCTATCGCATTCTCGCGCCGACCGAATGGAATTTCCACCCTGCGGGTCCCTTCGTCGAAACGCTGCTCTCCTGTAGGATCGGAGAAGGCGAAAGCGGCCGCAAGGCCGTGTCGCAGCTGGCTGCGCTGTTCGACCCCTGCGTGGCTTTCGAAATCAACATGTGCGAGGCGGCCCATGCATGAGATGTCGTTGATGGAAAGTGTCGTGGAAATCGCCTGCGAGACGGCGAGGGCGAACGACGCGCGCGCCATCCGCTCGATCCGGCTGGATGTCGGTGTCCTCAGTCACGTCAATCCGGATTCGCTTGCCTTCTGCTACGAGGCGATCCGGCGCGGGACGCTCGCGGAGGATGCCGTGCTGGAGATCAACCGGATCGCGGGGGAAGGCTGGTGCCTCGACTGCGGGAAGACGGTGGCACTGACGGAACGTTTTGGCGCCTGCCCGGACTGCGGACATCACCGCGTCCAGATGACGGCCGGCGATGAATTGAAGATCAGGGACATGGAGGTGATCTGATGTGCACGGTATGCGGCTGCGGAACGCAGGCAGTGATAAACAAGGATAAGGCGCAGACGGCCCACGACCATGACCACGGGCATGATCATGCCCATGGGCACAGTCACGCGCACGGTCATGATCACCACCATGCCGAAGACGGCGCGGTGCACTATGGTAAGGGCATTGCCGGCGTACATGTGCCCGGCCTCAGCCAGGAACGCATCATCCAGATCGAGACCGACATACTGTCGAAGAACGACAGCCATGCCGAGAAGAACCGCGCCTTCTTCGTGCGCAACGGCATCTTCGCGCTCAACTTCGTATCCAGTCCCGGCTCGGGCAAGACCAGCCTGCTGGTGCGCACGATCAACGAGTTGAAGGACCGGCTGGCGATTGGCGTCATCGAAGGCGACCAGCAGACATCGAACGATGCGGCCCGCATCCGCGAGACCGGAGCCCCGGCGATCCAGATCAATACCGGCAAGGGCTGCCATCTCGACGCCCATATGGTGGGCCACGCGGTCGAGGATCTCAACCCGCAGCCGGGCTCCATTCTCTTCATCGAGAATGTCGGCAACCTCGTCTGTCCGGCCGCCTTCGACCTCGGCGAGGCCCACAAGGTAGCCGTGCTCTCCGTCACCGAGGGCGAGGACAAGCCGCTCAAATATCCCGACATGTTCGCCGCCGCCGACCTGATGATCCTCAACAAGTCGGACCTGCTGCCGCATCTCGATTTCAATGTCGGGCTTTGCATCGCCAACGCCTTGCGGGTCAACCCGCGCCTGCAGACACTGATCGTCTCGGCAAGAACCGGCGAAGGCATGGAGGCCTTCTATGCCTGGCTTGAGGCGTCTGCCGCTCGGCAGGCGGCAAAGGCGGCCTGAGATCATGACGGGCGCGAGCGCGGTACGCCTTGAAGACCAACCGGTCCTGCGGCTGCGGCTGCGGGTTCGCGGTTGCGTGCAAGGCGTCGGCTTTCGCCCTTTTGCCTACAAGCTTGCCCGCCGGATGCAGCTCTCTGGCTTCGTCCTCAACGACAATGCCGGCGTGCTGATCGAGATCGAAGGAGCCTCGGCCGGCCGTTTTGTCGAGGCGATGTATGGCGAAGCCCCGCCGCTCGCACGCATCGACGCGGTCGACATTATCGAACTGCCGGCTTCGGGTGGCGAGCGCTTCGAAATCCTCGAAAGCCGCGGCGGGCAGGCGACGACCCGGATTGGCGCCGATGCCGCAACCTGCGACGAATGTCAGCGCGAACTGACGGATCCCGAAAGCCGCTTCTTTGGCTACCCCTTCGCCAACTGCACCCATTGCGGCCCGCGCTTCACCATCACGCGTGCCCTTCCCTACGATCGCGCCCAGACCTCCATGGCGCCCTTCGCGATGTGTCCGGCCTGCAGAGCGGACTACCGCGATCCCGAAAACCGCCGCTTTCACGCCGAGCCCATCGCCTGCCCCGATTGCGGGCCGAGGCTCAGCCATCCGATCGAGGCGGTCGCCGAAGCGCTATGTCGCGGCGAGATCGTCGCCCTCAAGGGCATCGGCGGTTTCCACCTGTTGTGCGACGCCCGCAATGACGCGTCGATCGCAGGCCTGCGCCAGCGCAAGGCACGCGACCAGAAGCCCTTTGCCGTGATGGTCAAGACGCTCGAAGCGGCCCATCTGCTGGCCGAGATCTCCATCGAAGAGGCGAGCCTGCTCGAGAGTCCGGCACACCCGGTGGTGCTGTGCGATACCCGCGATTCCGTATCCCGGCTCGTCGCCCCCGGCCTCAGGCGGATCGGCGTGATGCTCGCCTATGCGCCGGTCCACCATCTCCTGCTCGACGCGCTGGCGGTCATGATGCCCGAGCCTGTCCCGGCGCTCGTCGCCACCAGCGCCAATCCGGGCGGCGAACCGCTCTCAGCCGACAATGACGACGCCGAACGGCGGCTTGCCGGCATCGCCGACCTGATCGTCACCCACAATCGCGACATCGCCGTCCGGGCCGACGATTCGGTCATGCAAGTGATCGACGGCGCGCCGTCCTTCCTGCGGCGGGCGCGCGGCTTCGTGCCGGAACCGGTCGATCTCGGTGAAGACGGCCCCTCGGTAATCGCCCTCGGCGCCGACTTGAAGAACACGATCTGCATCACCCGCGGTCGCGAGGCTTTTCTCTCGCAGCATGTCGGCGGTCTGGACAATGCCGAGGCGATCCGCTTCCAGCGAGAGACGATCGCCCATCTCTCATCCATCCTCGATGTGCGGCCGGACTATGCGGCCTGCGACCTGCATCCGGATTTCCGCTCGGTGCGGACGGCGGAAGCCCTGGGCCTGCCGCTGGTGCGGGTCCAGCACCATCTTGCCCATATCGCCGCTGTCACGGCCGAACATCATCTGTCCGGTCCCGTGATCGGCCTGGCGCTCGATGGCCACGGCTACGGCGCCGATGGCGGCATCTGGGGCGGCGAATTGCTGGTGGTAGACGGACACATATGGAAGCGGAGCGGAGCGCTCAAGACCCTGGCGCTACCGGGTGGCGACAAGGCTGCGCGCGAGCCCTGGCGCATGGGCGTCGCGGCACTTCATGCGGCCGACCGCAGCGATCTGGCCCCTCTGCTCTGGCCGAAACACCCAGGCGTTGCCAGACTGACCGCCATGCTCGATCGCGGCATGCAGCCGCCTCGCACATCCAGCCTCGGCCGGCTCTTCGATGCCGCCGCCGCGATATCCGGCTTACGGCTTGAGCAGGCCTA
>Ga0180012_1000017_pt1 | contig 104102 bp, 104 predicted proteins | sample KR11_S2_MetaG_FD_122243 | JGI IMG/M metagenome (GOLD analysis project Ga0180012, IMG submission 122243) | Groundwater microbial communities from the Olkiluoto Island deep subsurface site, Finland - KR11_S2_MetaG | ecosystem: Environmental > Aquatic > Deep subsurface > Groundwater | place...
CATGGGTTCGCGGTCGTCGCCGGTTGCGGGCGTGCAGATATGGGCGGTGAGGGCCTTGCCGCCCTCGACCTCCCAGACTTCGGCCTTCCAGGCGTCGCAATCGGCGGCAAGCGCGGGCAGGGCGGGGGCGAGGGTGAGGAGCGGCAGCAGGATGGCTGCGAGGCGGGAGGTCGGGCGCATTTCGGGTTCCCGGTTGCAAGAGCGGTTGATTTCGATCCAATCTAGGTCCGCGCCGCCATGCTAGACAAGGGAAGAAAGCGCTCCTTGTTTCTGAGGGGCCGGATCAACACGGGAGACCGCCATGAGCCGCATCCTGATCATCCAGGGCCATCCGGACGCCAGCGAACCCCATCTCTGCCATGCGCTGGCCGATGCCTATGCCACGGGCGCCGCCGGGGCGGGCCATGCGGTCGCGCGGCTGGATCTCGCGACTATCGACTTTCCGCTGCTGCGCTCACAGAAGGAACAGGAAAGCGGCGTCGTGCCGGCCGCCATCGCCGCGGCGCAGGCCGAGATCAGCGCGGCCGACCATGTGGTGCTGGTCTTTCCGCTGTGGCTCGGCGGCATGCCGGCGCTGGTCAAGGCCTTCTTCGAGCAGGCGCTGCGTCCGGGCTTTGCCTATTCCACGGAGCTCGGTCCGTTGAAGGGCGCGCTGCTCAAGGGCCGGTCCCTGCGGATCGTCATCACCATGGGCATGCCGGCCTGGTTCTACCGGCTGGTCTACGGTGCGCACAGCCTCAAGGCGATGAAGGTCGGCATGTTCGGCTTCGTCGGCTTCAAGCCGATCCGGGCAAGCCTGATCGGCAATGTCGCCGGCAAGGACGGGCGCGGGCGGGAAAAATGGCTCGCCCGCATGAAGGAGCTCGGCGCGGCCGCCGCCTGAGGGCATGATACGGCCCTATACCAAGGCTTAACGGCGGTATGTTAGCCTCGATCGTGCAGAACTCCGGCTTCCGGCTGCGGCAGAGTGGGTTTCAGTATGGCGTCCTCGAATTTTCTGCAGCGTTTTGTCCTGGTCCTCCTGCCGGCCGCGGGCCTCGTCTCCTGCGTCGGCGACGGCATGGCGCCGCCCACCGAGGTCGGTGCGGCCCGGCCGGCGCTTTCGTCGCGCGCCGCACCCGAAGGGCGCGTCGGCGACCGGGAACTGTTGGGGCCCGTCGGGGCGCCCGCCGCCTATGCGCCAGCGCCTGCCGCGACCAGCCGCGCCTCCGCGGCGATCGACTATCTCGACACGCCGAACCTCGCCGGGGTGAACGGCCAGCCGGACGAGGATCCGCTCGGCTTCAACGATCCGCGGGGCGCTCCGGCGCTCGCCGCGACGGACCAGCCCATGCCGGTCGTCGACCCCGAGCCGTCCCTGATGCGTGAACAGGCTTTGCAGCAACCCATGCCGCAGACGGCGGCCTATGCCATTCCGGCGGAAGGGGTGAACATCGATGCCGAACTCGGCGTCGGCGGCGAAAACCCGCTCGGCGTCGGCGAGGCCGCACCGCGGGCGCCGACCGCACCCGTGGCCGCCCAGATCCTGGTGCCGCAGGGACCGATGGCGATCGCCGAGGGCCAGACCAGCCAGCCGGTGGTCGACGGCATCGGCACCGACAATCCGACGCCCGTGCTGCTGCCGCAGGGCCAGAGAGCCGATCCCTCGCTCTAACCCCGGTCGGCGCGTACCCCGCCGTCAGGCAAAATAAAAGCCGGCGCAAGCGCCGGCTTTTGACCGTTTGGCAATGGGGCGGGGGGCATCGCCGCCGGTCGCAAAGGAATGAGTGAAAAGTCCCGTCTGAAAATTTCGCCGTCAAAATGAGGCAGGGCTCTGGCGCCGTTCAAGCCTGGATCGTCTGCACGGCGTACCGCTTTGCGGTCACCGGACCTTGCCTGCGGGTGACGTTAGGCTAGAAGCATCACGGATTGATGACAGCCGCGGCAACCTTGCGGGGATCGTGCCGGGAAAGGACCTCGCGTGATGGCGCCCGTTTCGGAACTGCTGATGTTTGCCGGCCTGCTGGTGATTGCCGGCGGCGTGGCCGGACTGCTCGCCGGCGTCTTCGGCATCGGCGGCGGTGCGGTGCTGGTGCCGGTGTTCTACCAGGTCTTTGGCCTGGCCGGGATCGACGACGCGGTGCGCATGCACCTTGCCGTCGGCACCTCCCTTGCCATCATCGTGCCGACCTCGCTCAGGTCCTTTGCCGCCCATCGCCGGCGGGGCGCTGTCGACATGAAATTGTTGAGGGACTGGGTGGTCGCCGTGCCTCTCGGCGCGATCCTCGCCGCAGTGATTGCCGCCGAGGCGTCGAGCGCGTCGCTGCGGCTGATCTTCGCGGTCATCACCCTGTTGCTCGCCTTCCGCATGATGTTCTTCTCGTCGCGCTGGCACCTCGGCACCGCCTTGCCGGGTGAGCCGGTGCACTTTGCCGTCGGCACCGGCATCGGCCTGCTCTCAGGCTTGATGGGGATCGGCGGCGGCGTGCTCAACAATACCTACATGACGCTCTTCGGCCGGCCGATCCACCAGGCGGTGGCGACGTCGGCCGGCGTCGGCGTGTTGATCTCCCTGCCGGGACTGTTCGGCTATATCTGGGCCGGTTGGGGAGAGAACGGACTTCCACCTCTGTCGACCGGGTTCATCAACTGGATCGCCGTGGCCCTGATCATTCCGGTGACCCTGGTCGTCGCGCCCTACGGCGCGAAACTGGCGCATGCGATGAGCAAGCGCCAGCTGGAAATCGGTTTCGGCCTGTTTCTGATCTTCGTCTCGGCGCGCTTCTTCTACAGCCTCTACGGCTGAGCGGCCGGCACCGACGTCTTCAGGCCACGACGCCGGTGCGGCTCGCCGACATGGTCAGCTTGCGTTCGGCACGCTCCTGCTGCGGCGAGCGGTTGTAGAGTTCGCGATAACACTTGGAGAAGTGCGAGGCGGAGACGAAGCCGCAGGCGACCGCCACCTCGACCACCGGCATGGACGACTGGACCAGCAGATGGCGGGCGCGGTCGAGACGGATCTCGAGATAGTAGCGGGCCGGCGAGCGGCCCATTTCCTGGCGGAACAGCCGCTCGATCTGGCGCCGCGACAGGTCGGCATCGTCGGCGATCTCCAGCAGCGACAGCGGCTCGGCGAGATTGCTCTCCATCAGTTCGATGATCGACAGCACCTTTGAGTTCTGCACGCCGAGGCGGGCCCGGAGCGGCAGGCGCTGCCGGTCGGTCGGGCTGCGCACCCGGTCGGTCAGGTGCTGTTCGCAGACCCGGTTGACCAGGCCCTCGCCAAAGTCCTGGCCGATCAGGTTGAGCATCATGTCGAGCGAGGCTGTGCCGCCGGCGCAGGTGTAGAGATTGCTGTCGACCTCGTAGAGGTCGGCATAGACTTCCGCCTGCGGAAAGGCCTCGGAGAAACCCGGCAGGTTTTCCCAGTGAATGGCGCAGCGCTTGCCGTTGAGCAGCCCGGCCTGGGCCAGCACATGGGCGCCCGTACAGAGGCTGCCGACGGCAGCACCCCGGTTATAGGCCTCGCGCAGCCAGGCATTGACCGACTTGTTGTGGAACTCCTCCACATAGACGCCGGAACAGACGATCACCATGCTCGGCCGGTTTTCGCCGGACAGATAGCGGCGTTCGTCGGCCAGCGATGAGTTGACCTCCATGCCGATGCCGCTCGAGGAATGGACCTTCTGGCCATCCGTCGAGGCGAGGCGCCATTCATAGGCCGGATAGCCCAGCATGCGATTGGCGATGCGCAATGTTTCGATCGCCCCTGCAAAGGGCAGGAGCGTGAAGTGGGGGACGAGAAAGAAGACCAGCGAACGTTTCTTGGTCGGCGCCTTGTTCATGTGTGTGCCCAGTGTTCCCGCGTTTTTCCGCTATTCCTTGCGTGGCAGGCGTCATGGAGATGTTCCGAATGCGACGCGTGTCTCAAGGAACACGGCAGAATAGCGCGCCGGGGGCAAAAATGCGACATCCGTCACGCACTTTTCTCATTGCGACCCGGCAGGGAGCGGTGCAGTTCGGGCACCTGGGGCATCAAGTTGAAACTCCGATGGAATTTCGGGCGCGAGCCGGGAAATGGGGAAAACCCGGCTCGGCCCGATTGCGACGCGGCGGGGCGGGCCGTGTCGCAAATGCCGTCAAAGCGGGCGCACCGGCCGGTCGCTGGCCGGCCAGCCGAGGTCCTTGCGCAGGTCGAAGGGCAGGGCTTCGAGCGCCCGGGCATCGGCGCGGCGTTCCTGCCACAGCCGCACGGCGCGGCCGGCGGTCATGAGAATTGCGAGAGGGTGCGCGACCGTCGGCAAGCGGCGGCTCTGCAGGGTGATCCGGCTATCAAAACCAACGAGGGTCATCGTCATCTTCCTTTTCGGTTGCCTTGGGGGCCTTTGCGTTTTGCTCCTGTATCATTCATCATTCAAACGAATGTTTATGATGCGAGCGATCGATTTCCGTTGTGTTTCTGGCGCGGCGACCGGGCCGGGTATTCCTCCGGCGGCCAGCCGATATCGCGCTGCAGTTCGGGCGGCAGGGCGGCCAGTTCGCGCCGCGCCTTGAGTTTCTCGCGTGCGGCCGGGGTCAGCGGCAGACCGTCCTGCCAGCGGCGCATCATGTGGAGCATGGTTGCAATCAGCATTGTCGCCTCCTTCCGTTCTCTTGATAGTTGCAGGATGCACCCTGATTGACATTCAATCAAACGCGATGATATCGTTCTTAAGATCAGTTTTATTGAAGGATGCGCACCGATGACCCTGATGATCCGCCAACCGCTGCCGCTGCTCGACAACGATATCTTGCGCACCTTCGTCGCCATTGCCGAGACCGGCAGCTTCACCTCGGCGGCCGACCGGGTGTTCCGCACGCCGTCGGCGGTCTCCATGCAAATCAAGAAGCTGGAAGAGCAGCTGAGTGCGACGCTCTTCCTGCGCGACGCGCGGTCCGTCACCCTGACCGAGAGCGGCGAGACGCTTCTGCCGTATGCCCGACGCATGCTGGCTCTGTCCAACGAGGCGGTCGGACGGTTCCGCATGCCGGAGATGAAGGGCGTCGTACGCCTCGGCGCGCCTGATGACATCGGCGAGCGCTTCATGCCGACCATTCTGCGCCGCTTTGCCGAAATCTATCCGGCCATCATGGTCGACCTGACGGTCGATACCTCGGGACAGCTGCGCCGCCGCCTGCAGGAACAGCGCCTCGACCTCACGCTGGTCAATTGCGCGCCCGGCATGGTGAGCCATGACGGCGAGGTGATCCATACGGAGCAGCTCGTCTGGGCCGGCGCCAAGTGCGGCACAGCCCACCTGCGCGATCCGCTGCCTGTGTCGATCTGGGAGGACGGCTGCTGCTGGCGGGCCGACGCGTTGTCGCGCCTCGACCGCGACAAGCGCCCCTATCGCATCGCCTATCTGTCCGCCCACACCATGGCGCAGCGCGCCGCGGTCATCGCCGACCTCGCCGTCGCGCCGCTGCCGCGCAGCTACCTCACCGACGACATGACCGCGCTCGGCTCCAAGTAGGGCCTGCCGGATCTCGGCTCGTTCGAGGTGCGGCTGCTGACCGGGCCGGAGACCAGCGAAACCATCCGCGCGGTGGCCGACAGCGTGCGCTTCGCCTTTTCCGAAATGATCGGCATAGCCGCCTGATCAATCGGCTGCGGGGATCGGCGCGCCTTTCCCCGCTGTCGTGTCATTCGGCCCCGTTCTCGCACAACGCCTGAGCTTCGCGCAGGACCTCGTCGAGGCGGCGACCCGGGCGATAGGGCGCAAGGTGCTCCGGCAACGTCACGCCGGCCGGCACATGCGGGCTGATCTCGGCTTTGCCGATCACCGTCTCGACCGGAATGACGCCCGCCCAGACCGGCAGGCCATAATCCTCCTCGTCGTCACCGACGCCGGCGGCGCGGTGTTTCGCCGAGGCATCCTCGATCCGCATGCCGATGACCTTCGTCGCCTTGAGTTCCTGGGGATTGTCGGCACGCATCTCCGCGCTGCGGCCCGGATAGAAGCGGTCGACGATGGCCTTGAGGGCGCGGGCCTTCTCCTTAGGCTCGCCGATGATGCCGGCCGTGCCGAAGCACATGGCGGAGCGGTAGTTGGCGGAATGGTGGAAGCCGGAGCGGGCAAGCACCAGACCGTCGAGATGGGACACCGTCAGGCAGACCGGGGTGCCCTTTTCCAGCTGCCGCAGCATGCGGCTCGCCGAGGAGCCGTGCCAGTAGAGCCAGTCGCCCTCGCGCCAGTGGATCGTCGGCGTGCAGAAGGGCTGGCCGTCGATCACATAGGCGACATGGCAGAGAAAGGCGCTGTCGAGCACGGCATAGATCGCGTCGCGGTCATAAGTGCCACGTTCGTGCAGGCGCTTGACGCGGTTGCGTGGCGTGGCGGGGAAGGATTTTTCCGGGGTCTGGATCGTCATGCTTGCCTCCTTGGCTGGCTTGAGGCAGAGCTACGCCGTTCGATTGGTTTGCAGAAGGTCCAATTCCATGAAGAAAAGTCGGACCAATGCGCCGGATTGGTCGAGCTCGGTTCCGGTGCTGCCGAAGGCCGGTCCGCGGCGGCTGGCGCTCTATCGCGAACTGCGCCGGCTGATCGAGGGCGGCTCGCTGCCGCCGGGCGCCAAGCTGCCGACGACGCGGGATCTCGCCACGCGCTTCGGCCTGTCGCGCGGTGCGGCGGTTGCCGCCTACGAGATGCTGGTGGCCGACGGCTTTGCCGAGGCCCGCGTCGGGGCGGGCACCTATGTGGCGGCCGCCGTGCCGACGCGCGCCGCGCCACAGCCGCCGGTGCCGCGCAATGCGCGCGAGGAAACCGGTCCGCTTCCGGGCGCGCTCGGCTGCTCGGCGGCCGATGCCCGCACCATCCAGGTCTTCCGCACCCTGCTGAACCGCCATCTGATGCAGCCGTCGCCCCGGCATTTTCACTATGCCGAGCCGGCCGGATCCCCGGAACTGCGCGAGGAAGTCGCCGCCTATCTCAGAGCCGCGCGCGGGGTGAACTGCACGGCCGATCAGGTGGTGCTGACCTCGGGCACGCAGCAGGCGCTGGACCTCGTCATCCGCACGGTGCTCAAGCCCGGCGATCCGGTCTGGGTCGAGGACCCCTGTTATCCGATGGCCAGGGTCGCGCTTGCCGCCGCCGGCATGCGCATCACCGGTGTGCCGGTCGACGCCGAGGGGATCGATCCGGAGGCGGGGATCGCGCGCTCGCCCCATGCCCGCGCCGTCTATGTCTCGCCGTCGCACCAGTTTCCGCTCGGAGTGACGCTCTCCATGCGCCGGCGCCTGGCGCTGATCGACTGGGCGGTGCGCAACGACGCCTTCATCATCGAGGACGATTATGACAGCGAATATCGCTTTGCCGGTCCGCCGCTCTCGTCGATGCAGGGGATCGATGCGCAGGGCCGGGTGATCTATGTCGGCACCTTCTCCAAGGTGCTGATGCCGGGGCTGAGGATTGGCTATCTGGTCTTGCCTCCAACGCTCTGCGCGGCCCTGCTCGACGTGCGGGCCCGCACCGACCGTTTTCCCTCGACGCTCGCCGAAGGAGCGCTCGCCGAATTCCTGCGCGAGGGCCATTTCGCCGCCCATGTGAAGCGGGCGCGGCGGCGGGTCCGGCAGGCGCGCGACAGCCTGGTCGCGGCGCTCGACGGTTCGGGGCTGGAGGTGACCACACCCGAGCAGGGCCTGCATCTGGTGGCCGGGCTGCCCGACGGTGTGCGCGACCTCGACATCAGTGCGGCGGCCGCGCGGCAAGGCTTTGCCGTGCGGGCGCTCTCGCCGATGTATGTCGACGCCGCGCCGCGCCAGGGACTGGTCATCGGCTTTTCCGGCTTCGCGCCGGAAGTGCTAGCACGGGCAGCTCGGGCCTTTCTCTCGACATACAAGTCTTGAGATCGCCCGCACCGGGCATAGTGCTGGCCTGTCCTCAGGCGACACGGCGTTGACGCAGAGCGGAGACCGGCATTGCGGGCTGAGAACCCGGCTCGCGGATGGTCTTTCGTCGGTTCAGCTTGAAGAGTTCGACCAAGTCTTTCATCTGGCTGGAGCCCTGCGTCAGGACAACGGCGGCACTGCTGATGCTGCCGACAAGCCCGGCATTCGCCTGGGTCGCCTGGTCGAGCTGGTTGACGGCCGAGTTGATCTCGCCGAGGCTTGTGGCCTGTTCGGTGGCGCCGAGCGCAATGGCTTCCAGATTCTGGTTGATCGCGTGAACAAACTTTTCGATTTCGTCCAGTGCCGAGCCTGTCTCCGTCACGTATTTGACGCCCGTTGCGACCTCGATCGCCGAGTTGTTGATGAGCGCCGCGATTTCCTTGGCTGCGCCGGACGAACGCTGGGCCAGTTCGCGCACCTCCTGCGCCACGACCGCGAAGCCCTTGCCGGCTTCCCCTGCGCGGGCGGCCTCGACGCCGGCGTTGAGTGCCAACAGGTTGGTCTGGAAAGCGATCTGGTCGATCACGTCGATGATCTTACTGATTTCGCCGGAGGCGGATTCGATGCGCTTGATCGCGTCCGTGGCGTTGGACAGGACGCGGACCGTATCGACCGTGGCTTTCGTGGCATCGCGGGCGACCTCGCGTGCAGTAGCGGCGCGGCTCGACGATTCCGTGACCGTGACCGTGATTTCCTCGAGGGCCGCGGAGGCTTGCTCGAGCGCTGCTGCCTGGCTCTCGGTCCGGCTGCCCAATGCTGTCGCATCACTTTCAAGAAGCTCGCTCTGCTCGCTCATGTCGCCGGTGCCGGCCAGAACCTTTTCGAGCGTTTCCTGGAACCGAGAAATCGCGATGTTGAAGTCATTTCGCAGGCGTTCGAATTCCGGGATGAAGGGCTCGTCGATGGTGACACGGATATTGCATTCGGCCAAGCGGCCCAATCCGGCCGCGATGGCATCGACCGCCTTGACCCGGCCCGTCACATCCGTCGCGAACTTGACGACCCGGACAACCTTGCCGTTCGCGTCGAATATGGGATTGTAGGAGGCCTGGATGAAGACTGAATTGCCGGCCTTGCCGAGACGCTCATACTCACCGGCGGCAAATTCACCGCCGCGCAACTTGTCCCAGAAAGCGCGATAGTCGGCCGAGGCGACATAGGTCTTGTCGCAGAACATCGAATGATGTCGGCCTTCGATTTCCGCAAGTGTGTAGCCCAAGGCGTCCAGGAAGTTCTGGTTGGCCGTCAGAATGGTGCCGTCGGGGCTGAACTCGATGACCGCCTGTGCTCTGCCGAGGGCCTCGAGCCTGCCGGTGTTCATCATCTGCTCGTTCATCTGCGCCGTGATGTCGACAGCGACCTTTACCACGCGGAAGACCTTGCCGCCGCGCTTGAGGGGCATATAGGAGGCCTCGATCCAGACTTCGCGACCACCTTTGGCGAGCCGCTTGTAGCGACGGCTGTCCCCATGACCCTCGCCGAGCTTCTTCCAGAACTGGCGATAGTCCTCCGTTCCGACGAAGTCCGGCTCGACGAACATCGAATGATGGCGTCCGACGATCTCCGATTTCGCGTAGCCCATCGCTTTGCAGAAGTTCTCGTTGGCGTCGAGGATCGTGCCGGAGGGATCGAAATGAATCACGGCCTGGGTGCCTGTCAGAGCCTCGACCAGCGCCGAATTCAGTGTTGTCAGAAAGGGAAGGGTGGCCGCCATCGTATGCTCCTCGGATCAGATTGAGTCGAAGCATATCAGTGGCGGCTTATTCAGGTGTTAATGTTATTCCGCGAATGCAGCCGGAAGCTGTATTTCTGTTGCCGGTACCTCGAGGGTGACCTGCTGTGGTTCCAGCACCGGTAATCCCGTTCAGTCCCTGTTTCTCCGTCGCCGGCGGCCGCCGCCTTCGCTGTCGCCGTCCGAGAGGATCTTGCGTTCCGGCAGCGTCACCGCCGCAGCGAGCCTGGGGAAGGGGTCGACCTTGTTGGGCAGCGCCATGGCATCGATGAAGAGCTGCTGGAAATGCGGCTCCAGCGCCGTCTCGATCTTCTCGATGTGGGTGACGGTGTCCTCGATCTCGCGCCGGTGGCCGCGGTTCAAGAGCGCCATCAGCGCGCCAGTGCCGGCGGCATTGCCGACCGCCTTGACCTCGGAAAGCTCGCAGTCGGGGATGAGCCCGAGCACCATGGCGTATTTCGGGTCGATGAAGGAGCCGAAGGCGCCGGCGAAGCGGATCGTGTCGACGGTCTCGACGCCGAGCTTTTCCATCAGGAGCTTGATGCCGGCATAAAGCGCCGCCTTGGCGAGCTGGATGGCGCGCACGTCGTTCTGCGTCACCGTGATCGTCTGGGCGCCGTCATGCAGCAGGTAGGAGAAGGTGCGGCCGGTCGCCAGAATGCGCGGGCTTTTCGCCGCCATGCCGCCATCCACCACGCCGTCGGTGGAGATCACGCCGGAGAGATACATTTCCGCGACGACTTCGATGATCGCCGAGCCACAGATACCGGTGATGCCGGTTTTTTCCGCCGCCTCGGCAAAGCCGTCCTCATCCGACCACTGCTCGACGCCGATGACCTTGAAGCGCGGTTCCAGCGTCTGTGCGTCGATGCGCACGCGTTCGATGGCGCCGGGCGCGGCGCGCTGGCCGCAGGAGATTTCCGCACCCTCGAAGGCGGGGCCCGTCGGCGAGGAGGCGGCGACGGTGCGTTGGCGGTTACCAAGGACGATCTCGGCATTGGTGCCGACATCGACCAGCAGCATCATGCGATCCTGGCGGTGCGGACCTTCCGCGAGCGTCGCGCCCGCGGCGTCGGCGCCGACATGGCCGGCGATGCAGGGCAGGAGATAGGTGCGGGCGCCCGGATTGAGGACAAGCTCGATGTCGCTCGCCGCGCACGATAAGGCGCCGGAGACGGCAAGCGCGAAGGGCGCCTGGCCGAGCTCGGTCGGATCGATGCCAAGGAACAGGTGGTGCATGATCGGATTGGCGACGAACACCGAATCGAGGATGTCGGTGCGGGCGACGCCACCCTCTGCGCAGACCTGGTCGACGAGTTCGGAGACCGCCTGGCGCACGGCCTTGGTCATGGCTTCCCGGCCGTCCGGGTTCATCATGACGTAGGAGACGCGGCTCATCAGGTCCTCGCCGAAGCGGATCTGCGGGTTGGACGTGCCCGACGAGGCCACCACGCGACCGGAGAGCAGCGAGACGAGATGCATGGCGATCGTCGTCGAGCCGATGTCGCAGGCAAGGCCATAAGCCTCGTTGTGCAGGCCGGGCCAGAGCGCAATGATGGTCGGGCGCTGGGTTTCGCTGTCGCGGTGGATGGCGGCGGTCACCGTCCAGTTGCCCTTGCGCAGGATCTTCTGCACCTGCGGCAGCAGGTACGGCTCGACGTGCAGGTCCGTATAGCCCCAGTCCTTCTCCAGCATGACCTTCATGCGATCGAGATCGCCGAGCGGCTTGTGCATGTCGGGCTCGTCGACCTCGACATAGCAGAGATGGACGGCGGGATTGCGCTCGATCACCCGGTCGCTTGCGGCCTTGCGCACCACCTGGGCATTGACCACGGCATCCTGCGGCACGTCGACGACGAGATCGCCCTCTATGGTCGCGGAACAGGAAAGCCGCCGGCCTTCGGGCAGGGTGCGCACCTCGGCATAGCGCTTTTCCTTCGGCCCGGGCGGCGAGATGTGGTCGTTCGACGAGACGATGCCGTGCTTGGCGAAATTGCCTTCCTGCACCTCGATCTGGCAGCGACCGCAGGTCGCGCGCCCGCCGCACACGCTCTCGACATAGACACCGAGCTGGCGGGCGGCATCGAGCACCGGCGTGCCGACCGGGAACCGGCCGCGCTTGCCGGACGGCATGAAGAGGACGAGGGGATCTGTCTGGCGTGATTCGGTCATGGTGCGGGCACTGCGGAAAGTTTCACGTAAAGAACTGCAATCCCGAGGATTGCGGCGAAGAGAATGGCGGTGATCCAGAACCACAGGTTTGCCAACCGCTCTGTTTTGGCAGCGCTGAAACCCGCCTGCCGAGCGTAGACCATAGCCGCCACCGCCACGCCGCCCGTCACCAGGAGGACGGGCACCACATAGGCCTGGAGCAATTCGCTGAAACGCAGGAACTCGCCCTTTTCGGGAAGGACGACGAAGTACAAAAGAAGCGCCAGCGGGGCCGCGACGAGAAGTACGGTCTTGTATGTTTTCAATACGTCTACTCCTCGACGCGACCGCGTCGCTGTCGGTTCAGTTCACTCCGTCGCGGCACCTGCGCCGGCTCTCGCAGCACGGCCGCCGCGGCGGCCGGAGGAGGCGCCGGGGGCAGTGGTGGAGGGGGCGGCGCCGGGTTCTGCCGGCTTGTGGTCGCGATAGGTCATGATCCAGTTGCCGCAATTGGGGTCCGTGCCGTTCAAAACGTTGGCGGCGCGCACGGCCTCCATTTCCTGCGGGCGGCAGGGGTTCATGATGGCCGAGGTCATGCCGGCGCCGATCACCATGGGGATGAAGCCGGCATTGATGCCGTGGCGGTGCGGCAGGCCGAAGGAGATGTTGGACAGGCCGCAGGTGGTGTTGACCCTGAGCTCGTTGCGCAGGCGGTAGAGCAGGGCAAAAACCTGGCGGCCGGCGTCGCCCAGAGCGCCGATCGGCATGACGAGCGGGTCGACGACGATGTCATGCGGCTTGATGCCGTAATCCATGGCGCGTTCGACGATCTTCTTGGCCACGGCGAAGCGCACGTCCGGATCCATGGAAATGCCGGTCTCGTCGTTGGAGATGGCCACGACCGGCACATCGTACTTCTTGCAGAGCGGCAGGATGGCTTCGAGCTTTTCCTCCTCGCCGGTGACCGAATTGACCAGCGGACGACCCTTGGCGACCTTCAGCGCGGCCTCGATGGCGGCCGTCACGGACGAGTCGATCGACAGCGGCACATCGACCAGGCCCTGGACGATCTCCATGGTCTTGACCAGCAGGCCCGGCTCGGTCTCGTTCGGGTTGACCGAGGTGACGCCGGCATTGACGTCGAGCATGGTAGCGCCGGCGGCGACCTGTTCCAGCGCGTCCTTGATGACGGTGTCGAAATTGCCCTCGATCATCTCGGCGGCGAGCTTCTTGCGGCCGGTCGGATTGATGCGTTCGCCGATGACGCAGAAAGGCTGGTCGAAGCCGATGATGATTTCGCGGGTGGCGGATGCGACGATGGTACGGGTCATTCTGGTTCTCCGGTCAGGGCGCGTCGACGAGGTCTAACGTGCCGGCATGAGGGTTACAAGGGCGGCGGAGGGCGCTCCGTCCGGCTCTCTTCAATGCGGATTCTTCGGCTGATGCTGGGCGGCGAGACCGGCGAGCTGCTGCTGGTCTTCGACCTTGTGCCCGCGGATGGATTCGAGCCGGTCGGCGACCATGGCGTCGGCCGGGTTGGCCTCGCGCGTCCACGGCTTGCGACCCTTGAGCACGCCCGATTCATGGACGATCTCGGCGACATATTCCTCCTGCCGGTAGGCCATGACATGCATGCCGGAAATGCCCTCGATTTCCTTGACCTCGTTGATGATGTCGATGCAGAGCTGCTTGCCTTCCTTCTTCTGGTCCTCGGCCCCTTCGAGACGCTTGATGACCGAATCGGGGATATGGATGCCCGGCACGTTGGAGCGGATCCACTTGGCCGTCTTGGCCGAGGCGAGCGGTCCGACCCCGACCAGGATGAAGCACTTTTCGTGCAGGCCGAGATCGCGCACCTTCTTCATGTATTCGCGGAACATCGGCACGTCGAAGCAGTACTGGCTCTGGACGAACTGCGCGCCGGCCTCGATCTTCTTGGCGAGCCGGTAGGGGCGGAAGTCGTAAGGCGGGGCGAACGGATTGATGGCCGCGCCGAGGAAGACGTGCGGTGGGGTGGAAAGCTTGCGGCCCGAGAGGAACTTCGATTCGTCGCGCATGGTGCGCACGGTTTCGAGCAGCGACATGCAGTCGAGGTCGAAGACCGGCTTGGCGCCCGGCTGGTCGCCGGCCTGCACGCCGTCGCCGGTCAGGCACATGATGTTCTGCACGCCCATGGCCGACGCCCCGAGCACGTCGCCCTGGATGGCGATCCGGTTCTTGTCGCGGCAGGCGATCTGCATGATCGGCGCATAGCCCATGCGGGTCAGAAGGGCGCAGATGCCGACGGACGACATATGGCAGTTGGCGCCTGACGCATCCACTGCATTGATGCCGTCGACCCACCCGTCGAACACCGAGGCGCGCTCGTAGACGTCCTGTGGGTCGGCGCTGTCCGGCGGGTTGAGTTCGGCGGTGACGGCGAACTCGCCGCGCCTGAGTACCCGTTCCAGCCGGCCGCGCGAGGAATGGCCGGGCAGAGGATCGAGCGGTGCGCCGGGATCATGCGGGTTGATGTCAGGGCTCATGATTTCCGTTCCGAAGTGGACGTTTCGCGGGACGCGGCGGCCTCGGCCGTGACGCGCAGCCAGGACGAGGTTTCGCGCAGCGACTGGTTGACCGGCTTCTGCACCTTGAGGATCGCGTCGCCATTGACCATGTTGCGCGAGCCGGACCAGGCCTGCACCCAGACGCAGGGCATGTCGGGCTCGACCTCGCAATTGCCGTTGGCGCGGACCCCGCCGCAGGGACCGTTCCTGAGCTGCTTCGGGCAGTTCATCGGGCAGGACATGCCGGTCGACGACAGCACGCACTGGCCGCACATGCGACAGTCGAACAGGAGGCCCTTGATGTTGCGCTCGACGAAGGTCACCGGCCGTTCGACCCGGGCATAGCCGAGCCTGTTCCACAGCGGGTGAAGCAGAAGGAAGGCATTGGCGAAGCGGCCGTAGAACCATTCGAGGAAACGCGAATGGCGGACCGACCACAGACGGATCGTATAGGAACGGCGGGCCCGACGGTTGGGCGAGACGCTGCCGGGCGTATAGGCGCCGGTCGCGGCCTTCTTGGCGGGTGCGGCATTGCCGGGGGCGGGCTTTCCGTCAACCATTGTCGCGGCCTCCGGCATGGACGAGGGCAACCAGACGGGCCTTGTCGTAGGTCGCTTCGAGTTCGGCGGCGGCCTTGTCGGCTTCGGCCTCCAGGTCGTCGCCGACCGGCAACGGATCGCCCTTGCGCCATTCGGCGAGATAATCGTCGGTCTCGGCGGCGCCGGTGCGCATGGCGGCCATGTCGATCGCCTCGGTGAACCGCAGCGACAGCTCGCGCTTGGCGGTCTTCCTGCCCTGCTTGACGATCACCTGGGCGGGAATGTCGCGCCAGTAGACGATGATCCGGTCGGCCATGTCCTCACTCTCCCTTTTCCGTCACAATGCACAGGCCGAAAGCGACGGACTGCGCTTGCGACGACGTCGCACAGAGCAAAAAGCGACGTGGCCAAGAATTACCAGATTCGCCGGCGGATTCCGTTGGCAAGCCAGGTCCAGATCGGCGGCGGGAACCGCAGCGCCGACGGACCCTCCGGCTCATAGGGCGCAAGACGCCCGTCGACCGCATCCTGGACCGACTGGAGAGTGATGTCGGTCGCCGTGACCGTCAGCAGCAGCGGGTAGGTGGCGATGAAATCGCCCCGGTCCGGCAGGGTGCGCACTTCGTAGAGCGTGCCGCCGGTATCCGTGCCCCGATCGACCAGATGAAGGGTGGCGCCGAAATTGCCGGCATCTTCCTCGACCAGCGACCAGTAGCCGCCCATCTGGCCGCGATATTGCGGATTGATCCCGGCATGCAGGTTGATGACGGGGCAGGGCATGGCGGCAAGGGTGGCGGCGCTCATCAGCCGGGTGCTGACGAGAAGGATGGCGGAAGGCTTGAACTGCGTGACCAGCGCGCGGGTCTCGTCGTCGTTGATCGAGGCGACCTGATGGAGCGGAACCTCTGGCGGGATGACGGGCGAAACGCCGGCCGAGGCGAGAATGGACGCGATCCGCCGTCTGGCGAGAGGCCGCAACAGCCTTGCGGCAACCATCGTGGCCAGTTGGCCGAGCGCCTGGACCCAGCCGAGCCGGGCGGCCCGGCGCTGGGTGATCGCCCATTTCGATTCCGGCTGCTCGATGACGACGCGAAGATTGGGAAAGCGTTTGGCGAGCGCGTTGATGACGAGCGCCGGATTGGTCCCGCCGGCCGTCATGACCATGACGGTCGGGGATTGGGAGGGGTTGGCCTGCTGCGCGCTCATACCTTTTTGGACCTCCTCGATCAGACGACCAGGAACAGCACGGCACCGGCCGTGTAGACGACGAAGGATGCGACGAGCAGGGAAACCGCGCCGACCGCGGTGCCGATCAGCACGCCGAAGCCGTCGCATTGGGAATGGGCAAAGCCTATGATGGCGAGCGCCAGCGCCGGCAGCCAGTTGCCGAGCGGGATCGGCAGGAAGACGACGACCGCGAGCACCAGGGCGAAGAAGCCGAGCAGGCGTTCGGACAGGCGGCTTTCGAGGAACCAGAAGCGCGGCTTGACGCAGGTCTCCGCCCGCTTCAGCCAGGGGGAAAGGCGGTTGACGACGAGCTCGAATGTTGCTGTGGTCACCCCATAGTCGCCGATCCGGCGGGGAAGGTAGATCCTGCCCTCCGCCGAGGCGAACATCTGCCAGGCGATGAACATCAGCGGCAGGCCGAGAAATAGCGTGGCGCCCGGAGGCATGGGCACGAGATTGGGCAGCGCGAAGACGAGGAGGAAGGCGCCGAAAGAGCGGTCCTGGAGGGCGATCGCGATGTCGCGAATGGTGATCGTCGGCTTGTCGTGGCGCGACAGGCGGACGAGAACCGCCGAGAGAGGCTCCGGCACCGCCTTGTCGCCGGCTGCCGCGAAATCATACGCTAAAGTTCCCACCCCGTCGGTCATGCGTTTCAAGCCTTTTCATTGTTGCTTCGACCTGATGCCATCCTGCTATGGGTGGATTGCCGAGGCATTAAGGCGCAACTTATTTAGGCAGGCATGCTGAAAGTTGAGTTAAAAGCGAGCGATTCCGGGCCTGCGGCGGGACGCTCCACCAACGGAGCTTCGCATATCCTTGCAAGCGACGCCTGCTTTTTTGTCCTGCCATGTTTTTGGCCAAAGCCGGTGCGATGGACACGAAGTCTGTTGATCCATTCGGGGGACGATATGTCATCTAAACGCATTTCGACGGCCGCAGACCTTGGCCTGGCGCTCCTTGCACTGACCGCTTGCGGCAACACCATCCGCGGCCTTGGCCGGGACATGGGCAATGCCGTCGACGCCACGCAGGATGCCGGCCGCAGCGTCGCCAATTCGGTGAAGTAGCCGCAAGGCAGGGCGGCCGCCCGTCCGGTTCTAGCCCAGGGCGCGCAGCGCCGGGTCCAGGTCGCCATAGCCGGTGAAGCGGTATTCATAGTCCAGGCGGAGATAGTCGGCCGCCCATTTTGCCTTCGCCTGCAGGGCGGGATCGTCCGTCTGCGCCAGATAGACGATCTTGGTGTAGTTGCCGAACACCATGTCGCGCAGCTCCGGATGCCTGTCGAGCTTCAGCGGCTCGATGACGAAGGCCTCGAACTGGCGGGTGATGAGGTCCGTCAGGTAGAAGGCGGTGAATTCGTGCTCGCATTCGGCCAGGAATTTTTCCGTGCCGGAGAAGAAGGCGTAGCAGTGCGGTCCGGCGATGCGCTCGATGCCTTCCTCGGCGCAGATCTTGTCGATCTGGCCCTGAGTGCCGCATTCGGCATAGCCGATGAAGATGCGCCCGTAGCCGGCGGCTTTCGCCGCGGCGATCTTTTCGCGCAGCGCCGGAGCGATCCTTTCCGGATACACATGCCAGATCGCCGGCAGGCATTCGAGGTCGATGTGGTCGAGGCCGTTGGCGTCACGAATCGCCAGGATTTCGCGTGCGATCGCGCCGCAGGCGATGATCTGAACTTTTTCGGCGTTCGCGCGTTTCATGGTCGTATTCTCGACATTTTTCGAAGATGCCCACCCAACATGGAGCTTTCTATCATGAACACCCGGAAACTCACCCTCGTCGCCGTCCTCATGGCATCTGCCTTCGGTCTCGCTTCGTGCGGCAACACCATTCGCGGCATGGGCAAGGATACCGCCAACACCGTCAATGCGACGCAGCAGGCCGGGCAGGACGTCGGCAACGCCGCGAACTGACAATTGCAGGGGCTAAGGTCGGACCGGACGCCGGGCATTTTCCCGGCCGCTCGCCGGGACGACCGGAGCCACGGGGAGATCGGATCATGACGCTCGATACCGTCGCCAAGTTCAGCGCCGCCTACATCCTGACCATCGTCGTGACCGCGAGCGGCTATACGCTGTGGGAGGGATACCATCCCCGGACGACCGGCGCCTCCGCCGAATACCAGACAGCCGACCGCTGACCGCGGTCGGCTTTATTGTTTTCAGGCCTCAGGCCTGGGCGGCCAGGCTGTTGTGCTTGCGGGCGATGAACTCCTTCGCCGTTTCGACGGCGACGGCCGCATCGCGACAATAGGCATCCGCGCCGACCGCCTTGCCGAATTCCTCGTTGAGCGGCGCACCGCCGACGAGCACGATATAGTCGTCGCGCATGCCCTTTTCCTTGAGCGTGTCGATGACGACCTTCATGTAGGGCATGGTCGTGGTCAGAAGTGCCGACATGCCGAGAATGTCGGGCTTCTCCCTCTCGATCGCTTCGAGATAGTTCTCGACCGGGTTGTTGATGCCGAGGTCGATGACGTCGAAGCCTGCCCCTTCCATCATCATGCCGACCAGGTTCTTGCCGATGTCGTGGATGTCGCCCTTGACGGTGCCAATGACCATCTTGCCCTGCTTCGGGGCGCCGGTGGCGGCGAGAAGCGGACGCAGGATGGTCATGCCGGCCTTCATGGCATTGGCCGACAGCAGGACTTCCGGAACGAACAGGATGCCGTCGCGGAAGTCGATGCCGACGATGCGCATGCCCTCGACCAGGGCCTGGGTCAGCACGTCGTAGGGCGTCCAGCCGCGCTCGAGCAGGATGCGCGTTCCCTGCTCGATTTCCTCTTTCATGCCGTCGTAGAGGTCGTCGTGCATCTGCTGCACAAGCTCTTCGTCGGACAGATCTTCGAGAATGATTTCGTCGTCTGACATGGGGCGCATCCCGATTGGTGTTTGGCGATTCAGATCGCAGTCGGCTAAAAGACTGCCTCATCGGCAGTTAAACCTCAAGTTCGCTAAAATCTCTTTTCGAAAGCGACGTCGCAGCCGTGAAAAGCGACGGGGACGAATCCGGCCCATGTCGCAGCCGATGTCTGTCTGGCGCAAGTGGTTGGCGCATTAAGGAATGTTTCCCACGCGAATTCGAATAGCATATTGAAAAGGAAGCAGCGCGAAGCGCGACAACGAGGAAGCCCAAGATGGACGAGATCACAGAGACCGGCGCGGGCCGCCGCACCCGAAGCGAAGGTCGCGGCGCAGCCGCCAGGCGCGCATCGCGCACCGGTGGCGGCGCAGGGCCGTCGATGCCCTATATCCAGCGCAAGATCCCGGTCTACGAAGTGCTCGACGAGGAAGGCCTGCAGATCATCGAGCGCAATGCCGACACCATCCTCGAGGAAATTGGCATCGAGTTTCGCGACGACGCCGAAGCGCTCGACATGTGGCGTGCCGCCGGCGCCGAGGTGAAGGGCGAGCGGGTGCATTTCCCCAAGGGCCTGTGCCGCGAACTGTTGAAGACCGCGCCCTCCGAATTCACCTGGCACGCCCGCAATCCCGCGCGCAGCGTCCAGATCGGCGGCAAGGCCACCGTGTTCGCCCCGGTCTATGGTTCGCCCTTCGTGCGCGACCTCGACGGCAACCGCCGCTATGCGACGCTCGAGGACTTCCGCAACTTCGTCAAGCTGGCCTACATGGCGCCGTCGATCCATTCGTCCGGCGGCACGGTCTGCGAACCGGTCGACATCCCGGTGAACAAGCGTCACCTCGACATGGTCTACAGCCACATCAAATATTCCGACAAGCCGTTCATGGGCTCGGTCACCGCACCGGAACGCGCCGAGGATTCGGTCGCCATGGCCAAGCTGGTCTTCGGTGACGAGTTCGTCGAGAACAATTGCGTGATGCTGAACCTCATCAACGCCAACTCGCCGATGGTGTTCGACGAGACCATGCTGGGTGCTGCCAAGGTCTATGCCCGCCACAACCAGGCCTGCGTGCTCTCGCCCTTCATCCTGTCGGGTGCCATGAGCCCGGTCACGGTCGCCGGCACGCTCACCCAGATCCTTGCCGAAGTGCTGGCGGGGGCGTCTTTCACCCAGCTGGTGCGCCCCGGCGCGCCGGTGCTGTTCGGCACCTTTGCCGCCTCGATCTCGATGCAGTCGGGCGCCCCGACCTTCGGCACGCCGGAGCCGGCGCTGGTGTCCTACGGCGCGGCCCAACTGGCGCGCCGCCTCGGCCTGCCGTTCCGCACCGGCGGCTCGCTCTGTGCGTCCAAGGTTCCGGACGCCCAGGCCGCCCATGAAAGCGCCAATACGCTCAACATGACGCTGCTCGCCGGCACCAATTTCGTGCTGCATGCCGCCGGCTGGCTCGAGGGCGGCCTGTCGGCCTGCTACGAGAAGTTCATGATCGACCAGGACCAGCTCGGCATGATGCAGAAGATGGCGATGGGCGTCGACCTGTCGGAAGACGGCCAGGCGATGGACGCGATCCGCGAAGTCGGTCCCGGTGCGCACTATCTCGGCTGCGCCCATACCCAGGCCAATTTCCAGACCGCCTTTTATCGCTCGGCGCTGGCCGACAACAATTCCTTCGAACAGTGGGAAATCGAGGGCAAGAAGCGCGTCGAGGACCGCGCCAATGCGCTCTGCCGTTCGTGGCTCGATGCTTATGAAGCCCCGCCGCTCGATCCGGCGATCGACGAGGCGCTCACCGCCTACATCGCCGGCCGCAAGGATTCGATGCCCGACGCCTTCAGCTGAATCAATCCCGACACCGCCAGGGAGCAAGGCGGAGCGGCGAAAGTCGCAGACATGATCCAGGAATCGGTCTGGCGACCGCACTACAAATACGAGGGGCCGCGATGAGCGGCCTTTCGGTTTTCTTCTCCCCAGCGGGGAGAAGGTGGCGCGCAGCGCCGGATGAAGGGGCCTTTGGCTCTAGGCAGAATGGCTTCGCCCCCCTCATCGCCTCGTCCTGAGTTTGTCGAAGGGCGCTCGGCACTTCTCCCCGATGGGGACAAGAGGGTCTCCATGATCGCGCGTCGACAGTGTTGACGAAAACGCGGTCGGCTGATCCCGTGGGGTCAACTCAGCAGTAAGGGAGGCGCGATGAGCGGCCTTTCACCATTTCAAGATAGCATCGCGGCGCGCCTCGCGCCGCATGGGCTGCACCTGCGCGGCACTGCGCGCTTTCGCCAAGGCGAGGGCGGGCCGCCGCTGGATGGCGGTCAAACGGCGCGTTCGGTGCTGCTGATCGGCAATGTCGGCGGCTCGATATGGCCGGCGTTCTGCGAGTGGCGGGCGAGCCAGCCGGACCGCGGCGGAGCGCATCCGCTGGATCGCTGGTCGAAGGCCGTGATCGGCGTGATTGCCGAGGCGACCGGTGCGACGGCCTATTATCCGTCGGACCCGCCTTACCAACCATTCCAGCGCTGGGCCGTGATGGCCGAAGGCCTGCGGCCATCGCCTCTCGGCATCCTCATTCATCCGCAATACGGCCTCTGGCACGGCTATCGCGGGGCGCTGGGGTTTGCCGAGGAACTGGATGAGGGGGAGGTGCACTTGTCCGCGGCGCATCCGTGCGACGCTTGCCGCGACAGGCCGTGCCTGACGCACTGCCCGGTGGGGGCGGTTGCGGCCGGCCGCTTCGATGTCGCGGCCTGCCGTCAGTTTCTCGCCGCCGATCCGGACGGTGCACACTGCATGGACAAGGGTTGCCTTGCCCGTGGCGCTTGTCCGGTCGGCCCGGAATACCGCTATCCGGAAGGGCAGTTGCGCTTCCACATGGAAGCGCTCGGCCTGCCTCCCGGCTAGGGGATCAGGCGGCCCTGGCGACCGGGACCTTGCGTGCGGCAGCCGGGCGGACGGCCTTCTGCGGCATCATGGCGATGACCGCGTCGGCAAGGCGCGCGGCATTCTCCAGCGCCTTCGGCAGGTTGGAGACGTCGTCGGGGTTCATCGCCTGCAGCATGCCGCCCTTGTCGAAGACGTCGCGATAGGCGGCGCGTTCGGCAATCGCCGCAGACAGGGTGGAAATGCCGCGCGCGGCGAGGAAATCCTTGGCGGCCTGCAGCGCGCGGGTGGTCACCGCGGCGTTGACGCGGGTCAGCACGACGGAGTGCGGAATGCGCACGTCGCAGCTTTCGTCGAGTTCCTTGAGCAGTTCGAGCACTTCGGCGCCGCCCTGGGCATCCATGGCGCAGCCCTGGACCGGGATCAGCACGTGGTCGGCAAGCCCGACGGCCTTGGCGAGCAGCGCATCCTGGCTGGACGGCAGGTCGATGAGGATATAACCGCCGCGCTTCTTCGCCCTGGCGGTCGCGGCTTCGATCGTCTCTTCGTTGACGGGGGCAACCGAAATCAGGCTGCTGGCGCCGGCAATCGCATGCCAGCGGCTGATCCAGCCGCGCGGGTCGGCATCGAGGATGGTCACGCGGTTGCCGCGTCCGGCGAGTTCGCTGGCGAGAATGAGGACTGCCGTGGTCTTGCCGGCGCCGCCCTTGGTATTGGCAAATGTCAGTACTGGCATATCATTTCCTTCATAAAAAAAGGGTCCGAGCCAAGTCATCGCTCCAATTTGCAGCGTGGGGCATGCTGCCTGACGAGCATCTTTGGCAGTCATGGTTAACGGAACGTAAATGCCCGGAATGTTTCGTTAATGATCGTTCGGGCTGATCCCCGGCTGGCGGCGCGCCGGATAAGGCGCTAAAGCTGCCGCCGGACTTTAAAGCGGGGCGTCATGCGGTTGATTTTCATCATGTTGCTTTTGCTGTTGGCAGCACTGCCGTCGACGGCTGCGAAGGCCGAGGGCAGCTGTTCGGCGCTCCAGTACGGCGGGATCTCCTATACCGTCTGCACCGTCGATCCTGCCCGGTCCCTGATGCGAATCTATCACCGCGACCCGCAGGGCCAGCCTTTCGGCAGTTTTGATTCCCTTGCGCGCCAGCTCTGGAAGGAGCGGCACTACCCGATCATCGCGATGAATGGCGGCATGTATCGCGACGACCTGTCGGCTGTCGGGCTGTTCGTCGAGCACGGGTTCGAGCGCCAGGCGATCAGCACCAAGGCGGGCTGGGGTAATTTTCACCTGCTGCCGAACGGCGTTTTCTGGCTGAAGGATGGCCGGGCAGGGGTGACGGAAACCGGGCGCTACATCAAGGATCAGATCGCGGCGGACTATGCCACCCAGTCGGGGCCGATGCTGGTGATCGACGGGCAGATCCACCCGCGTTTCCTGCCCGACAGCGACAGCCTGAAGATCCGCAACGGCATCGGCGTCGATCAGGCGGGCAGGGTACATATGGTGATTTCAGAGACGTCGGTGCGGTTCTACGACTTTGCCCTGCTGTTCCGCGACGTGCTCGGCTGCCGCAATGCGCTCTACCTCGACGGCACGATTTCGAGCCTCTACGACGCGGAAACGGGGCGGCGCGACCGCCTGTTCCCGCTCGGGCCGATCATCGCGGTGATCGGCACCGTGCCGCAATAACAGTGAAGAGAGGCGACGAACTGCGCCTCAGACCGCAGCCTTCGGATAGGCGCGCTCCAGGCCGCCGGAGCGGACGAGGCCGTTGCGCAGGGCGAGATAGGCGGGATGCTGGCTCGATCGGGCGGCCTCCATCAGCCGGATCTGCAGTCGCGCCGGCGCGGCATTGCCGAGCCATTCGCCGCAGCGCTCGAGCTTCAGCGAGTTGAGAAACTTCGCCTCGCTTTCGCGATCGATATGGAGCGCAAGGCCGTCGAACAGGATGTTGTCGTGTTCCGGGTTCTCAAAGATGAGCTGGAGAAAGGCCTTGTCGGTCTCGACCAGGCTGCGCAGCTTGTCGGCGACCGTGGCGCTGTCGAGAATGGTTGTCTGGGTTTGCGGCATTGACGCCTCCTTCTTCCATGCATGTTTGGCTGTCGTGATAGTCTGGGATTGGCCGGATGATCAAGGTCGCCCGGCGGGAAACGGGCCATCCGGAGAGGGCAGTTCCGGCACGTCGAAATGGTCGGGTTCAAGCCCCTTCCGCGCGCGCTCGACCATCATCTCATAGGCCCGCTCGAGATGGCGGGTGAAACGCAGAGTGTTGAAAAGCGGCGCGACGTAGCGGTTTGTCGCGATCCGTGCGCGGATCTCAGCAAGGCGGGCACGGTCGTTTGCCAGCGCGGCGCAGCGTTCGACCACCTCGTCCTCGTTTTCGGCCACCAGATCCGGCAGGCCGAGCGCGGTCAGCAGGCTTTCCGACACCCGCGAGGTGAAATTGCGTCCCTTGCAGGTGATCACCGGCAGTCCCGCCCAGAGCTTGTCGGAGGTCGTGGTGTGGCCGTTGGTCGGAAAGGTGTCGAGGGCGATATCGGCGGCCTGAAGGCGAGCGACATGCTCGGGATAGTCCGCGCGCCGGGCAAAATGGATGCGCTCGGCGCCGATGCCGAGCGTCGCCATGAAGGCGGTGAAATTTGCCTGGGCGTCCGGGTCGTCGCACATCATCCAGAGAATGCTCTCCGGGATGGCGGCGAGCACGCGGGCCCAGAGCCTTGCGGTGCGCGGCGAGATCTTCCTGACCGCATTGAACGAGGCGATGACGAAGGCGTCGGCCGGCAGGCCGAGGCTGTCGCGCGAGGCGGCAGGCGGCAGGGCGCGGTGGGCGCTGTCATTGGCCTGGTAGCTGTGCGGCAGGCGGCAGAGCTTCTCGTGATAATAAGGCTTTGACGCATCCGGCGTGACGATCCGGTCGGAGACGATGTAATCGCAGTCGATCCCGGTTCCGCAGCCGGGAAAGCCGAGATAGGCCACCTGGATCGGCGCCAGGCCGCGATTGACGAGACTGACGCGCGCACCGCGCGTATGGCCCTTGAGGTCGACGAGGATGTCGATGCCGTGCGAGCGGATCAGCGCCGCGGCCGCCTCGTCGTCGAGCGCGCGGATCGGCACGATCGGCCCGTACTGCGCCCGCATGCCTTGGTCGACCGACAGCACGTCGTCGTCGGTGTAGCAGAAGACGGTGACGTCGAAACGCTCGCGATCGTGGGCCATGAGCACACCTTGGAACAGGCGCATGGTGGCGTGCTGGTCGCAAACGTCGTTCGACAGATAGCCGATGCGGATCCGCTCGGCGAAGGCGTGGGGCATGGCGCGGCGGGCGGCGCGCGACTGCGGCGTAAAGGCGGTGCCGCCATGCATCCGGGTGATCCGTGCATTGAGGCTCTCGTCGTCACACCACATGATGTGGTCGTGCGGGTCGTCCACGCCGAAGGCGGCGGCCTCTCCGGCCTTCATCCGCTGAAGCAGGCGGGCGTCCTCGGCCTCGCATTCCTCGAGGCACAATTGCTCGCGCAGCAGGCTGCGATAGGTGTTTTCCGCCTCAATGTCGAAGGGGCCGCCGCGCGCCGCCTGGCGGGCCAGCACGAGGGCCGGCGCCCGACGCCGTGCCCGCTTGAAGCTTCGGGCGGCCAGAAGGCGGAGCATGCGGGCGTTCTGGGGATCGAGATCGGCGGCCTTCGCATAGAAATGGGCAGCCTGTTCCGAATTGCCGAGCTTGGCATGGCTTTGGGCGGCCATCAGCACCAGCCTGGCATCGGTCGCGGTCCGGGCGAGCAGGGGCGTCAACAAGGCGACGCAGTCCTGGTAGCGGCCGGCCCGATATGCATTGATCGCGTCCGGCAGTCCCTTTGCCGGCAGTCCTTTGGGCGGTGGCATTCTCGGCAGTGTTTCCCTGAAATCGACAGTTCGTGAGCACGCTAGGGGCCGAGGCTTATCCAAGGCTGGTGCGGGGCCCGCCGCCGGCGTGGCGTTTGGTTGACAGGCAAGGCGCGAATGGAAAGGCTGTCGCGACGATTGGCCGTCGATTCGCGCCAAGACAACCATGACGTCGCGTGCCGCGACGGGCGCCTTCCAGGTCGGAGCCTACACAATGCCAGAATTGTCCATCTGCATGCCGAGCAATCGCAATCTCGAGCAGTCGCGCGCGGCGATCGACAGCGCGATCGCCTATTGCGAGGCACGCGACGCGGTCCTGATCGTGTCCGACAATTCCGGCGATCCGGAGAAGCGCGCCCATTTTCAGAACCGCTCGCCGCGCCTAACATGGATCGACGCCGGCAACGCCTCGCCCTTCGCCAACATGCGGCTGGCGCTGGATGCGGCCAAGACGCCCTTCGTCATGCCGATGGGCGACGACGACGAAGTCCACGCCGTCGAAGGCCAGCCGACCTTTGATCTCGCCGGCCTTCCCTATGACTACATGGGCGTGCTGCCGGTGAGCGTCGTCTTCGCCGAAAAGCACGGCACGATGCATTCCAAGGCTTTTGCGCTCACAGACGAAGATCCGGGCGAACGCATGGGCCAGTACATCAGCGGCGCCAAGGGAAATAACAGTCTCTACTACAGCATGTTTCGCCGGGACGTCTTCTCCGCGCTGCTGCACGACTTCGTCGAGCATCATCCGACCAAGGGCATGTATTGCGACTGGGCGCTCCTGCTGGCGCTCATCTGTTACGGCAAGATGGCGCACGATCCGGGCACGGTCTTCCGCTACAACATGGGCAACTGGGATTCGGCGGAAAAGATCGGCGACATGTATGTCGACCTCTATCGCAATGCCGGCCTGCCGGCCGAGGCGATCAAGTTCGACAGCCTGCTGATGTATCTCGACACCTTCGTGTTCGCCATGCGCCAGGGAAGCCCGGTGCCGCCGGACCAGCGCCAGCGCCTCGGCCGGATCGTCACCAACCGCCTTCTCGGCTCCTTCATCCAGAAGGTCGCCAATGCGCCGGAGGCCTATGACGGCACGGTCCGGCATCTGGCCACCATGGCGCTCGAGGAGCCGGACAGCTTTGTCGAATTCCAGATCGCCATGATGATGGTCGACCGGCTGCAGCCGGGCTTGAAGGATCGCTACGTGACCTTCGTCAGGACCCTGATGGCGCCGGCCGGAACCGGCGCCTGAGGACGGCTCAGCCGCGGCGGCGCGTGCGCCGGCTGCTTTCCTGGGCGCCGGATTCCGTCGCAGTCTTGTTGCGCAGCGGACCGATCTTCTCGACGATCGTCTCGATGGTCGGACGCGGTCGCGGCGTGTAGCCGTCGATCGCGGCGCGCATGGCGGCCAGATGGCCGCAGGACGTACCGCAGCAGCCGCCAATGATCTTCGCGCCGGCGTCGCGCGCCAGCCTCGCATATTCCGCCATCAGCGGCGGCGTGCCGGAATAGTGGATCTCCGTGCCGCGGAATTCCGGAATGCCGCAATTGCCCTTGACGATGACGGTCGCGGCCGGATCGGCGGCGGTCATGTCGAGCAGGCTCGCCAGGATGTCCGAGGCGCCTACGCCGCAATTGGCGCCCACCGCGAGCGGTCCCGGACCGATGTCCTTGGCGACGCCATGGATGTCCTTCGGGTCGAGCCCCATCATCGTCTTGCCGGCCGTGTCGAACGAGCCGGTATAGGTATAGGGCAGGCCGACCTTGACGGCGGCTTCGGCCGCAGCCCGGATTTCGTCGGCCGAGGACATGGTCTCGATCCAGGCGACATCGGCGCCGCCGGCTTTCAGGCCCTCCATCTGCTCGACGAAGGCGGCCACCGCCTCGTCATAGGTCATCGCGCCGAGCGGCTGCAGCAGTTCGCCGGTCGGGCCGACGGAACCGCCGACGATGACCTTGCGAGGCGCCTTGTCGGCAACGGCGCGGGCGATCTCGGCCGCCTTCTTGTTGAGCGCATGGACGCGATCCTGGGCATGATGCAGCTTGAGGCGATGGCGCGTGCCGCCGAAGGAATTGGTGAGGATGATGTCGGCGCCGGCATCGACGAAGTCCTGATGCAGCTTGGTGATCTTTTCCGGCTGGCTCTCGTTCCACAGTTCCGGTGCTTCGCCGGCCTCGAGCCCCATGGCGAAGAGATTGGTGCCGGTCGCACCATCGGCGAGCAGCACGCCCTTCTCGGCCAGGAGTGCGGAAAGCGGATTGGGTGCGGTCGCCATGGTTCTCGGTCCTCGTGAAATCGGTGCTGCAGGATTTAATGCCCTTTGCCCGGGGCTGCAACGGACAAACGCAGGGCAGGGCGGCGGGAGCTAGCGTTTATTGCGCCGCGTCGAACCGGCGGGGATGGCCGGCCGGCGTCACCATGGCGGCCAGGGTGGCCGTCATGTCGATGGAACCGACGACCTGGCCCGCGGCATCGACGACCGCGGCTTTGGTCGCCCCGGCCTCCAGCATGGTCCGGGCAGCGATTTCCAGGACGGCGTCGACGGGGACGGTCGGCAGACCCGGAGGCGGCGGCTGCTGCGTCATGATCGCGCCGGCGCGGATCACCCGTCCCCGATTCACCTCGCGCACGAAGGCCGAGATATAGTCGTCGGCCGGCCGCAGCACGATGTCCTGGCCGCTGCCCTGCTGGACCACTTCACCGTCGCGCAGCACGGCGATCCGGTCGCCGAGCCGCAGTGCCTCGTCGAGGTCATGGGTGATGAACACCACCGTCTTCTGCAACTCCCGCTGCAGATCGAGCAGCATGGTCTGCATGTCGACGCGGATCAGCGGGTCGAGCGCGGAGAACGCCTCGTCCATCAGCAGGATGTCGGCATCGGTGGCGAGCGCCCGGGCAAGGCCGACGCGCTGCTGCATGCCGCCCGACAGCTGGTTGGGGAAGTGGCTCTCGAAGCCTGCAAGGCCGACGCGCTCGATCCACCGGCGCGCCCTGGTCAGGCTCGCCGCGCGGTCGACGCCCTGGATGTCGAGGCCGTAGACGGTGTTTTCCAGAACGGTGCGATGCGGCAGGAGGGCGAATTTCTGGAACACCATGGCGGTGCGTCCGCGGCGGAACGCCCGAAGTTCCGCCGGCGACATGCGGCAGACGTCGACGCCGTCGACCAGGACCTCGCCGACCGTCGGCTCGATCAGCCGGTTGATGTGGCGGATCAGAGTCGATTTGCCGGAGCCGGACAGGCCCATCACCACCGTGATGCAGCCGGCCGGAATGGTGATGTCGATGTCCTTGAGGGCAAGCACATGGCTCGAGCTTTCGTTGAGCTCGGCCTTGCCGATGCCGCCCTTCACCGCCGCGACGAAATCGCCGCCACGCGGTCCGAAAATCTTGTAGAGACCCCGGATCTCGATGCCGCTAGCCATGCACGACCTCGGTATAGCGCTGGATCCGCTTGCCGAAGGCCTGGCTGGTGCGGTCGAAGATGATGGCGATGACGACGAGCGCGAAGCCGTTGAGGAAGCCGACGGTGAAGAACTGGTTGGTGATCGCCTGGAGCACGTTCTTGCCGAGCCCGCCGACGCCGATCATCGAGGCGACCACGACCATGGCGAGCGCCATCATGATGGTCTGGTTGATGCCGGCCATGATGGTCGGCAGCGCCAGCGGGATCTGCACGTCGAACAGCTTCTGCCGCGGCGAGGATCCGAAGGCGTCGGCCGCTTCGAGCACTTCGCGATCGACCAGCCGGATGCCGAGATTGGTGAGCCGGATCATCGGCGGCACGGCGTAGACCACGACGGCGATCAGGCCAGGTACCTTGCCGATGCCGAAGATCATCACGACGGGGATCAGATAGACAAAGCTCGGCAGGGTCTGCATGACGTCGAGCACCGGGTTGACCATCGACTGCACCCGGTCGGAACGGGCCATGAGGATGCCGATCGGCAGGCCGATGACGATCGAGATCAGCGTGCAGACGGTGACCATGGCAAGGGTCACCATCGTGTCCTGCCAAAGCCCGACCAGGCCGATTGCGGCCATGGAGAGGAGCGTTCCAAGCGTGATGCGCAGGCTGCGGCTGGCGAAGTAGACGATCGCCGCGAGGATCGCCAGGAAGACGATCCACGGCGCGCCGACGAACAGGTTTTCCAGCCAGTTCAGGAACCATTGCAGCGGCTGGAGCGCGGTGTCGAGCGTGTCGCCATAGGCGCGCACGAAGGCCTTGAAACCCGCATCGATGGACTTGCGCATCTCGCGCAGCAGGTCGGCGTCGAGCGCCGGAAACGCGCAGAGCCTTTGCGGCAGACAATCGCAAAGCATGTCCTACCCCCTTAAGTCCCTTCGGCCGCCCGGGCGCCGCCTGCACCCGTCAAACCTCCCGGGCCAACCCCGCCGGCACGGCGGATCGCGCATCGCCACGCGGGGCACCGAACCGTCACCGCCTTCGGCAAAGGATCAGAGGCCGGCCTTGACCTTCTCGGCCACGTCGGGGGCGATCCAGGTGGTCCAGAGGTCCGGATAGGTCTCGAGGAAGTGCTTTGCCGCCTCCTCGTTGGTCGCCTGGTTCTCGTCCATCCAGGCGAGCACCTTGCCGACGGTGTGGTTGTCCCATTTGCGCGTCTTCAGGTAGTCGATCGCCACCGGGTTCTTCTCGGCGAATTTCTGCGTGACGACGGTGAAGACGTCCGAGACCGGATAGGAATTGATCTTCGGCGCGGCGCAGTCGGCGACCGCCGTGCAGGCGTCCCATTCCGCCTTGTCGTGGCCGACGCCGAAGGACAGCTTCACCATTTCATACTTTCCGAGGATGGCGGTCGGCGCCCAGTAATAGCCGAGCCAGCCGGTCTTCTTCTCGAAGGCGCTGGCGATTGAACCGTCGAGGCCCGCGGCGGAACCGGTGTCGATCAGCTCGAATCCCTTCTCCTTGGCGCCGAAGGCTTTGTAGAGATTGGCCGTCGAGATCTGGCAGCTCCAGCCGGAGGGACAATTGACAATGGCGGCCTTGGAGGGATCCTCGGGGGCTGGGAAAAGCTCCGGATGTTCGAGTGCCTGCTGCACCGTCTTGATCTCGGGATTGGCGTCGGCGATGAATTTCGGGATCCACCAGCCCTCGACCCCGCCGTCGCTCAAGATCGGCGCGAGCTGCAGGAGGCGGCCCTCGGCGACGGCCTTTTCCAGCACTTCGCGGGCCGAGTTCACCCACATTTCCGGCGCGATGTCGGGCTCGCCCTTCTCGTTCATCGAGGTGAAGGTCGGCATGGTGTCGCCGGTCACCAGCGTCGCCTTGCAGCCATAGCCGCCTTCGAGAATCATCCTGTCGACATGAGCGGCGACGCCGGCCGAAGCCCAGTTCATCTCGGCGATCGTCACCTCGCCGCATTCCGCGGCCTGGGCCGCGCCCGGCAGAGCATAGAGGCCGGCGGCAAGGATGGTGGACGCGATGAGCTTGTTCATGGGTTTAAGACCTCCCAGTCTCGATCTTTGGCGACGCATCGGCGGCGGCGCCAAGGGAATTGGTGCTGATCCTTGGCACCTAGGGCGAAAACGGCAGGAAACAAGCCATGCCCGCATACTTGTCGAACGGTCGGTGCCGGCGGATCGATCGGACCACGCTGGTCAGCCTAGGGGTTCCGGCGCAAAAATCAATCGCGCTTGGCCATTCAGGCGGTTGGCTGCGATCGCGACACGAGCCCAGCCATCCCCGAGGGCCGCATGCTCTCTGTCGAAAAAAATCAAAATTCGTCAGTCGGCAACGGCGAGCTAACCATCCGGTAAGAAATGCCGCGCTACAAAGCTCCCAACGGCGCGTAACTGCCGTCAGCGCCTCCGGAGTTGGTTTTGCGTCCCGGAGCGCTGCAGTTCTTTCGGCGAAAAGGGTCCAGTCGTGGCCCGCCGCTTTCTTCATCTATATCGAAGTGCTGACTGAACCGCACGGCGCCGGTCGCCGGCGGTCAGCCTATTGTGATTCCAGACGAATTGGCGCAAGGGGGAAGCATGACGCGGCACCGCGGGCGGTCCAGCCACGGGTGGATGCGGCGTGGACGCGGTGCGCAATGACGCGGCCGGGCGGGTGTCTTTGCCCTCGGTCGTGTTTAGCTGGCTTCGCGTGAGACGATGACCATTGGGGATGTGCGATGGCAAAGGCAGTGATGCTGCAGGGGACCGGGTCGGACGTCGGCAAGACGGTGCTCGTCGCCGGGCTTTGCCGGCTTGCCGCCAATCGCGGCCTGAAGGTCAGGCCGTTCAAGCCGCAGAACATGTCCAACAATGCCGCCGTCGCCGACGACGGCGGCGAGATCGGCCGGGCGCAATGGCTGCAGGCGCTGGCCTGCCGGGTGCCGTCCTCGGTGCACATGAACCCCGTCCTGCTGAAACCCCAATCCGAGACCGGCAGCCAGATTATCCTGCAGGGCAGGGTCTTCGGCCAGGCCAAGGGGCGCGACTATCAGAAACTGAAGCCGCAGCTGTTGTCGGCGGTGCTGGAGAGCTTCGACACGGTCAAGGAGGGCGCCGACCTTGTGATCGTCGAAGGGGCGGGCTCGCCGGCGGAGATCAACCTGCGGGCCGGCGACATCGCCAATATGGGCTTTGCCACCCGGGCCGACGTGCCGGTGGTGCTGGTCGGCGACATCGACAGGGGCGGGGTGATCGCCTCGCTGGTCGGCACGCATACGATCCTGCGCGACGAGGACCGCCGCCAGATCGTCGGCTACATCATCAACAAGTTCCGCGGCGACGTCAGCCTGTTCGACGACGGCATCGCGGCGATCGGCCGCTTCACCGGCTGGCCCTGCTTCGGCGTCGTGCCCTGGCTGAAGGCCGCCGGTCGCCTGCCGGCCGAGGATTCGGTGGTGCTGGAGCGGCTGGCGAGCGGCCGTGCCGGCGCGCTTAAGATCGCCGTGCCGGTCCTGTCGCGCATCGCCAATTTCGACGATTTCGATCCGCTGGCCGCCGAGCCTGAGGTGGACCTCGTCTATGTGCGGGCCGGCGAGCGCCTTCCTGCCGATGCGGGTCTGGTCATCCTGCCGGGATCGAAATCGACGATCGGTGATCTCGAAGACCTGCGCGCCAATGGCTGGGACGCCGATCTCGCGGCCCATGTCCGGCGCGGCGGCCGCGTGATCGGCATTTGCGGCGGCTACCAGATGCTGGGGCGCACAGTCGCAGATCCGCTCGGGCTCGAGGGAGAGAGCCGCACCGTCCACGGTCTCGGCCTGCTGGATGTCGACACGGTGATGGCGCCGGAAAAGACAGTGCGCAACAGTCGCGCCCGCTCGGTCGAATTCGATGCGGATTTGTCGGGCTACGAGATTCATCTCGGCGTCACGCAAGGCCCGGACTGCGCCCGCGCGGCGGTGCTCATCGAAGGGCGGCCGGATGGCGCGAGCTCCGCGGATGGCCGGGTGATGGGCAGCTATCTGCATGGCCTGTTTGCCAGCGATACCTACCGGGGCAGACTTCTGGAGAGTTTCGGGATCCGCGGCGGGGGAGGCGACTACCGCCAGAGTGTCGAAACGGCGCTGGACGAACTGGCCGAAGAACTTGAGGCGCGCCTGGCGCCTGAATGGCTGGTGCGGTGGCTGGGCTAGCGCGTCGAGGCCGGCCACGCCACGGCTGCGCGCCGCGGCACGTTATTCGGCGGCGACGTCGACCGGCGATGCCATCAGCTGGTTCTGGCCCATCGAGTTGTCACTGTACTTGAAAGCCAGGATGCTGAGCACCGAGGCGATGATAACGATAAATATGGCGCGCATGTATTTTGCTCCTGATGCTCGCTCCTATAACCACATTGCGGCAAAACTAGTTCCGTTCCGCCTAAACCCATCGGTAAAATCCGAACGGTCGGCGTTTTTATTTCAGTCCAGAAATATGGTGGGCATGGCGGAGGAGGTGGGATTCGAACCCACGGTACGGTTTCCCGCACGCCGGTTTTCAAGACCGGTTCCTTAAACCGCTCGGACACTCCTCCGGTCAACCGCCTTATGCGCAATGACAGGGCGCTTGGCAAGACGGTTTTGAGCGCGGCGGGAAAACGTCCGAGGCCCTGCATCGCAGCGGTATTCCGCGGCATTCTCGGCCACTACCGCTCATTTCATGGCCTAGTATGTCGTCATTCTTGTTATTTGTCTATTAACCATGATTGCATTTGTGCCGGATAGTCTGAGCCAATTGTTCGCAATTCTGCCATGTTGTGGCCCGTTTACTGCACCGTATCAGGACGGTCGGCAGTCTGCCTCAGGGCGGACGGCGGCGGCAGGGGGCCGTGACCGAGCATTGGCAAGTGGGACAGATGACGGATATTGGCGGCGCAACTCTGATCGGCGGAGCGAAATGGCTCGCATTGACCGTGCTCTGCGCCAGCCTCGCCTCCTGCGCCACGACGGGCGGCAAGAGCGAGAACAAGAACAAGCGCTCCAAGGAATACTTCGCCGAATCGGAATATGGCGTGAAGGCGAGCCCCCGCATGGTGAAGAGCGGTCCCGTGCCGAAGGGCGGCGGACGCTACATGGTCGGCAAGCCCTATACCGTGAAGGGCAAGGTCTACGTTCCCAAAGACAATCCGGCCTATGACAAGACCGGCATCGCCTCGTGGTACGGCTCGGCTTTCCACGGCCGCCAGACCGCCAATGGCGAACTCTACGATCAGCATTACCTGTCCGCTGCCCATCCGACCCTGCCGCTGCCGAGTTATGCCCGCGTCACCAACCTGACCAATGGCAGCTCCGTGATCGTCCGCATCAACGATCGCGGACCGTTTCATTCCGACCGCATCATCGACTTGTCGAACAAGACCGCCGACATGCTGGACATGGCGCACAGCGGCACCGGCAAGGTTCGCGTGCAATATGTCGGCCCAGCCCGCATGGACGGCCATGACATGCCCTATCTGATGGCTTCGTACATCAAGAAGGGCGACCGCTCGCCGGCCGTCAATCCGCAAGGCCAGATCGCCAGCGGCGTGATGGTCGCCTCGGCCGACAATTCCGTCATGCCGATGAGCCCGTCCTATGCGCCGCCGACCATGACCAGCCTTGCCGGCCCGACGCCGTCCGCGCCCTATCCGGCGGGCGGCATCGCCGCTTCCGCCACCGGCGCCTTCGACCAGTTCGTGATGCTGCCGGAATTCGGTCCGCTGCCGACCGAACGTCCGCTCGACGGGCAGTATCTGCGCCCGCCCGCCGCCAGCGCCGCTTCGGCCTATGCCGCGGAAGCGGCCAAGGCGCCGTCCGCGCTTGCCTTCGATGCGATTATGGTGCGCAATGACGGCCTGACCGAGGCCTCGATTCTGTCCTCGGTCGCGCGCGGCACCACGAAGCTCTCCGCGCGCCGTTAGACACCAGGCCGGTCGATGCGCCGCAAACCGGGGCGAGCGGCCCCAGCGGCGATGAACAGAAGTAGACCATGCGACACAGCCTTGCCCTTGCCCTCCTGTTCGTCGCCTCCCTCCTATCCTCTCCCGTCCTCGCCCAGCAGGCCGCTTCGCGGCTGTTCGAAACGAAGGCCGCCCAGGTCCTGATGATCGAGGCGTCGACCGGCACCGTGCTGCTCGCCAAGGGCGAGGACAAGCCGCTGCCGCCGGCATCGCTCGCCAAGCTGATGGCGCTGGAGGTCGTTTTCGACGCGATCCGCCGGCGTGAGATCGGGCTCGATACGGTCTACAAGGTGTCCGAACATGCCTGGCGCACCGGCGGCGCGCCGTCGCGCACGGCGACCATGTTCGCGGCGCTGAAATCCGAGCTGCGCGTCGAGGATCTGCTGAAGGGCATCGCCGTGCAGATGGCGAACGACGCCTGCATCATCCTCGCCGAAGGCATGGACGGCAGCGAGGAGACATTCGCCGGCCGGATGAACGCGCGCGCCAAGGTCCTTGGGCTCACCGCCAGCACCTTCGTCAATCCGACAGGTCTGCCGGATCCGGGGAACCGCACGACGCTGCGCGACATGGTCACGCTGGCGCGCCATCTGCAGGCGACCTATCCGGATTTCTACCGCCTGTTCGCGCAGCCCGAATTCGAATGGAACAAGATCCTCCAGCGTAACCGCAATCCGCTGATCGGCCGTGCCGCCGGCGTGGACGGGCTGGCCTCGGGCTTTGCCGAGGAAAGCGGCTATGCGCTGGTGGCGTCGGCGGAGCGCAACGGGCGCCGGCTGTTCCTGGCGATCAGCGGGTTGCCGAGCGACAAGGAGCGGACCGAAGAGGCCGTGCGCCTGTTCGACTGGGCCTTCGGCGCCTTCGAGATGCGCCATCTCTTCAAGCCGGGCCAGACCATCGGCGCGGCGAGCGTCTATGGCGGCGATTCCGGCGCGGTCGATCTGGTCGCGGCCGGGCCGGTCGATGTCTTCGTGCCGATCGACGATCCGGAGCGGCTGCAGGCGCGCATCGTCTACCGCTGGCCGCTGCGGGCGCCGCTCGCCGCCGGCACCGAGGTTGGCGTGCTCCAGCTGTCGTCGGGCGAGCGGCTGTTGCGCGAGGTCAAGCTGCAGAGTGCTGCGGCGGTGGGCGAGGGGACGCTGCGCCAAAAGGCCGGCGACGCGCTGATCGAACTGCTGTTCTTCTGGCTCTGAAGCCGGTCGCGTCCGTCTGGGGCTTCCGATTGCGGTTTCGCGGCCCTAAGTAATGCGCTAAACAGGGCGAAACGGCCGGCGTGGCCGAAAAGACAGGGCGAAAATAGTGTCGACGGGTGCCGGATTGTTCGTAAGTTTCGAGGGAGGCGAGGGGGCCGGCAAGTCGACCCAGATTCGCCGTCTGGCCGACAGCTTGCGCCGCAAGGGCCTCGACGTCATCACCACGCGCGAGCCGGGCGGTTCCGCCGGCGCCGAGGCGCTGCGCCACGTGCTCTTGTCCGGCGCGGCCGAGCCCTTCGGCATCCGCATGGAGGCGCTGCTGTTTGCCGCCGCCCGCAACGATCACGTCGAGACGGTGATTCGTCCGGCGCTGACCAAGGGTTTCGTCGTGCTGTGCGACCGCTTCATGGATTCCTCGCGCGTCTACCAGGGCGTGACCGGCAATCTGGAAGTCGAGTTCATCGACGCGCTGGAGCGCATCGCCGTAAACGGCGTGGTGCCCCACCTGACGCTGGTGCTGGACCTTCCGGCCGCCACCGGCCTCGAACGCGCCCGCGGCCGTCTGGCTGCGGAGGCAAGCGGCGAGGCGGCGCCCGACCGCTTCGAGCGGGAAGAACTCGACACCCATGAAAAGCGCCGCCAGGCCTTTCTCGACATCGCCACCGCCGATCCGAAGCGCTGCCGGGTGATCGACGCGGACCGGACCGTGGGCGAGATCGCCGAAAGCATTGCCGAGGCGGTGCAGCCGTTGCTTGCCGGCCTGAGACGGGCCAGCCAGCCGGAAACGGTCGGCGCCGAATGAGCGAGGAACGTCAAGGAGTGCTCGACGGGGCGATCGCGCCCGCCGTCAACACGCGGCTCTTCGGCCATGAGGCGGCGGAAGAGTTCCTGGCGCGCACCTATCGCTCCGGCAAGGGCCACCACGCCATCCTGATCGAGGGACCGGAGGGGATCGGCAAGGCGACGCTCGCCTTCCGTTTCGCCAATCACGTCCTGTCGCATCCGGACCCGGAAAGCGCGCCGGAGCGGATCGCCGACCCGGATCCGGAATCCGGGGTGAGCCGGCAGATCGCCTCGGGCGCCAGCCACAACCTGCTCTACCTCGCCCGTCCCGTCGACGAGAAAACCGGCAAGGTCAGGACCGCGATCACCATCGACGAGGTGCGCCGCGCCGGACATTTCTTCTCCCAGACGTCCGGCACCGGCAACTGGCGCATCGTCATCATCGATCCCGCCGACGACCTGAACCGCAATGCGGCGAACGCCATCCTGAAGATCCTCGAGGAGCCGCCCAAGCGGGCCATGTTCCTGGTGCTCTCGCACGCGCCGGGCAAGCTCCTGCCGACCATCCGCTCGCGCTGCCTGCCGCTGAAGCTCGCGGCGCTCCCCGACGAGGCGATGCGCCAAGCGCTCGGCCAACTGGGGCTGTCGATTTCCGAACCGCAGGCGGGGCCGATCCTGGCGCTCTCCAAGGGCAGCGTGGCGCGGGCGCTGAAGCTGGCAAACTACGGCGGCGCCGACATCATCGAGGCCTTCGAAAAACTGCTCGGCGAGCAGGGCCCCGCGGCGCGGCGCACCATGTACAAGCTTGCCGACGCCTTGAGCGCCAAAGACAGCGACGTCGCCTTCGGCTTCTTCACCGAGCATCTCGGCGAATTCCTGATGGAGCAGGCGCGCGCCGCCGCGATCGCCGGCGATCTCGGCCGGGCGGAGCACTATGCGCGGCTGTCTGCCTCGATCACCGAGCAGCTGACCATCGCCGGCGCCTACAATCTCGAGCGCAAGCAGACCATCCTCGACATCCTCGCCACGGTCGCCGCCTAGACGGCGAAGATGGCCCCGACTGCCGCGCCATCGCCCCGGCGCAAGGCAGCTGTTCGATAAAACTGCTGTTTCTAAAGGCGCAGGAATGCTCTAAGAACCGGCGATACTCCCACAGGCGCAATCGACGCGGATCACAAAGACCGACCATGAACGACACCTACTTCATCACCACAGCCATCGCCTATCCGAACGGCAAGCCGCATATCGGCCATGCCTACGAGCTGATCGCCACCGACGCCATGGCGCGGTTCCAGCGGCTTGACGGAAAGGACGTCTTCTTCCTCACCGGAACGGACGAGCATGGCCAGAAGATGCAGCAGACGGCGCGGGCCGAGGGCATCGCGGTCGAGGATCTCGCCAAGCGCAATTCCGACGAATTCCGCGCCATGGGCAGGATGCTGAATTCGTCGAACGACGACTTCATCCGCACCACCGAACAGCGCCACCACATCACCGTCCAGGAAGTCTGGCGCCGGATGGAGAAGAACGGCGACATCTACAAGGACAGCTATGCCGGCTGGTATTCGGTCCGCGACGAAGCCTATTACCAGGAAGAAGAGACCGAGCTTCGCGCCGACGGCGTGCGCTACGGACCGCAAGGCACGCCCGTCGAATGGGTCGAGGAGGAAAGCTATTTCTTCCGTCTCTCGGCTTATGAGGACAAGCTGCTCAAGCTCTACGAGGACCAGCCGGACTTCATCGGCCCGAACGAGCGCCGCAACGAGGTGATCTCCTTCGTGAAATCCGGTCTCAAGGACCTGTCGATTTCGCGCACCACCTTCGACTGGGGCATCAAGGTTCCGGACGATCCGAAGCACGTCATGTATGTCTGGGTCGACGCGCTGACCAACTACATCACCGCGACCGGTTATGTCGAAGATCAGAACGGACCGCGCGCCAAGTACTGGCCGTGCGACGTGCACATCATCGGCAAGGACATCATTCGCTTCCACGCCGTCTACTGGCCGGCCTTCCTGATGTCGGCGGGCCTGCCGCTGCCCAAGCGCGTCTTCGCGCACGGCTTCCTGCTCAACAAGGGCGAAAAGATGTCGAAGTCGCTCGGCAACGTCGTCGACCCGGTCGACCTGGTCAACCATTTCGGCCTCGACCAGGTGCGCTACTTCTTCCTGCGCGAGGTTTCGTTCGGCCATGACGGCAGCTACAGCGCCGAGGCGATCGCCACCCGTATCAATGCCGACCTCGCCAACGGCATCGGCAATCTCGCCAGCCGCTCGCTGTCGATGATCGCCAAGAACTGCGACGGGAAGATCCCGGCGCCCGGGCCGCTGACCGATGCCGACAAGGCGATGCTTTCGACCGCCGACGCCATGCTCGCCACCTGCCGCGCCGAAATGGCCGAGCAGGCGATCCACAAGGCGGTCGCCACCATCATCGGCACGGTCAACGAGGCCGACCGCTATTTCGCCTCGCAGGAACCCTGGGTGCTGCGCAAGACCGACGTGCCGCGCATGGAAACTGTGCTCTACGTCACGGCCGAAGTGGTGCGCCAGATCGCCATCCTGTTCCAGCCGATCATGCCGGCCTCGGCGGAGAAGCTGCTGGATCTGGTCGCCGCACCCGCCGACAAGCGCAACTTTGCCGCCCTTGGCGAGGCCGGCCGTCTGGTTCCCGGAACCGAGCTTCAGGCGCCGGCGCCGGTGTTCCCGCGCTATGTCGCGCCGGAAGCGGATGCGAAGGCCTGAGACCCAGATGCTGATCGATACCCATTGCCATCTGGACTTTGCCGACTTCGACGCGGAACGCGACGAACTGGTCGCCCGTGCCAGGGAGGCCGGCGTCGCGCAGATGGTGACGATCTCCACCCGGGTGAAGAAGCTCGACACGCTGCTGGCGCTGACGGAACGCTATCCGGGCGTCTTCTGCTCGGTCGGCACCCATCCGAACAATGCCGACGAGGAGCTGGACGTCACGGCGGACGATTTCGTCCGCCTGGCGGAAAGCCACGACAAGATCGTCGCCATCGGCGAATGCGGGCTCGACTATTTCTACGACACGCAGAAGCCGGAAGACCAGAAGACCGGCTTCCTGCGCCAGATCGAGGCATCGCGCCGCACGCAGCTGCCGCTGGTCATCCATAGCCGCAGCGCCGACGAGGACATGGCGGCGATCCTGACCGAGGAAATGGGGAAGGGGGCCTTCCCTTTCATCCTGCACTGCTTCTCCTCCGGTGAAGCGCTGGCCAGGACCGGTATCGAGCTTGGCGGCTATGTGTCCTTCTCCGGCATCCTGACCTTCCCCAAGTCGACCGAACTGCGCGACATTGCCAAGGGCCTGCCGCTTGACCGGCTGCTGGTTGAGACCGACGCGCCTTATCTCGCGCCGAAGCGTTGGCGGGGCAAACGCAACGAGCCGTCCTATGTGGTCAACACGGCCGAGGTTCTGGCCGAGACCATGGGTGTGAGCTTCGACGAGATGGCGCGGATCACCACCGACAACGCGTTTCGCCTCTTTACCAAGATGCCGAGGCTCTGAGCCATGATCTATCGCCGCCGCTTCACCATCCTCGGATGCGCGTCGTCGCCGGGCGTGCCGCGCATCAACGGCGACTGGGGCGCCTGCGACCCGAACAATCCGCGCAACCGGCGCACCCGCGCCTCTTTCATGGTGCAGCAGTTCGCGCCCGACGGCGGCATGACGACGGTGATCGTCGATACCGGACCGGACTTTCGCGAGCAGATGATCGCCGCCAAGGTTCAGCACGTCGACGCGGCGATCTATACCCATGCCCATGCCGACCATCTGCACGGCATTGACGACCTGCGCGGCTATTTCGTCATGCAGAAGCATCGCATTCCGATCTATGCCGAGGCCGACACCATGGCGCGCATCCGCCAGGGCTTTGGCTATTGCCTGGAGACGCCGGCCGGCAGCAACTACCCGCCGATCGTCCTGCCGATCGTCATCGAGGATCTTTCTCAGCCGCTGGAGATCACGGGGAAGGGCGGCACGATCCGCTTCCAGCCGCTGGTCCAGCAGCATGGCGACATTGCCTCGCTGGGTCTGAGAATCGGCGATGTCGCCTATTGCTGCGACGTCAGCGATTTCCCCGACGAGACGGTCGCCAGGATGGACGGCCTCGACGTGCTGATCATCGACGCGCTGCAATACCGGCATCATCCGAGCCATCTGTCGCTCGAACAGGCGCTCGGCTGGATCGAACGTCTGAAGCCGCGCCATGCCTATCTGACCCACATGCATATTCCGCTCGACTATGAGACGGTGATGGCGGAAACCCCGCCGCATGTCGAGCCGGCCTATGACCAGCTCGCCTTCGAGGTCGACGTCGAGGCCTGAAATGTTCGCTACGCACGTGAGAAGTGTCCGGCAAGCTTTTGATATCGTGAATGTTCAGCGAGGAGATCTACGATGAACTGCATTTTCATCCAGGTACGCTGCCGGCCCGGCAAGACCTATGAGGTGGCGGATCGCATCTACGAAAAGGAAGTCGTGTCCGAACTCTATTCGACCAGCGGCGAATACGACCTGCTGGCCAAGATCTACGTTCCCGACGGCCAGGATGTGGGCAAATACGTCAATGCGATCTTCGTCGACATTCCCGATGTCGACCGCACGCTGACGACGCTGACATTCCACGCATTCTGACTGCGACGGGGCGTGGTGTGTGACCGGGTTCTTTGGAACGCCCGGTTCTCATGCCTACGTAAGTTCCATAATCTATCTTATGCGATCTCTAGATCAGGTTTGAACCGGGTGCGATCCGGCGTCTCCCGCCCTGTGTCGGCAGTTCCCCGCCGTCAGATGAATGGTCGGTCCGCCAGCATTTCCTCCGCCTCGTCGCGGTCCATCGCCATCACCCTCCGGCCGATCTCGAAGCCGAAGCCGTTGCGGGCGAAGGCGGAAAATTCCTTCGCCTGGCGCTTGTCGTCGACCTCGACGTCAGGCCGGCGGTATGGGCCGAAGGCCCGCTTGCGGGCAAAGACCAGAGCCGAGAGGAAATCGTCGGTGTCCTCCAGCGCCTGCTGGACAATCTCCCGATCGACGCCCTTCTCGATCAGCTTGCGGCCGATGGCCCGTTTCGACTTGCCGCCGCGTGCCGAAGAGCGCGCCCGGATCTCGGCATAGGCCGTATCGTCGAGCGCCAGCATGCTGCGGCCGAACTCCACCGCCGCCGCCGAAAGCGCCTTCACCTGCACCTCCGAAATATCTTCGAACTTCTGCTTGGCCTTGCGCGCGATGGCGTCGGAGAGCTCCCGCTCGGTCATCATCCGGCGCGACAGTCGGTAGAGCGCCGAATTGCGCGACCAGGCCAGCATGCGCGGCGTCGGTGTGTCGGCCGCCGGTTCTCCCTGATGTTCGTCGTCGCTCACGCTCTTCCCATTCTGCCGATCCGCTGTCCGCCCTGGACCCGTTTGCGGGATATCATAATCGCCGACGTATGCGCCATCCCGATCGCCAAGGTGGCGCTGGTCGGCTCGGGATGGAGAATAAAGACGGCACGGCCAACGAAAAGATCCGGCAAAAAGACGGCGACAGTCTAACTTTGCTCCCGGCACGATTAGCAAGAAAAACATATTCTGATATTCTTTATAAGCGAATCGACCGCAGAAGTTTTCGCAGAGCTGAAAGTGAACCCATGAACGAGCGCGAACAACTTGAAGTATGGGCACTGCGTCGGGCAGAAGAGATAGTCTTGCGCGAGGGCGTCGGCCTGATGCAGGCGGCGCAATGGCTCGACAAGAAGCTGACGGTCAGGACTTCCAAGCAACTGCGCAAGGCGATTTGCGATTCTCTGCTCGAGGCCATGGCCCTGCCGCGCTTGCCCTCCCCGCAGGAACAGTCCCACTCGCAGGGCCAGATCGACGCCAGGCCATAGACACCGGCAACCCGCCTTCCTTCATTGTTCGTGATCCGGCAACGGTTTGTCGCGCAGCTCCGGCATTTCCCCGCCCGCCCGGGCCGTCTATGGGTGGACCTTACGAAACGCGGGAGACAGACCAACCATGCTCGTCAACGGAAAATGGACGGCCGACTGGCAGCCGGTACAGGCGACCGACGCCAAGGGCGGCTTCGTGCGCCAGACCTCCGGCTTCCGCAACTGGGTGACCGTCGACGGGCATGCTGGACCGACCGGCACCGGTGGCTTCAAGGCCGAGGCCGGGCGCTATCACCTCTATGTCGCGCTGATCTGCCCATGGGCCTCGCGCACCCTGATCGGCCGCAAGCTGAAGGGTCTCGAAGACGTCATCTCGGTATCCGTGGTGGAACCTGCCCTCACCGACTTCGGCTGGCGTTTCGGCGATTTCCCCGGCGCCGATCGAGACACCGTCAACGGCGCCACCTATCTGCACGAGATCTACACCAGGGCCGATCCGACCTATACCGGCCGCGCCACCGTGCCGGTGCTCTGGGACAAGCAGACCGGAACGATCGTCAACAACGAGTCGGCTGACATCCTGCGCATGATGAATTCCGGCTTCGGGGATCTCGCGAAGAATGCCATCGACCTCTATCCGGAGGCGCTGCGCGACGAGATCGAGAGCCTGAATGCGGAGATCTACCCGAAGCTCAACAATGGCGTCTATCGCGCCGGCTTCGCCACGACGCAGGTCGCCTATGAGGAAGCCTTCGCCGACGTGTTCCATATGCTCGACACGCTGGAAGCGCGGCTTTCCGACGGCCGGGCCTATCTGAGCGGCGATCAGGTGACCGAGGCGGATATCCGCCTGTTCCTCACGCTGGTGCGTTTCGACGCTGCCTATCACGGCCTGTTCAAATGCAATCTGCGCCGGCTTGCCGATTATGTGGCGCTCAGCGCCTATATGCTGCGTATCCTTGCCCTGCCCGGCGTGCGCGAGACGGTCAGCATTTCGCATATCAAGCACGGCTATTACTCGATCAAGGCGCTCAATCCGAACCGGATCGTGCCGATCGGCCCGGACCTGTCTGGCCTCGATCCCGTCACCGTGCCGAGGACATGACCATGCCGGACGCAACCCGCCTCGTCATCTTCTTGCACGGCGTCGGCAGCCGAGGTGAAGACCTCCTGCCCCTCGCCGGCGCCTTGCGCGGCGCCCTGCCCGATTCGGCTTTTGCTGCACCGGACGCGCCCTACCCCTTTCCCTACGGCATGGGCCATCAGTGGTTCAGCATTGCCGGCGTGACCGAGGACAACCGGGCCGGCCGCATCGAGGCCGCGCGCGCCGATTTCGACCGCGTCATTGGCGAGATCATCGAGACATACGGATTTGCTGAAAAGCTCGACCGGGTCGCCTTCGTCGGCTTCTCGCAGGGCACGATCATGGCGCTCGACGCGCTGGTTTCCGGGCGCTGGCCGGTCGGCGCCATCGTCGGATTTTCCGGCCGCCTCGCCTCACCGCTGCCGCTCTCGCCGCACAGGGCGACGCCGGTGCTGCTCGTTCATGGCGCGGCGGATTCGGTGATCCCGGCGGCCGAGACGGTCAAGGCGGCTGCCACCTTGCATGCGCTGGGCGTCGACGTTGAAAGCCGGGTCCTTCCCGGTCTCGATCATACGATCTCGGCGGAAGGCGTTGAACTGGCGGGAAAATTTCTCGCCGACCAGCTCGGCGGCTGAGGGACGTTCGCCGGAGCTCTAGGCTTTAGCCGGCAAGGGATCGCAGACCACTTCGCAAAAGACCCCCTCTGGCCTGCCGGCGTTTGTCACTGCAATCGATTCACAGGATCGATTGCTCCGCTGCGCGGACCGTTTCGCACCCCCACAAGGGGGGAGATGACGCGTGGTTCGCTCCTCGGCTTGACCAAAGCGACGGCGCTAACCCCTCCCCCTTGTGGGGAGGGGTTGGGGAGGGGAATTGCAGACCCAATGCAGCGGAAGGCTGACAAGCGCCCTCGTCTGCCCCGCCGCCTCACACCGGGTCGATGTCGCCGCGGGCCCACATCTCCTGCGTCTCCGCCTTGAAGTCCTCGAAGCGGCCTTCCTCGATCGATTTGCGAATGCCCTGCATCAGTTCCTGATAGTAGGACAGGTTGTTCCACGACAGCAGCATTCCGCCGAGCGCCTCGTTCGAGCGCACCAGGTGATGCAGATAGGCGCGGGAATAGTCGCGGGCAGCCGGGCAGTTCGACTGGTCGTCGAGTGGGCGCATGTCCTCCGCATGGCGGGCATTGCGGATATTGACCTTGCCGCGGCGGGTGAACGCCAGACCGTGGCGACCGGAGCGGGTTGGCATGACGCAGTCGAACATGTCGATGCCCTCGGCCACCGATTTGAGAATGTCGTCGGGCGTGCCGACGCCCATCAAATAGCGCGGCTTTTCCACCGGCAGAACCGGCAGCGTGATGCCGAGCATTTCCAGCATGACATGCTGCGGCTCGCCGACCGCAAGGCCCCCGACCGCATAGCCCTTGAGGTCGAGTTGCTTGAGCCCCTCGGCCGAGCGCACCCGCAGCGCCGGGATGTCGCCGCCCTGGACGATGCCAAACATTGCCTTGCCCGGCTGATTGCCGAAGGCGACACGGCAGCGCTCGGCCCAGCGCAGCGACATTTCCATCGCCCGCTCGATGTCCTTCGGCTCGGCCGGCAGCGCCACGCATTCGTCGAGCTGCATCTGGATGTCGCTGTCGAGCATGCCCTGGATCTCGATCGAGCGCTCAGGCGTCATATGGTGGGTCGAGCCGTCGACATGGCTCTTGAAGGTGACGCCCTGCTCGTCGAGCTTGCGCAGGCCCGACAGCGACATGACCTGGAAGCCGCCCGAATCGGTGAGGATCGGGCCAGTCCAGCGGATCAGTTCGTGCAGGCCGCCGAGGCGCGCGACGCGTTCCGGGCCGGGGCGCAGCATCAGATGGTAGGTATTGCCGAGAATGATGTCGGCGCCCCCTTCCCTGACCTGGTCAAGATACATGGCCTTGACCGTGCCGACCGTGCCGACCGGCATGAAGGCCGGCGTGCGGATCACGCCGCGCGGCATGGAGATCTCGCCGAGGCGGGCCTTGCCGGAAGTGGCTTTCAGGGTGAACTGGAACGTGTCGTGCATCGGTTCAGATGTCTTTCCGGAACAACAGGCTGGAATCGCCATAGGAATAGAAACGATAGCCGTCGGCGATCGCGTGCTGATAGGCCGCCCGCATGGTGTCGAGGCCGGCAAAGGCCGAGACCAGCATGAACAGCGTGGATTTCGGCAGATGGAAATTGGTCATCAGCACGTCGACGGCGCGGAAGCGATAGCCGGGCGTGATGAAGATGTCGGTCGCTCCTGACCAGGGCTGGATCTCGCCCGCCTCGGAGGTGGCGCTTTCCAGCAGGCGCAGCGACGTAGTCCCGACCGAAACGATCCGCCCGCCCCGCGCCCTGGCCGCATTGAGCGCCGAGGCGGTGGCGCGCGAGACCTGACCGATCTCGTGGTGCATCTTGTGGTCGGTGGTATCCTCGGCCTTAACGGGAAGAAACGTGCCGGCGCCGACATGCAGCGTGACGAAATGGCGTTCGATCCCGGCGGCGTCGAGCCTGGCGAAGAGATCAGACGTGAAATGCAGGCCGGCGGTCGGGGCGGCGACCGCCCCCTCTTCCCGCGCATACATGGTCTGGTAGTCGGTCCGGTCCCTCTCGTCCTCCTCGCGCTTGGAGGCGATATAGGGTGGCAGCGGAATGTGGCCGACGGTGGCGATCGCTTCGTCGAGCGCGGAACCGGAGAAGTCGAAGCGCAGGGTCACCTCGCCAGCCTCGCCCTTTTCCTCGATCACGGCGCCGAGCGTGCCGAGCAGGCAGGCATTGCCGGAATGGCCGAATTCGATGCGGTCGCCGAGTTTGATGCGCTTGCCCGGACGGGCAAAGGCCTTCCAGCGGCTGGCATCGACCCGCATGTGCAGGGTGGCGGAAACGGGCGTGCGCTCGGCCCCGTCGCGCAGACGCACGCCTTCGAGCTGGGCCGGGATCACCTTGGTGTCGTTGAACACCAGCGCGTCGCCGGGCTTCAGGAACGACGGCAGGTCGCAAACCCGGGCGTCCTCCAGCACCGGCGTGCCGTCCGGCCGGACGACGAGCAGCCGCGCCTGGTCGCGCGGGCTCACGGGCCGAAGCGCAATGTTCTCGTCAGGAAGGTCGAAATCGAACTGGTCTACGCGCATGATGTCACAGCACCCGAATCATGACGGCGCCGGAGATCAAGAGCACCGCCCCGGCGATTCGTCCCAGGCTTAGTTCGCGAACGGCGACGCCGAGAAAACCGACCCGGTCGATCAGAAGCCCCGCCATCAACTGGCCGGTCACGGCAAAGGCCATCACGGCGGCGGCGCCGATGCGGGGCGTGAGCAGGATCGCCGTCGTCACGTAAAGGGTGCCGAGCGCGCCACCGGCCACATAGAGCCAGGGAGCGGGCGCAGCGAAATCCGGCATCCTGCCCTGGGCGCGCGCCATGACGACCGACACGACGCCGAGGATTGCAGCGCCGGCAAGGAACGAGACACAGGCCGCCGCCACCGGCAGGCCGAGGCCTCGGGCCAGCAGCGTATTGATCGGCGCCTGTATGGCGATCGCCGCACCGGCCGCAATGCCGAGCAGCGCCCACAGAAGAGAAGCCATGTCCTGTCCCTCAGAAAGGCCAAAAACGGAAAAAGCCGCCAGCCCTGATGTCAGGGCCGGCGGCGTGGTGACTGCGACGACGATCAGGCGTCGGCGGCAACCTTCATCGAGACGATCGAGTCGGGATCGCTGACGGGCTCGCCCTTCTTGATCTGGTCGATGACGTCCATGCCGTCGATGACCTGACCCCAGACGGAATACTGCTTGTTGAGCCACGGCGCATCGGTGAAGCAGACGAAGAACTGCGAATTGGCCGAGTTCGGGCTCTGCGAGCGGGCCATGGAGCAGGTGCCGCGCACGTGCGGGGTGGCGGAGAATTCAGCCTGCAGGTCCGGCTTGTCCGAACCGCCCATGCCGGCACGGCCCGGGTTGAAGCTCTCGCCGCCCTTCTTGCCGAACTTCACGTCGCCCGTCTGGGCCATGAAGTCGGGAATGACGCGGTGGAAGACGACGCCGTCATAGGCGCCTTCGCGCGACAGTTCCTTGATGCGGGCCACATGGCCGGGGGCCAGATCCGGGAAGAGCGCGATCACGACCTTGCCCTTGGTGGTTTCCATGATGACGGTGTTCTCCGGATCCTTGATCTCGGCCATGATATTTCTCCTCTTTGGGGCGGATGCCCGATTGTTACTTCTTGCCGACGGTGACCTTGATCATGCGGTCTGGATCGGAAACTTCGCCATTGCCGCCGTCGCCGCGCTTGATCTTGTCGACCAGTTCCATGCCGGACACGACCTTGCCGACGACGGTGTATTCGCCGTTGAGCGGCGGATAGTCGGCGAACATGATGAAGAACTGCGAATTGGCGGAGTTCGGATCCTGCGAGCGGGCCATGCCGACCACGCCGCGTTCGAACGGAACCTTGGAGAACTCGGCCGGAAGGTCGGGCAGCTTGGAGCCGCCGGTTCCGGCGCGGCCGGCATTGAAGCCGTCTTCCATGTCGCCGAATTCGACGTCGCCGGTCTGGGCCATGAAGCCCTCGATGACGCGGTGGAAGGCGACGTTGTCATACTCGCCCTTGGAGGCCAGTTCCTTGATCTGCGCGACATGCTTCGGTGCGACGTCGGGCATCAGCTCGACGACGACCGGGCCATCCTTCAGCTGGATGGTCAGGGTATTGTCGTCCGAGGCGGCGTTCGCCGGGCCGAAGGCGGCGACGGCGAAGAAAAGGGCAGCGGCAATTTGAAAGAGTTTCATGATCACTCCAATGACTTCAACGATGATCAGCGCGAGAGTTTGGACTTCAGCGCCTGGAAGACGACGGGCGGCACGAAGGCACTGACGTCGCCGCCCATGGAGGCGATCTGACGCACCAATGTGGCCGTAATGGGCCGCGAGGCCGTACCGGCGGGCAGGAAGATGGTCTGCAGATCCGGCGCCATCTGGAAATTCATGCCGGCCATCTGCATTTCGTAATCGAGATCGGTGCCGTCGCGCAGGCCGCGAATGAGCAGCTTTGCGCCGTTCTGGCGGGCCGCATCGACGGCCAGCCGATCGAAGGAGACGACGGAGACGTCCTCGGCCCGGTCGGGAAGGCTTTCGGCGATGGCGGCGGCGATCAGGCCGGCCCGTTCGTCATAGCTGAACAGCGGCGTCTTGCCCGGATGAACGCCGATCGCGACGATCACCTTCGACACCACGTTCAGCGATTGCACGAGCACATCGAGATGGCCGTTGGTCATCGGATCGAATGAGCCGGGATAGAAAGCGATCGTCATGGCAGCCCGATGGTTGTTTCGACGCCTTTTGTCATGGAAGCGCGCCAGCCGCAAGTCATTTGGACCCTCCCCGCCCCTGCCCGGCGGATGAACGGATGCTGAATAAGGCGTTCAAGACGCCTTCAGCAGCCAGGGTTCATAACGCTGTCAGACGGGGCAGGCAAACATGCTGCCCATCCTGTGCCAGGGAACCACGATGCTTGCACTTCTTGCCATTTTCGCCGCGATCGCCGCCCTTTTCACCGAGTTCGGCCTGCTTCTTCTGCGCGCCTATCTGGAGGCCGGCGGAACCGCCTTCGGCCTCTTCCGTCGCGAAGATGAACGCCAGATGAACGGAACGTTAAGGCGCGTTTCAGCTCGCCTCGACTAAAACCGATTTAATGGCATGGAACGTTTGTCCGTGCCGCGCATTTTTACGGCAATCCAGGCCGTATTCCGAAAGGACGACTTCGATGCACGACAAGGTTACGATGATCAATCTCGTATGGGTGGCCATGATGACGGCGATGCTCGCCACGTCCGCCACCTTCTACATGAACGACCGGGCCGAGGCGAACAATTACGGTCCGCAGCTCGCCCGCTACTATCCGGTCGGGCGCTAGTCGCACCCCTTCGCCAATGGAATTCGGATTGCGCGCCGCAGGATAAGGAAAGGAAGGACGAGCATGTTCACGACACTGATGATTCTCGCCGCCCTGATCTGCGGCATGTTCCTCGCCTCGGTCGCCTCGACGATCACTGCGCTTCGCCGCGAAGGCGACGAGTTCCGGGCCATGGCCGAACGCCACCGGGCGTTCTGATACGACCTGGTCGTTCGCGGTAACACCCGCCCGGATCCACCCGGCCTGGCACGTTTCGAGAGCGACGCTTCAATTCCTGCATTGGCTGCATGACCTCCAATGAAAAAGGCCGGAGCGTCCTTCAAGGATGCCCCGGCCTCTTCATGTCGAGCCCGCCGTTTCCGGCGGGCTTTTTTGTCATACCTCGGTATCGCCCGGAGCCGCTGCATCGTCGGCACCCGGTGCGGCATCGGTATCCGGCGCGGTCTCGTCCCCGGCATCGGAGGTGGCTTCGAGATCGCCCTCCTCGTCGCCTTCCGGCTCGTTGATGCGCTCGACCGATACGACCTTCTCGTCCTTGGCGGTCGAGAAGATGGTGACGCCCTTCGTCGCACGGCTGGCGAAGCGGATGCCGTCGACCGGAACACGGATCAGCTGGCCGCCATCGGAGACGAGCATGATCTGGTCCTTGTCCTCGACCGGGAAGGCGGCGACCAGTTCGCCTATTTCCGCCGTCTTCGACGTGTCGGTGGCGCGGATGCCCTTGCCGCCGCGGCCCGAAATGCGGAAGTCGTAGGACGACGACCGCTTGCCGTAGCCGCGCTCGGAGACGGTGAGCACGAACTGCTCGCGCGCCTTGAGCTCCTGGTAGCGCTCCTCGGCCAGATCGCCGACCTCGCCGACTTCCTCGCCGACGAGCGCGATATCCTCTTCCTCGACGCCCATGGCGCGCCGCTCGTTGGCGGAGCGCTTGAGATAGGCGGCGCGTTCCGAGGCGTCGGCATCGACATGGCCGAGAATGGTCATGGAGATGATCCGGTCGCCATCGGCCAGCGAAATGCCGCGCACGCCGATCGAGTTGCGTCCGGCAAAGACGCGCACGTCGTCGACGGGGAAGCGGATCGCCTGGCCGAGCGCAGTCGTCATCAGCACGTCGTCGCGATCGGTGCAGGTCTCGACCGAGAGGATCTCGTCACCCTCGTCCTCGAGCTTCATGGCGATCTTGCCGTTGCGGTTGACCTGGACGAAGTCGGAGAGCTTGTTGCGGCGAACTGTACCGCGGGTCGTCGCGAACATGACGTCGAGATTGTCCCAGCTCTTTTCGTCCTCCGGCAGCGGCATGATCGTGGTGATGCGTTCGCCGGGTTCCAGCGGCAGCATGTTGATCAGCGCCTTGCCGCGCGAGGTCGGCGTGCCGATCGGCAGGCGCCAGACCTTCTCCTTGTAGACGATGCCGCGCGAGGAGAAGAACAGCACCGGCGTGTGGGTATTGGCGACGAACAGGCGGGTGGCGAAATCCTCGTCCTTCATCGCCATGCCGGAGCGGCCCTTGCCGCCGCGGCGCTGGGCGCGATAGGTGGCGAGCGGCACGCGCTTGATGTAACCGGCATGCGACACGGTCACGACCATGTCCTCGCGGGCGATCAGATCCTCGTCGTCCATTTCCGGACCGCCTTCGATGATCACCGTGCGGCGCGGCGTGCCGAATTCGTCGCGAACGGCCGTCAGCTCGTCCTTGACGATGGTCTGGATGCGCAGGCGCGACGACAGGATGTCGAGATAGTCGCTGATCTCGGCGCCGATCTTGTTCAGTTCTTCGTCGATTTCGTCGCGGCCAAGGGCCGTGAGGCGGGCGAGGCGCAGTTCGAGGATGGCGCGGGCCTGTTCCTCGGAAAGGTTGTAGGTCAGGTCCTCGTTGATGCGGTGGCGCGGGTCGTCGATCAGGCGGATCAGCGACTCGACGTCGTGTGCCGGCCAGCGGCGGGTCATCAACTGCTCGCGGGCGGTCGCCGGATCGGGCGCGCGGCGGATCAGGCCGATGACTTCGTCGATATTGGCGACCGCGATGGCCAGACCCACCAAGACGTGGGCGCGTTCGCGCGACTTCCGCAGCAGGTACTTGGTGCGCCGGCTGACCACTTCCTCGCGGAAGGAGACGAAGGCGCGCAGCATGTCGAGCAGGCTGAGCTGTTCCGGCTTGCCGCCGTTGAGCGCCACCATGTTGCAGCCGAACGAGGTCTGCAGCGGGGTGTAGCGGTAGAGCTGGTTGAGGATCACGTCGGCATTGGCGTCTCGCTTCAGCTCGATCACGACGCGATAGCCGTCGCGGTCGGACTCGTCGCGCAGGTCGGAAATGCCCTCGATGCGCTTGTCGCGCACCAGTTCGGCCATCTTCTCGATCATCGTCGCCTTGTTCACCTGGAAGGGAATCTCGGAGATGATGATGTGTTCGCGATCGCCGCGCATGGGTTCGATGCGGGCGACGCCGCGCATGATGACCGAGCCGCGGCCCGTCTCGTAGGCCGAACGGATGCCGGAACGGCCAAGGATCATCGCGCCGGTCGGGAAGTCGGGACCGGGGATGATCTGCATGAGGTCCGACAGCTCGATCGCCGGATCGTCGATCAGCGCGATGCAGCCGTCGATCACTTCGGTGAGATTGTGCGGCGGGATGTTGGTCGCCATGCCGACGGCGATACCGCCGGCGCCGTTGACCAGCAGGTTGGGAAAGCGGGCCGGAACGACCGACGGCTCGCTCATCGTGCCGTCATAGTTGTCGCGGAAGTCGACGGTTTCCTTGTCCAGGTCGTCGAGCAGCGAATGCGCGACCTTCTCAAGGCGGCACTCGGTATAACGCTGGGCTGCCGGCGGATCGCCGTCGACCGAGCCGAAATTGCCCTGACCGTCGATCAGCGGCAGGCGCAGCGACCAGTCCTGCGCCATACGGGCCAGCGCATCATAGATCGCGGAGTCGCCGTGCGGATGGTACTTACCCATCACGTCGCCGGTGACGCGGGCCGATTTCACGTACTTCTTGTTCCAGTCGATCCCCATCTCGCTCATCGAGAAGAGAATGCGCCGATGCACGGGCTTCAGACCGTCGCGGACGTCTGGAAGCGCGCGGCTCACGATCACGCTCATCGCGTAATCGAGATACGACCGCTGCATTTCCTCCATGATGGAAATAGGCTCGATGCCTTGCGGGTACTTGCCGCCGCCGGGAGTGTTTTGCTCAGTCAAATCAGGTCACGATCTCTGTTCGGAATCACTGCGAAGTTTATAGCCGAAAGGGCTGGAAAGCGCCAATTTTGCCCTGACGCACGGGGTGGTTATAAACAGTCTTTTGGCGCGTGGGAAAGCCAAGCCGATCAAGAACTTGCCAAGACTGCCTGGCTGGCATTTAAATGCTCCGGCAAAGCGGGGGAATATCCATGGTCGGCACGGATTCGATGATCAACGCCTTCACGACGTTGCTGGTCACGGTCGACCCGCCGGGGCTGGCGCCGCTGTTCCTCGGGCTGACTGTGGGCATGAACCGCGGCGAGCGCCGCCAGGTGGCCGTGCGCGGCTCGCTGATCGCCTTTGCCGTGCTCGCGGTCTTTGCCCTGTTCGGCGCCAGTATCCTCGGCGCGCTTGGCATCTCCATGGGCGCCTTCCGCATCGCCGGCGGGCTGCTCCTGTTTGCCATTTCCTTCGAGATGATTTTCGAGAAGCGCAACGAGCGCAAGGAAAAGACGTCGGATGCGGCGATCACCAAGGACCACATCCACAATCTCGCGGTCTTCCCGCTGGCCATCCCGCTGATCGCCGGGCCTGGCGCCATCTCGGCCACCGTGCTGATCGCCGGCACGATGGAGGGCGTCGCCGGCAAGATCCAGCTGATCGCCGTCATCGCCGTCTGCCTGGCGCTGGTGTTTGCCGCGCTGATCCTCGCCGAGCGGCTGAACCGCTTCCTCGGCGTCACAGGCCGGGCACTGCTCACCCGCCTGCTCGGCGTGCTGCTGTCTGCGCTTTCGGTACAGTTCGTCGTCGACGGCGTGAAATCGGCCTTCCCGGGCTGATGCGCCGGCCGGCCGAAACCGGCCTGCCGCCTGCGGGCGAACTCAGCCCTGCGCCTTGAGAATGCGTTTCCAGATCGTGCCGCCGAGATAGCGGTTGAACACGATGAAATAGGCGATCACCAGCGCGAACAGGATCAGCGCCGGCAGCCCGTTCAGCTGGAACCCCTCCTCCGTTCGCCCGCCCGCCACCGAGGCGACGGCAAAGCCGAGCACGAAGAAGGCGGTGAAAAAATCCAGCAGAAACGCCAGGATGATGCGCCATGAGGCCGGACCGGCCTGCGGTTTTGTCTCTTCCATCGTGATACCCCCTAGTATCCGTCACCCGTCATGCTCTTGGCACGGGGCATCCCCGTGCTGCTCCCCGCAAAGAAAAAGCGGCGCCGAAGCGCCGCCAGAAATCAGAACGGGATGTCGTCGTCGAGATCGCGGGAGAAGCCGCCCGACGGAGGAGCGCTGGCCCCGCCCCGCTGCTGGCCGCCGCCGCGCTGGGGTGCCGGCGCGCCGTAATCGTCGCCACCGCCGCTATAACCGCCGCCGAAGTCGCTGCCGCCACGCGAGGCGCCTGCGCCGTCGCCACGACCGCCGAGCATGGTCAGGTTGCCGTTGAAGCCTTGCAGCACGACTTCCGTCGAGTAGCGGTCCTGGCCGCTCTGGTCCTGCCATTTGCGGGTCTGCAGCTGGCCTTCGACGTAGACCGTCGAGCCCTTCTTCAGATACTGCTCGGCGACCTTGCACAGGCCCTCATTGAAGATGACGACCTGATGCCACTCGGTCTTTTCCTTGCGCTCGCCGGTGTTCTTGTCGCGCCAGCTTTCCGAGGTTGCGATACGCAGATTGGCGATCGGACGGCCGTCCTGGGTCCGGCGGATTTCCGGGTCGGCACCAAGATTGCCGATCAAAATTACCTTGTTGACGCTGCCAGCCATAACACTCACCTTGCTGCCGCCATCATGCGGCTCCGAAACAGAGAAATCCGCCCACCTTAAACCAAACCGTCCGACGGTTGGGCGGCGATCGGGGTTAATCCACAACGAAAATGTTCTTTATTTGTTCTAGTAATGCACTACGATACTGTCAATAGAATCATTTTTGCCGCCCTTTAATCCACTCCCGCCGCTCGACAGGGGCGCGGGCGTCACTAAATAAGGAGAGCCCTCCTCCCGAGCGCCCTCCCTGCAGAGCTTTGTCCAGTCGAGACCAGTCCACATGAGCGATTTGAAGCATATCTCCATCCGCGGCGCGCGCGAGCACAATCTCAAGGGCATCGATCTCGATCTGCCGCGCAATTCGCTGATCGTCATGACCGGCCTGTCCGGTTCGGGCAAGTCCTCGCTCGCCTTCGACACCATCTATGCGGAAGGCCAGCGCCGCTATGTCGAGAGCCTGTCGGCCTATGCCCGTCAGTTCCTCGAGATGATGCAGAAGCCGGATGTCGACCAGATCGACGGTCTGTCGCCGGCGATCTCGATCGAGCAGAAGACGACCTCGCGCAATCCGCGCTCGACGGTCGGCACGGTCACCGAGATCTACGACTATATGCGCCTGCTGTTTGCCCGCGTCGGCGTGCCCTATTCGCCGGCCACCGGCCTGCCGATCGAGAGCCAGACGGTTTCCCAGATGGTCGATCGCATCCTCGCCTTCGAGGAAGGCACACGCCTCTACATCCTGGCGCCGATCGCGCGCGGTCGGAAGGGCGAGTACAAGAAGGAGCTGGCGGACCTGATGAAGAAGGGTTTCCAGCGCGTCAAGATTGACGGCCAGTTCTACGAGATCGCCGAGGCGCCGGTGTTGGACAAGAAGTTCAAGCATGACATCGACGTGGTCGTCGACCGCATCGTGGTCAGGCCCGACATCGCAAGCCGTCTGGCCGACAGCCTCGAGACCTGCCTGCACGTTCTCTCGGACGGTCTGGCGATCGCCGAATTCGCCGACAAGCCGCTGCCTCCGGAAGACACGGCCGCCGGCGGCAGCGCCAACAAGTCGCTCAACGACACGCATGAACACGTGCTGTTTTCGGAAAAGTTCGCCTGCCCGGTTTCCGGCTTCACCATTCCGGAGATCGAACCGCGGCTGTTCTCCTTCAACAATCCCTTCGGCGCCTGCCCGACCTGCGACGGCCTCGGCTTCCAGCAGAAGATCGACACCGCGCTGATCGTGCCCGAAAGCCAGCGCCGGCTGAACGACGGGGCGATCGCCCCTTGGGCGAAATCCTCCTCGCCCTATTACGACCAGACGCTGGAAGCGCTCGGCAAGGCCTTCGGCTTCAAGCTTTCGAGCAAGTGGTCGGATCTCAAGGAAGCCGCGCAGAAGGCGATCCTCTACGGCACCGAGGAAAAGATCGACTTCCACTATGCCGACGGCGCGCGCTCCTACACCACGACGAAGACCTTCGAGGGCATCGTGCCGAACCTCGAGCGCCGCTGGAAGGAAACCGACAGCGCATGGGCACGTGAGGAGATCGAGCGTTACATGTCGGCGGCCCCCTGCCCGTCCTGCAACGGCTTCCGCCTGAAGCCCGAGGCGCTGGCGGTCAAGGTCAACGGCCTGCATATCGGCCAGGTGACCGAAATGTCGATCCGGGTTGCGCGCAACTGGTTCGTCGACCTGCCGGAAAAGCTGACGACCAAGCAGAACGAGATCGCCGTACGCATCCTCAAAGAGATCCGCGAGCGTCTCGCCTTCCTCAATGACGTGGGCCTCGACTATCTGAGCCTGTCGCGCAATTCCGGCACGCTGTCGGGCGGCGAGAGCCAGCGCATCCGGCTCGCCTCGCAGATCGGTTCGGGGCTGACCGGCGTGCTCTACGTGCTCGACGAGCCATCGATTGGCCTGCACCAGCGCGACAATGCACGCCTGCTAGACACGCTGAAGCACCTGCGCGACATCGGCAATACGGTGATCGTGGTCGAGCACGACGAGGATGCGATCCTGTCGGCCGACTATGTCGTCGACATCGGCCCGGCGGCCGGCATCCATGGCGGCGAGGTGATCGCGCAAGGGTCGCCGCAGGACATCATGGCCCATCCGAAATCGTTGACCGGCAAATACCTGACCGGCGAGCTCGGCGTCGCCGTCCCCTCCGAGCGCCGCAAGCCGAAGAAGGGCCAGCAGGTTAAGGTCGTCGGTGCACGCGGCAACAATCTGAAGAACGTCACCGCCGCCATTCCGCTCGGCGTGTTCACCGCCGTCACCGGCGTCTCTGGCGGCGGCAAATCGACCTTCCTGATCGAGACGCTCTACAAGGCCGCCGCCCGGCGCGTCATGGGCGCGCGCGAAAACCCGGCCGAGCACGACCGCATCGACGGCTTCGAATTCATCGACAAGGTCATCGACATCGACCAGTCACCGATCGGCCGCACGCCGCGTTCCAACCCGGCCACCTATACCGGCGCCTTTACCCCGATCCGCGACTGGTTCGCCGGCCTGCCGGAAGCCAAGGCCCGCGGTTACCAGCCCGGCCGCTTCTCGTTCAACGTCAAGGGCGGCCGCTGTGAGGCCTGCCAGGGCGACGGCGTCATCAAGATCGAGATGCACTTCCTGCCCGACGTCTACGTGACCTGCGACGTCTGCCACGGCAAGCGCTACAACCGCGAGACGCTCGACGTCACCTTCAAGGGCAAGTCTATCGCCGACGTGCTGGACATGACGGTCGAGGAAGGGGTCGACTTCTTCTCCGCCGTGCCGGCGGTGCGCGACAAGCTGCAGGCGCTGTTCGACGTGGGGCTCGGCTATATCAAGGTCGGCCAGCAGGCCAACACGCTGTCGGGCGGCGAGGCGCAGCGCGTCAAGCTGGCCAAGGAACTGTCGAAGAAATCGACCGGCCGCACGCTCTACATCCTCGACGAACCGACCACCGGCCTGCATTTCCACGACGTCGCCAAGCTTCTGGAAATGCTGCAGGAACTGGTCAACCAGGGCAATTCCGTTGTCGTCATCGAGCACAATCTCGAAGTCATCAAGACCGCCGACTGGATCCTCGATTTCGGCCCCGAAGGCGGCGACGGCGGCGGCATGATCGTCGCCGAGGGCACGCCGGAGGACATCGTCAAGGTCGAGAAATCCTATACCGGCCAGTTCCTCAAGGAACTCCTGGAACGGCGGCCGCTGAAGAAGCCTCAGGCGGCGGAGTGATCCGCCGCTACCACAGGCGTTTGATGTCGAAACCGTCGAATGCCTGATCCGCAGTGACCAGAGTAAGGCTTTCGAGTTTCGATTGCGCGGCAAGCAGGCGGTCGAAGGGATCCTTGTGGTTGCCGGGCATCTGTCCGGCCAAGAGGGCGTGGGAAGGGGTGATGTCCAGTCTTTGAAAGCCGGCATCGTCCAGAACCGCGTCGAAATTCTCGACGATTTCGCGGGCGAAATCGAGCTTGCCGATACGAAACTTGTTAGCGATCTCGAAGGCGGTCACGGAACTCACGCAACGGAGCGCATCGGGGTCTTCTATCACGGACCTCGCTGGGTCGCTGAGGCTCGGGTCAGCCATGATCCACCAGAGAAACGTATGGGTATCCAATAGAAAGCTCATTTTCCGTTGTCGCCCGGAAACGAGTATTTTCCCTCCCACGCGTCGAGGTCGTCTTGAGGCATGGGTTCAAGAAAGAGGTTTGAGGGAAATTTGTCGCGCAGATGAGCGAACCGGCCGTAGCCGCGAACAGGCTGTTTTTGCGCCTGGATGGGCACCAATCTTGCCACGGGCTCGTTCCCGCGAGCAATCACGATTTCTTCGCCCGCTTCGACGCGGGCGATGAGCCTGGAAAGTTCCGTCTTGGCCTTGTGAATGGTGACGATAGTCATCGCTCGCTCCATCTATTGCAGTCACCTTAGCTAATACCCTAGCTAATTTCAACGGGAGGCATATCATGACCAAATCCGGCACAATCCGCACCGGCATCGGCGGCTGGACCTTCGACCCGTGGGAAGGCACCTTCTATCCCGAGACGCTGACGAAGAAGCGGCAGCTCGAATTCGCCAGCCGCGAACTGACGGCGATTGAGGTCAACGGCACCTATTATTCGAGCCAGAAGCCGGCGACCTTCGCCAAATGGGCGGCGGAAGTGCCTGAAAGTTTCGTCTTCTCGCTGAAGGCCAGCCGCTTTTGCACCAACCGCAAGGTGCTGGCCGAGGCCGGGCCGTCGGTGGAAAAGTTTCTCACCCAGGGCATTACCGAGCTTGGTGCCCATCTCGGTCCGATCCTCTGGCAGTTCATGGGCACGAAGAAGTTCGAGCCGGACGATTTCGAGGCCTTCCTCGCGCTCCTGCCGAAGAGCCAGGACGGGATCGCCCTTCGCCATGTGGTCGAGCCGCGCCATGAGTCCTTCCAGGTGCCGGAATTCGTCGCGCTTCTGGCGAAATACGGCGTGGCGGCGGTCTGTGCCGATCATCACGACTATCCGATGTTCCCCGACCCGACGACCGATTTCGTCTATGCCCGGCTGCAGAAGGGCGAGGATGACATTCCGACCTGCTATCCGCCGAAGGATATCGACGCCTGGGCCAGCAGGTTGAAGACCTATGCTCGCGGCGGCATGCCTGACGACCTCAAGGCGATCGATCCGGACAGAGCCGTCGACAAGGCGCCGCGCGACGTCTTTGCCTTCTTCATTTCCGGCGGCAAGGTCAATGCGCCGAACGGCGCGCGCGCCCTGCAGAAGGCGGTCGCCTAGGGGCGTCTGCCGCCGCCCTGGCCGGCATGCGCATCAAGTTGTGACAATGACGATTCTGGACTAGCGTCTGTCGCTTGGCCGGGCGCGTTGGACGCGGTTTCAGCCAACGCTCACCAGCTTTGCCGGTGCATGCCGTCGCATGCGATTCGGCCCATTTGCTCCGGGAATGCCGCATGTCAGGGATCGTCGTCTTCATCAATCTGGCCGGGGCCGTCGCTCTGTTGCTCTGGGCCACCCGCATGGTTCGCACCGGCATCGAGCGCGCCTATGGCAATCTGCTCAAGGAGCGGCTGAGGCTCGCCGTCAGCAATCGCTTCTCGGCCGCGCTTGGCGGCTTCTTCTTTGCCATCGTGCTGCAGAGCGCTACCGCCGTCGCCCTGATCGTCTCGTCCTTCGTCGCCGGCGGCTATGTCTCCTCAGGCATCGGCGTCGCCACCCTGCTCGGCGCCGATGTCGGCTCGGCCTTCGTCGTGCGCATCCTCCGCTACGACCTGTCGCTGCTGATCCCGGTGCTGCTGCTGATGGGCACGATCGCCTTTCGCGCCTCGGAGGAACGCAACTGGCGCCAGGCCGGCCGCATACTCTTCGGCCTCGGCCTGCTGCTGCTGTCGCTGCGGCTGATCGGCGAGGCATCGGATCCGCTGCGTTCGAGCGAAATCCTGCCTTTGGTGTTCAACTACCTGTCGCGCGACTGGATCACCGCCTTCCTGCTGTCCGCCCTGCTCGCCTGGGCCTTCCATTCGAGCGTCGCGACGATCCTGCTGTTCGCCTCGCTCGCCGACCGTCACCTCCTGCCGCCGGCCCTCATCATCCCGCTCGTGCTCGGCGCCAATTTCGGTGCAGCCGTCATCGGCGCGATCCTCACCAAGAATGCCGAGGCCGGCGCCCGCATCGTGCCGCTCGGCAATGTCGTCATCCGCGGCCTCGGCACGGTGGCGGCGTTTGCCCTTCAGTTCGCCCTCGGCCTTGACCCTCTGCTCTTTGCCGCCCAGCCGGGCGATGCGGTGGTGATGATCCATCTGGCGATCAATTGCGCGGTGCTGATCTTCGGCCTGCCGTTCAGCGGCATCGTGGCGCGGACGCTGGAATCCTTCCTTTCCCGGCCTTCGCCGGACACGGCACCGCCGATGCGCCTGTCGGTGCTCAATCCCGCCGACCTCGCCAATCCGCGCCAGGCGATCAGCAATGCGACGCGCGAAGTCCTCACCGTCTGCGAGAAGACCGAGGTCATGCTGAACTGGATCTTCGAGCTCTATGAGAAATGGGATCCGAAGAAGATGCAGCGGATCGAGGCGCTCGACGACGAGATCGACGCGATCCACCGCGACATCAAGTTCTATCTCGCCCGCATCTCCGAAAGCGCCCTCGACGAGGCCTCGGCCGCGCAGTGCCAGGCGCTGCTCGGCACGACCATCAAGATCGAACAGGCCGCCGACATCATCTCGCAGAATATGCTGAATCGGGCCCGCAAGAAGCACGACCGCAACGCCGCCTTCTCGCCCGAGGGCTGGGCGGAACTCACGGCCATGCACAACGAGGTGGTGAAGAATGCGCGTCTCGCCTTCAACCTGCTGGTCAATCGCGACGTCGAGCATGCACGACAGCTGGTGGCGCGCAAGGAGGCGGTGCGCAATCTGGTGCGGGTGAGCGAGGAGCAGCATATGCAGCGCCTGCGCAACGGCAATGCCGCGAGCTTCGAATCGAGCTCGCTGCATATCGACACGATGCGCGACCTGAAGGAGATCAACTCGCTCTTCGCCTCGATCGGCTATCCGCTGCTAGAGGACGAGGGCATGCTGCGCCGCAGCCGGCTGCTCTAGGCCGGATCGTCAGGCGGTCGCCGGTTTGCGGCCAATCCATTGCGGGTTGAACACGTTCATCACCAGGCCGACGACGATCAGCACGGCGGCGAGGATGCGCAAGGGGCCGAAGGCCTCGCCGAGCAAAAGCGCTGCCGACGACATGCCGAACACCGGCACGAGCAGCGAGAACGGCGCGACGGTCGAGACCCCGTAGCGGCTGATCATCGCGCCCCAGACGGCAAAACCGAAAATGGTCGCGACATAGGCGACGAACAGCACCGCGCCGGCGCCCGCCAGGTTGATGTTGGCGATGGCGGCCAGATCGCGGTCCCAGCCTTCGAACAACGCCGAGATGATGATGAGCGGGATCGGCGGGACGAGGCTGACCCAGACCATCAGGCTCAGCATCGGCACATTGCCGGCCTTCTTCATCAGCATGTTCGAGCAGGCCCAGGCGACCGCCGCGGCAATGGCGAGCGAAAGGCCGGTAACGGTGAAATCGCCGTCGATGGACGAGGCGATGAGGGCGATGCCGGTAAAGGCGACCGCCATGCCGGCCAGCTGCAGCGGCCGCGGCTTCGCACCGAAGATCAGGAAGGCGAGAAGCACGGTGAAGAAGGCCTGCGATTGCAGGAGCAACGAGGCAAGGCCGGGCGGCACGCCGACATCCATGCCGATGAACAGGAAGGAGAATTTCACCACGCCCAGCATGATGCCGATGCCGATGATGATCCGCCACGGCACGTCGGGCCTGGGAATGAAGAACACGAGCGGGACCGCGGCAAAGAAAAAGCGCAGGGCGGAGAACAGCAGTGGCGGGAAATTGTCCAGCCCGAGCTTGATCACGACGAAGTTGAAGCCCCAGAGCGCGGCGACCAGCACCAGCAACAGGACATGAACGGGTCTCATGCGATTCTCCCCCCAGCAATCGCCGAGCGATACTACGCCGCGCGGCGGCGAAGGAAGCGCATTGTCGTTATGTCACAGTTCAATATGTCTGATGAGTTCTTCGGCGTTGAGCCCCCTGCCCGCCCTGTTTGCCGCCGCGCCATGGTGCCAGACACCGGCCGCCGCCGCCTCGAAGGCCGGCATGCCCTGGGCGAGCAACCCGCCGATCATGCCGGCAAGCACGTCGCCGGAGCCGGCGGTGGCAAGCGACGACGGGGCATTGGTGTTGACCAGCGCCCGCCCGTCCGGCGCCGCGATCACGGTGTCGGGTCCCTTGTAGACGACGACACCATGGGATCGCGTTGCTGCGGCAAGGGCCATGTCGATCTTGCTGAGGGCTTCGTCGCTGGCGATATCCGGAAAGAGCCGGGCGAACTCGCCTTCGTGTGGCGTCAGCACCAGCCGTGTTTCTCCCGACGAAAACGCCGCGAACAGGGCGGACGGATCGTCGCGGAACGAGGTGATGCCGTCCGCATCGAGCACCAGGCGGCGATCCTGCAGCGCCAGGGCGAAATCGCGCGCCTTCGGGCCGACGCCGAAGCCGGGGCCGAGCACGAAGGCATTGTGGCGCGGATCGTCGAGATAGGCGGAAAGGGCAGCAAGGTCTTCGATCGGCTTCAGCATCACGGCGGTCAGCTGCGCGGCATTGGCCTCCAGCGCTTCCGCAGGCGAGGCGATGGTGACCAGGCCGGCTCCGGCTCTCAGGCCCGCCGCGGCGGAGAGCCGGGCTGCCCCGGTCGCCGTCGCGGGGCCTGAAAAGACCGTCAGATGGCCGCGGCGAAACTTGTGGGCCTCTGGTTCGGCCTTCGGCAGAAGTCCGGCCCAGGCGGCCGGCGTGTTCAGTCCGGCCGGCCCGGCCTCGGCCGCGATGATCCGCTGCGGTATGCCGATGTCGTAGACCTCGACGCTGCCGCAGAGGCGCCGCCCCGGCATCAGCACATGACCGGGTTTGCGCGCCATGAAGGTGACGGTGTGGCATGCCTCGAAGGCCGCGCCGAGCACCCTGCCCGTCCGCCCGTCCAGACCCGACGGCAGGTCGACGGCGATCACCGGCAGTCCTGACGCGCCGACCTTGTCGATGACCGCCGCTACGGCGTCGGGAACCGGGCGGTCGAGCCCGGCGCCAAAAATCGCGTCGATGATCGCGTCGGCCGAACGTGGCTGGTAGTTTTCGAGTGTCTCCCCGGCGATGGCACAGCGGGCAAAGGCGGTGGCTGCATCGCCCTTCAGCCGCGCCGGATCGCCAAGGCGGAACACTGCGACCTCGGCGCCGGCATCGGCCAGCGCCCGTGCCGCGACATAGCCGTCCCCGCCATTGTTGCCGGGGCCGCAGAGCACGACGAAACGTTGTGCCCCGGGCAGGAGCCCGAGCGCCGCGGCAGCCACCGCCTGCCCCGCCTTCTCCATCAGGCCGAAGGAATCGATGCCGGACCGGGCCGCCGCATGGTCGGCGCGGCCCATCTCGGCAGGTGTCAGAAGCCAGCTTTCATGATCGCTTTTCATGCAGCCATCAAAGCAGATTCCGGGGCCACGGGGAACGGCAAGCATGCGTCAACGGCAAATGATGAAGGAATGTGCATCTGCATAAATAGTAGCCTTTTAAATGTGCTGAATTGCGCGCCAGCCGAAAAATCGGCGAATTGCCTGCGACGAAAGAACCGCGCGAAATTTTAGTTTTTTGGCAAAACACGCTGGCGTTTTGCCCGGTCTTGCGCGAGATTTGCCTCGGGAACGCGAATTTTTCCCGTTTTCGATCGCAGTTTGTGCCATAACTGGCACGTTACATGCATCGAGTTGGCCGAGCGGGACTTTCCGCCATGTTGAGGGAAGCGGAGATATATTTTCTCATGAAAAAGATCGAAGCGATCATTAAGCCTTTCAAGCTGGACGAAGTGAAGGAAGCCCTTCAGGAAGTCGGCCTGCAGGGTATTACGGTCACGGAAGCCAAGGGCTTCGGCCGGCAGAAGGGCCACACCGAATTGTACCGCGGTGCGGAATATGTGGTGGACTTCCTGCCCAAGGTGAAGGTCGAGGTCGTCCTCGCCGACGAAAACGTCGAAGCCGTCATCGACGCGATCCGCAACGCCGCCCAGACGGGCCGGATCGGCGACGGCAAGATTTTCGTTTCGAACGTCGAGGAAGTCGTTCGCATCCGTACCGGTGAAACGGGCGTCGATGCCATCTAGTCGGTCTGTCCCGCCCCGCGGGACCGGACTTCATCATCGTCATCACACTCAAGGAATTCAAAAATGACGACCGCACAAGATATTCTGAAGCAGATCAAGGACAACGATGTCAAGTTCGTCGACTTGCGCTTTACCGACCCGAAGGGCAAGCTGCAGCACGTCACGATGGACGTCGTCTGCGTCGACGAAGACATGTTCGCCGACGGCGTCATGTTCGACGGTTCCTCGATTGGCGGCTGGAAGGCGATCAACGAGTCCGACATGGTCCTGATGCCCGACCTCGACACGGTTCACATGGACCCGTTCTTCGCCCAGTCGACCATGGTCATCATCTGCGACATCCTCGATCCGGTTTCGGGCGAAGCCTATAACCGTGACCCGCGCGGCACCGCCAAGAAGGCCGAAGCCTACCTCAAGGCGTCTGGCATCGGCGACACCGCCTTTGTCGGTCCGGAAGCCGAATTCTTCGTCTTCGACGACGTGAAGTACAAGGCCGACCCGTACAATACCGGCTTCAAGCTCGACTCGACCGAACTGCCGTCGAACGACGACACCGACTATGAAACCGGCAACCTCGGCCACCGTCCGCGCGTCAAGGGCGGCTATTTCCCGGTTCCGCCGATCGACAGCCTGCAGGACATGCGCTCCGAAATGCTGACCGTGCTCGCCGAAATGGGCGTCGTGGTCGAAAAGCACCACCACGAAGTGGCCGCTGCCCAGCACGAACTCGGCATCAAGTTCGACGCGCTGGTGCGCAACGCCGACAAGATGCAGATCTACAAGTATGTCGTGCACCAGGTCGCCAATGCCTATGGCAAGACGGCAACCTTCATGCCGAAGCCGATCTTCGGCGACAACGGTTCGGGCATGCACGTCCACCTGTCGATCTGGAAGGACGGCAAGCCGACCTTCGCCGGCGACGAATATGCCGGCCTGTCGGAATCCTGCCTCTACTTCATCGGAGGCATCATCAAGCATGCCAAGGCGCTGAACGCTTTCACCAACCCGTCGACCAACTCCTACAAGCGTCTGGTCCCGGGCTATGAAGCGCCGGTCCTGCTGGCCTACTCGGCCCGCAACCGTTCGGCCTCGTGCCGCATTCCGTTCGGCTCGAACCCGAAGGCCAAGCGCGTCGAAGTCCGCTTCCCGGACCCGACCGCCAACCCCTACCTCGCCTTTGCCGCCATGCTGATGGCCGGCCTCGACGGCATCAAGAACAAGATCCATCCCGGCAAGGCCATGGACAAGGATCTCTACGACCTGCCGCCGAAGGAACTGAAGAAGATCCCGACCGTCTGCGGTTCGCTGCGCGAAGCGCTGGAAAGCGTCGACAAGGATCGCAAGTTCCTGACCGCCGGCGGCGTCTTCGACGACGACCAGATCGACTCGTTCATCGAGCTGAAGATGGCCGAAGTCATGCGTTTCGAAATGACCCCGCATCCGGTCGAATTCGACATGTACTACTCGGCCTAAAAGCCTCGGCCGGCTCGCCTTCCGGCGGGCCGGCCGTGAAAACAGGAAACCGGCGCGGTCTGCTCGACCGCGCTGGTTTTTTCATGCCTGAATAAATTAAATGGTCCTTACGAAGCGCTTCCCGCTCGTTACGGCTGCTTCTTCAGGCGCTGCTTGAGAAGGTTCAGATACTCTTCGTTGGCGTCGGGAGCCGGCGCCGGCTGTGCTGCGGGAGCCGTGCAGGCCGGCTTGTAGTCGATGGCCATGCCCGCCTTGACGCAGGTACCCACCTGCCAGCCGGGCGGCAGGCCCGTGAGATCCACGGACTTCCACTTCGGGTGCCCCTTGGCCTCGAGCGCCGGCATTCCGTTAAGGATCAGGCTGGAGAAATCCGAGACCGAGCGGCAGCTCTCGCGGTGATAGGCGTTCTTCTTCGGATCGTAGTCATAGGTCATCAGCACCGCCTTGACGGCGACCAGGTCGACGGGCGCCTGCTGGAAGGAATAGGTCGCGGCCGGCACCGTCGCGGCCGTATAGGTGGCCAGCAGGGGCGCGTCCTTGATCGGCAGCAGATGGAACTTCGTCCCGTCGATCTGGGTATTGGCAAACAGCGGCGCGGGCGCGCCTGCCACGTAGAAGAAGGCGTCGATCTCGCCCGACAGCAGTTTCGGCAGCGCCTCGTCGGGATTGATGGTCAGCCGTTCGGCCGCCTTGATCTGCAGAATGTCGAGCATCAGCGTCGCGGTGAGATAGGTGCCGCTATCGGCCTTGCCGATGGCGATCTTCTGGCCGGCGAGGCCCTTCAGATCGGCGACGCCGCTCCGGGCCAGGACATGGACCTCCTCATTGTAGAGCGGGAACATGATGCGCACGCCGCGCACCGCCTGCTGCACTTCCGGGTCGTTGGCCTCGAAGGTCTTCAGATATTCGAGCACGTCGCTCTGGACGATGCCGAACTGCGTGTTGCGCCGGTTGCGCACGCCGACGAAGTTCTCCAGCGAGCCGGCGCTCTCCACGACGTTGAGGCCAAGGCCGCATTCGGCGCCGAGCGCGGCTATGTCGCGGCCGATGCGGATATAGGTACCGCTCGGCCCGCCGGTCATGATGTTGCGCTCGAAGCTGTCGGCGGCGGCTGTCGTGGCGACGAGGGCGAGCCCCAGGGCCGAGAGGAATGTGACGAGTTTCGTTGGCATGGCGAGGGTCCTTTCGCTCAGCAGCCGCTTTTCAGGTCGCGCATCAGGTTGCGAAGCGTCACGACCGGCACGGAGCGGAACACCGACTGCAGGCCGGTCGTCACGCACTCACCGGACACCAGCAGGTTCCGCAGGCGCTGGTAGTCGTCAGCCGACAGCCGGTCGAGACCCGGCGTCCTGGCGAGTACGGCATCGACGGCTGCGGGATCGCGCGGCGCGTCGGCAATGAGCGGCAGGTCTTCCGCGGTCTCCGGCGGTGCGGCCGGCACATTGTCCGGCGCCTTGTCTTCATCCGGAGCGCTCTCCGTCCTTGCGGCATCGAGTTCGGCCTGCAGCGCTGCGCTGCGCTCCTGCTCGCGGGCAAGTTTATCTGCGGCATCCTTCAGTGCGTCCTGGCCGCGCGCCAGGTCGGCCCCGAGGGCGTCGCGCTCGGCCGAGATCTTGGTCCCGTCCGCCTCGGCCTTGGCCAGCTTGTCCGAAAGCTCGGCGATCTGCGCCTCAAGGCGCGGGATCTCGATGGTCTTCAGCGCGGCCAGCGCCTTGCCCGCCTCGCCTTCCGACGCATCCAGCCTGCGCGTCCGGTCGGCAAGGGCGCCATCGGCAGCCTCTCTGGCGCGCGTGGCTTCGCGTTTCGCGGTTTCGATCGCCTTGTCCTGCGCGACGCTGTGCTGTCGGGATTCGGCCAGAGCCTTCGCCAGCCGGGCGTTCTCGTCTTTCTCCGACAGGAGTTCGCGGCTGGTCGCCTCGAGCGTGTCGGCCATGCTGTCGAGTTCGCTGCGCTGGCTGTCGAGCGTCTGCCGGAGGGCGGCCGTCTGCGGGTCGCTGGCATTGAGGGCCGTCTCCGCCTGCTTGCGCGCCTCGAGCGCTTCGGCGAGCCGCCGGTTGCTTTCATCGAGCTTGGCGGAAAGGTCGGCGATCTGGGCGTCGACCGTGGCCAGGCGGTCGGCGTCCTGCAGGGTGACGTAGCGCAGGGCGCCGTAACCGGCCGCCGCCCCGAGCACCAGGCTCACCAGGATCGCGACCAGCAGCCCGAGCGGTGAACCGCCGCGCGCCTGGCTCACCTGCGTATCCCTGCCCCATTGATTGCTCACGGCATCTCCGCTTCGGCCTGTATCCGTTGCCGTCTGGGTAGCGTGAATTGCCGGCCCGTGCAAGTTTCCCGCCCGGCCGTACCGGGGCGAGGTTTCGCGGCTTTCCATCGCCGCATCGCCCTTGTAGTCTCCGCTTCGCCGCCGTGGACCACGGCGTGCCCCGCCCCCTGTCTCACTCACCCGTGTCCGAAAGCCAGATCGCCTCCATGCCCCAGACAAAACCTTCGGCTGCTCCGAGGCCGCTCGACTGGCTGCTCTATTTTCTCGCGCCGGTGTTCTTCTCCAGCAACCTGATCTTCGGTCGCGGCATCACCGGCGAAATCGCGCCCTTCACCACGGCCTTCCTGCGCTGGGCGGGTTCGGCCCTGATCATCTTTCCCTTCGTCTATGCCGAGCGCCGGGTGTGCCTCGCCTTCGTGCGGTCGCATACCAGCCTCTGGCTGACGCTCGGCATCCTCGGCATGGGCATTTGCGGCGGCTTCGTCTATTGGGCGCTAACGCTGACGACGGCCTCCAACGCGACGCTGATCTACACCACCTCCTCGCTGTTCATCATTCTCGCGCAATGGCTGTTCCAGGGCCGCCGCATCTCTGCGGTCGAACTGGTGGGCATGATCGTCGCCTTTGCCGGCGTCGCCGTCATCGTGCTCAAGGGAGACTGGACCGCCCTCTTCCACCTGCGCTTCAACATCGGCGATTTCGGCATTCTCGCCGCTGCGATCGCCTTTGCGCTCTATTCCCTGCTGCTGCGGCATCCGGCGGTGCAGGCGATGCCGCCCATGCCGCTGTTCGGCCTGCTGTCGTTGTCGGGCACGCTGGTCCTCATTCCGCCCGCCCTCTACGAGGTGCTGACCGGCGGCCTCTTACCGGATACGACGAGCGACTGGACCAAGCTTCTCGGCATCATCCTCTTTGCCTCGCTCGCCGCTTTTTACTGCTTTCAGCATGCGGTCCGCGTCTTCGGCGCGGCCATGGCCGGCATCACGCTCTATCTCATGCCGCCGATGTCTATCGTCATGGCAGTGATTTTCCTCGGCGAGCAGTTCCAGGCCTATCACGCGGTCGGCATCGTGCTGGTCATGGGCGGACTGGTTCTGGCGACCGCACCCGGGCGCCGCGGCGCCAGACCGGCGGCCTGAGCGAAAGCATAGCCGGGTCTTGATGTTTCGCCCTTTCCTCCCCAAATTCATGGGGAAAGGAAGTGAAGCCCATGAAACAGCGCAACGCAAAATTTGGCATTGGTGAAGTCGTTCGCCACAAGGTCTTTCCGTTCCGTGGCGTCGTCTTCGACGTGGATCCGGAATTCGCCAACAGTGAGGAATGGTGGAACGCCATTCCGGCCGAAGTGCGCCCGTCCAAGGACCAGCCCTTCTACCATCTGCTCGCCGAGAACGCGGAGACGGAATATGTCGCCTATGTCTCGGAACAGAACCTGGAGAAGGATCTCAGCGACGAACCGCTGCGCAATCCGCAGGTTCAGCAGATCTTCGTGCGGGAACAGGCCGGACATTACAAGCCCAAGGCAAGCTTTGCCCACTGACGCGCAGGCGTCTCCACGCCATTTAGCGCAACGAAAAAGGCCCGCGCGAGCGGGCCTTTCCATATCTATATCTTGGCAAGAGAGCGATCAGTTGCCCTGCTTGGCAGCGTCCTGGGCGTCGTTGATCGCCTTGTTTCGCTCTTCCTGCTTCTTCTGCATGGCTTCCTGAAGGAGGCGCTGGCGCTCTTCGGCCTGCGACTGCGACATGGCCTCGCCATCATAGGCGCCGGTGAAGCCTTCGAGCGGGATCTTGATCGGGTTCGGGGCGCGGCGGAAGTTGACCGAGGTCAGGACGACCTCGTTGCCCTTCTTCAGGCTGGCGATCAGCGCGTCGGTCAGCGGCATTGCGGCCGTGCAGCGGTCCGGCAGGCAGACGGTGTAGTCGAGCTTGACGCCCTTGCCGCCGTCGATCTGCATCATGATGCCCGGCGGGATGAGGCGAGCCGAGGGAACGGTGACCTGGATGAGCTTGCGGTTGATCTTGCCTTCGATCGAGATCAGGCCGACAGCCGTGATCAGCTGGCCGTTCTGGGCGAGCTGCTGGTTCTGGACGACGCAGACGTCGGCTTCTTCCTGCTTGGTGCAGGTCTTGAACCACTTGGCCGGGCCGGCGGCCGCGGGAGCTCCTGCGTCCTGGGCGCTGGCTACCATCGGGGCAAATGCCGCGCCGAAGGTCAGAACGAGAGCAGACAGTGCGGTCCGCGTAGCTTTGGTTGCATTAAACATCATAACCTAATCCGTCTCCTGAAAACCGATATCGGGCACTTGTAAGGCCGCGACACTCGCCGGTCGTGCTGCCTGTCAACTGTCGTCCAAATGAGGCAAATACATGACCTTGGCACCCGGCTCCCCTGTTACATCGCGAAGTCTGGAATATCCAGTCTTTCTTTGGGCGCATAAGGGAACAGCGCGGCTTTTTGCATGGCGATGTGTTTGTTTTATGGTGTTCATGTTAGCCTAACCGAGAATCTCGGACCTCGCGGAAAGGATAATTCGTGCGTCGTATAGCCCTCAGCCTGCTCTTCCTCGCCCAGTGCAGCCTCGCCCATGCCGAGCCGGTGCACGGCATCGCCATGCATGGCGAACCGGCGCTCGGCGCGGACTACACGCACTTCCCTTACGTCAATCCCGAGGTCAAGAAGGGCGGCAGGATCAATTACGGCGTCGTCGGCACCTTCGACAGCCTGAATTCCTTCGTCCTGAAAGGCATGCGCACCACGGCGCGCGGCATCTGGGACCCGGAATACGGGAATCTGTTCTACGAATCGCTGATGAGCCGCTCGAGCGACGAGCCCTTCTCGCTCTACGGCCTGCTTGCCGAAACCGTCGAATGGGACGAGGACCGCACCTTCATCCAGTTCAACCTCAATCCCAAGGCCCGCTGGCATGACGGCAAGCCGGTGACGGCTGACGACGTGATCTTCTCCTTCAACCTGCTGCAGGAAAAGGGCCGCCCGCCCTACAACAAGCGGCTGGCCGTGGTCGAGCAGATGGAGAAGGTCGGCGACAACAGCGTGCGCTTCACCTTCAACGACAAGGCCAACCGCGAGACCCCGCTGATCCTCGCCATGTCGCCGATCCTGCCGCAGCATGCGGTCGATCCGGCGAAGTTCGACCAGACGTCGCTGGAAATTCCGGTGGGTTCCGGACCCTACAAGATCAAGTCGATCAAGCCCGGCGAGAAGATCGTCTATGCCCGCGATCCGGACTACTGGGGCAAGGACATTCCCGCAAAGGTCGGCTTCGACAATTACGACGAGATCTCCGTCACGTATTTCCTCCAGGATTCGACCCTGTTCGAAGCCTTCAAGAAAGGCGACGTCGATGTCTATCCGGATGGCGATTCCGGCCACTGGGAGCGCGCCTACGACTTCCCCGCGGTCAAGAACGGCGACGTCGTCCGGGAGGTCTTCCAGCCCGGCCTTCCCTCCGGCATGCTCGGCTTCGTCTTCAACACCCGCCGGCCGATCTTTGCCGATGCCAAGGTGCGCGAAGCCCTGTCGCTGGCCTTCGACTTCGAATGGGTGAACAAGAACCTCTACGGCGGTGCCTTCAAGCGCAGCCAGAGCTTCTGGCAGAATTCCACGCTCGGCGCCTTCGGCAATGCCGCCGATGAGCGGGAACTTGCCCTGCTCGGACCCGCTAAGGACCGCATCGCGCCGGAGATCCTCGCCGGGACCTACGCCATGCCGGTCTCCGACGGCTCGGGGGCCGACCGCAAGGTGCTGCGCCAGGCCGTCTCTCTGCTCGCCGAGGCGGGCTATGCGATCAAGGGCGGCAAGATGGTCGACAAGACCGGCAAGCAGTTGATCTTCGAGGTGATGACCCAGAACGAGGGTCAGGAGAAGATGGCGATCGCCTATCAGCGCGCGCTGGCCCTGATCGGCATCCAGATGTCGATCCGCACGGTCGACGACGCGCAGTACCAGGCCCGCTCGAACAGCTTCGACTACGACATGATCGTCAAGGCTTATACCTCGTCCCTGTCGCCCGGGGCCGAGCAGTTCAACCGCTGGGAATCCTCGTCGCGCGACGCCCAGGGCAGCTTCAACTATGCCGGCGTCGCCGATCCCGACATCGACCGCATGATCGAGGCGCTGGCCAGCGCCCGCAGCCTGGAGGACTTCCAGGCCGCCGTGCGCGCCTATGACCGCCTGCTGGTCGCCGGTCACTATGTCGTGCCGCTCTACCATATCGGCGAGCAGTGGGTGGCCCGCTGGACGCATATCGGCCGGCCGGAGAAGTCGCCGCTCTACGGCTACCAGCTTCCGGTCTGGTGGGACGCGCGGGCGCAGTAGCGCTCGCCGACTGCCCTTTTCCGGTGGCGGTTACGCCAAGGTAACCGGTTGAAATGCGCCGCGATTGCCCTTACGTGGCAGCGAACGGTCATTTCGGCCCTCAGCCGCCCGGAAAGGAAAGCATCATGGAACGCATCACCATTGACATCGTCTCGGACGTCGTCTGCCCCTGGTGCTATCTCGGCAAGGCGCGGCTGGATCTCGCCATTGCCGAGGTGCAGGGCGAAATCGGCGTCGACGTCAACTGGCGGCCCTACCAGCTCAACCCGGACTATCCGCCGGAAGGCGTCGACCACCAGAAGGCGCTCGCCGAAAAGCTCGGCGGCAAGGACAACATGGACCGCGCCCATGCGCAGCTGCGCGAACTGGGTTCGGCCGTCGGTATCGCCTTTGATTTCGACGCGATCAAGGTCGGGCCGAACACGCTCGACGCGCACCGCCTGATCTACTGGGCCGGCGTCGAGGACCGCGAGATCCAGGATCGGGTCGTGGCGGCGCTGTTCAAGGCGAATTTCGAAGAAGGCCGCAATGTCGGCGATCCGGCCGTGCTGCTCGACATTGCCGAGGCCGCCGGTCTCGACCGTGCGCTCGTCGATGCGCTGTTGACCGGCGATGCTGACAAGGCCGAGGTGCTTGGCGAGATCGAGGCCGCCCGCCAGATGGGCGTGGACGGCGTGCCCTTCCTGATCTTCGACCAGCAATATGCCGTGAGTGGTGCGCAGACCCCGGACGTGCTCGCCGGTGCGCTACGCGACATCGCCCGGATGAAATCCGAAGCGCTTGCAAAACTCAATTGACGCGCTGCGGGAAGCTTCGTAAGCACGGCTGATCTCCTTCCTCCCCGGGACATTCTGCCGTGCGCTCCGATCTCATTCTTCGAGGCATTTTCATCGCCTTCGCGGCCTTTGCCGCCTATGCGGTCTCCGATGCCTGCGTGAAACTCATCGAGGGGCGCGTCAGCCCCTTCGAATCCGGCTTCTTCGGCGCCGTGTTCGGCATTGCCGCCCTGCCCTTCCTGATGAAGCGCGGCGACCGCTGGCAGGATGTGCTGGCCACCACCAACCGTCCGCTGTGGCTCCTGCGGTTCTTCTCCGCCGGCGCCGGCATCATCGGCAGTGTCACCGCCTTCACCCATTTGTCGATGGCGGAGGCCTTCTGCCTGATCTTCCTTCTTCCGTCCTTCGTCACCATCATGTCGGTGATCTTCCTCAAGGAGCCGGTCGGCATCCGCCGCTGGGGTGCGGTGATCATCGGCTTCGTCGGCGTGCTCGTCGTGCTGCGCCCGGGTTTCCGCGAACTCTCCATCGGCCATGTCGGCGCCGTCTTCGCCGGCCTCGGCGGGGCCCTGTCGATCGTCATCTATCGCGCCATCGGCCCGGCGGAAAAGAACATCTCGCTCTACGGCGCCGGCCTGCTCGGCGGGCTCGTCATCTGCGGCCTGCTGATGCTCGGCGATTTCCGCTGGCCGGCGGGCGAGGAGTGGCTGCTGCTCGCCGGCTACGGCCTGCTAGGGGCACTCGGCAATGTGCTTCTGATGTATTCCGCCTTCTACGCACCGGCGGCCGTCGTCGGCCCGATCCAGTACAGCCAGATGCTCTGGGGTATCCTGTTCGGCTATCTGATCTTCGGCGACCGGGTCGACCTGCCCATGGTCGCTGGCATCGTGCTGATCATCGGCTCCGGTCTCCTGACCATCAGCCGCGAGCGCACCAAAGGCGTGGCATTACCGCCATCCGTGGCCGGCAAGGACGAGGCGGCTCTGGCGATCAAGCCGGAAGACGAGACGGCTTCCGGCTGACGATGCCACCACCCGCTGTTCAGGCCTTGGCCAGTTCCGCCAGCTGCGTCATCACCACAGCCGCCCCCTGCAGCCGCTTTTCCGGCGTCGGCAGGTCGCGCGTCAGGAACACGCTCTGGTCGGGGCGGATCTTGGCCATCGATCCCTGCTTGGCGATATAGCCGACGAGCGCCGCCGGATTGGGGAACTGCTTGTTGCGGAACTGCACGACGACGCCCTTCGGGCCAGCTTCGAGCTTGTCGACATTGGCCTTGCGGCACAACGCCTTGATGTAGACAACCTTCAGGAGGTGCTGGACCTCGATCGGCAACGGACCAAAACGGTCGATCATCTCGGCGCCGAAGCCGTCGATCTCGTTCAACTCGGTGATCTCGCCCAGCCTGCGATAGAGACCGAGGCGCAGATGCAGGTCCGGCACGTAGTCGTCGGGGATCATCACCGAGGTTCCGACCGATATCTGCGGCGACCAGCCGCTGTCGGTGACCTCGTCGACGCCCTTCACCTCGGCGACCGCCTCCTCCAGCATGTGCTGGTACAGTTCGAAGCCGACTTCCTTGATGTGGCCGGACTGCTCTTCGCCGAGCAGATTACCGGCACCGCGGATGTCGAGGTCGTGGCTCGCCAGCTGGAAGCCGGCGCCGAGCGTGTCGAGCGACTGCAGGACCTTGAGGCGCCGCTCCGCCGTCGTCGTCAGCACCTTGTTGACCGGAAGGGTCAGCAGCGCAAAGGCGCGGACCTTGGAGCGGCCGACGCGGCCACGCAGCTGGTAGAGCTGGGCCAGGCCGAACATGTCGGCGCGGTGGACGATCAGCGTATTGGCGGTCGGCACGTCGAGGCCGGATTCGACGATCGTGGTCGACAGCAGCACGTCGTAGCGGCCGTCATAGAAGGCATTCATGATGTCTTCGAGTTCGCCCGCCGCCATCTGGCCATGGGCCACCGCGACCTTGAGCTCCGGCACGTCCGACTGCAGGAAGGCCTGGATGTCGGCGAGATCGGCCAGACGCGGGCAGACGTAGAAGCTCTGGCCACCGCGATAGTGCTCGCGCATCAGCGTCTCGCGGATCACCAGGGGATCGAAGGGCGAGATGAAGGTTCTGACCGCCATGCGGTCGACCGGCGGCGTGGTGATCAGCGACAGTTCGCGAACTCCGGTCATGGCGAGCTGCAGGGTGCGCGGGATTGGCGTCGCCGAAAGGGTGAGCACATGCACGTCGGTCTTCAGGTCCTTCAGGCGTTCCTTGTGCTTGACGCCGAAATGCTGTTCCTCGTCGATGATCAGCAGGCCCAGATTGGCGAAATTGACGCCCGTGCCGAGCAGTGCATGGGTGCCGACGACGATGTCGGTCTTGCCTTCCGCCACTTCCTTCTTGACGAGGTTCAGCTCCTTGGTGCCGACCAGCCGCGAGGCCTGCTGGATGCGGATCGGCAGACCGCGGAATCGCTCGGTGAAGGTCTTGAAATGCTGGCGTGCGAGCAGCGTGGTCGGAACGACGACGGCCACCTGGATGCCGTTCATCGCCGCGATGAAGGCGGCGCGCAGCGCCACTTCCGTCTTGCCGAAGCCGACGTCGCCGCAGATCAGCCGGTCCATAGGCCGGCCTGCGCCGAGGTCGCCGCGCACCGCCTCGATGGCGTTCAGCTGGTCCTCGGTCTCGTCATAGGGGAAGCGGGCGGCGAACTCGTCGTAGAGGCCTTCCTGGGTGGTCAATACCGGCGCCATGCGCATCATGCGCTCGGCGGCGACGCGGATCAGCGCGCCCGCCATGTCGAGCAGGCGCTTCTTGAGCTTGGCCTTGCGCATCTGCCAGGCGCCGCCGCCCAGCTTGTCGAGCTGCGCGTCGGAACCCTCCGAACCGTAGCGCGACAGGAGGTCGATATTCTCGACCGGCAGGAACAGCTTGGCGTCGTCGGCATAGCGCAGCTCGAGGCAGGCATGCGGCGCGCCGGCCGCCTCGATGGTGCGAAGGCCGACGAAACGGCCGATGCCATGTTCGGCATGGACGACGATCGAGCCCTCGTCGAGGCCGGCCACTTCCGAGATGAAGTCGGCGGCGCGCTTGCGGCGCTTGGAACGGCGCACCATGCGGTCGCCGAGAATGTCCTGCTCGCCGACGATCACGAGGTCGCCGGCCTCGAAGCCACCCTCCAGGCTGAGCACGGCGGTCGCCGCCTCGCCCTTCTTCAGTCCGTCGAGTTCCTTGAGCGCCGTGACCGGCTTCAGATTGGCAAGGCCATGTTCGTCGAGCACCTGTAAAAGCCGGTCGAGCGAACCCGCGGACCAGCCGGCGATGAGCACCTTGGAACCGGCCGCGCGCTTTTCGGCGATGTATTTCACCGCCTGGTCGAAGACGTTGGTGCGGGTATTGCCCTCGCCCGTCTCGATCGCCGTCTTCGCCCAGCGCGGGCCGGGACGCGCGGCGATCTCGATCACCTTGCGTGCCTCGCCGTCATGCTCGGCAAACGGGGTGAGCCGGAGCGGCGCATGCGTATCCAGCATCCGGCCGAATTCGCCGGCGCCGAGATAGAGCCGCTCGGGCGGGACCGGCTTGTAGGGCGTGCCCTGGGACAGGTGACCCTTGCCGGGCGTGCCGGTGTTCAGCCGCGCCTCGTAATAGTCGCGGATCAGCTTGGCGCGCTCTTCGGCCGCCTCCCGTACGGTATGGTCGGTGACGATACGGAAGCCCTGGAGATAGTCGAACACCGTGTCGAGATGGTCGTGGAACAGCGGCAGCCAGTGTTCCATGCCGGCATAGCGCCGGCCTTCGGATACGGCCGCATAGAGCGCGTCATCGCGGGTGGTGGCGCCGAACAGTGAGAGATAGTTCTTGCGGAAGCGGCTGATCGAATCCGGGGTGAGCGTCACTTCGCTCATCGGATGGAGGTCGAGCGAGCGCGCCTGGCCGATGGTGCGCTGGCTGGCGGGATCGAAGGTGCGGATGCTCTCCAGCGTGTCGCCGAAGAAGTCGAGCCGGACCGGCTCTTCCGAGCCCGGCACGAAGACGTCGAGAATACCGCCGCGCACGGCGAATTCGCCGACCTCGCGCACGGTCGCCACGCGCTCAAACCCGTTGCGCTCCAGCCGGGCGGCGATGTCGTCCATCTTGATCTGGTTGCCGGGGCGGGCGGAAAAGCCGAGGCTGTCGATCACCTCGGCCGGCGCCACCTTCTGCAGCATGGCATTGACGGTGACCAGCACGATCGCCGCATGCGGCTTCTTGCCGTGGGCGACGAGGCCGGACAGCGCCGTCAGTCGGCGCGCCGATGTATCGGCCGATGGCGATACGCGGTCGTAGGGCAAGCAGTCCCAGGCCGGCAGCGTCAGCACCGGGATCTCGGGCGCCGCAAACGACAGGTTCTGCTCGATGTCGGCCATGCGCTGGCCGTCCGACAGGATATAGGCGACCGGCTGGCCTAGGCGGGCGAGTTCCGCCAGCACGAAGGCGTCCATGCCGTCCGGCACGTGCGAAACGGTGAGCGCGGACGTCGCCGCCGCGATCGTCCTGGTATCGAGAAGAGAGATCATTCCGAGCGTCCGAGCCCTTCCAGCGTGACCGGCGAGAAATCGGGGCGACAGGCGGCGATGCGCGCGAACAGCGGGGTCTGGAGATGCGCGGGCACGGGCGAAGCGCCGGTGATGTACTTCACCAGGTCCTGGTCCTCCTCGCTCATGATGCGTTCCAGCTCGTCGAGCGTGGCATCGTCCATGGCGGCGATTTCGGCTTCGGCGAACTGGCCGAGGATCAGGTCCATTTCGCGGATGCCGCGGTGCCAGCAGCGGAACAGAATGCGCCGGCGGCGCGGATCGAGTTCTGCACTGCTGAGGATCAAACCGGTCATATGCAAACACCTTCCTGTTGATGCGCCTCTATAGCGCCGTCCCAACCGCTTGTCAGCCTTGCCAAGCCGGTAATTCTCGGCGCATTTTGCCAGCCATCATGCGGCCAACGCTTCTCGATCCCCTGTTTGCCTCCGTCGCTTCGCTGTCCGGCGTCGGGCCGAAGCTTGCGCAATTGCTGGCGAGCCTGCTGGGCCGCGAGGATGCCGAGGACGCGCGCGTCGTCGACCTTCTGTTCCTCGCCCCGTTCCGCCTGATCGACCGGCGCAACCAGCCGGGCATTGCGCTGGCCCAGCAGGGCGCGATCGTGACGATCACTGGACGGGTCGACCGTCACCAGCCCCCGCCGCCCGGAAAGTCCAGCCTGCCCTACCGCGTCTTCCTGCACGACGAGACCGGAGAGCTGGCGCTCACCTTCTTCCGCGTCAAGGGCAACTGGCTGGAAAAGGCCCTGCCCGTCGACGAGACGGTCATCGTCTCGGGCAAGGTCGACTGGTTCAACGGCCGGCCATCCATGGTGCATCCGGACCTGATGGTGAAGGCGAGCGAGGCGGAGAACATGCCGCTGGTCGAGCCGGTCTATCCGCTGACCGCCGGGCTTTCGCCCAAGGTGCTGCGCAAGCAGATCGAGCATGCGGTGGAGCGCGTGCCGGAATTGCCCGAATGGGCGGATCCGGCGCTCGTCACCCGACAGGGTTTTCCGGGCATCCGCCAGAGTTTCATAGACCTGCACCATCCGCGCGACGAAAAGGATGTCGATCCGCAGGCCCCGGCGCGGCGCCGGCTCGCCTATGACGAGTTCCTCGCCGGCCAGGTGTCGCTAGCCCTGGTGCGGCAGAAGCTGCGCAAGGTGCCGGGCACGCCGGTCAGGGCGACAGGCGAGATTTCGGGCAAGATCCTCGCCGCGCTGCCCTTCTCGCCGACCGGAAGCCAGACGCTGGCGATCGCCGACATCCTGAAGGACATGTCCTCGGACACCCGCATGCTGCGGCTGCTGCAAGGGGATGTCGGGGCCGGCAAGACGCTGGTCGCCCTGCTTGCCATGGCGGCCGCCGTCGAAAGTGGTGGCCAGGCCGTGCTGATGGCGCCGACCGAAATCCTGGCGCGCCAACATTACGCGACGATCTCGAAATTTGCCGCGAGCGCCGGCCTCAAGGTTGAGGTGCTGACGGGCCGCACCAAGGGCAAGGAGCGCGAGGCGATCTCCGAACGGATCGCATCCGGTGAGGCGCAGATCATCATCGGCACCCATGCGCTGTTCCAGGACACGGTGAACTACAAGAACCTGATGCTGGCCGTGGTCGACGAGCAGCACCGCTTCGGCGTGCACCAGCGCCTGCGCCTGACCGCCAAGGGCATCTCCCCGCACATGCTGGTGATGACGGCGACGCCGATCCCGCGCACGCTGGTGCTTGCCGCCTTTGGCGACATGGACGTCTCCAAGCTCACCGAAAAGCCGGCCGGCCGAAAGCCGATCCAGACGGTGACCGTGCCGAGCGAACGGACCGGCGAGATCGTCGAGCGGCTGCGCGCCGCCGTCGCCGACGGCAAGAAGGCCTACTGGATCTGCCCGCTGGTCGAGGAATCCGACGTGTCCGAGCTAATGTCCGCCGAGGAGCGCTTTGCCGTTCTCGAAAAGGCGATCCGCGCGCCGATCGGCCTCGTGCACGGCCGGATGAGCGGGCCGGAAAAGGATGCGGCCATGCTCGCCTTCAAGAACGGCGAGACGCGCTTGCTGGTGGCGACGACCGTGGTCGAGGTCGGCGTCGACGTGCCGGACGCGACGATCATGGTGATCGAGCATGCCGAGCGCTTCGGCCTTGCCCAGCTGCACCAGCTGCGCGGCCGGGTCGGGCGTGGCGACGAGGCCTCGAGCTGCATCCTGCTCTACAAGGGACCGCTCGGCGAAACCGGCAAGGCGCGCCTGTCGATCCTGCGCGACAGCGAGGACGGCTTCCTGATCGCCGAGGAGGACCTGAAGCTGCGCGGCGAAGGCGAACTGCTCGGCACGCGCCAGTCCGGCACGCCCGGTTTCCGCATCGCCAGCCTGGAGGCGCACGCCGATCTCCTGGAGATCGCCCGCAAGGACGCGTCCTATCTGCTGGACCGCGATCCGGACCTGATGAGTCCGCGTGGCGAGGCGGTCCGGACGCTGCTCTACCTGCATCGCCGCGACGAGGCGATCCGCTTCCTCCGGGCGGGGTAACGCACGGAAACGGGCGACCGGCGACGTATCAGTGCGCTGTATGAAGGCGACGAACGAAGAAGAGCGTCAGACGGTGGCGTCGGGAAGTGCGGGCGGCTTGTAGTCGGGCATGACGAGACCGCCGGAGAACAGCATCTTGGCGGCCTCCTCTGGGCTCATGTCGAGCACCTTCAGCTTGTCGCGCGGCACGAAGAGCAGGAAGCCGGCCGTCGGAACGGGTGTCGGCGGCAGAAAGACCGCGACCATCTCGACGCCGTCCTCGTTGAGCTTTGCGGCGATCTCGCCCTTGGCCTCCGTGGCGATGAACACAAGCGCCCAGATTCCGGGCGACGGGAATTCCATCAGCCCGACCTTCTTGAAGGACGAGGACTGGTCCTTCAGCACCGATTCGAAGATCTGCTTGAGGCTCTTGTAGAGCGTGCGCACCAGCGGCGTGCGGTGGAAGATGCGCTCGCCGAAATCGACGATCGAGCGGCCGATCAGGTTCTTGCCGAGAAAGCCGATCAGCGTGATCGTCGTCACCGCGATCAGCAGGCCGAATCCGGGAATGGCGAACTGGAGATAGCTCTCCGGATTGTAGCGGCTGGGGATATACGGCTTCACCCAGCTGTCGGCCCAGTCGATGAAGGACCAGGTCAGCCAGATCGTGATGGCGACCGGTGCGCAGATGATCAATCCCGTGAGGAAATTGTTGCGGATGCGCGTCGCCAGCGAAATTCGCTCGGGGCTGTCGTTCATCGTCTCGCCGTTATGCTGCATCGCCGAAGAAAGCCGGATGGAACGCGACCATGCCCGACGGGACTTCGCCGTGCAAGGGCAGGACGAGGAAAAATTCGGCCGGAACGCCGGTCGTCGTAAGCTCCGGCCGGGCGGTGAAACCGAACCGGTTATAGTAGGCTGGTTCCCCGACCAGGGCGAAGCCCGAAGCGCCTTGCGCCTCGAGTCTTGCCAGGCCCTCGCGCATCAGCGCCGAGCCGATTCCGCTCTTTTGCCGGTCGGGCGCCACCGAAATCGGCCCGACACCGTACCAGCCGCCCTCGCCGCCCGACAGCGTCACCGGCGAGAAGGCGACATGGCCGACGATCTGGCCTTCGTCCTCGGCAACCAGCGAAAGCGTCAGCTGGCCGAGGCGCCGCAGCCGCTCGATGATCAGCGGCTCCGAGTCGTCGCTGTAGGGATGGCCGGCAAAGGCGGCCGCGGAGAGCGCGCCGATGGCGGCTTCATCCCCGGGCGCTTCCGGCCGGATCCTCATTCGACGGTCACCGACTTTGCCAGGTTGCGCGGCTGGTCGACGTCGGTGCCCATGAACACGGCGGTGTGGTAGGCGAGCAGCTGGATCGGCAGCGAGAACACCATCGGCGCGATGATCTCAGCGACATCAGGCAGGACGATGGTCGCCATCGTCTCCAGCTTGGAGGCGGCGGCACCCTTGTCGTCCGTGATGAAGATGATCCGCCCGCCCCGGGCCGCCACCTCCTGCATGTTCGAAACGGTCTTTTCGAAGAAGCGGTCGTGCGGGGCAATGACGATGACCGGCATATTCTCGTCGATCAGCGCGATCGGCCCGTGCTTCAGTTCGCCGGCGGCATAGCCTTCGGCGTGGATATAGGAGATTTCCTTGAGCTTGAGCGCGCCTTCCATGGCCAGCGGATAGCTGGTGCCGCGGCCGAGATAAAGCACGTCCTTGTACGTCGACAGGTCGCGCGCCAGCGCTTCCATCTGCGGCTGGATGGCGTTCAGCACCTGGCTCATGATGCGCGGCATTTCCGCCAGGCTCTTCACCAGCTGCTTTTCCTCGTCGGCCGAAATCGTGCCACGCGCCTTGCCGGCTGCGATCGCCAGCGAAGCGAGGACGGCGAGCTGGCAGGTGAACGCCTTGGTCGAGGCAACGCCGATTTCCGGTCCGGCAAGGATCGGGAAGATGGCATCGGCCTCGCGGGCGATGGTCGATTCCTTGACGTTAACGATGGCGCCGATCTTCAAGCCTTCGTCATGGCAGTAGCGCAGCGACGCCAGCGTGTCGGCGGTCTCGCCCGATTGCGAGATGAACAGCGCCGCCTGATCCTTCGACAGCGGCATTTCGCGGTAGCGGAACTCGGAGGCGACGTCGATCTCGACCGGCAGGCGGGCATAGCGCTCGAACCAGTATTTGCCGACCAGACCGGCGAGATAGGCGGTGCCGCAGGCGGAGATGGCGAGGCCGCGGAGCGACTTGAAGTCGATCGCCGCGTCGATCGGCTTGACCGTATGGCCATGGAAATCGACATAGTGCGACAGCGCGTGGGAAATCACCTCCGGCTGCTCGTAGATTTCCTTTTCCATGAAATGGCGGTGATTGCCCTTGTCGACCACGAAGGCGGTCGCCTGGGAGATCTGGTGCGCGCGCTCGACCGGATTGCCGGAGAAATCGATGATCTCCGCGCCGTTGCGGTGGATGATGGCACAGTCGCCATCGACCAGATAGGCGATCTCGTTGGTGAACGGCGCCAGCGCGATCGCGTCCGAGCCGAGGAACATCTCGCCCTTGCCGAAACCGACGGCGAGCGGCGGTCCGAAGCGGGCGGCCATGATCGTGTCCGGATCGTCGGCGAACATCACCACCAGCGCATAGGCGCCCTTGACGTGGTTCAGCATGGCGAGCATGGCGGCGCGGTTGTCGAGGCCCTTGCGGCGATACTTGGCGATCAGCTGGGCGACGATCTCGGTATCGGTCTGAGTGGTGAAGACGGCGCCTTCGGCCGTCAGCTCGTCGCGCAGCTCGGAGAAGTTCTCGATGATGCCGTTATGGACGACGGCGACGCCATCGACGAAATGCGGATGGGCATTGGTCTCGTTCGGCACGCCATGGGTGGCCCAGCGGGTATGGGCGATGCCGATCGTGCCAGCCAAAGGCTCGGAATCGAGCTTCTTCTCGAGGTTGAACAGCTTGCCTTCGGCACGGCGGCGATCCATCACGCCATTGTCGATGGTGGCGACGCCGGCGGAATCATAACCGCGATATTCGAGCCGCTTCAGCGCATCGACGAGACGCCCCGCAACCTGTTGATTCCCGACTATACCGACAATGCCGCACATACACTTCTCCGTCTGGCTTCATCCTGGGCGCCAGTCCTAATGGTTTTGCCGATTTGCGCAATCCGCCGACCGGTCACATTCGGTTTCGCAACGTTACGCAGTCGCAGCAATCAGGGCTTCGCGCTGCGGGAGGCCTTGAGCGCGTCGTTGCGGGCGCGAATGACCTTGGCCCGTTCCGGCTTGATTTCCTGGCGGGCGCGGCCGAGCGCAAGGGCGTCGGCGGGCACGTCCTCGGTGATGACGCTGCCGGAAGCGACGAAGGCGCCGGCGCCGACCGAGACGGGCGCGACCAGCGCGCTGTTGGAACCGATGAAGGCCCCTTCCCCGATCCGCGTCTCGTGCTTGTTCACCCCGTCATAATTGCAGGTGATGGTGCCCGCGCCGATATTGGCGTTGGCGCCGATGACGGCGTCGCCGATATAGGTCAGGTGGTTGACCTTGGCGCCCTTGCCGATTTCGGCCTTCTTGACCTCGCAGAAATTGCCGACCTTGGCGCCTTCGGCGAGATTGGCGCCGGGACGCAGCCGGGCAAACGGTCCGACGGTCGCGCCGGTGGCCACATGCGCGCCCTCCAGATGCGAAAACGCGTGGATGATCGCCCCGCCTTCAACGGTGACGCCGGGGCCGAACACGACGTTCGGCTCGATCAGCGCATCCTGGCCGATCTGCGTGTCGTGGCTGAGGAAGACCGTCTCCGGCGCGATCATCGACACGCCCGAGACCATCAGTTCGTGGCGGCGGCGTTCCTGCCACAGCCGCTCGATCACGGCGAGCTCGGCGCGGTTGTTGCAGCCGGTCAGCTGGTCTTCCGGCGCATCGACGGCGACCGTGCGGCCGCCGAGCGAGCGGGCGATCTCGACGAGATCAGTCAGATAGTACTCGCCCTTGGCATTGGCATTGCCGATGCGGGTGAGGAATTCGAGCGCCTTGCGGCCGTTGATCGCCATCAGGCCGCTATTGCACCAGGTGACGGTGCGCTCGGCGTCGGAGGCGTCCTTTTCCTCGCGGATCGCGATCAGCTCGCCGTCCTTGACCAGCAGACGGCCGTAGCCGGTGGGATGGGCGGTGTGGAAGCCGATGACGGCCACGTCATTGCCTTCGGCCAGCGCGGCGCGTGCCGCCAGCAGCGGCTCGGCGGTGATCAGCGGCACGTCGCCATAGGCGACGAGAATGTCGTCATAGCCGCGGGCGATGGCATCGCGCGCCGCGAGCACGGCATGTCCGGTGCCCAGCCGCTCGGTCTGGATGAAGGGCGTGACGTTGACGCCGCCGATGCTGCCGGCCTTGGCCACCTTCTCCGTGTCGCGTCCGACCACCAGTGCCACGTCGCTGATGCCCGACGATGCGATGGTCTTCATCACATGAGCGATCATCGGCAGACCGGCCACGGGATGCAGCACCTTCGACATGGACGACTTCATGCGAGTGCTCTCGCCTGCGGCGAGGATGACGGCGAGACAGGTGCGGCTCATGGTTACTCCTGGTGAGTGGCACGAGATTCGAAAAAATGATCAAGTAACGGGCCGTCTCATAGCAGCAACAGCCAAACGGCACCAACAGCAAAAAGGGCGCCGCAAAGCAGCGCCCCTTTCAAAAATCTTTGCAGCCGGAATTATTGCGGCAGCTTGTCGTCGACGCCGGCGATGTAGAAGTTCATGCCGAGCAGCGCGCCGTCTTCGGCCTTTTCGCCGTCCTTCAGCCAGTCCGAACCGTCCTGCTTCTTGATCGGGCCGGTGAACGGATGCAGTTCGCCCGACTTGATCTTGGCTTCCGTTTCCTGCGCCAATGCCTTCACGTCATCAGGCATGTTGGTGTAGGGCGCCATGGTCAAGATGCCGTCCTTCAGGCCGTCCCAGATCTGTTCCGACTTCCAGGTGCCGTCCAGAAGGGCCTGGGTGCGCTTGATGTAGTAGGCGCCCCAGGTGTCGACGATCGCGGTCAGCTGGGTTTCCGGGCCGGCCTTGATCATGTCGGACGCCTGGCCGAAGGCCTTGATGCCGCGTTCGGCGGCAACCTGCATCGGCGCGGTGGTGTCGGTGTGCTGGGTCAGGATGTCCACGCCCTGGTCGATCAGGGCCTTGGCGGCGTCGGCTTCCTTGCCCGGGTCGAACCAGGTGTTGGCCCATACGACCTTGACCTTGAACTCCGGATTGACCGACTGGGCGCCGTGCATGAAGGAATTGATGCCCATCACGACTTCCGGGATCGGGAAGGAAGCGATGTAGCCGGCGACGCCCTTCTGCGACATTTTGGCGGCGATCACGCCCTGGATGTAGCGGCCTTCATAGAAGCGCGAATTGTAGGTCGCGACATTGTCGGAGGCCTTGAAGCCGGTGGCATGCTCGAACTTCACGTCCGGGAACTTGGCCGCGACCTTGACGGTGGCGTCCATGAAGCCGAACGAGGTGGTGAAGATCAGCTTGCAGTCGGAACGGGCGAGACGCTCGATGGCGCGCTCGGCATCGGGGCCTTCCGGAACGCTTTCGAGGAAGGGGGTCTCGATCTTGTCGCCGAAATGCGCCTGCAGCTGCTGGCGGCCGATGTCGTGCGCCTGCGTCCAGCCGCCGTCGGTGGTCGTGCCGACATAGATGAAGCAGACCTTGGTCTTGTCTTCGGCCTGGGCGGAGCCTGCGAAGCCGCCGAGGACGGCAGCGCTCGCGGCGAGTGCGATAAGCATCTTTTTCATGGGGAACCCCTTCTGGTTGTTGACAAAGGCTTGTGTTTTTACCGGTCAGGCACGAACGGCTTGCCGAGCGAGGCCGGAGTGTTGATCAGCGTGGTGCGCCGATTTTGCGAGATAATCACGAGGACCACAATGGTCGCGGCATAGGGCAGCGCGGAAAGAAGCTGCGAGGGTAAACCGATGCCGAAGGCCTGGGCGTGCAGCTGGCCGATCGTGACGGCGCCGAACAGGTAGCCGCCGGCCAGCACCCGCCACGGCCGCCACGAGGCGAAGACCACCAGCGCCAGCGCGATCCAGCCGCGGCCGGCCGACATGTTCTCCACCCATTGCGGCGTGTAGACGAGCGACAGCTGGGCGCCGGCGAGCCCGGCGCAGGCGCCGCCGAACAGCACCGCGAGATAGCGGGTGCGGATCACATGGATGCCGAGCGTGTGGGCGGAACCGTGATTGTCGCCGATCGCCCTGAGTTTCAGGCCCGACCGCGTGCGGAACAGGAACCAGTTCACCCCGACCACCAACAGGATGGACAGGTAGAAGATGAGGTCCTGCCTGAACAGCAGCGGGCCGAGGAACGGGATGTCGGCCAGCAGCGGAATGGCGATCGGCTGGAGCTTGACACCCGGCACGCCGACGAAGCTCTCGCCCAGCATGCCCGACACGCCAAGGCCGAGAATGGTCAGCGCCAGACCGGTCGCCACCTGATTGGCGACCAGCGTCAGCGTGAGGAAGGCAAACAGCAGCGAGAAGACGGCGCCCGCGAGGATGCCGGCACCGACCCCGATCAGCGGCGATCCGCTCAGCTGCGCGACGGCGAAGGCGCAGACCGCGCCGATGATCATCATGCCCTCGACGCCGAGATTGAGCACGCCAGAGCGTTCGGTGACGAGCTCGCCCATGGCGGCGATGACGAGCGGCGTGGACGCCGTGATGACGGTGAGCAGGATGGCTTCGATGATCATCGGCCGGCTCCCGCGATGAGCGCTCGGCCTTTGCCGAGCACGACCTTGATGCGGTAGTGGATCAGCGTGTCGCAGGACAGCACGAAGAAAAGCAAGAGCCCCTGGAACACTCGCGTCACCTTGTCGGAAACGCCGATCGACAACTGCGCACCCTCGCCGCCGAGATAGGTCAGCGCCAGCACCAGACCCGAGGCGATGATGCCGAGCGGGTTGAGCCGGCCGAGAAAGGCGACGATGATCGCGGTGAAACCGTAGCCCGGCGAGATCGACGGCTGCAGATGGCCGATCGAGCCGGAAACCTCGGATATGCCGGCAAGCCCGGCCAGCGCGCCGGAAAACAGCATGGAGAACCAGATCATGCCGCGCGAGGAGAAGCCGGCGAACCGCCCTGCCCGTTCCGACTGGCCGAGCACCACCACCTGAAATCCCTTCAGCATGTAGCGCATCATGAACCAGACGCCGACGGCGGCGATGATGGCGAAGGCGAAGCCCCAGTGCGCCCGGCCCGACGACAGCATTTCCGGCAGCACGCCCTCGGTGACGAAGGATCGGCTCTGCGGAAAATTGTAGCCGGCCGGATCGCGCCAGAGGCCGCGCACCAGCCAGTCGAGGAAGAGCTGGGCGATGTAGACCAGCATCAGGCTGGTGAGGATTTCATTGGTGTTGAACCGCGCCTTGAGCAGCGCCGGGATCGCCGCATAGAGCGCGCCGCCGACCATGCCGAGGATCATCATCAGCGGCAGGAGCAATGGCGAATGCCATTCGTAGAATACCACCGGCAGGAAGGAGCCGGTGATCGCGCCGATGGTGAACTGTCCCTCGGCACCGATATTCCAGTTGTTCGAGCGGTAGGCGACCGACAGGCCGACGGCGATCAGGATCAGCGGCGCCGCCTTGATGGCGAGTTCGTGCAGCGACCAGACCTCGAGCAGTGGCTCGATGAAGAAGCTGAACAGCGCGTCGACCGGGTCCTTGCCGAGCAGGGCGAACATCAGTCCGCCGAAGATCACGGTGAGCGCCAGCGCGACGAGCGGCGACACGATCGCGAAGAAACCGGACATGCCCGGCCGGCGTTCGAGTTCAATGCGCATTCGCCGTCTCCAAACCGTGCATGCCGCCCATCAGGAGGCCGATCTTCTCGCGCGTCATCGTCGCTGCCGGATAGCTCTGCGACAGCCGGCCTTCGGAAATGGCCGCGACCGTGGTCGCCACCTCGAAGATCTCGTCGAGGTCCTGGCTGATGACCAGCACCGCCGATCCGGCGCGCGCCAGGTTGATCAGCGCCTGGCGGATGCGGCTCGCCGCCCCGGCATCGACACCCCAGGTCGGCTGGTTGACGATCAGCACGGCCGGCTGGCGGTCGAGCTCGCGGCCGACGATGAATTTCTGCAGGTTTCCGCCGGACAGCGAGCCCGCGGCCGGATCGACGCCGCTCTTGCGCACGTCCATCGCCTCACAGATGCGCTGCGTCGCCCCCTTCACCGCCTCGTGGCGGATCAGTTTCAGGATCCCGCCCGAGAGGAAGGACCGCGCATCCGAGCGGTTGCGGGCGAGCAGGAGATTGTCCGAGAGCGAAAGCGCCGAGACGGCGCCGTGGCCGTTGCGTTCCTCGGGAACGAAGCCGGCGCCGAGCAGGCGGCGGCCGTTGATGCCGGTCCGCCCGACGGCGCGGCCGCGGATGCGAACGGCATCATTGTCCTCGGTCGTGTATTCACCGGACAGCGCATCGAACAGCTCGCCCTGGCCGTTGCCCGCCACGCCGGCGATCGCCAGCACCTCGCCGGCGCGGACGCTGAGCGACAGGTTCTTGAGCTCCATGGCAAAGGGCGTGCGCGGGCGAAGCGTCAGGTTGCGGACTTCCAGCTGCACGTCGCCGGCCGTCACCCCGTCGTCCCGCATCACGGTCGCGACTTCGCCGCCGACCATCATCCGGGCAAGCGTGGCAGGCGTCTCGCCGCGCGGATCGCAGGCGCCGGTGACCTTGCCGTGGCGCAGCACGGTGGCGCGGTCGCAGATGCGCTGAACCTCTTCCAGGCGGTGGCTGATATAGAGAACCGAGCGGCCTTCGGCCTTCAGCTTGAACAGCGTCTCGAACAGCTTGTCGGCTTCCTGCGGGGTGAGCACCGAGGTCGGCTCGTCGAGGATGATGAGCTTGGGGTTCTGCAGCAGCGTCCGGACGATCTCGATCCGCTGGCGTTCGCCGACGGACAAATCGGCGACATGCGCCGCGGGGTCGAGCGGCAGGCCGTAGGCACTGGAAAGCTCCGCGGCCTTCTGCGAAATTTCGTCGATCGACACGTTCTCATCGAGCGCCAGCGCGATGTTCTCCGCGACGGTCAGGGCTTCGAACAAGGAGAAATGCTGGAAGACCATGCCGATGCCGAGGCGCCGTGCGGCCGCGGGCGAGACGATGTCCTCCAGTTTGCCCTTCCAGCAGACGCGGCCGGAAGACGGGGCAAGAATGCCGAACAGCATCTTGACCAGGGTCGACTTGCCGGCGCCGTTTTCGCCGAGCAGCGCGTGGATCTCGCCATGGCCGATCTCAAGGTCGATGCCGTCGCAGGCGGCAAAGCTGCCGAACAGCTTGGTCAGCCCCTCGACGGCCAGAAGTTGTTCGGTGTTCGTCATGTCACCCTTCGGCACAGTTCCCTCTTGCGCTCGCACCGCAGCCCCCAAGCGTGCCGATCAAAGCGAAAAACGATATTGATACGCGCTTTGCGCCATCCGGCAACCGACCCCCGACAACTTTTTTTGCACTTGCACATTGAAGCCGGCGGTTCAGGACTTCGACCTGCCGAGGGAAGGAAACCACTGCAGCACCGCGCCGATGCCATAGAGGTAGATGCCGGTGATGATGAAGCCGATCGTCACCCAGTCCGGCGTATGGAAATGCTTCAGAAGCGCATAGCCGCCGAAGCCGCACCAGAGGAAGAAGACCGCCAGATTGAGCGGCCGCAGGCGCTGGACGCGCACCGGATGAAGGAAATGGATCGGCAGAAAAGTCAGGACCACGGAGGCTATGACCACCACCAGCGCCGTCGTCGCATCGGCGTCGATGACGAACAGGGTGAACACGATCATGTTCCAGACGACGGGAAAGCCGGAGAAGAAGTATTCGTCGGTCTTCATGCCCATGTCGGCATAGTAGATGGCGCTGGAGACGACAATCATGCCGGCGGCGACGAAGGACCAGGGCTCGCCGATCATGCCGCTCTGGTAGAGCGCAAAGGCCGGCAGCAGCACATAGGTGACGTAGTCGATGATGTTGTCGAGCGTGTCGCCCGACCAGTTCGGCAGGACTTCCTTGACCCTGACCTTGCGGGCAATCGGGCCGTCGATGCCATCGACCAGAAGCGCCAGGCCCAGCCACCAGAACATGTCGACGAAGCGGCGCTCGGCCGCCGCGACCACACCCAGGAAAGCGAGGAAGGATCCGGAGGCGGTCAGGATGTGGACGGAGAAGGCACGCATTTCCGCGTAAGGCACCCGCCGATAATTGAAGATCTTCATATTCGGTTTTTTGCCCCGCTCTTCGCCCTCCGATTTCGTATCGACCGAAACCGCATTTTTTGCAACCGCGTTGGCAAAAGATGAACACTTTTAGCGGAGCTCCGTTGCCGCATACGGGACGGAGGTCTGCGCCAATTCGGCTTATGGATTTCTGCGCGCCGGCGCTCTAGATAGAGGGAAACGCAAGAGGTGGCCCACATGAAAGAGTTCGATATCGCCGTGGTCGGCGGCGGCCTTGCCGGCTCCATCGCCGCGCTGGCCCTGGCCCGCGGTGGACGTCGCGTCGCCTTCGTCGCCCCGCCGACCGCCGGCGACCGGCGCACCACGGCGCTGATGGATCAGTCGGTGCGCATGATGGAGCGGCTCGGCCTGTGGGAGGCGGTGCAGCCCGCCGCCGCGGCCCTCTCGACCATGCAGATCGTCGACGGAACCAACCGGCTGCTGCGCGCGCCGGTCGTCGCCTTTCGCAGCGCCGAGATCGGGCTGGAGGCCTTCGGCTACAACATGCCGAACAGCGCCCTGCTTGAGGTTCTGGGCGATGCAGTCGCCGCCGAGCCGAACATCACGCCTTTCCCTTCGACCGCCGAAGACATCGCCTTTGGCCCCGACAAGGTGGTGATCCGGCTGGAAGGCGGCGAAAGCCTGGAGGCCGCCTTCGTCGTTGGCGCCGACGGCCGCAAGTCCAAGGTCCGCGAAAGCGCCGGTGTCGGCGTGCGCTCCTGGTCCTATCCGCAGACCGCCGTCGTGCTCAATTTCGCCCATACCGTTCCGCATCGCAACGTTTCGACCGAGTTCCACGGCGAAAGTGGCCCCTTCACCCAGGTGCCGCTGCCCGGCCAGCGTTCGAGCCTGGTCTGGGTGGTCGATCCGAAGGACGCCGAGCGCCTGCTGGCGCTGACGAATGAAAACCTGTCCCGCGCGGTCGAGACCCGCATGCAGTCGATGCTGGGCAAGGTTTCGGTCGAGGACGGGGTTCAGGCCTGGCCGCTCTCCGGCATGAGCGCCAACCGTTACGGCACGGGCCGTGCCGCCTTCATCGGCGAGGCCGGCCATGCCTTCCCGCCGATCGGCGCGCAGGGTCTCAATCTCAGCCTGCGCGACATCGCCGCCCTCGAAGACATCCTGTGCGACCGGAGTGGCCAGCCTATACCGGCCGATGCCGGCGATCGCTTCGACGCCAGGCGCCGCGTCGACGTGATCAGCCGCACGGCGAGCGTCGACCTGCTCAACCGGTCGCTCCTGTCGAGCCTCCTACCGGTGCAGATGCTACGGGCGGCGGGCCTGCAGGTGCTCTCCAGCGTCGCGCCGCTGCGCCATCTGGTGATGCAGGAAGGTGTGGCGCCCGGCCGGGCGCTGCGTTCCTTCCCCAGCTTCCTACGGGAAAAGATCCGGCGGTAGGATGCCGTTGGTGATCGCATAGAGCAGGCCGGAGACCGACAGCACCGACAGCACGGTGGTGATGAGGATCGTCGCCGAGGCGCGCTCCTGCCAGACGCCGTATTGCTGGCCGATGACGAAGACATTGGTCGCCGTCGGCAGCGAGGCGAGCAGGACAGCGGTGAAGATCCACAACGGATCGAAATTGCCGACCAGCCCGAGCACCACATAGACCAGCAGCGGATGGAGCAGCAGCTTGATCGGCACGATATAGCCGATCTCGGCGGGAATGCGCTTCAGCGGACGCAGCGCCAGCGTCACCCCCATGGCAAACAGCGCACAAGGGGCCGCAGCCTGAGCGAGATAGTCGATCAGCCGCTGCAGCGCGAGCGGCGGCTCGAAATGCAGCCCGGCGGCGAGGAAGCCGATCGCCGTGGCGATGATGAACGGGTGGTAGGCGATCTTCCTGACGACATCGAGCGCCACCCGGCTGCGCGGCCGCTCGTCGCCGCCGGCAAAGGCCATCAGCGCCGGCGCGGCGATGAAATGGGCGGCGTTCTCGAAGCAGAAGATCAGTGCCACCGGAACGGCCGCGGCTTCGCCGAAGGCCAGCAGCGCCAGCCCCGGTCCCATATAGCCGATATTGCCATAGGCCCCGGCCAGCGCCTGGATCGTGCAGTCGGGGATCGTGTTGCCCCGCACGAACCGTCCGATCAGGAAGACGAGAACGAAGATCGTATAGGTGGCGGCGAGCGAGGCGGCGATGAAGTCGACGCGGGTCAGTTCCTCGATCGGCGTGCGCGACACCAGCTTGAAGAACAGCGACGGCAGCGCGATGTAGATCACGAAGAAGTTGAGCCAGCCCAGCGCTTCCGCGGGCTGGCGCGTCAATCGGCCCGAGACATAGCCGATCAGGATCAGCCCGAAGAACGGCAGGACCAGTGCGATGATGTCTGCCAAGCCGCCGCTCCTCGCTTCCCCGGGCCGGACGCATGCGACCCTTTGTCTTCGGCCTTAGCCGATTTGCGACAGGATTGGAAAGGTCTGCTGGAACCAAATCGCCATGTCGGCGACGAATCCGAAGATGAAGGCAAGCCCGGTGAGGACGAGCAAGCCGCCCATGATCTTCTCGACCAGGCCGAGATGCCGGCGGAAGCGGGTGAGAAAGCGCATGAAGGCGCCGGAAAAGGCAGCGGCGATCCAGAACGGCACGGCGAGACCGAGGGAATAGACGGCGAGCAGCATGGCGCCCTCGCCCACCGTGTCGCGCGCGGCGGCGACGCCGAGGATCGCGCCGAGCACCGGGCCGATGCAGGGCGTCCAGCCGAAGGCGAAGGCGAGCCCCATGACATAGGCGCCCGACAGCGTCGCCGGCTTGCCGCCGCCGGAGATGCGCATTTCGCGCGACAGGAGACCGATGCGGAAGACGCCGAGGAAGTTGAGGCCCATGATGATGATGGTGACGCCACCGATCTTGGCCAGCAGGTCGAGATGCTGGCGCAGCAGCGTGCCGATGGTCGAGGCGCCCGCGCCGAGCGCGACGAACACTGTGGCAAAGCCGAGGGTGAAGGCGAGCGCCGAGAACATCACCGCGCGCCGCGCCTGGCGGTCCTCGGTCGCCACCCCGCCGCCGCGGAACTGGTCGACGGAAATTCCCGCCATGTAGCAGAGATAGGGCGGGACGAGCGGCAGGACGCAGGGCGACAGGAAGGACAGTGCGCCTGCGAACAGCGCGCTGAGCAGCGAAATCTCGGCAATCGACACGAAGCAAACTCCCTTTGCGGCCCGGTGCGGCCTTCCTAGCGCCACCGTCCCCTGCTTGCCAATCACCTTTCCGTTCGCTGCGACAATTGCACGCCATCTTGCCCGCCGTCCCGAAAATTTCGGTTGACCGGCAAGGGGCACCTGCCTATGTAACGCTCACTTCCGCGGGGACGCCATGTCCCCCTTGGGAGAGCGTAGCTCAGCCGGTAGAGCAACTGACTTTTAATCAGTAGGTCCAGGGTTCGAATCCCTGCGCTCTCACCACATCTTCTCCCCATATCCGGCCCATTGTTCTCTGATGTGCAACCGCCCGCCGCTTGATTGATGCGGGCAGAGCCTTTATGCCTCGCCGTCTTTTGACCTAAACAGCAACGGAAGTGCGCAATGGGAACGCTCTATGGAATGCTTGTCGCGATCGGAGTGTCCCTGCTCTCGATCGGCGGCGTGACGGCCACCGCCATCTATCAGCTGTCCCTCGCCCACGAGGCCGAGTATCTGGAGGACATGGCCGTGCTCGAAACGGAAAGCCGCCGCTCTCCCCTGGTGGCTCAGATCAAGACTGGCGACGAAAACCGGATCCGGCCGGCGGCCTGACCAATGCAGGTCCCGGCAGTCCGAGACAAACCGGTCACAACTGTGATTCGAGCGGCAGCAGCCCGGTGACGGTGGCGACGAAGCGGCGCCAGTAGCTGGCGCCCGGCTCATCATGCTCCGGCGGTTGGTCGGGTTCGCCGTTCCATTGCAGGGCACCGCCCTCGATGCTCAGCCGGTAGGCATGGGTCGGGCCGCTATGGGTGAGGAACTCGCGGCGCACTTCGGCCGCCAGATCCGTATCGCGAAACAGCACGCCCATTTCGGTGTTGAGCGCAATCGACCGAGGGTCGTAGTTGAACGAGCCGATGAAGCCGGTCCGGTCGTCGACGGTGAAGGCCTTGGTGTGCAGGCTGGCATTGCTGGAACCGAACAGCGAAATCCGCCCCGGCCGGCTCTCCGCCTTCAGTTCGAACAGATCGATCCCGCTTTCGAGCAGGCCTTCCCGGTAGTGGGCATAGGCGCCGTGGACGGCGGCGACGTCGGTGGCGGCGAGCGAATTGGTCAGTACCTTCACCTCGGCGCCGCGCTCGACCAGACGGCGCAGGCTGCTGGCGCCCTCGTCACCGGGGATGAAATAGGGCGAGGTAATCTCCAGGCTGGTGGTCGCAGAAGCGATGACCGGGTCGATGCTCTCGTTGAGCCAGCTCTGCTGCCCGACATCGAGAACCTTTTCCGGCGGATCGGATACCACCTCCGCCGAGGCCGTCCAGTGCGTCGCGCCGCCGGTCACCAGCGCCTTGGCCGCTTCCTCCCCCTGCTTCAGTCGGGACAGGTAGAGCTTTGCCGGCTCGCTCGAGGCCGCCTGCTCCAGCCGCGCCCGCAGACGCGTCAATTCCCGGCGCTCCGGATCCGACAGACTGCGGATCGGCAAAACCACCGGGCTGTTCCAGAAACGGTCGAAGATCGTCGCGGTCTGGTCGACCGCCGGGCCGACCATGGAGACATCCAGATCGCGAAAATTGGCCGTGTCGGACGCGCCGAAATAGGCGTCGCCGATATTGCGCCCGCCGACGATCGCCAGCCTGCCGTCGGCGATCCAGGCCTTGTTGTGCATGCGCCGCGTGACCGTGAAGATGCGCAGCGCCATGTCCATGCCGCGCGCCAGCGTGCTGTCGCGGCTAAGCGCCGGATTGAAGAGCCGGACCTCGATATTGGGGTGGCTGTCATAGGCGAGATAGACGTCGTTGCCGCCGCGCGCGTTGATGTCGTCGAGCAGGATGCGCACCCGCACCCCGCGATCGGCCGCCGCCAGCACCTCACGGCCGAGAAGCCCGCCGGTGAAATCGTCGCGCCAGTAATAGTATTGCAGGTCGAGGCTGCGCCCGGCGGAACGCGCGGCATGGGCCCGCACAGCAAAGGCGTCGATGTCGTCGGAAATCAGCCGAAGCCCGCTCTCCTCCGGGTGGTCCACCGTCAGTGGGCCGATCTCCCGGTCGAGCGAGGTTTCGCTTTCGGCGACCGGTAGCGCATAGGAGGCCGGGCCGCGCGCCTGCGCGGCGAACCGCCCGTAGAGATAGACGGCAAGCCAGGAGGCCACGGCAAGGGCGACGATGCCGATCAACACGAATTTCGCAATGCGCAAGTCTGACCTCCGGGAACCCCACTGCAGCGCTGAGATAACGCGCGGGCATCGGAACGGTTCGATGCGGCCTGCAATTATGGAAAGGAAACTCAGCGAATGCCGCGGAGCGCCGAGGACGGCGTGGCGCGCGTCACCCGCCAGGCCGGATAGAGCGCGGCGAGCGGCCCGACCAGCACGACCCAGAACAGCGCTTCGGCGACGATGCCAAGGCTCAGATAGGGTTCGAGCAGGCCGGCCGAAATGCGCAGCCACGAGACCAGATGCATGCCGGCAATGCCGAGCCCGACGCCGATGAAGCTGCCGACCAGGCACATCATCAGCCCCTCGACCACCACCAGCATGCGGATGCGCGCCGGCGTCCAGCCGATCGCCGCGAGGATGCCGAATTCCTGGACGCGCTCCGAGACCGACATCAGCAGCGTGTTGGCCACCAGGATCGACGAGGCGAGGATCATGATCAGCGAGACCGCCGAGGTGACCGCGTCCACCGTCTTGACGAAATCCATGTTCTCGGCGAATTCGGCGCTGTCGCTCACCTCGATCGTCGGCGACACCTTGGCGAGCGCCGCCTTGGCCGCCGCCGCCCTCGCCGGCTCGACGGGACGCGTCAGGCGGATCTGCACCAGCGAAACGCTGGCCGGGCGGCCGAGAAGCTCCTGGAGCCCCTTCAGCCGCGCCACGGCGACATTCTGGTTGAACACCGAGTCCGGCGCCGAAATGCCGGTGATGCGGAAGGGTTCGTACTGGATCTGGATCTCGTCGCCGACCGTCTTGCCGAGCGCCTCGGCGACGGTGCGGCCGAGCACCACTTCGCGGTCGCCGGTCGGGATCACCCCCTCCTCCAGCACGAGCGAGCGCCACAGGAAGCTGCCGTCCGGCCAGCCGGTGACGAAGATATTGGCCTCGTCATCGACCTCGGCGATCGTCAGAACGATACCCGCCGCCTCCTCGACATCAGGCACCGCGTCGAGCTTGTCGACCAGTTCGGCCGAAATCGAACTGCTGACCAGGCTGTAGGTCCCGCGCTGGCTGACGACATAATCGCCGCCGACATCGCCGACGCCCTGGGCATAGCTGTCCTGCAGGCCGCGTGTCAGGCCGGTGAGCGCGACGAAACTGCCGACCGCGACCGCGATGCCGAGCACGGTCAGCGTCGAGCGAAGTTTCTGCGACAGGAGGTTTCGGGCAGGCAAGGTCAGGAGATTCATGCGGAGACCTCGGAAGTCGCGGCGAGCCGCGGGACGCGCTGGTCGGAAACGATCCGTCCGTCGACCAGCTCGACCCGCCGGTCGCAGCGCTCGGCAATCGCCCGGTCATGGGTGACGATCACGACGGTGATCGCATTGTTGCGTTGCAGATCCTCGAGCAGGTCTATGATGTCGGCGCTCGACCGGCTGTCGAGGCTGCCGGTGGGTTCGTCGGCGACGATCAGTTCGGGCCGGTTGGCGAGCGCCCGGGCGATCGCCACGCGTTGCCGCTCCCCTCCGGACAGTTGCAGCGGGTGCTGGCCTCCGCGCTGGCCAAGGCCCAGGCGCTCCAGCAGTTCCGCCACCCGGTCGCGGCGGTCGCGCGCCGAAATGCCCTGCCACAGCATGGCGAGTTCGATATTCTCCGCCACCGTCAGCGACGGGATCAGATAGAAGGACTGGAAGACGAAGCCGATCCGCTCGGAGCGGATGCGCGCCCAGTCGGTCCTGCCCCGGACGATCTCGCCGTCGAACAGGACCTCGCCCGAGCTGGGTTCTTCGAGACCGCACAGCACGTCGAGCAGCGTCGACTTGCCGCTGCCGCTCGGGCCGGTGATGGCGATGAAATCGCCGCGCGCCACGGAGAAGGACACATCGTCCAGAGCGATGATGCGGCCATTGTCGTAGACACGGCGGCAATTGCGGAGTTCGACCAACTGGGACATGCGAAAGCTCTCAGTTCCGGCCGGCGAGTTCGGCGCGCAGGCTCTTGGTCAGCGCGGCGAGCGAGCCGCCGAGCGCCTTTAGGCGCGGCGCATAGTCGTCGCGGCGGGCGACGGTGAGCGAGGCGCCATTGCCGACGATATCGATGAGGCAGAAGGATCCGCCGCAGGGCCGCATCTTCCAGTCGAGCCGGCGCGCGCTGCCATCTCGGCGGATCTGCGAGGTCAGCACCACGACATCCTTTGAGCCCAGAGGCTTGGCCTCGTTGACCCGCAGCCGGTCGTCCGGGCGGATGCGCCGATCGAGTTCGACGGCCATCACGTCGCGCAGCACCTGCCGGAATTCCCGACGCTCGGCTTCGCTGGCGCCATCCCAGGCCTTGCCGGCAACCTTGCGGGCGATTTCGCCAAGATCGAGGTAACGCTCGAGCAGAGGCGCGAGTTTCGAGGCCGGACCGCTGGCCGAGGCGACGGTCAGTGCGTGGATCTTCTCCACCGCGGCGATGGCGCCGTCGAGATTGGCGGCTGCCGCCGGAGACGATGCGCCGTCCCACAGGGCGACCATGCATGCCAATGCAGTGAGCCGCCCGCGCCAATGATGGCGTGCGCGGCCAGAACCTTCGAACTTCAACCAAGAGTACATGCCAACCCCAGAAAGTATTCCGCAAGATGAATGCGGCACAACTTTCCCTTTTCCCATGCGCGAATCGTCCCCACGACTACTCGAGCGCGCGCTTGACATCATATGTACGGCGTACCTAATGCGCAAAGGAAAAGGCTTCTCGGCCAATTGGCAATTGGCCGCAGGGAGGCGGGGGCTGCGTCCGGGTCTTCTTCGCCCGGGGTTCGACGGAATCGGTGATGACAAGCGACTGGAGTGCGCCGATTTCGGGTGCCTATTGCGAACGGACGGCGCCGGGCTTCTGGGGCGAGCCGCTGAATGCCGGTTCCAGTCTGCTCGTCATCGTCGTCAGCCTCCTGGCCCTGGTCCATGTGCTGCGCAGCCGCTCCCTTTCTCCCGGCCTGATCGCGCTCATGGCGCTCGCGCTGGCGATCGGCATCGGCTCCTTCCTGTGGCACACCTTTGCGACACGCTGGGCCGAACTGGCGGACGTTCTGCCGATCTGGGCCTTCGTCGCACTCTATGGCGCGGCGGTGCTGAAGGATTCCGTGAAGGCGTCTTACGCCCTGCCGCTCGCCGTGGCTTTCGGGGCGATGGTCTTTGTCGCCGGACTGGCGTTGTCTATGCGCGAGACGCATATGCTGGGCGACACCGTCAGCGGCTCCACCCAGTACCTGCCGGCGCTGTTCGTCGTCTTCGCCGCCGGCCGGGTGGCGTGGAAGGAGCGTCATCCGTCGTTTCGCATGATTGCGGTTTCGAGCGCACTGTTTGCCCTCTCCTTCGCCTTCCGCAGCCTCGACATGCCGCTCTGTTCGACCGTTCCGTTCGGCACGCATTTCCTCTGGCACCTGACGAACTGTCTGGCCTTCGGCGTCCTGCTGGCCGCCCTCATCCGCTTTTCGCCGGGCAGCGGCCGGACGCCGGACAAGTGACGCGGAAGTTTCGCCTGCGGCTTCTGTGGCGAGGCGCCACTATTACCAAGATTTAACTTCGCTTCGACCGGAGGCTGTGACACACCAGCCATAGGCGATACCTGCGGTGGGGCGGGGCTCGCCGCGCTGCAATTTGCCGGGATTTGACACGGGTCAATAACAGCCCGCCGCATTCCGGCGATACAGACAGAACGTTGACCGGAGAAGATGGACGCGACATGACGAGCGATTCCGAAACAACCCCATCCCCCGCCACCAAGAGCGAGGCCGGCGAACTCGCCGCACTGCTCGGCACTTCCCACAAACGCGGAGGCCGTTCGCGCTGGACCTGGCGCCTTCTGGCCGCCGGCGTGCTGATCGTCGGAGCCTATGGCTACTGGTCCTACAGCAATCAGGCGACCGCCTACACCTACACGACCGCGGCCGCCAAGAAGGGCGACCTCACCGTTCTCGTCACCGCCACCGGTTCGGTCGAGCCGACCGTGCAGGTGGACGTGTCGAGCGAACAGTCCGGCACCATCCGTGACGTGCTCGTCGACTACAACAGCGCCGTCAAGAAGGGCGAAGTCGTCGCCCGTCTCGACACCGCCAAGCTCGAGGCCAACGTCAAGAGCGCCGAGGCGAGCCTGCTCTCCGCCAAGGCGAGCGTCGCCAAGGCGGACGCCGACATGAAATCGGCCAAGGCGACCTTCGACCGGCTGAAATCCCTGGTCAGCAGCCGGGTGTCCAGCCAGCAGGACATGGACGCGGCGGGCTTCACCTTCGAGGCGGCAGAGGCCACCAAGGCGAGCGCCGAGGCCAATGTTCTGTCCGCCGAGGCCGAACTCGAACAGGCCAGGCTCAATCTCTCCAAGGCGACGATCGTCTCGCCGATCGACGGCATCGTGCTGTCGCGTGACGTCGACCCGGGCGCCACCGTCGCTGCCTCGCTCGAGGCGCCGACCCTCTTCACCATCGCCGGTGACCTGAGGCAGATGGAGCTGCAGGTCGATATCGACGAGGCCGATGTCGGCCAGGTGGCGGTCGGGCAGACGGCGACCTTCACGGTCGACGCCTTCTCCGACAAGCGCTTCCCGGCCGAGATCACCGACGTGCGCTACGCCTCGGAGACCGTCAACGACGTCGTGACCTATATGGGCATTCTGCGCGTTGACAACGACCAGATGCTGCTGAGGCCCGGCATGACGGCAACCGCCGACATCGTCGTCCAGTCGATCGCCGGCGCCCTTTTGATCCCCAATGCCGCCCTGCGTTATTCGCCGCCGCAAAGTGCGACCGAGACGAGTTCGGGCGGCAGCGGCGTGTTCAGCCTGTTCCGCCCGCCGCGCACGGGCTCGATCAGCGCGCCGGAACCGGAAGGCAGCGAACGCACCGTGTGGCTGATGAAGAATGACGTGCCGACGGCCGTCAACATCGAGATCGGCGCCAGCGACGGCCAGAGCACCGTCGTTACCAAGGGCGCCATCGCCGAGGGCGACCTGCTGATCACCGATGCCGCGGAAAAGAACGGCTGAGGGCGCGACATGGCCAGCCCTCCCCTCATCCAGTTCCAGCAGGTCTCCAAGTTCTACGGCCGCGGCGAAGCGACGATCCGCGCCCTCGACAATGTCGACCTGGTGATCGAGAAGAACGAGTTCGTCGCGATCATGGGCCCGTCCGGCTCTGGCAAGTCGACCGCGATGAACATCCTCGGCTGCCTCGACGTGCCGAGTTCCGGCGAATACCTGTTTCAGGGCATCAAGACCTCGGGGCTCGACCGCGGACAGCACACGCTGCTGCGCCGGCATATGCTCGGCTTCGTGTTCCAGGGCTTCAACCTGCTCGCCCGCACCTCGGCGGTGGAGAATGTCGAACTGCCCCTCGTCTACCGCGGCATGGAAGCCGGAGAGCGCCGCCGTCTCGCCAATATCGCCCTGGCGCAGGTCGGCCTTGCCGGCCGTGAGAGCCACACGACGCAGGAACTGTCGGGCGGCCAGCAGCAGCGCGTGGCGATCGCCCGAGCCATCGTCACCAGCCCGAAGGTGCTGCTCGCCGACGAACCGACCGGCAACCTCGACACCAAGACCAGCAAGGAGATCATGGAACTGATCACCGGCCTCAACGAGGAGCACGGCATCACCGTCATCATGGTCACGCACGAGGACGACATCGCGGCTTATGCCAAGCGCAACCTGCGCTTCGTCGACGGCCGCCTGCATTCCGACAGCCAGAACGGAAAGGTCGCCGCCAATGTTCTTTGAGACGGTCAAACTGGCCTTGCGCGCCATCAGCCGCAACATGCTGCGCTCCTTCCTCACCGTGCTCGGCGTCGTCATCGGCGTCGCTGCCGTCATCGCCATGGTGACCATCGGCAATGGCACGACGGCGCAGGTGACGGCGGAGATCTCCAAGCTCGGCACCAATCTGCTCTTCGTGCGCCCCGGCCAGTTCGGCCCGGGACGCGCCAGCTCCGACGCCAAGAAGTTCACCGAACGCGACGTGCAGGCGGTCCGCGACCAGATCAGCGGCCTGCGCGCGGTGGCCGGCGTCAACCAGTCGAGCCAGGTCGCCATCTATGGCGGCGAGAACCATCAGACGACCGTGACCGGCACGACCGGCGGCTATTTCATCGCCCAGGACTGGACGATTGCCAGCGGCCGGACCTTCCTGCCCTCCGAGGAGCGCGGCGGCCAGGCCGTGTGCGTGATCGGCGAGACCGTGCGCACCGAACTGTTCGGCTCGACGCCGGCGCTGGAGCAGAGCATCCGCGTCGGCGGCGTCTCCTGCGAAGTCATCGGTACGCTGGGCAAGAAGGGCCAGAGCGGCATGGGCAGCGACCAGGACGACATCGTCGTGATGCCGCTCAAGGTCTTCCAGCGGCGCATCGGCGGCTCTACCGAAGTGTCGAGCATGATCCTCTCGGCCGAAAACGGCGTATCGACGTCGAAGATCCAGGCCAATGTCGAGCGACTGCTGCGCGAACGGCGCAAGATCATCGCCGGCCGCGACGACGACTTCACGGTCAACGACATGACGCAGATGGCCTCGACGCTGACCGGCACGACGACCCTGATGACCGGCCTGCTCGGCGCGGTGGCGGCCGTCAGCCTTCTGGTCGGCGGCATCGGCATCATGAACATCATGCTGGTTTCGGTGACAGAGCGAACCCGGGAGATCGGCATCCGTCTGGCGATCGGCGCGCTCGAACAGCAGGTGCTGATGCAGTTTCTCGTCGAGGCAGTGACCCTGTCGCTCGCCGGCGGCATCATCGGCATTCTTCTGGGGCTTGGTCTCGCCTATAGCGCGGTGTCCTACATGAACGTACCCTTCGTCAGCAGCCCCTCGGTGATCGTGCTGGCCTTCGGTTTCTCGGCAGCGATCGGCATGGTGTTCGGCTATTTCCCGGCGCGCCGCGCCGCCCAGCTCAACCCCATCGACGCTCTGCGGCACGAATAGCCGGCCCACCGTCCAGGTGCAGACCCGCCGCGCCACGAGCCGCGGCGGGTCGCTCGGCACCCAGCCAAAACAGGATTCCTGGCGGATCTCGCTTTCGTGGGGACGGGTCCAAGTTCTCGCGGCCGAATGTTCTGATATATCACCCTGCCTTGCCATTCCGAATGCGACATGCCAAGTTGAAATATATCAGCGGAGGGGCGCATGACTGGAATCACCGGCTCGCAGAGTCACCTCGCCTATCTGGCGCTGGAACAGCAGATCGTCACGCTGAAGCTGAAGCCCGGCGCATTGGTCAACGAGCGGCAGCTAATCGAACTGTCGGGCTATGGCCGAACCCCGGTCCGGGAAGCGATCCAGAAGCTGGAATGGCAGGGCCTCGTGCTGGTCCGCCCGCGCGTCGGCCTGCAGATCGCCGAGATCCAGCCGACCGACCACAAGGCCATCATGGCGATCCGCCTCAAGCTCGAACCGCTGCTGGCAAGGCTCGCCGCCGAGAATGCCGACGAGACGCAGCGTGCGGCCCTGCTCGATTGCGCCCAGGCGATGACCGCGGCGGCGGCGGCCGGAAGCTTCGACGCCTTCCTCAGTGCCGACAAGGCCTTCGACGAAATCCTCGAGGAGGCCTGCCCCAATCCGTTCCTCATCTCGGCGGTAGCACCCCTCCAGTCCCATTCGCGGCGCATGTGGTATGCGCGCGCCACGGTGGGCAAGATGGACCGCTCTGTCTCTCTACACGTGGCCGTCATCCGCGCCATCCAGCAAGGCAAGGGCGACCAGGCCGAGAGCGCCATGGAAGCGCTGATCGCCTATCTCAGCGAAGGCTGAGCGCCACCCCTCGCTCAAAGGGTTGGTCGCAGGAACGCAAAACGCCCGGCCATTGGCCGGGCGCTGCATTTGAACGACCGAACGGATCGCGTCAGCCGACGAAGGCGCGCTCGATGACGAATTCCGCCGGCTTGTTGTTGGCGCCTTCCGTGAGTCCCGCCTTTTCCAGCAGGGCCTTGGTGTCCTTGAGCATGGCCGTCGAACCGCAGATCATGCCGCGGTCGATCGCCGGATCGAGCGGCGGCACGCCGAGATCCGTGTAGAGCTTGCCGCTCTCCATCAGGTCGGTGATGCGGCCCTGGAACGGATAGTCCTCACGGGTCACCGTCGCATA
>Ga0180012_1000018_pt1 | contig 102682 bp, 88 predicted proteins | sample KR11_S2_MetaG_FD_122243 | JGI IMG/M metagenome (GOLD analysis project Ga0180012, IMG submission 122243) | Groundwater microbial communities from the Olkiluoto Island deep subsurface site, Finland - KR11_S2_MetaG | ecosystem: Environmental > Aquatic > Deep subsurface > Groundwater | place...
AGATCGCCGAGACCGAGCGGCTCGCCGGGGCCGACATGCTGGTGATCGCCGACCTGACTGGACGCGCCGCACAGGGTCGCGTCCTGGCGGCGGCCGAAATCGGCAGGGCGGAAATCGAAGCCAAGCTTCCGGATGCGATCCAGCGCGGCGAGGAGTGCTTCTTCGATGCGGCCAGCCGGCAGGTGCGGGCGCGCCGGGTCACCCGGCTCGGCGCAATCGTGCTGGAGGAAACCCCGCTTGCCCGGCCGACCGGCACCGCCGCGGCCGAGGCGCTGGCCGAGGGCGTGCGGCAGATCGGCATCGGCGCCCTGCCCTTTTCCAAGGCGGCCGAGCAGCTGCGCCAGCGGGTCGGTTTCCTGCACCGGACGATCGGCGAACCCTGGCCGGACCTGTCGGACGCCGCCCTGCTCGATTCCCTCGACATCTGGTTCACGCCCTATCAGACGCAGGCGCGCGGCATTGACGACCTTTCGCCCGGCGCGCTGTCCGACGGCCTCGCTTCGCTCATTCCCCATGGGCTGCAACGCGAACTCGACCGGCTGGCTCCCACCCATTTCACCGCGCCGACGGGGCAGAACCATCCGATCCGCTATGACGGCGCCGAGCCCATGCTGTCCATCCGCGTGCAGGAGCTCTACGGCCTCAAGACGCATCCGGCGATCGGCGGTGGCAAATTGCCGCTTGTCCTGGAGTTGACCTCGCCGGCGCATCGGCCCATCCAGACGACCCGCGACCTGCCGGGTTTCTGGGCAGGTTCGTGGAGGGACGTGCGGGCCGACATGCGCGGGCGCTATCCGAAACATCTCTGGCCGGAGGATCCGGCCGGGGCCTTGCCGACGACGCGCGCCAAGCCGCGCGGCACCTGAAACGACTGCACCGAGGAGGTGAGAGGATGAGCACACCGGACACCGCAATCCAGTTCGGACCATCGAGCAGGCGACTGCGCCTGCAGACCCTGGTGTGGCTGCGTTGGCTCGCGGTCGCGGGGCAAGGTGCCACCGTGCTCGTCGTTGCTTTCGGGCTGCAGTTCCCGCTGCCGCTCGTCACCTGCGCAGCATTGATCGGCGCCCTGGCGGCGGTCAATTTCCTGCTGTCCGTCGGCTTCCCACCGACCTACCGGCTCGAGCCGATCGCCGCCTTCGCCGTGCTCGGCCTCGACCTTCTGCAGCTCAGCGCCCTGCTGTTCATCACCGGGGGGCTTGCCAACCCGTTCGCACCGCTGATCTGCGTGCCGGTGATCATTTCCTTTGCCTCGCAGCCGCTCCGGCATGCGCTGGCGCTCTTCGCGCTCGCGATGATGCTGATTTCGGCGCTGCCGTTCTCGCCCTACCCGCTTCCCTGGTATGCGGGCGATGCCCCGACACTCCAGCCGGTGATGCAGCTCGGCGTCTGGTTCGCCATCACCTCGATGATGGCCTTTGCCGCCTTCTACGCCTATCGCGTTTCCCAGGAGGCGACGTTGCTGGCCGATGCGCTGTCGGCGACCGAACTGGTCCTGCAGCGGGAAAAGCACCTTTCACAGCTCGACGGTCTTGCCGCCGCCGCCGCACACGAGCTCGGAACGCCGCTGGCCACCATCAGCCTGGTGGCCAAGGAGATGGAGCGCGAACTCGGCAAGGATGAACGCTTCGGCGAGGACATCCAGCTCCTGCGCAGCCAGAGCGAGCGATGCCGCGACATCCTCAAACGCATTGCGACACTGCCCTCCGAGAGCGAGGAGCACATGCGCCGCCTGCCACTCTCCTCGCTCATCGAGGACGTGCTGGCGCCGCATCGCGAGTTCGGCATCAAGCTGGAACTGATCGAGACGTCGGATCGCGCCAAGGAACCGGTCGGCATCCGCAATCCCGCGATCCTCTACGGCCTTGGCAATCTCATCGAGAACGCCGTCGATTTTGCCCGGGAAAGGGTTACCGTGACCGTCGAGCACAACGCGTCCAAGGTGGCGATCACCATCGAGGACGATGGCATCGGCTATTCGCCGGACGTGCTGCAGCGCATCGGGGAGCCCTATGTGACAAATCGCCATCGCGACGACAAGGCAGGCGGGCTTGGGCTTGGGCTGTTCATCGCCAAGACCCTGCTTGAGCGTTCCGGCGCGCGGCTGCGCTTTGAAAACCGCCCGCCGGAAACGCCGGGTGCCCGGGTGGAAATCGTCTGGCCGCGACAGCGGATGGAAGCCTAATTGTGGCGAAATGACTTTACCGCATGGCCATTACTGGCCATAACCACACACGGACGCTCAAGATTGCCCCGCAGGATTGCCTAGCCATGACAGAAAACGCAACCTCCGACCCTTCGCCGACAACCGGCGATAACGCCCTGGGTCCGAACCCAACCTTGCTGATCGTTGATGACGATGTTCCTTTCCTGCGCCGTCTGGCCCGGGCGATGGAAACGCGCGGCTTCGTCGTGGAGACTGCGGCTTCCGTCGCCGAAGGTGTCGCCAAGGCCAAGGCCACGCCGCCGGGCTATGCGGTGGTCGATCTCAGACTCGGCGACGGCAACGGTCTCGACGTGATCGAGGCCATCCGCCAGCACCGGACGGACACCCATATCGTCGTCCTGACCGGCTACGGCAATATTGCCACGGCGGTGACGGCGGTGAAGCTCGGCGCGCTCGACTATCTGGCAAAGCCGGCCGACGCCGACGAGATCTTCCTGGCGCTGACCCAGCGTCCGGGTGAAAAGGCCGAAGTGCCGGAAAACCCGATGTCGGCCGACCGGGTTCGCTGGGAGCATATCCAGCGGGTATTCGAGAGCTGCGACCGCAACGTGTCGGAGACGGCACGCCGGCTCAACATGCACCGCAGGACGCTGCAGCGCATTCTCGCCAAGCGCGCGCCGAAATAACAGTCAGTCCCGTACCGGTGCGTGCGCGGCCCATTCCGCCATCATCAGGCGCTGCGCCGCGGAACGGGAGAAATCGAGGGTGACGGCCTTGCGGGTGGCCGGCGGCAACTTGTGTTCCGGCGCCTCGCGCAGCAGGTGGGCGCCGTATCCATCCGAGAGCAGCAGGCCGCAATCCTCCGGAAAGATGTCGAGCGGCACGTCCGGATGGGTGGCGAAGAACAGCCGGTCGCAATAGGCGCGGTAATCCGGCCATTTCCGATCGACGCGGAAATCCTCGATCGAGGATTTGATCTCGATGATCCAGATCTCGCCCTTTTCCGAGAGACCGACCAGATCAGCGCGGCGGCCGTTGGCAAGCGCCAGTTCGGGCAGGACGGCGAGCCGCATGTCGTGCAGCAAGACCTGGACGCCCCGCCGCACAAGCATAGCCCGCTCCGACTGTCGTCCATCGATTAACGGATTGTTTACCGCGATAGAAAGAATCGTCATGTTCTTGTCCAGGGAAGCTGATCCGCATGTTGCAAAAAAGCCATGTGGAGTCATTTTGCAACGCCGAAGCCATCGGGCGGCGATCCGCTACTTGCAAAGGCGCTTTTAATCAAAAATAAACCATAATCAAAGATGGTCGAGATCACCATCTCCTAGCCCAAATGAACGAGTTTCCCATGCGCCTCCGCAATGCACTGACTGTGTTCGGCCTCGTCGCGACGATCGCCCTGACAGGTTGCACGACCACGACCGAGACCCAGCAGGCCGAAGCCACGACGGCCAAGATCTTCACCGACTCCTATGGCAGCGTCACCGACGCAGGTTATGCCCTGCCGGCCATCCCGATCAACAAGGTCAACAAGAAATTCCACCGGCAGATCGTCGCTTATTCCACCAAGGAAAAGCCCGGCACGATCGTCGTTAACACGCGCGAGCGCTTCCTTTACTATGTCCTGCCGAACGGCAAGGCGGTCCGCTACGGCATCGGCGTCGGCAAGCAGGGCTTTGCCTGGCAGGGCGAGGCCTATATCGCCTGGAAGCAGGAGTGGCCGACCTGGCATCCGCCGAAGGAAATGGCTGCCCGCAAGCCGGACGTCGCCCAGTATGTCGAGAACGGCATGGGCCCGGGCCTCCGCAATCCGCTCGGCGCACGCGCCCTCTATCTGTTCAACGAGAAGGGCCAGGATACGCTCTTCCGCCTGCACGGCACGCCGGAATGGGCCTCCATCGGCACTGCCGCCTCGTCGGGCTGCATCCGCCTGATGAACCAGGACATCATCGACCTCTACAGCCGTGTCCGTCCGGGCAAGGGCGCCAAGGTCGTCGTCCAGCAGTAAGCGCTTCGAGCGCATTCCCATGCAAGAAGCCGCCGGAGAAATCCGGCGGCTTTTTCGTTTGCGCTTCGCTCGGCTCAGCCTGCTAGGCTGGCCTTCAGTTCGAGGCGGCGGCGATGCAGGACCGGCTCGGTATAGCCATTCGGCTGCTCGCGGCCCTGCAGCACCAGGTCGAGCGCCGCCTTGAAGGCGATCGAACCGTCGAAATTGCCGGCCATCGGCCGATAGGCAGAATCGCCGGCGTTCTGGCCGTCGACGACGACAGCCATGCGCTTCATCGTCTCGAGGATCTGCGCCTCGGTGACGACGCCGTGATGCAGCCAGTTGGCCATGTGCTGGGCCGAGATGCGCAGCGTCGCGCGGTCTTCCATCAGGCCGACATTGTTGATGTCGGGAACCTTGGAGCAGCCGACGCCCTGGTCGATCCAGCGCACCACGTAGCCGAGAATGCCCTGGGCATTGTTGTCGAGTTCGCGCTGGATTTCTTCCGGCGTCCAGTTGGGCCGCACGGCCACCGGCACCGAGAGGATGTCGCGCAGCCTGGCGCGCGGGCGGCTCTTCAGACCCGCCTGGACCTCGGCGACGTTGACGCGGTGGTAGTGCGTCGCATGCAGGGTGGCGGCCGTCGGCGACGGAACCCAGGCGGTGTTGGCTCCGGCCTTCGGATGGGCGATCTTCTGCTCGAGCATGGCCGCCATCAGGTCGGGCATGGCCCACATCCCCTTGCCGATCTGCGCATGACCCGACAGGCCGCATTCGAGGCCGATGTCGACGTTCCAGTTTTCATAGGCCGAGATCCAGGCCGCCTGCTTCATGTCGCCCTTGCGGATCATCGGGCCGGCTTCCATCGAGGTGTGGATCTCGTCGCCGGTGCGGTCGAGGAAGCCGGTGTTGATGAACACGACGCGATCCTTTGCCGCGCGGATGCATTCCTTGAGGTTGACCGTCGTGCGGCGCTCCTCGTCCATGATGCCCATCTTGATGGTGTTCGGTGCCATGCCGATCAGGGCCTCGACGCGCGAGAAGATCTCGCAGGCGAAGGCAACCTCTTCCGGACCGTGCATCTTCGGCTTGACGACATACATCGAACCGCTGCGCGAATTCGCCCGACGGCCGTTCGGCCCGATGTCGTGCAGGGCGATCAGCGCGGTGACCGCGGCGTCCATGATGCCTTCCGGTACCTCTTTGCCATCCCGGTCGAGGATTGCCGGATTGTTCATCAGGTGGCCGACATTGCGCACCAGCATCAGCGAGCGGCCATGCAGCGTGAGGGTCGAACCATCCGGCTTCGTATATGTACGGTCGGCGTTCAGTGCGCGGGTGAAGCTCTTGCCGCCCTTCGAGACCTCCTCCGTCAGATCGCCCTTCATCAGGCCGAGCCAGTTGCCATAGACGATGACCTTGTCCTCGGCGTCGACGGCGGCCACCGAATCCTCACAGTCCATGATCGTCGTGATCGCCGATTCGAGCCAGATGTCATTGATATGCGCCGGATCGCTCTTGCCGATCATGCCGTTCGCATCGATGACGATCTCGGTGTGCAGGTTGTTCTTGACCAGCAGGACCGCTTCGGGCTTGTCGGCGCCGCCGCGATAGCCCGCAAGCTGCGCCGGGTCTGAGAGACCGGTGACGCCGCCATCGGACAGCGTGACGAACAGCGCGCCGTCCTGGATCGACAGGCCGGCTACATTGCTCCAGCTTCCGGCGGCAAGCGGCGCCGAATCATCCAGCAGTTGCCGGCCCCAGGCGATGACTTTCGCACCGCGGACGGGATTGTAACCCTTGCCCTTTTCGGCGCCGTCGGTTTCGGCGATCGCATCCGTGCCATAGAGCGCATCGTAAAGCGAACCCCAGCGGGCATTGGCGGCGTTCAGTGCATAGCGCGCGTTCATGACCGGAACGACGAGCTGCGGTCCGGCGATCCGGGTGATCTCGGCATCGACATTGGAGGTCGTGACCTTGACCTCGCCGCCTTCCGGCAGGAGATAACCGATCTCGCGCAGGAAAGCTTCGTAGGCATCCATGTCGATCGGCGCGCCGTTCTCTTTGTGCCAGGCGTCGATCTTCGCCTGCATCTCGTCGCGCTTGGCCAGCAGCGCCCGGTTCTTCGGCGCGAGGTCGTGGACGATGGCCGAAAAACCCTCGAGATATGTCTCCGGGTCGACCCCGGTTCCCGGCAATGCCTCCTCGATCAGGAACCGATGCAGTTCCGTGTCGATGGAAAGGCCGTGGCTTTCGATCCGGCTCATGACGCTGTCTCCTCGCAAATCTGGCTTTAACCTTGATGGTGGGACATTGATCTGTTCTCATTCATTGTCAATCGAGCACAAATTACAAAGATTTGTGCCGGATTGGAAACTATTCCCCATGGGCGAGACGCGGCCTGCCGCTCGCGGTGGCGATGAAACGCGCTTCGATGAGCTTGCGGCTGCCGTCGATCTCGGGCGCATCGATTTCCTCGACGAGAGCCAGAACAGCATCGACCGCGCCATTCTGTCGGGCGTGTTCGAGCGCGGCTTCACCTGCCCTGTCGCGCGCGGCCTCGAACGCCTTCTCCTCGTCCGTGAAGCGGCGGCCGTCTCCGGCACCCGACAGCATGAAGATGCCGTCCTCCGGCGCGGTGACGAAGACGGCGACGGTGGCGCGGACCCGCCCCACCACCGCGCCGACCGCATTGGCGACATCCGCGTCCGCCGGGACTTCGCAGGCCACGGACAGCATGTCACCGATCGCCGGATAGTAGACCGGGGCCGAGGCGCCGAGCCCGACCAGCGGACGGTCAAGCGACAGGGCGAAACGCACGATGCCGGCCTGACGCCGCAGCGCATGGTCGATCAGCAGCGAGCGAGCGGGATTGACATCGGTGAGCCCGGCCTCGGGAAGGACGGCGGAGAGAATGACCTCCGCCGACTGGCGCGTCAGCCGGTCGACGATCCGTCGGGCTAGCTCTTCGGGCGCAGCGGCGATCGGCTGGCCGGCGCCGTTCTTGCGGCGCATGGCGAGCCGCAGCCCGAGCTCGGCCGCCTCTGCATTCCACTGGCCCTGCCCGCCGAGTACATGCATGGCATCCGACGGCGTGATGCCGCAGATATGCACGAGCCCGCGCGCCACCAGCCGGTCGAGCGTCGCCAGCTGCGACGTTGCCGTCATCAACTGGTCGAGCGCCACGGGCTGCGATCCGATGCGCGCGAACAGCGCCGCCTCCTGCGCGGCCAAGCCGGCGGCCAGATGTTCCGGCACGCCGGTGCGGACCGCGAGGCGCCCGTCATGGCGGCCCATATGGGCGGCACGCAGCTGCCGTTCGAGAATGTCGATAACAGGTTGGCCATGCAGCGTCGCCGCAAGGCTGAGCGGCACCAGCCGCCGCGGTCCGAGATCGATCCGCGCATTCATGCTGCGATCGTCTATCCTCACCTCCGAATCGCCGCCGAGGCCATAGGTGCGCATGGCGACCGCCTCGACCATGGTGCGGTATCCGCCGACCACGGCACCGTCGGCGTCGAGACGCGGGCGTCCGCCCTCGAGGATGGCCACATCGGTGGTCGTACCGCCGATGTCTGAGACGACGGCATCGGCAAGCCCGGTCAGATGACGGGCGCCGACCAGGCTTGCCGCAGGGCCCGACAGGATCGTCTCGATCGGCCGCAGCCGGGCCTCCGCCGCGGATATCAGGGCACCATCGCCGCGCACGACCATCAACGGCGCGTCGATGCCGCGCCCTGTGAGAAAGTCCTCGCAGGCGCCTACAAGCCGGTCGATCATCGACACCAGGCGGGCATTGAGCAGCGTGGTCAGCGCCCGGCGCGGACCGCCAAGCTTGGACGACAACTCGTGGCTGCACGTTACCGGCAGAGGACAATGAGCGCGGATGAAATCCCGCACCCGGTTTTCGTGCGAGGGATTGCGCACGGCGAAATAGCCGGCGATGGCAAAGGAGGACACCGTCCGGCTCAGCTCCGGCAGGGCTTGCTCCAGCGAAGAGAGATCGAGCGGCGTCTCGGTGCCGTGCACGTCATGGCCGCCGGCGAGATAGATGACGGGATCGGAGCCCAGCGCATCGGACAGACCGTCACGCTTCAGGTCGTCGGGACCGAAGCCGATCATGATGAGGCCGGCGCGTCCGCCCTGCCCTTCGACGAGCGCGTTTGTCGCCAGCGTCGTCGACAGCGAAACCAGACCGATGGCCCCCACCGAGACGCCTGAGGCTTCGATGACCTTTTCCAGCGCTTCCGCGATACCGATCGCGAGATCATGGCGCGTCGTCAGCGCCTTGGCCTTGGCGAGGATGCCTTGCGTCTCGCTGTAGAGCACCGCGTCGGTGTAGGTGCCGCCGGTATCGATGCCCAACAGGTAATGGAGTGTCACGCCAGCTGCCTCGGTCTTTCAGATTTCACCAACAAGGATCACGCTGTTATCGCATGGAGAAACCGGGCGGCAATAGCTGACAAACGGCAAATCATGGCCGCGAAACCGCAACACGCGCGGTGACCCGCATCGGCAGGCCGCCGGCCGGCTGCACCGTCAGCTTCTGCACCGGCCACGGCCTGGTTTCATCGGTCATGTCGAAGCGATAGCGCCGCATCAGGACGGCGAGCGCGATCACGGCTTCCTGCAGGGCGAAGGTTGCCCCGATGCAGACCCGTGCCCCGGCACCGAACGGCAGGTATTGAAAGCGGCCGATCTTTTCGCGGTTTTCCGGCAGGAAGCGGCTCGGGTCGAAGGCCCGCGGGTTTTCCCAGTAGAGTTCGTGCCGGTGCAGCGTCCAGGGCATGATCAGGATCGTCGCGCCCTTGCGAATGTCGATCGCCGTTCCGTCGGGCGCTTCGAAGTGGTCATCCGCGACGGCCTGGCGGTTGATCGACGGGGCCGGCGGATAGAGCCTCATCGCCTCCTCGAAGGCGGCACGTACCAGCGGCATGCGCTCCAGCCAGTCGACCGGATCCGCACCGCTATCGAGGACAGTGTCGATTTCGGTCTCCATGCGATCGCGGATGTCGGGACAATTGGCGACGCAGAAAAAGGTCCAGGCGAGCGCCCGGGCGGTGGTCTCGTGGCCGGCGCCGATGAAGGTCAGGATATTGTCCTCGACCTCCTCGGTCGTCAGGCCCCGCGGTCCTTCGACCTCGAGCAGCAGAGTGAGGAAATCGCGCGGCGCGGATTGCGGGTCCCGCGCTATCGCCGCCTTGCGCTTTTCCATGGTCGACCGGACCAGCGCACGGAACTTCCGCAACACGCCACGGCCCCGCAGCCGGGCGAGCCGGGGAATCCACCCCGGAGCCGCCAGCATGTCGAGCGGATCGATCCGTCCCATATGGTGCAACAGCGCATCGACATCGCCGGCGACGTCATCGCCGTCGGTGGCAATCTCGCCGGAAAACAGCGTCTCGGAGAGAATGAGATAGGTGAGCCCCGTCATGTCGGCGGCGATGTCGCGCACCGTGCCCTGCGTATCGTCAGTCGAGTAGCGCTCGGCGAATTCCTCGCTCTTCTCCAGCATCTGGCGGGCAAAGTCGCGTGCATGGCGCGGCGTGAAGACGGGCGCCATAGCCCTTCGCGAGCGCTTCCACACCCCGCCCTCGGCTGTCAGCAGCCCGTCGCGCAGGATGGGGCGCAGGACCAGTTGCCGGACCTTGTCCATCACGTAGTTGCCGGCATTGTCGACCAGCACGTGGCGGATCAGATCCGGATCGTTGACGATCACGGTGGTGCGGCCGAAAAACCGGGTGTCGATCCAGGGCAGAGTGTAGGAGGGCACGCCCCAGAGCTCGAGCGGGTTGCGCAGGACGGTCCGGATGATCTCGAGCTTCGACGGCGGATAGGGGCGCGGAACGGGCGCTGGCGGCTCGAAAAGGTCGGGGCTGTCGACAACTGCCATGATTCCGCTCCGCGGTGGCGCGCTCAGCCCGAAGCGGGCTAGAACAGCGCCTTGAGTTCACTCAGGCGGTCGTTGACCAACCACCCGTAATAGTTCTCTTCCGGCCAGACCGGCGATCCGGCGCCGGCATTGCGGGCGGCCAGCGCCCGGGCCCGCTGCAACGAGTTGCCGACGTTGAACAGCGTGGCCGTCACGCCGGGATTCTTGGAAATGTCCATGCCGGCGACCGTGCGGTAGTCGTCGATCGCCTTGCGCAGCACGCCCGCCATGAAGGCCAGCGAAATGTCGGGCTCCATGATCGCCTTGTAGACGCCGGCCGCATCGTTCTCGTCCAGCTTGGCGACGCCAGACTTCTGCGACACCAGGTCCGACAGCATCAGCGCCGTCAGCGGATTGATCTGCCCGAGTCCGAAGGTCTGGCCGGCATAAAAGGGCTGGAAGAACACGGCGCTGAAGCGGTTGTTGGGAAAGGACTTGCCGCCGACGCTGCGGCCGCGGAACTTGGTCTCCCAGACGTCCTCGCGGCACGACCATAGTCTGTAGGAGTCCTCCATCGCGGCGCAGGCGGAAAATTCCGGGCGGGCGACGAAGTCGGAAATTCCCTCGCCGTCATAGGCGAAACGGAAGCTGTTGCCGGCATAGGATGCCGCCTTGACGTAGTAGCTCTGCAGGCTGTCATAGGCATCGACGTTGAAGGTATGCTCGCCGACGATCGCGCCGACCATGTGGATCGGGTCGATGCCGTAGGCCGCAGCCGTCTTCCTGATCTTCGCGCGCAGCCGGTCGTCGGACGCGAGAAGGTCACGCACCTTCTCGTATTTCAGGTCGAACGTGGTCTTGCCGGCCTGGGTACGACGCACCGAAGCGCCCGGGATCGGCGGTTGCTCGGCATTGCGGTTCCCCTCCGGCACGACACGAAGCGGTCCCGCGTTCACACCTGCCGGCGCAAGAACGAGCAGCGCCAGAAAGAATGCCCGAGTAAGTCGACCCACGATACCTTCACCCCAAGTTGTCAATATGCAGATTGCTTTCCGGCGCCACCCATACAGAAGCAAGGCCGTGTTTGTCGACCTTGCCCTGCGTCACATTTGCGGCATTCCTTCGGCCGGACCCGCATACTCTCCCCGTCCTACAGGATATAACGCGACAGATCCGCATCGGCGGCGATCTCGCCGACATGCTCGGCGACATAGGCCGAATCGATCAGCACCTTCGAACCGCCCCGGTCGGGCGCGTTGAACGAGATATCGTCCAGTACGCGTTCCATCACGGTCTGCAGGCGGCGCGCGCCAATGTTCTCGACCGAGGTGTTGAGCTTGACCGCGACATCGGCCAGCGCATCGATCGCGTCTTCTGTGAAATCGAGATCGAGTTCCTCGGTCGCCATCAGCGCCTTGTACTGGCGGATCAGGCTCGCCTCGGTCTCGGTGAGGATGCGACGGAAGTCCTCCTTGGTGAGCGGCTTCAGCTCGACGCGGATCGGCAGGCGGCCCTGCAGTTCAGGCAGCAGGTCCGAAGGCTTGGACACGTGGAAGGCGCCAGACGCGATGAAGAGGATATGGTCCGTCTTCACCGGTCCGTACTTGGTCGACACCGTGGTGCCTTCGACCAGCGGCAGCAGGTCGCGCTGCACGCCTTCGCGCGATACGCCCGCCCCCATGCCGCCTTCCCGCGCGGCGATCTTGTCGATCTCGTCGAGGAAGACGATGCCGTCGTTCTCGGCCGAGCGCACCGCCTCGCGCTGGATCACTTCATTGTCGATCAGCTTGTCGGACTCGTCGCGGATCAGGTCGGCATAGGAGGCCTTGACCGTGGTGCGCACCTTCTTGGTGCGGTTGCCCATGGCCTTGCCGAACATTTCCGACAGGTTGAGAATGCCGACATTGGCGCCCGGCATGCCGGGAACCTCGAAGCCGGGCATGCCGCTTCCGCTGTCGGCGATCTCGATGTCGATCTCCTTGTCGTCCATCTCGCCGGCCCTGAGCTTCTTGCGGAAGCTGTCGCGGGTGGCCGGGGAAGCCGTCGAACCGACCAGCGCATCGAGCACGCGTTCCTCCGCGCCGGCATGGGCCTTGGCCTGGACCTCGGCGCGCTTCTTCTCACGCACCAGGCCGATGCCGACCTCGACCAGATCGCGGATGATCTGTTCCACGTCGCGGCCGACATAGCCGACTTCGGTAAACTTCGTCGCCTCGACCTTGATGAAGGGGGCGCCCGCAAGCTTGGCAAGGCGTCGCGAAATCTCCGTCTTGCCGACGCCGGTCGGGCCGATCATCAGGATGTTCTTCGGCATCACCTCGTCGCGCAGGTCTTCGTCGAGCTGCTGGCGGCGCCAGCGGTTGCGCAGCGCGATCGCCACGGCACGCTTCGCCTCGTGCTGTCCGATGATGAAGCGGTCGAGTTCGGATACGATCTCGCGGGGAGAAAAAGTCGTCATGTCGCTTGTTCCAATGGTCGGAGGAAAGAGGATCAGTTGTCGCTGTCGAGCGACTCGACCACGATATTGTCGTTGGTATAGACGCAGATCTCGGCGGCGATCGCCATGGCCTGGCGGGCTATCTCTTCTGCCGACTTGTCGCTGTCCATCAGGGCGCGGGCAGCCGCCAGGGCATAATTGCCTCCGGAACCGATCGCCATTGCGCCATGCTCTGGTTCAAGCACGTCACCATTGCCGGTGATGGCAAGGGTGATGGTCTTGTCGGCGACCAGCATCATGGCCTCGAGGTTGCGCAGATACTTGTCGGTCCGCCAGTCCTTGGCGAGTTCGACGGCGGCGCGCATCAGCTGGCCGGGATATTGCTCGAGCTTCTTTTCCAGGCGCTCCAGCAGCGTGAAGGCGTCGGCGGTCGCACCGGCGAAGCCGGAGATGACGTCGCCCTTGCCGATCCGGCGGACCTTGCGGGCATTGCCCTTCATCACGGTCTGGCCGAGGCTGACCTGGCCGTCGCCCGCCATGATGACCTTTCCGCCCTTCCGTACAGTAATAATCGTTGTCATTTACGCACCTGTTGGCCCGTCTGCCGGGCGTTCGATTGGGAACGCGAAATCGTTCGGTTGAACCCTATGTAAGTTGGCCTCGCGCGAATGCAATCTTGTGACGCATCGCGGCAAAACCGGGCCTGCTTTTGCTGGATATTTGGCCGACCGCCTGATAAGGAACCCCTGACCAAAGGCATGGAGCGGACCCTGATGGGCGAAACAATGATCCGTCGCACGGGAAGCATTTCCCGCAAAACCAACGAAACCTCCGTTTCGGTAGCCGTCAATCTCGACGGCACCGGCGCGGCGAAAATTTCCACGGGCGTCGGTTTCTTCGATCACATGCTCGACCAGCTTTCGCGCCATTCGCTCATCGACATGGAGATCGAGGTCACGGGCGATCTGCACATCGACGACCATCACTCGGTCGAGGATACCGGCATCGCCATCGGCCAGGCGATCTCCAAGGCGCTCGGCGACCGGCGCGGCATCACCCGCTACGCCTCGCTCGACCTTGCCATGGACGAGACGATGACCAAGGCGGCGATCGATGTCTCGGGCCGACCGTTCCTCGTGTGGAACGTCGCCTTCAGCGCGCCGAAGATCGGCACCTTCGACACCGAACTGGTGCGCGAGTTCTTCCAGGCGCTGGCCCAGAATGCCGGCATCACGCTGCATGTCCTCAATCATTACGGCGCCAACAACCACCATATCGCCGAGACCTGCTTCAAGGCCGTGGCCCGGGCATTGCGGACAGCCGTCGAAATCGATCCGCGCCAGGCCAGCCGCGTTCCCTCGACCAAGGGCACCCTCGTCTGAGACCCGCCCGACCGGAAACGCGGAAAGCAGCTTGATCATCGCTTTGCGGCGCGTCGGGGCCTCGGACCCACGGCGTCGCACTTAGACAAAGGACGTTCGACGATGCGCGTGGCGATCATCGACTATGGATCCGGAAATCTCCGTTCGGCAACGAAGGCCTTCGAACGCGCGGCGCGCGAAAGCGGCGTCGACGCGGTCATCGAATTGACCGACAAGGCCGACCGCGTGGCGACCGCCGACCGCATCGTTCTGCCGGGTGTGGGCGCCTATGCCGACTGCCGCCGGGGGCTCGACGCCGTACCCGGCATGCACGAGGCGATAGTCGACGTCGTGGAGAAGAAGGCACGACCCTTCTTCGGCATCTGCGTCGGCATGCAGCTGATGTCGAGCCGCGGGCTGGAAAAGACGATCACCCCCGGCTTCGGCTGGATCAAGGGCGACGTAGTCGAAATGACGCCGAACGATCCGACCCTCAAGATCCCGCAGATCGGCTGGAATACGCTCGACCTGCAACGCCCGCATCCCCTGTTCGACGGGATCAAGACGGGGCCGGACGGGCTGCACGCCTATTTCGTCCACTCCTACCACCTCGCCGCGGCAAATCCGGACGACGTGATCGCCACCACCGACTACGGCGGGCCGATGACGGCCTTCGTCGGCCGCGACAACATGGCCGGCGCGCAATTCCATCCGGAAAAGAGCCAGACGCTCGGCCTCAGGCTGATCGCCAACTTCCTTTCCTGGCAACCGTAAGTCTCCTTCAGTATCGGACCTTTCCGCATGATCCTATTTCCCGCCATCGACCTCAAGGACGGCCAGTGCGTGCGGCTCAAGCTGGGCGACATGGAGCAGGCCACCGTCTACAACACCGATCCCGGCGCCCAGGCGAAGGCCTTCGAGGACCAGGGTTTCGAATGGCTGCATGTGGTGGACCTGAACGGCGCCTTCGCCGGGGAAAGCGTCAACGGGGCAGCGGTCGACGCGATCCTGAAAGCAACAAAGAATCCGGTGCAGCTCGGCGGCGGCATCCGCAGCCTCGAGCATATCGAAAACTGGCTTCATCGCGGGCTTTCGCGCGTCATCCTTGGCACCATCGCCGTGCGCGACCCGGCGCTGGTGATCGAGGCCTGCAAGCGTTTCCCCGGCAAGATTGCCGTCGGCATCGATGCCAAGGGCGGCAAGGTGGCGGTCGAGGGCTGGGCGGAGGCCTCGGAACTCGGTGTGATCGAGCTTGCGAAAAAATTCGAAGGGGCAGGTGTATCGGCGATCATCTATACCGATATTGATCGCGACGGCATCCTGACCGGCATCAACTGGGAATCGACGCTATCACTCGCCGACGCGGTTTCGATCCCGGTGATCGCATCAGGCGGGCTTGCATCGATCGACGACATCCGCCGGATGCTGCAGCCCGACGCGGCCAAGCTTGAGGGTGCCATCACCGGCCGCGCACTGTATGACGGCCGCATCGACCCGGCCGAAGCCCTGGCGCTGATCCGCGCCGCCCGCGCCTGAACGAGGATAGACCATGACGCTGAAAGCCCGTGTCATTCCCTGCCTGGACGTCAAGGACGGCCGCGTCGTCAAGGGCGTCAACTTCGTCGACCTGATCGACGCGGGCGATCCGGTCGAGGCGGCCAAGGCCTATGACGCCGCCGGTGCCGACGAACTCTGCTTCCTCGACATCACCGCGTCGTCCGACAATCGCGATACGATCTTCGAGGTCGTCGCCCAGACGGCCGACCAGTGTTTCATGCCACTCACCGTCGGCGGCGGCGTGCGCACGATCGCCGACATCCGGAAGCTGCTGCTGTGCGGGGCCGACAAGGTGGCGATCAACTCGGCGGCGGTGAACAATCCGGACTTCATCGCCGAGGCGGCCGACAAGTTCGGCGATCAGTGCATCGTCGTGTCGATCGACGCCAAGCAAAGACGCAAGCAGGAAGCCGGCGGCGACAATGTCAGTGCCTGGGAGATCTACACCCATGGCGGCCGCACCCCGACCGGCATCGACGCGGTCGAATTCGCCAGGAAGATGGTCGAGCGCGGCGCCGGCGAATTGCTGGTCACCTCGATGGACCGGGACGGAACCAAGATCGGATACGATCTCGAACTGACGCGAACCATTGCCGATGCCGTTCGGGTACCGGTCATCGCCTCGGGCGGGGTCGGCACGCTCGACGATCTGGTCGCCGGCATCCGGGACGGACACGCGACCGCGGTGCTTGCCGCGTCGATCTTCCACTTCGGCACCTATTCGATCGCCGAGGCCAAGCAGTATATGGCCCGGCACGGCATCGCCATGCGGCTCGATTGAGCGCCCGCGAAAGGGATCTGCAATGAGTGACTTCTCCCTCACCGACCTCGAAAGGATCGTGGCCGACCGGGCCCAGGCCCGGCCCGACGAATCCTGGACGGCGAAGCTCGTCGCCGGCGGCCAGTCGAAAGCCGCCAAGAAGCTTGGCGAAGAGGCGGTGGAAACGGTGATCGCGGCGATCAAGGACGATCGCGAGAACCTCGTCTATGAGAGTGCCGACCTGCTCTATCACCTGATGGTCGTATTGAAAATCGCCGACATCCCGCTTAAAGCCGTGCTCGAAGAGCTTCAACGGCGCACGGCCCAGACGGGCCTCAGCGAAAAAGCCAGCCGGCAGGATCCATGACGACAGCGACACGGGAATCCGAAACGCCAGAAGCACTCGACCATTTCCAGGCGGATGGATATTCCCCCTATCTGTTCTTCGATTCGGAAGAATGGTCGCATTTCAGGGCCGATACGCCGCTCACCCTGACCGCAGACGAGGTCCAGCGCCTGCGCTCGATCGACGACCCGATCGACCTTTCCGAAGTGCGCCGGATCTACCTGTCGCTGTCGCGCCTGCTCTCGGCCCATGTCGAATCCTCGCAGCTGCTGTTCGAGCAACGCAATCGCTTCCTCAACACGTCGAACATTTCAAAGACCCCGTTCGTCATCGGCATCGCCGGATCGGTCGCGGTCGGTAAATCGACGACGGCCCGCGTCCTCAAGGAACTCCTGGCGCGCTGGCCCTCAAGCCCGAAGGTCGATCTCGTCACCACGGACGGCTTCCTCTATCCCAACGCCCATCTGGTTCGACACAAGATCCTGAACCGCAAGGGCTTTCCGGAAAGCTACGACATCGGCGCGCTGCTGCGTTTCCTCTCGGCGATCAAGGCCGGCCTGCCCAACGTCAAGGCGCCCGGATATTCGCACCTGACCTATGACGTGCTGCCCAACGAGTACAAGATCGTCGACCGGCCAGACATCCTGATCTTCGAAGGCATCAATGTGCTCCAGTCGCGCGACCTGCCGGCCGACGGCAAGATCGTGCCGATCGTCTCGGACTTCTTCGACTTCTCGATCTATATCGACGCGGAGGAGAAGCTGATCCACCGCTGGTATGTCGACCGCTTCATGAAGCTGCGGCAGACCGCGTTCCGCGACCCGAACTCCTATTTCCATCGTTATGCCACGATCAGCGAAACAGAGGCTCTCGAGATCGCCGAGGGGCTTTGGGAAAACACCAACCTCAAGAACCTCCGGGAAAATATCCTGCCGACCCGGCCCCGCGCCGACCTCATCCTGCGCAAGGGTGACAACCATCTGGTCGAACAGGTCGCACTGAGAAAATTGTAGGCGATACATAGCCGGCAGTTTATTCAATAGCGCGCTATATTTGCCGGATTCGGCATCGAGATCAGGGGTTGACCCGCCTCAGCGTCAGGTTGATGCGCCCGCCGTTCTTCAGCAGAGTCGATGTCGACGGATAGATGCGGTCCACGCCGTGGAAGCATAGGCGCCCTGCCCCGCCGATGACGAAGACGTCTCCGCTCGTGAGCTTCATCGACATGGTCGGATCCTTGCGGTTCGTTCCGCCGATGCGGAAGAGGCACCCGTTGCCCAGCGAGATCGATACGACCGGCGCGCCGAAATCCTTCTCGTCTCGATCCTGATGCAGACCCATGCGGGCGCTGTCGTCGTAAAAATTGACCAGGCACGCCTCCGGCTGCTTGTCTGAGCCGGCAACCCGGTTCCAGATATCGAGCAACATTGCGGGAATTTGGGGCCATGGTTTTCCCGTGACCGGATGATTCGGCTGGTAGCGATAGCCGCGTTGTTTGTCCGTAACCCAGCCGAGCGGACCGCAATTGGTCATGCGGACCGACATTTCCTTGCCGGTTCCGGGCATGGCGGGAACGAAGAGCGGTGCTTCGGCGACGATCTCTCGGATTGACGCGACCAGTTGCTCCTGGCCGGTGCGATCGATGAAATCCGGAAAGTAGCGGAGCCCTTCGGGCAATGTGCGCTTGGCTTTTTCAGGCATGGACAAACGGCGGCCTGATCGGCCGCCGCCTTCATTGCAGATTCAGTCGGCCAGATCGGGTATGCGCAGCACCTGACCGGGATAGATCTTGTCAGGGTGGGTGAGCATCGGCTTGTTGGCTTCGAAGATCACCGTGTGCTTGGCACCCTTGCCATTTCCGTAGTGCGCTTCGGCGATCTTCCAGAGATTGTCGCCCTTCTTGACGGTGTAGAAAACCGGCGCCTTGGGCGCGACCGGTGCCGCCTCGGGCGTCTCGGCGATCTTCAAGTCACCGGCTTCGACCTTGGAAATGCCGAGCGTGTTGCCAACGGCGATGACCGCCTTTTCGAAGGCCGACTGATCCTTCACGGTTCCCTTGAGCACGACCTTGTCGTCGACGACGGCAACTTCGACCTTTTCGGTGCCGAGATCATGCGAGGCGAGTTCCTTCTTGACCGCATCCGCATCCGGCGCCTCGTCATCGCCGCCGATGCCGAGCTTCTTGCCTGCACTCTTGATAAAACTGAACAAACCCATGGGATCTCCCCTTCTCGTAAAGTCCGGCCTCAGCTGAACCCACGGCGCAGCAAAACACAAGCAGATATCTAAAATATGTCACGCTGTATTAGGTCACAGTGTGGCGCGCCTAGTCTCCGCCGGGCCTGCCGCGCATCTTCTTCACCTCGGAGCGACCCGACTTTTCCTTCAGCCGCCGCTCTACCGACCCTTTTGTCGGCTTGGTCTTCTTGCGCGGTGGCGGCGGCGGCGCGGCGGCGGCGAGGATCAGCTCCTTGAGGCGCTCGCGGGCATCTTCGCGGTTGCGCTCCTGGCTGCGGAAGCGGTTCGCCTCGATCATCAGCACGCCCTCCTTGGAGGCGCGCCGCCCGGCGAGCTTCAGGGCGTTCTCCTTGACCCGGTCGCTCAAGGCGGGAGAACCGGCGACGTTGAAGAACAGCTGGACCGCCGTCGAGACCTTGTTGACGTTCTGTCCGCCCGGCCCGCCGGCCAGCACGAATTGCTCCGTCAGCTCCCAGCCGGCGATCGTGATGCGATTGTTGATGACGAGTGCGTCGCTGGCCATGTTCGGTCTCCGTCCGCTCTATTTCACATTCGAACGCGGAGGAAAACAAGAAACCCGGCGGATCGCCCCGCCGGGTTTCTTTCAGTTCTCGTCTGACGCCTTTATTCCGCAGCGATATTGGCGCTCGGAGCGGCGGCACGCACCGTGTGGTCGACGTGATCTTCGAACTTGGCGAAGTTGGTGATGAACATCGCCACCAGCTTCTTGGCCTGGGCATCGTATTCCGATGCATCGGACCAGGTCGAACGGGGATCGAGGATCTTCGTGTCGACGCCTTCGACGGCAACCGGCACGGCAAAGCCGAAGTTCGGGTCGATGCGGGTTTCCACCTTCTTCAGTTCGCCGTTCAACGCACCGGCGAGCAGGGCGCGGGTGGCCTTGATCGGCATGCGGTGACCCACGCCATAGGCGCCGCTGGTCCAGCCGGTGTTGACCAGCCAGCAGTCGACATTGTGCTCGGCGATCAGGTCGCGCAGCAGATTGCCATACTCGGCCGGATGACGCGGCATGAACGGCGCGCCGAAGCAGGTCGAGAAGGTGGCTTCCGGCTCGGTCACGCCCTTTTCCGTGCCGGCGACCTTGGCGGTATAGCCGGACAGGAAGTGGTACATGGCCTGTTCCGGGGTCAGGCGGGCGATCGGCGGCAGCACGCCGAAGGCATCGGCGGTCAGCATGATGATCGTCTTCGGATGGCCGGCGCGGCCGGTGTCCGATGCGTTCGGAATGAAGTGCAACGGATAGGCGCAGCGGGTGTTTTCGGTGCGCGAGGCATCGTTGAAGTCCGGCACGCCGGCATCATCGAGCACGACGTTTTCCAGAACGGTGCCGAAACGCTTGGTGGTCGCGTAGATTTCCGGCTCGGCTTCGGCCGACAGACGGATGGTCTTGGCGTAGCAGCCGCCTTCGAAGTTGAAGATGCCGTGCTCGCCCCAGCCGTGCTCGTCGTCGCCGATTAGCGTGCGGCTCGGGTCGGCCGAGAGCGTCGTCTTGCCGGTGCCCGACAGGCCGAAGAAGACGGCAGCGTCGCCGGCCGGGCCGACATTGGCCGAGCAGTGCATCGGCATGACGCCCTTCGGCGGCAGCATGTAGTTGAGAGCGGTGAAGACCGACTTCTTCATTTCGCCGGCATAGGAGGTGCCGCCGATCAGCACGATGCCGTTGGTGAAGTCGCAGGCGATGACCGTTTCCGTGCGGCAGCCGTGGCGGGCCGGATCGGCGCGGAAGGTCGGCAGGTTGATGATGGTCAGCTTGGGCTGGAATTCGCCAAGCGCCGAACGCTCCGGACGGATCAGCAGGTTGCGGATGAACAGCGAGTGCCAGGCAAGCTCGGTCACGACGCGGGTCGGCAGCTCGTTTTCCTTGTCGGCGCCGCCGACGAGGTCCTGGACGAAGAGTTCCTTGCCGGCGGTATGGGCCAGCATGTCCTTGTGCAGGACGCCGAAATGTTCCGGCGACATCGGCTTATTGTTGTCCCACCAGATCTGGTCGTCGGTATGGCTGTCGCGGACGATGAACTTGTCCTTGGCCGAGCGGCCGGTATGCTGCCCGGTCACCGCGCAGAGCGCGCCGTCGGCGGTCAGCACGGCTTCGTTGCGGCGAATCGCCTCTTCGTAGAGGTCGCGCTCACGGAAGTTGTAGTAGATGCGAGCCGCATCACCCAAACCGATCGCTGCTACCCCTACGAGGGGATTATTTACACCAAGCTCCTCCATGAGCGCGCATCCTCTATATTAGAAACGGTGACGTTGAATTTTCGGGAACCTAGTGTCCGAGTTTTCAAAACGCAATAAGCAAAATCAAAATCAATCAATAATTTCAAATATTTAATCGATTTAAATCCGAATATCGTTTTTTAAATCGGTTTGCATCGACGTCTTTTGGTTGCCGTGCGGGCAAACTGCACCCCCTTTACCGGGTCGCTTCAGGCCCGCCCCTTTATCTTTGCCACAATTTGTTCCACCTTTATCCCCAATAAGCGCGGCTAAGATTGCCACACCCTGGGCTGGGACTATACCAGGAGCCGCGCTTCATGATGACGGAGACCAATAATATGCAGACGATCGCGCTCGTGGACGACGACCGCAATATTCTCACTTCCGTATCGATCGCGCTCGAGGCCGAGGGATACAAGGTCGAGACCTATACCGACGGCGCCTCGGCGCTCGACGGTTTGCTGGCGCGTCCACCGCATCTTGCCATCTTCGACATCAAGATGCCGCGCATGGACGGCATGGAGCTTCTGCGGCGACTCAGACAGAAGTCCGACCTGCCGGTGATCTTCCTGACCTCCAAGGACGAGGAGATCGACGAGCTGTTCGGCCTGAAGATGGGCGCCGACGACTTCATCACCAAGCCGTTCTCGCAGCGCCTGCTGGTCGAGCGGGTGAAGGCCATCCTGCGGCGCGCGGCGAGCCGGGAAAACCTCGCGGCCGGCGGCACGGCCAAGACCGGTGCCGAACAGCAGGCCCGCACGCTGGAGCGCGGCCAGCTGGTCATGGACCAGGAACGCCACACCTGCACCTGGAAGGGTGATCCGGTGACGCTGACCGTGACCGAATTCCTTATCCTGCAGTCGCTGGCACAGCGCCCCGGCGTGGTGAAAAGCCGCGACGCGCTGATGGATGCGGCCTATGACGAGCAGGTCTAAGTCGACGACCGCACCATCGACAGCCACATCAAGCGCCTGCGCAAGAAGTTCAAGATGGTCGATACCGACTTCGACATGATTGAAACGCTCTACGGAGTGGGCTACCGCTTCCGCGAAGCGGCGTAAGCGCCGAAGCCATCGAGAACGGGCCGGTCGGGCAAAAGGGTAGAGATTGGTCAAACGCGTTTCCGAAAGGACCAACGACGAACTGGACAGCCTGACCGAACAGCGCCGTTTCCCGGTTCATCCCTTCACGCTCGTGCGCCGGATCTTCGGCCACGCGCTGTTCTCCAGCCTGACCCGACGCATCGTCTTCTTCAACCTCGCCGCGCTGATCGTGCTGGTCGGCGGCATCATGTATCTCAACCAGTTCCGCGAGGGCCTGATCGACGCGCGCGTCGAAAGCCTGCTGACCCAGGGCGAGATCATCGCCGGCGCGATCTCCGCCTCGGCCTCGGTCGATACCAATTCGATCACCATCGATCCGCAGAAGCTGCTCGAACTGCAGGCCGGCCAGAGCATCACGCCGGTTCCGAACGACGAAGACCTCGAGTTCCCGATCAATCCGGAACGGGTGGCGCCCGTGCTGCGCCGGCTGATCTCGCCGACGCGCACGCGTGCCCGCCTGTTCGACGCGGATGCCAATCTGCTGCTCGATTCGCGCCATCTCTATTCGCGCGGCCAGGTCCTGCGCTTCGACCTTCCGCCGGTCGAGAACGAGACGTCCAGCGTCACCGACTGGATCGCCCGCATCTTCAACATGGCCCTGCAGCCTTCCAACCTGCCGGTCTACAAGGAAGCGCCCGGCGGCGACGGGTCGATCTACCCGGAAGTGATGAACGCGCTGACCGGGGTTCGCGGCGCCGTGGTCCGTGTCACCGACCGGAGCGAGCTGATCGTCTCGGTCGCCGTGCCGGTCCAGCGTTTCCGTGCGGTACTCGGTGTCCTGCTCTTGTCCACCCAGGCCGGCGACATCGACAAGATCGTGCATGCCGAGCGGCTGGCCATCCTGCGCGTCTTCGGCGTCGCGGCGCTCGTCAACATCGTCGTGTCGCTGCTCCTCTCGTCGACCATCGCCAATCCGCTCCGGCGGCTTGCCGCGGCCGCGATCCGCGTCCGTCGCGGCGCCAAGGAGCGCGAGGAAATCCCGGATTTCTCCGCCCGCCAGGACGAAATCGGCAATCTTTCGGTGGCCCTGCGCGAGATGACCAACGCGCTTTACGATCGCATCGACGCGATCGAGAGCTTCGCCGCGGACGTCAGCCACGAGCTGAAGAACCCCCTCACCTCGCTGCGCAGCGCCGTCGAGACGCTGCCGCTCGCCAAGAACGACCAGTCGCGGCAGCGGCTGATGGACGTGATCCAGCACGACGTGCGCCGGCTCGACCGGTTGATCAGCGATATTTCCGACGCTTCCCGCCTCGATGCCGAACTGGCGCGCAGCGATGCGAAGCCGGTCGATCTCGAAGTGCTGCTCTCCAGCCTGGTCGACGTCTCGCGGCAGATCCGCAGCACCAAGAAGCCGGTCGAACTCGACTACATCATCGACCAGAAGCCGGGCGCCAAGGCGCGTTTCATCGTGCCCGGCCACGATCTGCGGCTTGGCCAGATCATCACCAACCTGATCGAGAACGCCCGCTCCTTCGTGCCCGAGGTCGGCGGCAAGATCACCGTCAAGCTGTCGCGCACCCGCAGCCGCTGCCTCATCCAGATCGAGGACAATGGGCCGGGCATCCAGGCCGAGGACATCGACCGGATCTTCGAGCGCTTCTATACCGACAGGCCCGAAGGCGAGAGTTTTGGCCAGAATTCGGGCCTTGGCCTCTCCATCAGCCGGCAAATCGCCGAAGCCCATGGCGGCACGCTGAGGGCCGAAAACATGATCGACCCCGCAAGCGGCCGCGTTCTGGGCGCGCGCTTCATCCTCGCCCTGCCGGTCGAGGCGGCGTCGTGAGCGCCCGCGGCGTCAACATCCATGCGACAGCCATCGTCGCCGGAACCACCGGCCTCATCTTCCTCGGACCGTCCGGATCGGGAAAGTCGGCACTCGCGTTCGATTGCCTCAGTGAAGCCCGGCTTCACGGGCAATTTGCGGCACTGGTGGCGGACGACCAGGTCTTCATCTCGCGTTTCGACACCCAGGTGGTGGGTGCCCGGCCGAAGACGATCAAGGGGCTGATCGAACTGCGCCACGGCGGCATAGCGCAGGTGGAGAGCATTCCCCGCGCCGTTCTTCACTATGCCGTCCTGCCGGTCGACCGCGCCACGTCCGAGCGTTTGCCGGAACGGGGTATGCAGGCAACATTGCTCGACGATGTCCGATTGCCGGCGATCCACGTGCCGACCGACGTGCGCCTACCTTTTTCCTTCATAAACGCCCTGATCTCGGCCTGGGCTGTCCCTCGTTAGGCTAAGGCGCTACAGTTTGCGCTTGAACTTCGGATTTTCATCGCCAAGATGGCGTCCCACCGATGGACGAAGTACCTGCGTTGCGTTATCTCCGCCATCTGTCTGCGCAGGCAAGGGGTAGTAGAAGAATGATCGGACTTGTGCTTGTCACCCATGGCAAGCTGGCTGAGGAGTTTCAGCATGCTGTAGAGCATGTCGTCGGCCCACAGAAATTCATCGAAACCGTTTGCATCGGCCCGGATGACGACATGGATCAACGGCGCCAGGACATTCTGGACGCCGTGATGCGTTCCGACGACGGCCATGGCGTGATCATTCTCACCGACATGTTCGGCGGCACCCCGTCCAACCTCGCCATATCCGTAATGAACACCGGCCGGATCGAAGTGATCGCCGGCGTCAACCTGCCGATGCTGATCAAGCTGGCGGGCATTCGCGGCGAAAACAATATGGAAAAGGCCCTGGTGGACGCCTCGGAGGCCGGCCGCAAGTATATCAATGTCGCCAGCCGCGTCCTGAGCGGCAAGTGATCGAAAGCGCCTTCATGCCGAATTCCCGGGACCTCCTGATCATCAACAAGCGTGGCCTGCACGCGCGCGCATCCGCGAAGTTCGTCCAGACGGTGAGCGGCTTCGACGCGACCGTGCACGTGACAAAGGACGGCACGACCGTCGGCGGCACGTCGATCATGGGGTTGATGATGCTGGCGGCCAGTCCCGGCTGCTCGATCCAGGTCAGCGCCACCGGCAGCCAGGCCGACGAGGTCCTCGACGCGCTGGAAACGCTGGTCGCCGACAAGTTCGGCGAGGAAATCTAACCGCCGCTTAATCATATAAAGACATAAAGACTTCTTTATGTCTTCTTGCCATCGGCACCGATCCCTGATAAATGCGGATCAGAAACCCGTCTTTTGCAGAGGGGTCACGAATGGTGCTTGCCTGGCACCCAAAGCGGAACCGGGCCTGCGCCGTCATCCTAGCCGGGAGAGCTTCATGACCGCACACAACGATTATATCGTCGCAGATATTGGCCTTGCCGATTTCGGCCGCAAGGAAATCGAGATCGCCGAAACCGAAATGCCGGGCCTGATGTCCTGCCGCGCGGAGTTCGGCCAGAGCCAGCCGCTCAAGGGCGCCCGCATCACCGGTTCGCTTCACATGACCATCCAGACCGCCGTGCTGATCGAGACGCTGGTCGCGCTCGGCGCGGAAGTGCGCTGGGCATCGTGCAACATCTTCTCGACCCAGGACCATGCTGCCGCCGCGATCGCCGCCGCCGGCATTCCGGTCTATGCCGTCAAGGGCGAAAGCCTCGAAGACTACTGGCACTACACGGACCAGATCTTCCAGTGGCGTGACGGCGGCCTGTCGAACATGATCCTCGACGACGGTGGCGACGCCACCATGTACATCCTGCTCGGCGCGCGCGCCGAAGCCGGCGAGGATGTTCTCTCCAACCCGCAGTCGGACGAAGAGACCATTCTGGTTGCCCAGATCAAGAAGCGGCTCAAGGCATCGCCGGGCTGGTTTACCAAGCAGCGTGACGCGATCAAGGGCGTGACCGAAGAAACCACCACCGGTGTTCACCGCCTCTATGAGCTGAGCAAGAAGGGCCTTCTTCCTTTCCCGGCGATCAACGTCAACGACTCCGTCACTAAGTCGAAGTTCGACAACAAGTACGGCTGCAAGGAATCGCTGGTCGACGGCATCCGCCGCGGCACCGACGTGATGATGGCCGGCAAGGTCGCCGTCGTCTGCGGCTATGGCGACGTCGGCAAGGGCTCGTCGGCTTCGCTGCGTGGCGCCGGCGCCCGCGTCAAGGTCACGGAAGTCGACCCGATCTGCGCCCTGCAGGCCGCCATGGACGGTTTCGAAGTGGTCACGCTCGAAGACGTCGTGTCCTCGGCCGACATCTTCATCACCACCACCGGCAACAAGGACGTCATCCGCATCGAGCACATGCGCGAGATGAAGGACATGGCGATCGTCGGCAATATCGGCCACTTCGACAACGAGATCCAGGTTTCGGCTCTGCGCAACCTGAAATGGACCAACGTCAAGCCGCAGGTCGACATGATCGAGTTCCCCAAGGGCAACCGCATGATCCTGCTGTCGGAAGGCCGTCTGCTCAATCTCGGCAATGCCACGGGCCATCCGTCCTTCGTCATGTCGGCCTCGTTCACCAACCAGGTCCTGGCCCAGATCGAGCTCTACACCAAGCCGGGCGAGTACCAGAATCAGGTCTACGTCCTGCCAAAGCACCTCGACGAAAAGGTCGCCCGCCTGCATCTCGAAAAGCTCGGCGTGAAGCTGACCGAGCTGTCGGAAGAACAGGCCGCCTATATCGGCGTCACGCCGCAGGGTCCGTTCAAGGCTGACCACTACCGCTATTAATATTCTTCTGGATATCCACTAAACCTAGTAGCCGCAGCCTTGACAAAAGCTGCGGCTTCTTTTTTGGGGCCGACCCTTCCCGCTCATTCCCTTAGGCAGTATTGTTTTAGAACTTGATTCGTGGCGCACCCATCAGGTGCGTCGACGAAATGGGATGTCTTGTCGACGATGCGGCACATAGGACGGAGACAGACCGAGGATGTCGGTAAACAAAAGCGGCCCGTTCGAACGGGAAACGGCGGCGGCTATGGATGCCCAGGCTTCGCGGCGGCGAGCCATGGTTTCTAGCGACGAAAGCAAAAGCGCAGGGAACAAGCCCCGCTCGCGCTTCAGGCGCGATCTGCTGCCCCACCTGTGGAAGGCCTGCATGGGCGGAACGATCCTCACCGGTCTGTTCGCGCCTGGCCTCGCCCGGTCTCAGACGAGCGTGCCGCCGGCCGAAAAGCTCTTCACTTCGGTCGAAATGGTCGGCTATGCCCTCGTGCTCGGAATTCTCTCGGCAGCTATGCTTTCGGCCGGCTGGCTGATCCGCCAGCGCGGCCGGCTGGAGGCCGAAGGCGCCGAAATGCGCTCGGCCCTCTCCGATGCGAACCAGCGCATCTCCCGCTACCAGGCGCTGATCGCCGACAAGAACCGCCGGATCGTGATCTGGGACGGCCAGAACAGCAAACCAGAGTTTCTCGGCCAGTTGCCGGCCGAAACCGGGGCGCCGCAGACCGATGGAGAATTCCTCGCCTTCGGCCGCTGGCTGAAACCCGCCTCGGCCGGCGACCTCGAAAGAGCGATCGAGGCTCTGCGCTACAAGGCCGAAAGCTTCGACGTCATCGTCGAGACGCATCGCGGCGAGGTCATCGAGGTGCAGGGTCGCCTCTCCGGCGGCCGGGCCTTTGCCCGCTTCGTCGCCCTCAACAATCTGCGCGCCGAGCTCGCCGAACTGAAGATCGAGCGCAATCGTCTGCGAAATTCCATAGCGACCTTCGAGTCGCTGCTCGACGCCATCGAGCAGCCGGTCTGGCGGCGCGACACGGAAGGCCGGCTCGTCTGGGTCAACCACGCGTATAGCGAGGCCGTCGAGGCCGGTTCCCCCGACCAAGCCGTCCGCGAATCCCGGGAAATTCTCACCAGCATCAGCCGCGAGAAGATCAAGGCGAGCGCGACGCCGGAATCGCCCTTCCACGACGTTGTTTCCACTGCGGTTCGCGGCAAGCGGACCTTCTTCGACGTCGTCGATATTCGCGAGCCGTCCGGTTCGTGCGGCATGGCCGTCGACGTCAGCGGAGAAGAAGCCCTCCGCGAGGAACTGGCGCGCACGCTGAAGAGCCATGCGGAGACGCTGGAGCACCTGGAGACGCCAGTGGCGATCTTCGACCGCGAGCGGCGCCTGCAATTCTTCAACCAGCCCTTCCAGAAGCTCTGGGACCTGGAACCGCTGTTCCTCGAATCCCGCCCGGACCATGGCGAACTGCTGGATCGGCTACGCTCGGCGCGCAAGCTGCCGGAACAGCTGAGCTGGAAGGCATGGAAGGAAAATACCCTTTCAGTCTATCGCTCGCTCGAGACCCAGACCGACCTGTGGCACCTGCCCAACGGCCAGACGCTGCGCATCATCGCTTCGGCCCATCCGCAGGGCGGCGCCACCTGGGTGTTCGAGAACGTCACGGCGCAATTCGACCTGGAAAGCCGCTACAATACGCTGCTCCGCGTCCGCGGCGAAACGATCGACCACCTATCCGAAGGTGTCGCGGTCTTCGGTCCGGACGGCCGCATCGAGCTGTCGAACCCGGCTTTCCGCGCGCTCTGGGGCATTACCGAGGCCGATTCCAAGCAAGGCACCCATATCAAGGCGATCGAAGCCGCCTGTGCACGCTCCTATGACGGCGCGGACGGCTGGAAGGCCTTTGCCAAGATGATCACCAGCTTCGAGGACGAACGGCCGTCGAGCCAGGGCACGCTGGAACTGTATTCCCGCCTGGTGCTCGACTATGCCGTGACGCCGCTGCCGAACGCCCAGACCATGCTGACCTTCGTCAACAAGACCGACAGCGTTCTTGCCGAACGGGCGCTCCAGGAGAAGAACGAGGCGCTGCGCAAGGCGGACGAGCTGAAGAACGACTTCGTCCAGCACGTGTCCTACGAACTGCGCTCGCCGCTGACGAACATCATCGGCTTCACCGACCTGTTGAAAACACCGGCGATCGGTCCGCTCAACGAGCGCCAGTCGGAATATATCGACCACATCTCCACCTCGTCGTCCGTCCTGTTGACCATCGTCAACGACATTCTCGATCTGGCCACCGTCGATGCCGGCATCATGCGGCTCGACTATGCCGACATTGATCTCAACGATCTGCTCGATGACGTATCGATGCAGATGACCGATCGGCTGCAGGAGGGCAATGTCTCGCTCGAGATCGCGGCATCGGCCCATCTCGGCCACATCGTCGCAGACCAGCAGCGGCTGAAGCAGATCCTCATCAAGATCCTCACCAATGCGGTGAACTTCGCACCGGAAGGCTCGGCCATCGAGCTGAAATGCTGGCGCGAGGATGCCGATTTCGTCTTCACGGTTCATGACAACGGTTGCGGCATGTCGAAGGACATGCTGGCGACCGTGTTCAACCGCTTCTCGACCAACGGCAAGACCGGCAAGCGCAGTGGGGCTGGCCTTGGCCTTTCCATCGTCGAGAGCTTCGTCAACCTGCACAACGGCACGGTGTCGATCGACAGCGAGCCGGGACGCGGCACCACCGTGTCCTGCCGCATTCCCTCTGCCGCCCAACCGCAAGCCATCGCCGCCGCCGAATGACCGACACGCTACCGAGCCTCTCGCTTCACCTCGCCTCCGAGGCTGACACGATCCGCCTCGGCGAGGAACTGGCGCTGGTGGTGAAGCTAGGCGATTGCGTGGCCCTGTGGGGCGATCTCGGCGCCGGCAAGTCGACCCTGTCACGCGCTCTGCTTCGGGCGATGGCGGACGACGACTATCTCGAAGTGCCGAGCCCGACCTTCACCCTCGTGCAGAATTACGACCTGCGCCTCGCCGTCGCGCATTTCGATCTTTATCGGCTTTCCGATCCGGGCGAGCTCGAGGAGATCGGTTTTGCCGATGCGCTCGACACTGGCGTCTGCCTCGTCGAATGGCCCGACAAGGCCGGCAACAGCCTGCCGGCAAAACGCATCGACATCACCTTCGGCTTCGACCCGGACGGCGGGCGCCAGGTGACGATCACGGCACCGGCGCCGAAGTTGGCGCGCATCGAACGCGTGTTTTCGATCCGACGCTTCCTGGACGCCCATGGCTATGTGGGTGCCCGCCGCCGTCATCTCACCGGCGACGCATCGACGCGCGCCTACGAATATATCTATCCGGCCGATGGCAGCGCCCGGCGGGTGCTGATGGATGCGCCGCGCCAGCCCGACGGCCCGCCGATCCGCGACGGCAAACCCTATTCGCAGATCGCCCATCTCGCCGAGGACGTCTATCCCTTCGTCGCCATAGACCAGGCGCTGCGTCAACGCGGCTTTGCCGCACCGGAGATCTTTGAGCGGGATTGCGAGGCCGGCCTGCTGTTGATCGAGGATTTCGGCCCGGAAACCGTTCTCGACGAAGACGGCAAGCCGATCCCCGAACGCTATCGCGCCGGAGTCGCCTGCCTTGCCGCACTCCATGCCACCCCATTCGCGCGGGACATCGAGATTGAAGCCGGTCGCGTGCATCACGTTCCCGACTACGACCGGACCGCCATGAAGATGGAGGCAGAGCTGCTGATCGACTGGCACCTGCCGTGGAAACGGGACGGCGCCGTCGCGACCGAGGCGGAACGGACCGAGTACCTGTCCATCTGGGACAGCCTGATCGACCAGCTTGCCACGGCCGAGAAGACGCTCGTGCTCCGCGACTTCCACTCGCCCAACATCATCTGGCGGAGCGAGCAACAGGGCATCCAGCGGGTGGGCCTCATCGATTTCCAGGATGCGATGATCGGCCCCTCGGCCTATGACCTCGTGTCGATCGTGCAGGATGCCCGCGTGACCGTCGAACGCGACCTGGTCGACCAGTTGATGGCCGACTATCTCGACCTTCGCCGCAAGGAACCCGGCTTCGACGAGGCAGATTTCCTCAAGGCCTGGGCGATCATGTCGGCGCAGCGCGCCTGCAAGCTCAACGGGCTCTGGGTCCGGCTGATGAAGCGGGACCACAAGCCCGGCTACATGAAGCACATGCCGCGCACGCTTTGGCATCTGTCGGTCGCCTTCGAGCACGAAACGCTTGCCCCCTTGCGCGACTGGTGCGCTAGGGTTGGAATCGGCGAGACCGAATCACTTCCGCAGGCACGATGAAGATCACCAACGCGATGGTACTCGCAGCCGGGCTCGGCACCCGGATGCGGCCGATTACCAACAGCATGCCGAAGCCGCTGGTTGCGATCGCCGGCAGGCCGATGATCGACTATGTGCTCGACACACTGGCGGCCGCCGGCGTCGAGAGGGTCGTGGTCAACGTGCACCATTTCGCCGAGCAGATGGAGTCCCATCTCGCCGGTTATCGCGGGCTGGAAATCCTGATTTCCGACGAGCGTGCGGCGCTGATGAATTCCGGCGGCGGGCTGGTCAAGGGATTGAAGCTGCTCGACCGTTCGCCGGCCTTCGTGATGAATGCCGACCTGTTCTGGATTGGCGACGAAACCGCGGACAGATCCAATCTGTCGCTTCTGGCCGACTTCTTCGACCCGGCGCGCATGGACATGGCCCTGCTCTGCGTACCCCTGGATAGAACGACGGGCCATAACGGCAAGAAGGACTTTTCGCTTGGCAGTGACGGACGGCTGAAACGCTACGAGGACGGTGATGCCAATCCCGTGGTCTATGCCGGCGCGATCGCGCTGATGCCCGCGCTGTTCGACGACGCGCCCACCGATGCCTTCAATCTCAACATCTATTTCGACCGGGCCATCACAAGTGGCCGGCTCTACGGCATCGTGATGAGCGGCCAGTGGCTGACGGTCGGCACGCCCGAGGCGATCGGCGCGGCCGAAGAGACGATCCGGCGCTTCGGAACCACCATCGGCGACGGAGCCTGAGCAATGGCACGGGCGCACCAACCGCGTGTCCTGACGATACCGGCCGGGCTGCCCTTCCTGAAGGTGCTGGCGGCGCGGCTGCTCGACGGGACCCTTGCACCGGACTACCGCTACGATCCCGGCGATCCGCTGTCGCTCGCCAAGGTGACCATTCTCGTGCCGACGCGGCGTGCGGCGCGCGTTCTGCGCTCCGAATTCGTCGACCTGCTGGGCGGCCGATCGGCCATTCTGCCGGTCATCCGTCCGCTGGGCGAAACGGAAGAGGATGGCGGCTTCTTCGAGGCCGATGCCCCGGCCCTGCTCGACCTCGCGCCGCCGGTCAGCGGCACGGTCATGCTGCTGGAACTGGCGCGGCTCATCCTCGCCTGGCGCAATCAGCTGCCGGCGATCGTCCGCAGCATTCATGCCGATACCCCGCTCGTCGCGCCGGCGAGCCCCGCCGATGCGGTGTGGCTGGCCCGCGCCCTTGCCGAACTGATCGATGCCGTCGAGACGGAAGGCCGCGACTGGGCGGATCTGGTCAAGCTCGACGTCCGCGACTTTGCTTCCTGGTGGCAGCTGACGGTCGAATTCCTCAAGATCGCCACGGCCTTCTGGCCGGCCCGGCTCGAGGAACTGATGCGCTCCTCGCCCGCCCGCCATCGCGACGCGGTGCTGAAGGCCGAAGCGCAGCGGCTCGCGACGCGGGAAAGCGGCCATCCGGCCATCGTCGCCGGTTCCACCGGGTCGATCCCGGCAGCGGCCGACCTCATCGCCGCCATTGCCGCGCGGCCGGAGGGCGTCGTGGTGCTTCCCGGGCTCGACACAGTGATGTCGCCCGAGGACTGGCTGAAGGTCGGCCTCGAACCGGAGGCCGGCCGGCCGGCCGAACCGGCGAGCCGGGGTCATCCGCAATATGGTCTGTTCCGCCTGCTGCAGCACCTGCAGGTCGACCGGACCGAGGTGGAAGCGCTCGGCGCGGCCGACATTGCGCTTGCCGAACGCGCCGAGGTCCTGTCGCGCGCCATGGCGCCGGCAGGCGCCACGGATGCCTGGCAGGCATGGCGTGCCGCATTCGGGGACGAACGCCTGGAACGGGCCTTTGCCGACGTGGCGCTGATCGAGGCGGCAAACGAGCGCGAGGAGGCGACGGCGATCGCCATTGCGCTTCGCCTCGGCCTTGAGCAGCCCGGCGCCGATGGCGACGAAAGCCGGGTGGCGCTGATCACGCCGGACCGGGCGCTGGCGCGGCGGGTGACCGCCGAACTCGCGCGGTTCGGCATCATCGCCGACGATTCGGCCGGTACGCCGTTCAGTGCCACGCAGCAGGGAATTCTCACCCAGCTTCTGCTCGAAACGACCTTGCGCCCCGGCGATCCGGTGCCGCTGGTCTCCGTCCTGAAACATCCGCTCTCCCGCTTCGGCCTGGCGCGCGACTCCTATCGCGCGGCAGCCGACGCCCTGGAGATGATCGCCCTTCGCGGCGGCATCCAGATGGTCGACCTCAGCACGCTGCCCGCCCTTCTCGAACAGAGGCTGACCGAGCAGGCCATCGACCGCCATGCGCCGCAATGGCGTCTCTCGCTCTCCGCGGGAGCGATCGAAGGCGCCCGCGATCTGGCGGCCCGCATAGCGCAGGCGGTCGAACCGCTGGTTTCCGTACTGGTACGCATTGCCGACGGACGCGTGCTGATCGACAAGCTGGCGCTCGGCGACTGGGCGGGGCGGACCGGACGCGTGCTCGAAGCGGTTTGCGCCGACGAGCGCGGCGACCTGTCGGCGCTCTGGTCGGACGAAGCCGGCGAGACCCTGGCCAGCCATCTCGGCGAGATCATGTCGGCCGACGGACGCATCGAGGCCGACGGGCCGCAATGGATCGACATCTTCGGCGCGCTGATGGCGAGCGAAGCGGTCAAGCCGAAGGCCATGCGGCATCCCCGCGTCTTCGTTTTCGGCGCGCTCGAGGCGCGGCTGCAAAGCGTCGACATGCTGGTGATCGGCGGGCTGAACGAAGGCTCGTGGCCGGGTCAGACCACCAACAACCCTTTCCTCTCGCGCATGATGAAGGCCGAGATCGGGCTGGAACCGCCCGAACGGCGGATCGGCCAGCTGGCCCATGATTTCCAGATGGCGAGCGGCACCCGTCATCTCGTCTATTCACGCGCGTTGCGCCAGGGGTCCGCCCCGACCGTCGCGTCGCGCTGGCTGCAGCGGCTGGTGGCGCTCGGCGGCCGCGAATTCGAAAGCCGGCTCAAGAAGCGCGGGGATGCCTACCGGCACTATGCGGCAATGCTAGATCGCAGCGAAGCTCAGGCCCCGGCGCAGCGCCCGGCGCCGAAGCCGCCGGCGGAACTGCAGCCGAAACAGTTCTCCTTCAGCGAAGTCGGGGCCTTCCGGCGCGATCCCTATGCGCTCTATGCCCGCCGCATCCTGAAACTCGACCCGGTCGACGGTTTCAACCAGGATCCGGGCGCTGCCGAGCGCGGCACGCTGTATCACAGGATCGTCGAGCGTTTCGTCAGCGAGGGCCATGATCCGGCCGATCCGCGCTCCCTCATTGCGATGCAACGGATCGTCGATACGCTTTTCGACGCCGAAGGGCTGCCGGTCCATATCGACATCGTCTGGCGGCAGCGGTTCACCAGCGTCGGCCGTGCCTTCGTCGCCTGGGAACGCGAACGGAGGCCGGAGATCCGCAAGACGCTGACCGAGGCGCGCGGACGCATCGAGCTGCCCAACGGCATCACATTGACCGGCGTCGCCGACCGCATCGACCTCAAGGGGGCAAGCCATGCCGACATCATCGATTACAAGACGGGACTGAGCCCCAGCGTCGCACAGGCGCGCAGCCTGCTCGACCCGCAGCTCGCCCTGGAGGCCGCCGCACTGCGTGCCGGGGCTTTCCGGGATGCCGGCCGTCTCAGCCCCGAGAACCTTCTCTATATCCGCCTGAAGCCCGCCGACAGCCTTCTCGTGGACCAGGTGAACAACGAACTCACCGGCCCGGGCGACAACAAGAAATCGGCGACCGATCTTGCTGATCAATCGATCGAAGAACTGGCAAAGTTCGTCGAGGCGTTGAGAAGCGGCGAACGGGGCTATGTCTCGCGGCTGATCCCGGCGCAGCAGAACGATTTCGGCGGCGAATACGACCATCTTGCGCGCGTGGCCGAATGGTCGACCGCCGAAAGCGAGGAGGCCGCCGATGTCGAGTGACGACACCCTGCTCCCGGCTGGCGACGATCCGGCCGAATGGCTTGACTGGACGACGCTGCAGCAGGCGGTCGCCTCCGATCCGGAGCGGTCGGCCTGGGTGTCGGCCAATGCCGGATCGGGTAAGACCCATGTCCTGACGCAGCGGGTCATCCGCCTGTTGCTCGCCGGCGCAAGGCCGTCCTCGATCCTCTGCCTCACCTATACCAAGGCCGCCGCGTCGGAGATGTCGAACCGCGTCTTCTCCCGGCTTGCCGAATGGGCCACCCTGCCCGACGACGTGCTGGCGGAGAGGCTCTATGCCGTCGAGCGCCGCCGACCGGACCGCATCAAGCTCGCCGAGGCGCGCCGGCTGTTTGCCCGGGCGCTGGAGACGCCGGGCGGCCTGAAGATCCAGACCATCCACGCCTTCTGCGAAGCGCTGCTGCACCAGTTTCCGCTGGAAGCCAATGTCGCCGGCCATTTCACCGTGCTCGACGACCGCGCCGCCTATGCGGTCCTTGCCGAGGCACGGCGCACGCTGCTGACCGCAACCTCCGCCGAGGACGATGCCGTGCTGGCCGAGGCCTTCTCGCAGGTGCTCAGCATCGCCGACGAAAGTGGCCTGGAAACCCTGCTCGGCGACCTCGTGGCCAATCGTCACGCCGTCAGGGCCTTTTCTCGCCTGGCAGAGAAGGCCGGCGGGGCGGATGGGCTGCTGCGCAAGGGGCTCGGGATCGATCCGGGGGAAACCGAAGACAGCCTGCTGCAGGAGAGCTGGCCACTGCCCTCCCTGCCGGGACCCGTCCTCACGGAGTACATTCTTCTAGCTCGGGACAAGGGCGGCAAGACGGTCCAGGAGGTCGCCGACCTGCTGGAGATGGCGGCCCACGAGCCCGATCCGTGCAAGCGCATGGATCTCGTCGAGGCGGTCTTCTTCACCAAGGGCGGCAAGCCGAAGGCGGATACCTCGCTGATCGCCGCGGCCATGACCAAGGCCGCACCGCACCTGCGCGATGCCATGCTCGAAGCCCGGGAGCATTTTGCCGCCTTCCAGGACCGCCTGCGGATCCTGCGCATGTTCCAGGCGACCAGGGCGGCGCTGATTCTCGCCGAACGGCTGGACGAGGACTACGAGGAGCTGAAGAAGAAGCGCAGTCAGCTCGACTTCGAGGACCTGATCGTCCGCACCGCCGAACTGCTGCTGCGCAGCGATGTCGGACCCTGGGTTCACTACAAGCTCGACCAGGGCATCGATCACATCCTCGTCGACGAAGCCCAGGACACCAGCCCGGTGCAGTGGTCGGTCATCCGTTCGCTGCGGGAGGACTTCTTCTCCGGCGAGAGCGCGCGCAGCCTGACGCGCACCTTCTTTGCCGTCGGCGACGAGAAACAGTCGATCTATTCCTTCCAGGGCGCGCGCCCGGAGCGTTTCTCCGAGGAGGCATCGGTCACGGCCCGGGCCGTGGCAGCCGGAAGCCAGACCTTCAGCGCGGTGCGCCTGCCTCTGTCCTTCCGCTCGACCATGGCGGTGCTCTCGGCCGTCGACCAGGTCTTTTCCGTCGCCGGCAACGCCCGGGGTCTCAGCGCCGGCGGCGACAGCGTGGTCCACATGTCGAGCCGCATCGGCCATCCCGGTGCGGTCGACCTGTGGAACATGATCGCGGCCGAGCCGATCGACAAGACGGAGGACTGGACCGCCCCCTTCGACGCCACGCCGGAAAGCGCGCCATCGGCAATCCTGGCGCGGCGCATTGCTTTCACGATCGAGCAGATGATCGGCAAGCAGACCATCGTCGAGAAGGGCAAACGCCGGTCGATCCGCGCCGGCGACATCCTCGTTCTGGTCCGCAAGCGCGACAGCTTCGTCAATGCCCTGACCCGCGCGCTCAAGCGGCGCAACAATATTCCCGTCGCCGGCGCCGACCGGCTGAAACTCACCTCGCACATCGCCGTGCAGGATCTTCTGGCGCTGGGCCGGTTCATCCTGCTCCCGGCCGACGACCTGTCGCTTGCAGCCCTGCTGAAGAGCCCGCTGTTCAACCACAGCGAAGACGACCTGTTCGAACTGGCCGCTAACCGGCCGGAGCATTGCGGTCTGTGGCCCCATCTCCAGCGCTCGGCAGACGAGACGCCGATCCGCTGGGGCGAGACCACCCGGCGCCTGCGGGAGTTTCTCACCCTGTCGCGATCGCTGCCGGTGCATGACTTCTATGCCCGCGTGCTCGGCATGCATGGCGGGCGACGCGCCTATCTTGCCCGCCTCGGCAGCGAGGTCAGCGACATCCTCGACGAGTTCCTGAGCTTCGCGCTCGCCTTCGAGACGGCCGGGCTGCCCGGACTGCAGGCCTTCGTCTCCACGCTCGAGACCGAGGCACCGGAAGTGAAGCGCGAGCAGGACAAGGATCGCGACGAGGTGCGGATCATGACGGTGCACGCGTCCAAGGGACTGGAATCGCCGATCGTCTTCCTCGTCGATGGCGGCGGAAAGCCGTTCAATCACAGCCATCTCGCCAAGTTCCGGCTGATCGAGACCGTGAGCGGCTTGCCGCCCCTGCCGATCTGGGTTCCCAACAAGGCGCTTTCGAATTCGCTGACGGATGCCGATGTCGAACGCCGCAAGCAGATGGCGGAGGAGGAATATCGCCGGCTTCTCTACGTCGCGATGACGCGCGCAGCGGACCGCCTGGTGATCTGCGGCTATCGCGGCGTGCGCGAGCCCGGCGAGATCTGGCACCAGATGATCGCCGACGCGTTGCGCGACAAGGTGGACTGCTGCTCGGAGGTCCAGTTCTCAGGTCCCGACGGCGACTGGGACGGCCTGAGCTGGCGGTTGCCTGGCCTCGAGAAGGAATTCGAGACGGAGGGCGCCCCGACTGTCGATGCGCTTGACGACCTCCTGCCCGCCGCTCTTCTGCGACCCGTTCCCGCGACGCCGGGCCTGCCTCGGCCGCTCAGCCCCTCCGGCGCTGGCACGATAGTCATCGATGAAGCGGATGATGCGCTCGTCACCTCGCCGCTGTTTGCCGAGCGCGAAGCGGCCGGCATTGCGCTGCAGAAGGGCCGGCTGGTCCACCGCATGCTGCAAATGCTGCCGCAGGTTCCTCCGGGTGAACGCGAAGCCGCCGCCCGGCGCTATGCGGCACGGGCGGCCCGCTTCTGGCCGTCCACTGAGCGGGAAGTTCTCGTGTCGACGATCATGACGGTGCTCGACCACCCTGCCCTCGGCCCGGTATTCTCGGGCGACGGTCAGGCCGAAGTGTCGGTCATGGGCAGCTTCCTGCTGAATGGCGAAGAACGGGCCGTGTCCGGCCGTATCGACCGCATGGCGGTGGTCGAGGGCCGCGTCGTGCTCGTCGACTACAAGACCAATCGCAGCGCGCCCCAAAGTGCCGCCGAAGCGCCCCTGTCGCATCGCGCGCAGCTGGCGATCTATCGCGAGATCCTGCGGCCGCTCTATCCCAACAGCACCTTCGATTGCCTCCTGGTCTATACGGAGACCGGCACGGTCATCACGCTCAACGAGGACATGCTGGCGCAATCGCTTGCCGCGCTCAAGACATCGTGAGATACCGCATATTGAAATCAGGGCCGGATACCATCACATATCTAGTCAAATCCCGTTACCGGCAAAGGAGCAGCCCATGGCTACGGTAAAAGTCGACAATTCCAATTTTCAGGCTGAAGTTCTCGATTCGGCAGAGCCCGTCGTCGTCGATTTCTGGGCCGAATGGTGCGGCCCGTGCAAGATGATCGCCCCGAGCCTCGAGGAAATCTCCAACGAGATGGCCGGCAAGGTGAAGGTCGTGAAGATCAATATCGACGAAAACCCGGAAATCGCCGCCAAGTTCGGCGTGCGCTCCATCCCGACCCTTGCCATGTTCAAGGGCGGCGAAGTGGCCGACATCAAGGTCGGCGCCGCACCGAAGACCGCGCTCACCAGCTGGATTTCCAGCGCCGCCTGATCGGTATTGTCACTGCATTGAAAAAGCCGGGAGAAATCCCGGCTTTTTCATTTGGGGGGTGTGCCGTTGTCGGCGAGAACATTGCCGACGAGATAAAGCGAGCCGCCGATCAGGATTCGCGGCGCCGGCATGTCGGGGTCTATCCGCTCGCAGATCTCCTGAAGCGCTTCGGCGACCGTCGACATAGGGGCCGCCACGAGGCCGGCATCGAAGGCCGCATGGGCCAGCGCCACGGGATCGAGCGCCGCATCCGTACCGCGGATCGGCACGGTGAACACGTCCTGGGCAATATCTGCAAAGGCGCGGAAATAGCCGACAGGATCCTTGGTATTGATCATGCCAGTGATGAGATAAAGCGGCCGTGACTGGCGCTCCTCGAAACCGGCCATCGCCTCGGCGATCACCTCGCCGGCGCCGGGATTGTGGCCGCCGTCGACCCAGATTTCCGCACCTTCCGGCGCGTGGGCAATCAGACTGCCCTCGGTTAGGCGCTGCAGCCGTCCCGGCCACTCGACCGAGGTCATCGCCTTCTCGGCCACGGCATTGGAGACCTCGAAGCCGGCCGCCTTGACGGCGCGGATCGCAGCCGCCGCATTGCCATACTGGTGGCGTCCCGGAAGCCGCGGCAGGGGCAGGTCCATCAGGCCGAACTCGTCCTGGTAGACCAGCCGGCCGAATTCCTCATGCGCGCCGAAATCCTGGCCGAATATCGCGTGCGGGCATCCCAGCCGCTCGGCTGTCGCTACCAGAACCTCGCGGGCGGAATCATATTCCTGCTGGCCGATGACGACCGGATAGCCCCTCTTCATGATGCCCGCCTTTTCGGCGGCGATCAGTTCGACGCGGTCGCCGAGATAGGGCTGATGGTCTAGCGAAATCGGCATGATGACCGATACGGCCGGAACCTCGATCACATTGGTGGCGTCGAAACGGCCGCCGAGACCGACCTCGATGATCGCCACATCGGCCGGATGCTCGGAAAAGAGCAGGAAGGTTGCTGCGGTGAGGATCTCGAAGACGGTGATCTGCTGGCCGCCATTCGCGTCGGCGATGCGCCTGAGCACGCTGGCAAAGGTTTCGTCATCGACGAACTGGCCGGGTCCGCCCTTGACGCCGATGCGGTAGCGCTCGTGCCAGCGCACCAGATGCGGCGAGGTATGGACATGGACCGAAAGGCCCTGAGCCTCGAGCAGCGCCCGACAGAAGGCCGTAACCGAGCCTTTGCCGTTGGTGCCGGCCACGTGGATGACGGGCGGCAGCTTGTGCTGTGGGTTGCCGAGCACGTCCAGCAGGCGCCGGATGCGTTCGAGGGATAGGTCGAAGCCCTTGGGGTGCAACCCCATGAGCTCGTCGATTACCTGTTCTGCCTTGCTGAAGGCGGGCTCGGCCATGTTCAAGATTCCGCTGCTTCGCCTCGATCGGCAGAAGGGTTCCGGCTTACGCCGAAACCTTCTGGGGTTCGGCCTTCGCGGCAGGCACCAGGTCGCCGACGCCCACCGGACGCTTCAACATGATCTTCAGCACCCGCGCCAGCAAAGACGGGATGTCGTGGCGTTTCGCCACCATGTCGATCATACCGTGCTCCAGCAGGTATTCGGAGGTCTGGAAGCCTTCCGGCAGCTTTTCGCGGATGGTCTGTTCGATCACGCGCTTGCCGGCGAAGCAGATTTCCGCTCCGGGCTCGGCGATGTGCAGGTCACCCAGCATGGCGTAGGAGGCCGTGACCCCGCCGGTGGTCGGGTTGGTCAGGACGACGATGTAGGGAAGGCCCGCTTCCTTCAGCATGTCGACCGCGACCGTGGTGCGCGGCAGCTGCATCAGCGACAGGATGCCTTCCTGCATGCGTGCGCCACCCGAGGCCGGGAACATGACCAGCGGGCACTTTTCGGCGATCGCGCGCTCGAAGGCCTTGACGATGGCTTCGCCTGCGGCAATGCCGAGCGAACCGCCCATGAAGTTGAATTCGTGCACGACGGCGACCAGCTTGACGCCCTCGACCGTGCCGACGCCGGCAAGGATCGTGTCCTCCTGGTCGGTCTTCACCCGGCTATCCTTGAGACGGTCGGCATATTTCTTCGAATCGCGGAACTTCAGCGGGTCCTGCGCCACCTTGGGCTGCGGCAGGGCCTCGTAATGGCCGCCGTCGAAAAGGTCGGCCAGGCGCGCCTTGGCCGGCATCTTCATGTGGTAGCCCGAGGCGGGAATGACCCACTTGTTCTCTTCGAGATCCTTGTGAAAGACCATCTCGCCGGTTTCGGGGCACTTGATCCAGAGATTGTCGGGAACCTCGCGGCGGCCCAGCATGGAATTGATCCGCGGCCGCACGTAATTGGTAATCCAGTTCACTTGGCTAACTCCTGACTGTCCCAGTCCATATGGGAAGACTATTCGGCAGCGGCAAGGCGGGCGGCATGGACGCCGGCCGACAGGCCCCGCACGAAGGTGGCGACCGACTGCACCGTATCGGCGGAGGCTTTGCCATCCTTGTCGAGCGAGGTCGCGACCTGATTGACGATCGCGGTGCCGACGACGACGCCGTCGGCATTGGCGCCGATCAGGCGGGCGTGCTCGGCGGTCTTGACGCCGAAACCGACGCAGACCGGCAGATCGGTCTGGCTCTTGATACGGCCGACGGCGCCGGCGATCTTCGACGGATCGGGCAGCGCCGAACCGGTGATGCCGGTCATCGACACGTAGTAGACGAAGCCGGACGTGTTGGTCAGCACCTTGGGCAGGCGCTTGTCATCGGTCGTCGGCGTCGTCAGGCGAATGAAGTTGATGTCGCGCTTGCGGGCCGGGATGCAGAGTTCGTCGTCCATTTCGGCCGGCAGGTCGACGATGATCAGGCCGTCGATGCCGGCTTCGAGCGCGTCATCGAGGAAACGTTCGACGCCATAGACGTAGACCGGATTGTAGTAGCCCATGATGACGATCGGCGTCGTGTCGTCGCCCTTGCGGAATTCGCGTGCCATCTGCAGCGTCTTCTTCATCGTCTGGCCGCCCTTGAGCGCACGCTGGCCGGCCATTTGAATGGCGGGGCCGTCGGCCATCGGATCGGAAAATGGCGCGCCGAGTTCGATGACGTCGGCGCCGGCGCCGGGAAGCGCCTTCATGATTTCCAGCGAGGTTTCGTAGTCCGGATCGCCGCCCATGAAATAGGTGACGAGCGCCGGCCGGCCCTCAGCCTTCAGTGCGGCGAATTTCTTGTCCATACGAGCGGTCATGTCAGAGCCCCATACCGAGAATCTTGCCGACGGTGAAGATATCCTTGTCGCCGCGGCCACAGAGATTCATCACGATGATCTGGTCCTTGTCCATCTTCGGCGCGCGCTTGATGACTTCGGCAAGCGCATGGCTCGGCTCCAGCGCGGGAATGATGCCCTCGGTGCGGGTCAGCATCTGGAAGGCGGCCAGCGCCTCGGTATCCATGATCGGCACGTATTCGACGCGGCCCTGGTCTTTCAGCCAGGAATGCTCCGGACCGATGCCCGGATAATCGAGGCCGGCCGAGATCGAATGGCCTTCCTTGATCTGGCCGTCGCCGTCCTGCAGCAGATAGGTGCGGTTGCCATGCAGGACGCCCGGCGAACCGGCGGTCAGTGAGGCGCAATGTTCTTCGCCGTCGAGGCCCTTGCCGCCGGCTTCGACGCCGACGATCTTGACCGAGGCGTCGTCGAGGAAGGGATGGAACAGGCCGATGGCGTTGGACCCGCCGCCAACGGCAGCCACCAGCATGTCCGGCAGCCGGCCTTCGGCCGCCATCATCTGTTCGCGGGTTTCGCGGCCGATGACGGACTGGAAGTCACGGACCATTTCCGGATAGGGGTGCGGACCGGCAGCGGTGCCGATCATGTAATAGGTGTCGTCGACGTTGGTGACCCAGTCGCGCAGCGCCTCGTTCATCGCATCCTTCAGCGTGCCGTGGCCGGAGGTGACGGGCCGCACTTCGGCACCGAGAAGCTTCATGCGGAAGACGTTCGGCGCCTGGCGCTCCACGTCGGTCGCGCCCATGTAGACGACGCAGGGGATGCCGAAGCGCGCGGCAACGGTCGCCGAGGCGACGCCGTGCTGGCCGGCACCGGTCTCGGCGATGATGCGGGTCTTGCCCATGCGCTTGGCAAGCAGGATCTGGCCAAGGCAGTTGTTGATCTTGTGGCTACCGGTGTGGTTGAGCTCGTCCCGTTTGAAGTAGATCTTCGCGCCGCCCAGCTCTTCCGTCAGCCGTTCGGCGAAGTAAAGCGGGCTCGGACGCCCGGTATAATGCGTGTTGAGATGCGCGAGCTCGGCCTGGAATTCCGCATCGGTCTTCGCCTTTTCCCACTCGGCCTGCAGGTCGAGGATCAACGGCATCAGTGTCTCGGCGACGAAACGGCCGCCGAAGATGCCGAACAGGCCGTCCTCGTCGGGTCCTTCACGGAAGGAATTGGGTCTCGGTGTCTCGTTCACTGTGCGCTCCCTGAAACCGGCTCGCGAACCGAAGCCCGTTCGACTGCCGCGAAAAACTCGTCCATCTTGTCCAGATCCTTGACGCCCGGAGCACTCTCCACCCCGGACGATACATCGATGCCGCGCGCGCCTGTTTCCCGCAGCGCATCGGCAATATTGTCCTTGTTGAGCCCACCGGAAAGCATGTAATCGACGTCGGCGTCAAGCGTCCGCAGGACCCGCCAGTCGAACGACACGCCGTTGCCGCCCGGCAGATCGGACCCCGCCGGAGGCTTGGCATCGAACAGAAACCGGTCGGCAATACCGATATAGGGCCCGATGCGCTTCAGGTCATCGGGCTCGCGAATGGAAAATGCCTTCATCACCGGAAGGCCGGTCACGGCCTTGATGGTCAGCACGCGCTCCGGGCTCTCCGCGCCATGGAACTGCAGCAAGTCCGGCCGCACGAGCGCAATGATCTCGTCGAGATCGTCATTGTCGGCGTCGACGGTGACGGCGACGATCTTGGCCCGTCCCCTCACCCGATCGGCGAGGATGCCGGCGAGGTCGGGTTCGATGTTGCGCGGGCTCTTGCCGAAGAAAATGAAGCCGACATGCGTCGCGCCCCGTTCGACGGCACGATCGACCGCCTCCGGCGTCTTCAATCCGCAGATCTTGATATCGGGTCTCATGGCAGCGGAAGTCGCACGAAAACGCAAAAGAGTCGAGCCAATTTGCGACGGTGGCGGTTCAGCCTGACGACTTCAATCGAAGTCGATGGCGTGGAGCTTCGTGCCGTTTCGCTTCAACCAGGTCTTGGCGGTCTCCATGTGCGGGCAGAGATCGCGGCACAGCGACCAGAAGGCCGGCCCGTGGTTCATTTCCCTGAGATGCGCGACCTCGTGAGCGGCGAGATAGTCGATCACCGGCGGCGGCGCCATGACGATGCGCCAGGAGAAACTCAGCGTGCCGTCCCAGGAACAGGACCCCCAGCGGCTGCGGGTGTCCTTCATCGTCAGCGATTTGTATGGCCGTCCGACGGCCTTGGCGTGGCCGGCGACCAGGACTTCCAGGTCGCGCCGCGCCTCTTTCTTGAGGAAATCGCCGATCCGACGTCCAAGATGCTCTTCCATGCCGCTGACGCTCAGAACCGGGCCCATGTCGGAATCGATGGCCTCAGTCAGCCCGCGCAGCCGGCCGGAATGGATGATGCGGTGGGGCACGCCCCGCAGCAGCACTTCGCCGCCGTCGGACAGCCGCGTGTCGGAGGAAAACTTCGCCAGCTTCACTTCGAGCCAGCCGCGATGGCGTTCGAGGAAATCGGCGATCTCGCGTTCCCTGAGACCCGGCGGAACAGTCATCTTCAGACCCCGGCCGCCCGGCTCGATCCTTAGCGTGATGCGCGTGGCGCGCGGGTTGCTGCGGATGACCAGCGGCATCTCGCGGCCGCTCACCGCCAGAAGGCGGCTGGACGTTGCCGGCGCCTTTGCCCGGGCGGTCTTCTGCAGGAAGGAAAACATGGGTCTCGTCTTAGCCGATTCGCCGGTAACGCGCATGAAAAAGCCGGCACACGAGGTGCCGGCCGATTGCACTGCGGATAGATCAGACGCCCGAGGCGCCGGAAGTCACGTCGCCGTTGCGACGTTCCGCGGCACGGTCGCGCATGAAGCGGTCGAATTCTTCCTGATCCTTGGCGCGGCGCAGCTCGCGTGCATACCGGTCGAAGTCGGCGCGCATCTCGTCGAGCTTGCGGCGTTCCTCTTCCAGCCGGTCGAGTTCGGCCTTGCGCCAATCGTCGAAGGCCACATTGCCGGTCGTGAAATGCGCACCGCGGAATCCACCGCTGCGGCATTTGCTGAACAGGCCGTCGGCCGTCTGGTTGGCGCTCTGCTTGAAGGAACGGAACCGATCGCCAAAGACAATATAGGCCAACATGGCCAGGCCGAGAGGCCAGAACACCATGAAGCCGAGCACCATCAAGGCAACGGTCGCCGGCGTCCAATCCGGCCGAAGCAATGCTGACTGGTTCATCATCGATTACCCTCGCTTTCGTCGGTGGCGCTATGCCATCCGATGAAATCGATGTGGGAAACGCTCCCCTTGCGTTCAAGGAGAGCGTTTTCGCAATCGGCTAATGTACTGAAACCCTCACGAAAAACGTGCGTGGGTCAGGCGGACTTGCCGCCCTTGATGACCCGCTTGACCGGGCTCGGCTTCACGCCACGGCTCTGCTGGTTGGCGAAGGCGATGATGCGCGGAGCGATTTCCTTGCGGAAGCGCGAGCCGTTGAACACGCCGTAGTGGCCGACATCCGGCTGCAGATAGTGCATGCGCTTGTCGTCGGGAATGTTCGGGCAGATGGTCTGCGCCGCGCGGGTCTGGCCGACGCCGGAAATGTCGTCGTTCTCGCCTTCGACGGTCAGCAGCCCGACATTGCGGATGGCTTTCGTGTCGACCAGCTTGCCGCGATGCAGCATCTCGCCCTTCGGCAGCGAATGCTTGATGAACACGGTGTCGACCGTCTGCAGGTAGAACTCCGCGGTCAGATCCATCACGGCCAGGTATTCGTCGTAGAAATCGCGGTGCTTCTCGGCCGAATCCCCGTCATTCTTGACGAGGTGCATGTAGAAGTCCTTGTGGGCGATCATATGCCGGTCGAGGTTCATCGACATGAAACCCGACAATTGCAGGAAACCCGGATAGACCGAGCGCATGAAGCCCGGCTGCGGCCAGGGAACGTTCATGATGACATTGTCGCGGAACCAGTCGAGCGGCTTGTTCTGGGCAAGCTCGTTGACCGCGGTCGGATTGATGCGGGTATCGATCGGCCCGCCCATCAGCGTCATCGACGCCGGCGCGAGCGGATCGCCATTGGCCTCCATCACGGCCACGGCGGCGAGGACCGGAACCGACGGCTGGCAGACCGCCACCAGATGGGTGTCGGTGCCGAGATGGCGGACCATCTCGATCACATAATCGATATAGTCGTCGAGATCGAAGCCGCCATCGGTGACCGGGACCATGCGGGCGTCGATCCAGTCGGTGATGTAGACGTCGGCGTTCTGCATCAGCGCTTCGACGGTGCCGCGCAGCAGCGTCGCATAGTGGCCGGACATCGGCGCGACGACCAGGATGCGCGGGCCCGGAGCCGTGCCGGCCGGCAGATCGCGGTGAAAATGGATCAGGTTGCAGAACGGTTTCTGCCAGACGATCTCTTCGCGGACGGCGACGGTCTGTCCGTTCACGGTCGTCGTCGGCAGGCCGAATTCCGGCTTGCCGTAGCGGCGCGTCACCCGCTCGAACACTTCAAGCCCTGCGGCCATGGTGCGTCCGACCACGGTGTGGGACAGGGGATTGAGCGGATTGCGGTAGGCGAGCCGCATGGCGTCGGCCGTGGCCCGGAAGGGAGCCATGACCGCGTGGTTCATTTCATAGAGCTGGTAGAACATGAAATCGCCGCCTTTTCGTTTCCGCTGTGTCGCGGTTGCCAGTCGATCTTCAAAACTAGCAGAGTTTGGTTAATTAGGAACATCTTTGTTCATGCCCGCCCCCCCTGATATCCGGGGGATCAAACAGAATACGCTGTGCACTGACAATTGCACGAAGGCGTTAAAGTTCCACCGGCGAAGCTGGTTAACATTCCCGAGCCGCTGCGACCTGTCACTGGCACGCGCAGACCACCTTGCAAGAGGTGCCCCGTCTCATATCTAACCCTTGTCGCAGTCGCGAATCGCAGGCCTGTCCCCTCGCCTTCCATCCGGAGCTCTCAACATCATGACCACAAGCAACAGCCGCACGTCCGAATTCGACATCGATCCGATGTTTCTCGATCGCTGGTCGCCCCGCGCCTTTACCGGCGAAGCGATGGAGGAGACGGCGCTGCTGACCATTCTCGAGGCGGCGCACTGGGCTCCCTCCGCCAGCAACTATCAGCCCTGGCGTTTCATCTACACCCTGAACACCTCACCCGACTGGGAGCGTTTCCTCGGACTGCTGAATGAATCGAACCAGGTGTGGGCGAGGTCGGCTTCGGCGCTGGTTATTCTGTTTTCCGACAGCCTGAGCCGACGCGACGACGGATCCGAACCGAAGCCGCTGCGCAGCCACAGCTTCGACACCGGCGCGGCCTGGGCGATGCTGTCGCTGCAGGCCTTGCGTTCGGGCTATCTTGCCCATGCCATGGGCGGCGTCGATTTCGAGCGGGCCTTCGGCGAACTCGGCGCGCCGGAGGGCTTCCGCGCCGAAGCTGCGGTCGCCATCGGCAAGCGCGCCAATCCGGACGACCTGCCGGAACATCTCAGGGCGCGCGAAGTGCCGAACCGCCGCAAGAACCTCTCCGAGGTCGCCTTCGCCGGCTCGTTCCCGCGCGGCTAAGAAACGGCCTATTAACCAAATGTTTCACGTGAATCACTGCTTAGCCGGATTCACGTGAAATTATCAGATGTCGAGGTTGGCCACGCTCAGGGCATGTTCCTGAATGAAGTCGCGGCGCGGTTCGACTTCGTCGCCCATGAGACGGGCGAACAGGCTGTCGGCATCGGTTGCGTCGTTGACCCGGACCTGCAGCAGCGAGCGGACGTTCGGATCGAGCGTGGTTTCCCAGAGCTGTTCGGCATTCATCTCGCCGAGACCCTTGTAGCGCTGCATCGTCAGGCCCTTGCGACCGACGGCAAAGATCGAGGAGAGCAGTGCGCGCGGTCCGGAGATCTCGTTCTTGTCTTCCTTGCGCTGCAGGATCGGCGGAACACCGTAGATGTCGTGAAGGCGGTTGTAGAGCTGGTCGATGTGGCGCGCATCGGCCGAGCCGATCAGGGCGACGTCGAGATTGGCCGTCTCCTTGACGCCACGCACCATGCGCTCGAAGCGCAGGCCGCCCTCCTCCGTTACGTGCCCGCTCCAGCCGCGTTCCGTCTCCTCGGCGATCAGGTCAAGGCGCTTGGCCACGTCGGCCGCGGTGGCTTCCGCCCGTTCGCGGTTGTCGGTCAGTTCCGGATTGAGCGCGCCGGAGATCGCCGCCTGCTCGATGACGTTGCGATTGTAACGCGAATGCAGGTTGTCGATCAGCGTGCGCAGGCGCAGGGCGTCCTGGATCACCTCGCGCAAATCTTGGCCGGCGCGAACTTCGCCATTACCGAGCGTGAGCGTGGTGTCCTCGAGACCCATGGAGATCAGATAGTCTTCCAGAGCCTGCTCGTTCTTCAGGTACTGGACCGACTTGCCGCGCGCCACCTTGTAGAGCGGCGGCTGGGCAATGTAGATGTGCCCGCGCTCGATCAGTTCGGGCATCTGGCGGAAGAAGAAGGTCAAAAGCAGGGTGCGAATATGCGCGCCGTCGACGTCTGCGTCCGTCATGATGATGATCTTGTGGTAGCGCAGCTTGTCGGCGTTGAACTCGTCCTTGCCGATCGAGGTGCCGAGCGCGGTGATCAGCGTGCCGATTTCCTGGCTCGACAGCATGCGGTCGAAGCGGGCGCGCTCGACATTGAGGATCTTACCACGCAGCGGCAGGATGGCCTGGCTCTCGCGCGAGCGGCCCTGCTTGGCCGAACCGCCTGCCGAGTCACCCTCGACGAGAAAGAGTTCGGATTTCGACGGATCGCGTTCGGAACAGTCGGCTAGCTTGCCGGGAAGCGACGCGATGTCGAGGACGCCCTTGCGCCGTGTCAGCTCGCGGGCGCGCCGTGCGGCTTCGCGGGCGGCAGCGGCTTCCACGACCTTGCCGACGAGGATCTTCGCCTCTGCCGGATGTTCCTCCAGCCAGGTGCTGAGCGCTTCGCTGACCAGGCTTTCGACCACTGGGCGGACTTCGGAGGAGACCAGCTTGTCCTTCGTCTGCGACGAGAATTTCGGATCCGGCACCTTGACCGAGAGAACAGCGGTCAAGCCTTCGCGGCAGTCGTCGCCGGTCAGGCTGACCTTTTCCTTCTTCATCACGCCGGAGCTGTCGGCATACGAGGTGATCTGGCGGGTCAGCGCGGCGCGGAAGCCGGCCAGATGGGTACCGCCGTCGCGCTGCGGAATGTTGTTGGTGAAGCACAGCATGTTCTCGTGGTAGCTGTCGTTCCACCACATCGCGACTTCGACGGAGATACCGTCCTTTTCGCTGCGGATCGCCACCGGCTTTTCCACCAGCGGCTTCTTCGCCCGGTCGAGATAGACGACGAAGGCTTCGAGGCCGCCGTCATAGACCATTTCTTCCTGGCGGATGTCGGAATGCCGTTTATCGGTCAGCAGGATGCGGACGCCGGAATTGAGGAACGCGAGTTCGCGCAGGCGATGCTCCAGCGTACCGTAGTCGAAATCGATATTGGTGAAGGTTTCGGGGCTCGGCAGGAAGGTAACCTCCGTGCCAGAGCGGCCTTCATATTCGCCCGTCACCGCCAGCGGCGCATCCGGCACGCCATGGGTGAAGCTCATCTCGCAGATCTTGCCGGCGCGGCGGATCTTCAGCTTGAGCTTGACGGAAAGTGCATTGACGACCGAAACGCCGACGCCGTGCAGACCGCCGGAGACCTTGTAGGAATTCTGGTCGAATTTGCCGCCGGCATGCAGCTGGGTCATGATGACTTCGGCAGCCGAAACGCCCTCGCCCGTGTGGATGTCCGTCGGAATGCCGCGTCCGTTATCGGTGACGGTGACCGAGCCGTCGGCATTGAGCGTCACCGTGACGATGTCGGCATGGCCGGCCAGCGCTTCGTCGATCGCGTTGTCGACGACTTCGTAGACCATGTGATGCAGGCCGGAACCATCGTCGGTATCACCGATATACATGCCGGGGCGCTTGCGGACGGCGTCCAGCCCCTTCAGCACCTTGATCGAATCCGCACCATATTCGGCTGATGCGGCGTCCTCGGTGATCGGTGTGTCGGTCATTCAGCAATCTTTCCAGTCATATATTCAACAGGCCTGATCCACGAATCAGCGGGTTCGGGCGAATGGACTATAAGAGGTTTGAGGCAAGTTCCAAATGCGGGATCCGGAAATCCCGTGGATATGCGGCCCTTCTGGAGCCGTCAGGCAGGTTTTCCCGCTCCTTCGAGCAGGTTTCTCAATTCCCTTACCACATCCGGCGTGAGGACGCGAATCTTCCGCGCCAGGTCGTTCGCCAGGGCAGTATATTCGGCGGGCATTCCCGCCGTATCGACCACCACCCGCGGATCCGAGGCATCGGCCACCATGAACAGCTCTTCGGCCTCGTCCCAGATGATGTTGAAGTAGCCGGCCACACGCTGCAGGAAATCGAAGTTCGGCCGTCCGCGCCGTCCGTGTTCGAGCGCCGAGAGATAGGCCGGCGAGACGCCGAGTGCGGCCGCCATTTCCTTCTGCGACACGCCTTTTCGCTCCCGAAGACGCCGCAGGGCTTCGCCGAACGGAGTCATCGCCGCTCTCCTGCGCTCCGCGAAAGGCGGACGTAGAGGGCCCCCTCGCCGCCATGCTGCCGCGCCGCCGTCTCATAGGAGGAAATGAGATAGCGGAACTCGGTTTTGGAGAACCACAGCGGCACCGCCCGTTTCAGAGCCCCGTCGCTGCCGAGCGAGCTGCCCTTGCCAGTGATCACCAGCACATGCCGCAAGCCGCGTTCATGCGCCCGGATCAGGAAGTCGAGAAGTATGCCGTGCGCCTCGCTCTGGATCAGCCCGTGCAGGTCGATGCGGGCTTCGAGCGCCAGGTGGCCGCGCGACAGCTTGCGCTTGACCGGCTTCTCCAGCGGGTGATGCACGCCGCCCGGCTTCTTCTGCGGCTCGGGTGCAGTAGCCTGACCGGCAGGGTTCATGGCAGGCGGCTGCGCAACGGGGGACACCACCGGCTCGGCGAGCTCGTCCTCGAACTCCAGCAGGTCCTCGAGACGGCCGGGCATGGGTCGGGTCGAGCGTGCGACCTTGCCCCAAAGAATGCGGTCCTCCGCGTTGAGTTTGCCCCTGCCCGTCACTAGCCGAACCTCGATGCCGCCTGCTTCGGGGCGAGTATATAGAAATCGGCCGCATTGCGAACCGCACCCGCCAACTCGCCGGCCTCGTCGCCGGAGCCGGTGAAGATGTCGCCCCTGGCCGGGCCGACGATCGCCGTGCCAGTCTCGAGCGCCAGCATCAGCCGCGCGAAGGGCTTTCCGTCGTCGAGCCTGGTCAGGCTCTCGGCGTGAATGAAAAAGGGATAGCCGAAGCCATGGATCAGCCGGTCGACGGCCAGCGAGCGTCCCGCGACCAGCGGCACCTTTGCCGCGGCAATCGGTCCAAGGCTCGTATCCTCGACCTCGGCCTCGCGGAAGAAAATGTAGGACCGGTTCTGCCACAGCAGTTCATCGACCTCGTCCGGATGGGCGGCCAGCCAGGCGCGGATCGCCTGCATGGAAATCTCCGCCATCGGGATCTCGCCGCGCTCGACCAGCAGTTTGCCGATGGCCGTGAACGGATGGCCGGCCTTTGCCGCATAGGTGATGCGCTTCAGCCGGCCGTCCGGAAACCGCAGCCTGGCCGCACCCTGAACATGGGTGAAGAAGACGTCGACCTTCGACTTCGCCCAGGCGATTTCGAGGCCTCGCCCTTCGAGACAGCCCTGATCGATGGTCCGGCGGTCGGGATAGGCGGCAATCCCGTCAGCAGTCCGGCGGCCGAAGAGGTAGCTGCTATCGAGATCCGCCGGTCGGTTGGCGTCGTCGAGATCGACCAGATCGTCCGGCCGCTGATAGAAGGGAAAACGAAAGACCGTGTCGGGTTCCGCGGCGACCTCGACCTCCGGTTCGTAGAAGGCGGTGACGAAGCCACGTGCGCCTTGATCCGGCTCAATGAGAAAGGGTCGGCACTCCGCCTCGAAGAAGGCGCGGGCCACCGCGGCACTCGCCGGGTTTGTCAGCGCCGCGGCGTCCAGCAAGGGCATCAGATCGGCGGAGGACAATCCGCTCTCGCCAGTGCGGTAGGGCTTTACTGTGAGGATATGCTCGCGGCATCGGGCGAGTGCCGGGAAGAGCGGTGTTGGGTCATCCTCGTCCCAGCCGGGCAAAGCATCGAAGCCGACCGGCCGGAGACGAAAACCCATGATCTCCACCCTCACGCGTCGGCTTCGGTCGCAACCAGCTTCCAGTTCGGATCGCGCGAGCGAACGTCGCGGGCAAACGTCCAGAGGTCGTTGACTTCCGTGACCTGCTCGGCATCGCCGTCGATCAGCGTACCGGCCTTGTCATAGGTGGCGGTGATCAGCTGGCAGATGATGCGGACGGTGATCTGTTCCTCGTTGTCGCGCACGACGGCCTGGGTGATCTCGGCCTTCTCGATGCCGACGAAGGTGGACTTCACCACTTCGCCACGCGATTCGCGGTCGGCGATCACCGTCTCAAATCCCTCGAGCACGTCACGCGACAGCAGGCTCTTCAGCGTCTTGCGGTCGCCGTCGGCAAAGGCCATGACGATCATCTCATAGGCCATGCGCGCGCCGTTGAGGAACTCCTTCGGATTGAAACCCGGATCATGCTGGATGAGTTCGCGCAGCGAGGTATTGAGCGCGGTTCCCGGCTTGGCAAAGGCGTCGATCGCGGCGAAGCGTTCCTCGCCACCAGCCTCGTCGCGCTTCGGCAGGGTCACGACCTTGCCGTCGTCGCTGCCTGGACCCTTCGCCAGATCCCGCGGGCTGTAGGGATCGAACGGCGGCTTTTCATTGCCCGTCCGCCGACCCAGCACGCTGCGCAGCTGCAGGAAGATCAGGACAGCCGCGACAAGAAAGAAGAGAGTGACAAAATCGTTGGATCCCATGGCAATCGGTCGGCCTTGTTTAAATTCTCGGTCGTGTCACCCATATAGTCTGCGAATGCTGATCATTCAAATGGCCATTCGGCTTTCTTTGATATGCCGATTCATCCTTTCCTCGCGTCTGTGCCGCAGGCGCGAAATCTGACCGGAGTACTTACATGCGCATGCCGCTGGCGATCCTGCTTCTTCTGCCGCTCGCGGAGATCGCCGCCTTCGTCGTCGTCGGCAAATATCTGGGCGTCCTCGCGACGCTTGGCCTGACGGTGCTTGCCAGCATGGCCGGCCTCGTCCTGTTGCGCGTGCAGGGCGCCGGCGTGCTGCGCCGGCTGCAGACCGAGAGCCAGAAGGGTACCGATCCGGCGCGCGAGATCGTGCACGGCGCGATGATCGTCATCGCCGCCTTCCTGCTGATCATTCCGGGCTTCATCACCGACGTCGTCGGCATCCTGCTGTTCGTGCCCTTTGTCCGCGATTTCGCCTGGTCGCTGGTGAAGCCGCATGTGACCGTCATGCGCGAGAGCCGTTTCTCCTATCGCTCGGCCTCCAAGGGTCCCGCCGCGCCGCGCGCCACCGTGATCGACCTCGACGAGGCGGACTATCATCACGATCAGAAACGGCAATCTCCATGGTCTGTCGATGACGGGCGAAAGGACTGAGACACCCGCATCGACGCTCCTGCGCGAGGGTTGTAAGGCCGGTGGTGAAATGTTAGATGGCCTCACCAATTCCAGCCGCGAGGAACGCCCTATGGCCAACGACGATCAGGGAACTGCAAGCCCCTCCCTCAATATTCTTGCTCAGTACATCAAGGATCTTTCCTTTGAAAATCCGGGTGCGCCGCGTTCGCTGCAGTCGCGCGACAAGGCCCCGGCGATCAACATCAATGTGAACGTCAATGCCAATCCGCTGTCGGAAACCGATTTCGACGTGGTGCTGGCGCTCAATGCCGAAGCCAAGGAAGGCGACAAGGTTCTGTTCGCGGCCGAACTGGTTTATGGCGGCGTCTTCCGCGTCACCGGCTTCCCGCAGGAACACATGTTGCCGGTTCTCTTCATCGAGTGCCCGCGCCTGCTCTTCCCGTTCGCCCGCCAGATCATTGCCGATGCGACCCGCAATGGCGGCTTCCCGCCGCTGCTGATCGATCCGATCGACTTCGCCCAGATGTTCGCCCAGCGCGTCGCCGAAGAGCAGACCCGCGCCAAGGTCCAGGCCGTGCCGAACTGATCGACCCGATCTCTGAGGAAATGCAAAAGGCCCGGTCGATCCGGGCCTTTTCTTATTGCGCTTCGTATTTGGCCCAGATCGCCTTCTGGCCGAGCCGGGCAACCAGCGCCGCGTGGCCCTCGATCTCGATCGCGGAAATCCGCGGGGGCAGCGGCCGCGGGCGCTCGTAGCTGATGTCGATCACCTCATTGTCCGCCCCGGACCCGGCGCGGCTCCGCCCCTGGTCGGTCGGCATCAGGCCGAAGGCCGCCTGCCGGCCGCCGAGCATCTCGATATAGACCTCGGCCAGCAGCTCGGAGTCGAGCAGCGCGCCGTGCTTGGTACGGTGCGAGTTGTCGATGCCGTAACGCCGGCACAGCGCATCGAGTGAATTCGGCCCCATCGGATGCTTGCGACGCGCCAGCGCCAGCGTGTCGATCACCAGTTCACCCGGAACCGGGGGGCGGCCGAGCCGCTCGAATTCCGCATTGATGAAGCTCATGTCGAAGCTGGCATTGTGCGCGACCCAGCGGGCGCCGTCGAAGAATTCGAGTAACTCGTCGACGATGCGGTCGAAGGTCGGCTTGTCCTTGAGAAAGTCGTCGGTGATCCCGTGTACCGCAAGCGCATCGGGATGCACCCTACGGTCGCCGGGATTGATGTAGACATGGAAGCTGCGCCCGGTCGGAAAATGGTTCAGCAGTTCGATGCCGCCGATTTCGATGACACGGTCGTTCTTGAACTCGAGGCCGGTGGTTTCCGTATCGAAGATGATTTCACGCATCCCGCGCACTCCCTGTTTCGGCCCTGAGTTCGGCGATGATGCCCGTGACCCGGTCCCTCGCCGCCTCGATGCCGTGGCCCGTGTCGATGACGTAGTCGGCCCTCGCCCTCTTTTCAGCATCCGGGAGCTGCCGCGACAAGATCATTTCGAACTTCTCGGGCGTCATCCCCGGTCTTTCGAGCACACGCCGGCGCTGGATATCCGCATCGCAGCTGACGACGACGATCCGGTCGACCCGATCCTGGCCGCCTGTCTCGAACAGCAGGGGAATATCGAGCACCACGAGATCGGCGCCGGCGGTGCGTTGCGCCTCAAGGAATTGGCGCTCGCGCGATCGGACCAGTGGATGGACGATCGCCTCGAGCTCCCTGAACTTAGCCGGATTCTTCGCCAGAGTCTGGGCGAGCAAAGCGCGGTCGACAACCCCGTCCTGCACCGCTTCGGGGAACAGCGCCTTGATGGGCGCAACGGCCTCGCCGCGATAAAGGTCATGCACGACGCGGTCGGCATCGTTGACCGGAATGCCCTGCTCGGCAAACAGACCGGCCGTCGTCGACTTGCCCATGCCGATCGAGCCGGTGAGACCAAGCACGATCATGCATGCGCCTCCATATCGGCGATAATCAGGGCACGCAGGGCTTCGTCAACGACGGGGCGTTTTCCGAACCATTTCTCGAATCCCGGGACGGCCTGGTGCAAAAGCATGCCGAGCCCGTCGACCGTCGGCAGCCCGGCCCTCTTCGCCTGCTGGAGGAAGGAGGTCTTGAGCGGCACATAGACGATGTCGGTGACCACGGCGCCCGGGGCCAGGGTGTCGAACGACAGTTGCGGCGCGGGCTCGCCGCTCATGCCGAGCGACGTGGTGTTGACGAAGAAGTCCGCCTTGCGCATCACTTCTTTGAGGTCAGCCATGGCATGGGCACGTACCTTCGCCCCAAAGCGATCGGCCAGTTCCTGGGCACGGTCGAGGGAGCGATTGACGACATGGATCTCGGAAAAGCCGCGCTCGCGCAGCGCCTGAATGATGGCGCGGCTTGCACCGCCGGCGCCAAGCACGACGGCCCTTCCGCCGCGATCCCAGCCGGGGTGGCGATCGTCGAGATTGGCGGTGAAGCCGATCCCATCCGTGTTGGTCGCCTTGAGCTTGCCGTCTTCGAGCCACAGCGTATTGGCGGCACCGAGTTCATCGGTCAGTTCATCGGTCTCGTCAGCCAGCCGGTAAGCCGCTTCCTTGTGCGGGATGGTGACATTGCCGCCGCAGAAGGGAAGGTCACCACGTTTCACCCGACCGATGAAATCGGCGAAGGCCTCTGGCGCGACCTCGACCTTTTCGTAGCTGCCGGCAATGCCGAGCGTCCTCAGCCAGTAGCCATGGATGAGCGGCGAGCGCGAGTGCTTGATCGGGTAGCCGACGACAAAGGCGTGATGGTTAATTGTTTCACGTGAATCAGACATCGAGCTCTCCGAGCGTCCGCAACTGTTCCAGCAGCGGTAGAAGCGGCAATCCGAGAATGGTGAAATAGTCACCGGAGATGGAATTAAATAGCTGGATTCCGATGCCTTCGAGCTGATAGCAGCCGACGCTCTTCATCACGTCGTCGCCGCAGCGGACCAGATAGTCTTCGAGGAAGGCGTCGGAAAATTCGCGCATGGAGAGATCAGCCGTCGACAGGTTCCTCCAGATCTCGCGTCCCCCGCGCACCAGAACGACCCCGCTGTTCAGACGATGGGTCCTGCCCCGCAACAACAGGAGATTGGCGCGGGCCTCGGCGCGATCCGCCGGCTTGTGGAACACCTGCTGTCCGAGCGACATGGTCTGGTCGCAGCCTATAACGAGCGCCTGCGGAAAACGGCTGCTCACCTCCAGCGCCTTGCTGAATGCCAACTCAAGCGCCAGTTCGTCCGGCCCGAGCGCGCGGTGTTCGATCTCCCGCTCGATGGCCCTTTCGTCAATCTGCGCCGCCACGGCCTGGAATTTCAGTCCGGCATTTTCCATCAGCATGCGGCGTGATGGGCTCGCCGAGGCAAGCACGAGCGTTTCGGCCATCGCGATAGCATTCCCCGAAGCAGTGTCATCGTCGAGAATCGGCTTAACGCAGCTTCACGCGGAGGGCAACGATCGCCGCCGCCGTTTCCTCGATCGAGCGGCGCGTCACATCAATGATCGGCCAGTTGTTGCGGGCACACAGCGCGCGGGCATATTTCAGCTCCTCGGCAATGGTCGCCCGATCGGTATAGTCGCTTCGATCATAGCCCGGCGTCGACCCAAGCTCGCGGTTCTCCCGCACCTGGGAGATCCTGTCGGTGGTGGCAATCAGGCCGACGATCAACGGGCGCTTCGCCCGCATCAGGCTTTCAGGCAGCGGCACGCCGACGACGATCGGGATATTCGCCGTTTTGATGCCGCGATTCGCCAGATAGATGCTGGTGGGGGTCTTCGACGTCCGGCTGATGCCGATGATCACCACGTCGGCATCGTCGTAGTCATCGGGCGCCTGACCGTCGTCGTGGTCCATGGTGAAGTTGAGCGCCTCGATGCGGGCGAAATATTCGGCATTGAGCACGTGCTGGGCGCCGACCCGGCCCCGCGACGGCGCGCCGAGATAGGTCTGGAATTTTTCGATCACCGGGGCGAGCACATTGACGCTCGGCACGCCCATTTCCCGGCAAGTGGTCTCGAGCAGGTTCGCGAGATCGGGATCGACGATCGTATAGAGGACGATGCCCGGCGCCTCGTCGATCGCTTGCAGCACCGGAAGCAGCTGACGCTTCGAACGGATCAGTGGATAGACATGCTCGATCGCGTTGGAAAACTTGAATTGCGCGGCGGCTGCCCGACCGGCGGAAATGAGAGTCTCTCCCGTCGAGTCAGAAATCAGATGGAGATGAAAGAAGTTTCTGCGGTTCTCCACGTTCTTCTCGGCCGCCTGTTGATAAATCGGGACAAGGAGAGGTAGCGGCGGCGAAGGCCTGAGGGCAAGCGGAAAAGTGCCGACTTATCCACATCGGCCTCCGTGCTGGTCTCTTTCCGACGCGCTTGTGGATTGTGGTAAGAAGCCGCAGCTTCCCGACTTTCTCCATAGGTGATCCACAGGTTACGAGATTCGTTCGCCGTCTGTAAGTGAATGAATTGCTTTGCGATTTTGAGGGCTTCCCCGATTTCGGCAACCTGCTCTCGAATCCGATCCGCCGCGTGGCAGACTCTCGTCGGATCGAGCGTTCGGCTGTGGATGGGGTTTAATGCTTGATAGTCACAGACTCTTAGAAATAGAAGAAGATTCAATTATCTTTTCTTTATTTAAGAGGGCTGACGCCTTGAGCGCTACCGAACGGAAAATCCTCGAAGTCCTGAGCGGCAAGACGATCACGCCGCCACCGATCTGGCTGATGCGGCAGGCAGGGCGCTACCTTCCGGAATATCGCGAGACGCGCGCCAGGGCCGGGAGCTTTCTCGATCTCTGTTACACGCCCGACTTCGCCGTCGAGGTGACGCTGCAGCCGATCCGCCGCTACGGCTTCGACGCGGCCATCCTGTTCTCGGACATCCTCGTCATTCCCGATGCGCTGAAGCGCAATGTCCGCTTCACCGAGGGGCACGGACCGCAGATGGATCCGATCGATGTGGACGGTATCCGCAGGCTTGAGACGGATGGCTTCATGGCGCATCTGGAACCCGTGATCGAAACCGTCAGGCGGCTGCGCAAGGAATTGCGTGATGAAACGACGCTGCTGGGCTTCTGTGGCGCGCCGTGGACGGTTGCCACCTACATGATCGCCGGACACGGCACGCCCGATCAGGCCCCTGCCCGGCTGTTTGCCTATCGTCATCCGGAAGCCTTCGACTATCTTCTCGATGTGCTGTCGGATATGTCGGCCACCTATCTCGTCGCCCAGATCGACGCCGGTGCCGATGCGGTGCAGATCTTCGATTCCTGGGCCGGGGTGTTGGGCGAAGTGGAGTTCGAGCGCTTCTGCACAAGGCCGATGGCGCGCATCATTGCCTCGGTCAAGGCGCAGAGACCGGCTGCTAAGGTTATCGCTTTCGCCAAGGGGGCCGGTTATCTGCTGCGGGACTATCGCCAGAAGACGGGCGCCGATGCGATCGGGCTCGACTGGGCAGTCCCGCTCGACTTTGCGGTAGAACTGCAGAAGGATGGCCCGGTACAGGGCAATCTCGATCCGATGCGCGTCGTCGCCGGCGGGCGGGCGCTGGAGGAAGGCATCGACCGCATTCTGGAAAAGCTCGGCCACGGACCGCTGATCTTCAATCTCGGCCATGGCATCACGCCGCAGGCCGATCCGGAAAACGTGACGGCGCTGGTCGATCGCGTGCGTAGCTTCGGGAGATAGGGCGATGGAGCGGCAGACAAGCGCTGCGGCCGGCCGCAAGGCCGCGGCCAAGGCGGGAATGGCGGTCCTGTTCTTCGGTGCGATCGCGCTGGCCATCGCCGTTTTCGGTGCCGATGCCGCCTATCCCTGGATCAAGGCGCTGCATGTCATCGCGGTCATCTCGTGGATGGCGGGCATGCTCTACATGCCGAGGCTGTTCATCTACCACAGCGATTGCGACCCTGGCTCGGATCAGGCCCGCACCTTCAGCGTGATGGAAGAACGTCTGCTCAAGGTCATCATGGGACCGGCCATGGTCGTTTCGTGGCTGCTCGGGCTCTACATCGCCTGGACCGTGTTCGGATTCCAGGGCGGCTGGCTGCATGCCAAGCTGGCGGCCGTGCTCGCCCTTTCCGGGGTGCATGGTTTCTTCGCCAAATCGGTGCGGTCCTTCGGTCGCGGCGAATATGTCCGTGACGCGCGCTTCTGGCGGCTGATGAACGAGGTCCCGACGCTTCTGATGATCGTCATCGTCATCCTCGTGATCGTCAAGCCGTTCTGAAAACGCCCGGACGACAGGCGCTCCGGCATTATTTTCGCCGGATTCTGCTTTTCCCTTGCGGTTCAAAGGCTGAATCGCTATTTTCGCGGCATCTCATCTTCTCGGCGTGCGTAACATTCCGTCATTTGCGACATTCGCGATCGTACTGAATTCAACCAGCACGCCTCCCCCAAAATAAAAATAAAGAACGTGGTCCTTCTTCATGGCTGAAATGAAGCTACAAGAACTCAAAAGCAAATCGCCGACCGATCTCCTGACCTTTGCCGAATCCCTGGAAGTCGAAAACGCCAGCACGATGCGCAAGCAGGAGCTGATGTTCGCGATCCTCAAGATGCTCGCCAGCCAGGACGTCGAAATCATCGGCGAAGGCGTGGTTGAAGTTCTACAGGACGGCTTCGGTTTCTTGCGCTCGGCCAATGCGAACTATCTTCCGGGTCCGGACGATATCTACATCTCGCCTTCGCAGCTGCGTCGCTTCTCGCTGAAGACCGGCGACACGGTCGAAGGTCCAATCCGCGGACCGAAGGAAGGCGAACGCTATTTCGCCCTTCTCAAGGTCAACACGATCAATTTCGAGGATCCGGAAAAGATCCGCCACAAGGTGCATTTCGACAACCTGACGCCGCTCTATCCGAACGAGCGCTTCAAGATGGAACTGGACGTTCCGACGTCGAAGGATCTGTCGGCCCGCGTCATCGACCTGGTAGCCCCGCTCGGCAAGGGTCAGCGCGGCCTGATCGTCGCGCCGCCGCGCACCGGTAAGACCGTTCTCCTGCAGAACATCGCCCACTCGATCACGGCGAACCATCCGGAATGTTATCTCATCGTCCTGCTGATCGACGAACGTCCGGAAGAAGTGACCGATATGCAGCGCTCCGTGCGCGGCGAAGTGGTTTCCTCGACCTTCGACGAACCGGCCGTGCGCCACGTTCAGGTCGCCGAAATGGTGATCGAGAAGGCCAAGCGCCTGGTTGAACACGGCCGCGACGTGGTCATCCTGCTCGACTCGATCACCCGCCTCGGTCGCGCCTACAACACGGTTGTGCCGTCGTCCGGCAAGGTCCTGACCGGTGGTGTCGACGCCAACGCCCTTCAGCGCCCCAAGCGCTTCTTCGGTGCGGCCCGTAACATCGAAGAAGGCGGCTCGCTGACCATCATTGCGACGGCGCTGATCGACACCGGCAGCCGCATGGACTAAGTCATTTTCGAAGAGTTCAAGGGCACCGGCAACTCGGAAATCGTGCTGGACCGCAAGGTCGCCGACAAGCGCATCTTCCCGGCCATGGACATTCTCAAGTCCGGCACCCGCAAGGAAGACCTGCTCGTGCCGCGCCAGGACCTGCAGAAGATCTTCGTTCTGCGCCGTATTCTCGCGCCGATGGGCACCACCGATGCGATCGAGTTCCTCATCGACAAGCTCAAGCAGACCAAGAACAATGGCGACTTCTTCGACTCGATGAACACCTGAGTCGAGCTTGCCCGGCTTGTATATGTGAATATTGAGCGAGCGGCGGTGAAAACCGCCGCTCGATTCGCTTCCGTATCGAACTCCGCGATGGGATATGAGGTCGATAGTCATGCACATGCCTGTCCGGGAAACGATCTTTGCCCTTTCGACCGGCGCCCTGCCCTCGGGCGTGGCGATCGTGCGCATCAGCGGGGCCATGGCCGGTACCATCTGCCAGGAACTTTCCGGCAATCTACCTGAGCCACGCCAAGCAGCCTTGCGTTCGATTCGTTCCCGCAACGGTCTCATGCTCGACCAGGCGCTGGTGCTTTGGTTTCCGGCTCCTCATTCGTTCACCGGCGAGGATTGCCTCGAGCTTCACCTCCACGGCGGCCGGGCTCTGGTTCGCGTCGTGCTCGAGGAACTGGGGTCCTTTGACAACTGCCGTATGGCCGAGGCCGGGGAATTCTCCCGGCGCGCCTTCGAGCACGGCAAGCTGGATCTCGTCGAGATAGAGGGTCTGGCGGACCTGCTGGCGGCCGACACGGAGATGCAGCGTCGTCTGGCCGTCGAACAGAGTGCCGGCCATCTCTCGGCCATCTATGAGGCCTGGCGGGGCAAGCTGATTGCAGCCCGGGCGATGATCGAGGCGGAACTCGACTTCTCCGACGAAGGTGATATTCCAGGTGCCGTATCCGACCGCATCTGGGGCGACATGCGGGCCTTTCTTCTGGAACTGGAGAAGGCACTGGAGGATCTGAAGACCGGCGAGATCATCCGCGACGGCTTCAAGGTTGTCATCGCCGGGCGACCAAACTCCGGAAAATCAAGCCTTATCAATGCTTTGGCTGGTCGAGACGTCGCGATCGTCACCGAATACGAGGGAACCACGCGCGATATCCTGCACTGCGAGCTCGATATTTGCGGCTATGCCGTTCACTTCTACGACACTGCCGGAATTCGCGAGACCAGCGAGCCGGTGGAACGGGAAGGGATCCGGCGTGCCCTGGGCCAGATGGAGGAGGCGGACCTCGTTCTGTCTCTTGCGGATTCGCTGTCGCCTGACGATTTCGTCGAGGTAACGGCAGGCATGGATCGCATCCGGGTCTGCACCAAGGTTGATCTGCTGACCGATTCGGATACGAAACCGAATGCGGACATTCTGATCTCCAGCGCGACCGGATATGGTATAGCCGATCTAAAGACGCTGGTGCTGTCGCGCTTGGAGGACAAGGTCGGCACATTTTCCCTTGCGATTCCGAGCCGTCTGAGGCATGGACAGCAGCTTCGCGACGCGATCGAGGAAGTTCGCCAGGCCCTAGGGCGCAGCGATCTCGGCCTGGAGATCCGCGCAGAGCATCTGCGGCGCGCATCCGATGCTCTTGGACGGATTACCGGGCGCATCGATGTGGAAATGCTGCTCGGCAAGATCTTCTCGGAATTATGCGTCGGCAAATGATTCACGTGAAACAACGCTGCCGAAATGAAAGACGCTTGCGTCGGACTTAAGCGGCGGAGGAATGGAAATGACAGACGAAGCTTTTGACGTCGTCATCATCGGTGGCGGCCACGCCGGCTCGGAAGCCGCTGCGGCAGCTGCGCGTCTCGGAGCCAGGGTCGCGCTGATTACGCACCGGGCCGATACGATCGGCGTCATGTCGTGCAATCCCGCCATCGGCGGCCTCGGCAAGGGCCATCTCGTGCGCGAGATCGATGCACTGGACGGGATCATGGGCCGTTCGGCCGATCTTGGCGGCATCCAGTTCCGCATGCTCAACCGCCGCAAGGGCCCGGCCGTGTGGGGTCCGCGGACTCAGGCCGATCGCAAGCTCTATCGTCAAGCAATTCAGGCGACCCTTGCCGAGCAGGACGGTATATCCGTCATCGAGGGCGACGCCGTTTCGTTCGGCCTGGACCATGGTGGCGCCATACGCTCTGTCAGCCTTGGCGACGGTCACGAGATTGCATGTCGCGCGGTGGTTCTCACCAGCGGCACCTTCCTGCGTGGTCTCATCCATATCGGCGACCGCAAGATTCCGGCAGGCCGCGTCGGCGAGGCGCCCTCTCTTGGCTTGAGCGCGGTACTGCGCGCCGCCAATCTGACGATGGGACGATTGAAGACGGGTACCCCGGCGCGTCTGGACGGGAAGACGATCGATTGGTCGTCTCTCGACAAGCAGGAAGCCGATTCGGATCCGATACCATTTTCCTTCATGACGGATCGCATCGAGACGCCGCAGATCAGTTGCGGTATTACGCGCACCACCGATGCGACACATAAGGTCATTCGCGACAATATTCACCGGTCAGCCATGTATTCCGGACAGATCGAAGGCGTCGGCCCTCGATATTGTCCGTCCATTGAAGACAAGATCATGCGTTTTGGTGACCGCGATGGTCACCAAATCTTCCTGGAACCGGAGGGACTGGACGACGATACTGTCTATCCCAACGGCATTTCTACGTCCCTGCCGGAAGAAGTGCAGGACGCCTATATTCGCACGATCCCGGGACTTGAGAAGGTGCGTATCCTTCAGCCGGGCTATGCCATCGAGTATGACTACGTCGATCCACGAGAGCTTCGGCCGACCCTGGAAGTAACAAAGCTGCCGGGCTTGTTCCTGGCGGGCCAGATCAATGGCACGACCGGTTATGAAGAGGCGGCCGCGCAAGGTCTCGTCGCGGGAATCAATGCCGCGCGTCTGGCAAGCGGCAGCGAAGGCGTCGTGTTCAGCCGGACTCAGTCCTATATCGGCGTGATGATCGATGACCTCACGAGCTCAGGTGTTACCGAGCCCTACCGCATGTTCACTTCGAGGGCCGAATACCGGCTGACGCTGCGCGCCGACAATGCAGATATGCGCCTCACCCCGCTGGGCATGGAGCTCGGCTGCGTGGGCAGCGCCCGGGAATGCCGCTTCTCCGCCTATCAGGCGGACCGCCTGTCGGTCTACGAGCAGCTGGAAGCGGCTACCGTGACCCCAAATGAGGCCGCGGCCGCCGGTATCACAGTCAATCAGGATGGAAAGCGTCGCTCAGCACGCGAATTGTTGTCCTACCCTGACGTCGCTTGGGATCACATATGCCGTCTCTGGCCTGATTTCCGTGCCGTACCGCAACCCGTGGCCACGGGCGTTTCGATCGATGCGCTTTATGCCGGCTATATCGAACGGCAGACATCGGATATCATCGATGTACAGCGCGAGGAAGACCGCCGAATCCCGCTGGACTTCGACTATGGAGCGCTTCCCGGGCTTTCCAATGAGCTGAAGCAAAAGCTGGGTGCGGCGAAGCCCTGGTCTGTCTCCCAGGCCAAGAAGATCAACGGCATGACGCCCGCGGCGATCTCATTGCTGATCGCTCATCTGCGCAAGAACGAACCACTTCGCAAGACAGGATAAGTATGGCGTCGCACAATATCGGGATAAACGTTTCACGTGAAACCCTCGAAAAGCTCGAACGTTTTGCGAGTCTGTTCCAGAAATGGGCGTCCACCATCAACCTCGTGGCGCCGTCGACCAAGGCGGACCTCTGGCAGAGGCACATCGCCGACAGTGCCCAGATCTTCAAAATTGCTCCGGAACCGAAACATTGGATCGATCTCGGAAGCGGCGGAGGTTTTCCCGGCATCATAACGGCGATTCTGCTTACGGAAAGCCAGCAAGGCCGGGTTGATCTCGTCGAAAGCAATCACAAGAAGGCAAGTTTTCTGCGCACGGCGATTGCGGAAACCGGCGCGCGCGCGGCCGTTCATCCCATTCGGATCGAGGAAGCCCAGAAAAAATTGCCGGATTGCGATGCGATTTCAGCGCGGGCGCTGGCGGATCTCAGCCAGCTCTTGGTCTTTGCCGAGCCATGGGCCATGCGCAATCCGTCGCTGCGGTGTTTCTTCCACAAAGGTCGGGATTACCAGGCCGAAATCGATAAAGCGCGTGGTCGCTGGGACTTCGATCTGGTAATACACAGAAGCGCCATCGAGGCTGACTCCGTGATACTGGAGGTGTCGAGTGTGCGGCGCAGAAGTCAACCAGCGCAAGGTGCGGAATGACTGTCGAGAAGAACCGGATCATTACCATTGCAAACCAGAAGGGCGGCGTCGGCAAGACGACTACCGCCATCAATCTGGCAACGGCGCTCGCCGCGATTGGAGAGCGGGTGCTGATCGTCGATCTGGATCCGCAGGGCAATGCCAGCACGGGCCTGGGCATTGACCGCCGCGATCGCAAGCTGTCGTCCTATGACGTCCTGATCGGCACCCATTCGGTCGCCGAGGCGGCCCTGGACACGGCCGTGCCCAATCTTGCCATCGTGCCGTCGACGCTCGACCTGCTTGGCTTCGAAATGGAAATTTCGCAGCAGGCCGATCGTGTCTTCCGTCTGCGCAAAGCGCTCAATGCCGAGGACGCGCGCCGCTTCACCTATGTTCTGGTCGACTGCCCGCCATCGTTCAATCTGCTGACGATGAATGCCATGGCCGCGGCGCATTCGGTCCTGGTGCCGCTGCAATGCGAATTTTTCGCGCTGGAAGGTCTCAGCCAGTTGCTGGAGACGATCAGCCAGGTGCGCCAGACTGTCAATCCGACGCTCGATATCCAGGGCATCGTGCTCACCATGTTCGACGCGCGCAACAATCTTGCGCAGCAGGTCGTTAGCGACGTGCGCACCCATCTCGGCGACAAGGTCTATGCGACGCTCATCCCGCGGAACGTGCGGGTCTCGGAAGCCCCCTCTTACGGCAAGCCGGCCATCCTCTACGATTTGAAATGCGCCGGTAGCCAGGCCTATCTGCAGCTCGCCTCCGAGGTGATCCAGCGGGAAAGACAGCGCAAGGCAGCGTAACAGCCCGGCGCCACTAAGTTATGGAGTATAATATATGAGTGACGATCTTTCCAAGCGGCGCCTTGGCCGGGGATTGGCCGCCCTGATCGGCGAGATGGACCAGCCGCTGCCGGTCGGCGACAACCGACCGAGCGTCAATCCGGATCGCACCGTGCCGATCGAGTTCGTCGCTCGCAACCCGAAAAACCCGCGCCGCTATTTCGACGAGGCCGAATTGCAGGATCTTGCCGGCTCGATCCGCCAACACGGCATCGTTCAGCCGGTCGTCGTGCGCACGCGTGAAAAGGGACGTTTCGAAATCATAGCCGGCGAACGACGCTGGCGGGCAGCACAGCTAGCAGGCCTGGTCGAGATCCCCGTCATCGTCCGCGACGTGGACGACCGCACGGCCCTCGAGCTGGCGATCGTCGAAAACGTCCAGCGCGCCGACCTCAATCCGCTGGAAGAAGCGCTCGGCTATGAGCAGCTGATCGCCGAACATGGCTATACCCAGAACGATCTCGGCGAAATCATCGGCAAGAGCCGCAGTCACGTCGCCAACAGCCTTCGCCTGCTGAAGCTGCCGGAGCCGGTGCGCGACATGCTGGCCGAAGGCAGCCTGTCGGCCGGCCATGCGCGGGCGCTCGTCTCGACGCCGGATCCGGTCACACTGGCCAAGACGATCGCTGCCAAGGGTCTCTCCGTGCGCGATGCGGAGAAGCTCGCCCAGACCCATATCAAGGCGCAGAACGCACCACCGGCCGAGCCGCGTGAAGCCAAGGATTCCGACACGGTTGCGCTGGAGCGCAGCTTGACGGATCGCCTCGGCCTCGCGGTCGCGATCAATCACAAGGGCAGCGGTGGGCAGATCAAGATCGCCTACAAGACCCTTGAACAGTTGGAAGAGATCTGCCGCCTTCTCGAAGGCCGCAGCTGATCGCCTTCAGGCGCGGCGATTGCGCCGCGCCGATTGCAGCGTGGTCGAAAGCAGCGTCTGCAGGGCCAGATTGTCCTCGAGAGCCGCCTTCTGGCGCGTCTGCAGGATGGTCGACTGGATGCGGCTCGCCTCCCGACCCAGGTCCTTGGATGACCAGTTGCGCAAAGCCCGCTCTATGATCGGCTTGCGGCGGAAGTGAATGCCCCGCCCCAGCGTCTGCATCACCTGGCCCGCCTGCTGCTGGCGCTCTTCCATCTCGATCCGCATGAGTTCGAGTTGCTGGAACTGGCGCATGCAGGACTGCAGCACGAGAAATACCGGGGTCTTCGAGGTGACGATCTTCTGAATCGCATGAAGAAAGGCATCCGGCTCGCCGTTCAGCACGGCATCCACCACCTCGTCCGTCGAAATGGCGCTCGCGTCGCCGATGATGTCGGTGACATGCTGCTCGTCGATCATCGGCTCGTGCAGGCAGTAGAGCAGAAGCTTGCGGATCTCGTTGCGCGACGCGATGCGGTCGCCGCCGAGCGATTCCGCCAGCAGTTCGCGGGCAGCCGGGCTGATGCGCTGCCCGACCGCCGAGAGTTCCGTGTCGATCAGGGCGTTCAGCGCCTTGGCATCGTCCTGGTAACAGGGAATGATCGCCACTGCACGCGACGGTTCCGCCACCTTGCGAAGCGCCGAGCCCTTCTTCAGGTCTCCCGCTTCGACGATGACCGTGCAGTTCTCCGGCGGCTTTTCGGCAATAAACTGCAGCCCGTCGACCAGGGCCTTCTCATTGGCCGCACCGCGGATCCAGACGAGCTTGTCGCCGCCGAACAGACCGAACGAATTGACCTCGTCCATAAGTCGTCCCGGATCGCTGGTGATGTCGCCCACATCGAGCCTGATGAGGGCAAAGCTGTCGGAGAGGTCTATGCCCGTGGTCGCGGCGACCTGTGCGGCCCGCTCGGCGACGAGGCCGCGGTCGGGGCCATAGATTACGAAGATGCGGTAGAACCGCACCGACTTCTGCAGAAAGCCTTCGAATTCGTGGGATTTGACTTCCGTCATCGCTCGGGCGCCCTCAGCGCCCGAGAACCATGGCGAGATCGGCGCGGATCAGCTCGGCAAGCTCGCGCGCGGCGCGGTTCTCTGCGTCGCGCACGGCGCGAAGCTTGGCGAACTGCTGCGTCGGGAAGTCGACCAGCGACACGGCCTGGCGATGTCCGACCTTGAGCACGGTGGCGTCCGCCACCCGCTCCAGCGTGTAGTCCGCCGAAACGGTGACGCGGCCGGCGGCGGCCGTGTCGGAAGACTGCTCGAGCAGCACGCCCCTGACGTCGGACTCTACCTTGAGGTCGACCCGGTATTGCGGCGTTGCCGGTTCCCCGGCCCCGCCTCCGGTCATGAAGACGAGCTGATTGCGAACTTCGAGCTCGACGCGATCGTCGGCGTCCGAGTAGGCGATCGCGCCGAGATTTTGACGCGTCGCCGCGGTGTCGTCGTAGAGCGGGCGAACCTGGCAGGAAGCCAGAAGCGCCGACAGGCCGAGGCAAAGCAGCAGGCTGGTCCGGCGAACCGGTACGCGGACGGGGTCAGACGACAATGTTCACAATCCTCAACGGAACGACGATGATCTTCTTCGGAGCCTGCCCGTTCAAAGCAGCTTTCACGGTGTCGAGTGCGAGAACCGCGTTCTTCACCGCATCTTGGTCCGCGTCGCGGCCGATTGTCAATTCAGCACGCTTTTTGCCGTTGATCTGAACCGGCATGACGACTTCGTCCTGCTGCACCAGATCGGCCTCGAAGACCGGCCAAGCGGCCTTCGCCACCAGGCCTTCGCCGCCGATCACGCGCCAGCATTCCTCGGCCAGATGCGGCGTCATCGGGCTGATGAGCTGGATCAGGATCTCGGCGGCATTCTTGACCGCCGCGATCATCGCCGCATCGGCCTTGCCGTTGGCGACGTCGGTGAGCGGGCCGGCAAGCGCGTTGACCAGTTCGTAGATGCGCGCCACGGCCTTGTTGAAGGCCAGCTTGTCGTAATCGCCCTGAACGGCGGCGAGCGTGCGGTGTGCGGCCTGGGAGACGGCAAGCGCCGCACCCTCCTTAGCCGGATTCGCCGTCACCTTGGACATCGCTTCCGAGGCTTCGGAAATCAGACGCCAGACGCGCTGGACGAAGCGGTGCGCACCCTCGACGCCCGATTCCGACCAGATCACGTCGCGATCCGGCGGCGAGTCGGACAGCACGAAGAAGCGAGCCGTATCGGCGCCGTAGGAGGCGATGATGTCATCGGGGTCGACGACGTTCTTCTTCGACTTCGACATCTTCTCGATCGAGCCAATCGTGACTTCCTCGCCGGTCTCGAGCAGGACCGCGCGCCGTGCGCCATCGACTTCCTCGATGCGGATGTCGGCCGGCGCCACCCACTGGCCCTGCGCGCCCGAGCCCAGCTTGTAGGTCTCGTGCACGACCATGCCCTGGGTGAACAGACCCTTGAAGGGTTCGCTCAGATTGACATGGCCGGTCTCGCGCATGGCGCGGGTGAAGAAGCGCGAATAGAGCAGGTGCAGGATCGCGTGCTCGATGCCGCCGATATACTGGTCGACGGGCAGCCAGTGGTCGGCGATCGCCGGAACCGTCGGCAGATCCTCGTGCGGCGCGGTAAAGCGGGCGAAATACCAGCTCGAATCGACGAAGGTGTCCATCGTGTCCGTCTCGCGGCGGGCATCCTTGCCGCACTCGGGGCAGGACACGTGGCGCCAGGTGGCGTGGCGGTCGAGCGGATTGCCGGGCACGTCGAAGGTCACGTCGTCGGGCAGCTTGACCGGCAGGTCCTTCTTCGGCACCGGAACGACGCCGCAGACCTCGCAATGGATGACCGGGATGGGGCAGCCCCAATAGCGCTGGCGGGAAATGCCCCAGTCGCGCAGGCGGAACTGCACCTTGCGCTCGCCCTGCGGCGCATTGCCGAGCGTCTTCTCCGACAGCCGGTCGGCAACCACCTTGAAGGCTTCTTCCGTGTCCAGGCCGTCGAGGATGCGCGAATTGATCATCACGCCGTCGCCGTCATAGGCCGTGTCGCCGACCGTGAAGGTCGCGGCATCGCCGTCCTTCGGCATCACCACCGGCACGACGGGCAGGTCATACTTGCGGGCGAAATCGAGGTCGCGCTGGTCGCCCGACGGGCAGCCGAAGATCGCGCCCGTGCCGTAGTCCATCAGGACGAAATTGGCGACATAGACGGGCAGCTCCCATTCCGGGTCGAAGGGATGGCGAACCTTGACGCCGGTATCCATGCCCTTCTTCTCGGCCGTTTCCAGCGCGGCCAGCGACGTGCCCGCGCGGCGGCATTCGTCGCAGAAGGCAGCGATCTCGGCATTGCCTTCGGCAACCGCCTTGGCCAGCGGGTGATCGGCGGCGATCGCCAGGAAGGAGGCACCGAACAGCGTGTCGGGACGGGTGGTGTAGACGGTGACCTCGGAATGGCCGGCCGGAGCTTCGCCGGCAATCTCCCAGCGCAGCGTCAGCCCTTCCGACCGACCGATCCAGTTCTTCTGCATCAGCCGCACTTTTTCCGGCCACTGGTCGAGCGTATCCAGCGCGTCGAGCAGGTCCTGGCTGAAGTCGGTGATCCGGAAGAACCATTGCGTCAGCTCGCGCTGTTCCACCAGCGCGCCCGAACGCCAGCCGCGGCCTTCGATGACCTGTTCGTTGGCCAGCACCGTGTGGTCGACCGGGTCCCAGTTGACCTTCGACTGCTTGCGGTAAACCAGCCCCTTCTCCATCATGTCGAGGAAGAGGTACTGCTGGCGGTGGTAGTATTCGACGTCGCAGGTGGCGAATTCGCGCGACCAGTCGAGCGACAGGCCCATCGACTTCAGCTGGCCGCGCATGGTGGCGATGTTCTGGTAGGTCCATTCCTTCGGATGGACCTTGTTCTGCATGGCGGCGTTTTCGGCCGGCATGCCGAAGGCGTCCCAACCCATCGGATGCAGAACGTTGTAGCCTCGGGCGCGCTTGTAGCGCGCGACCACGTCGCCCATCGCATAATTGCGCACATGACCCATATGGATGCGGCCCGACGGATAGGGGAACATCTCGAGGACGTAGTACTTTTCGCGCTTGTCGTTGTTGTCGGTGACGAAGACGCCTGCTTCGGACCATTTCGCCTGCCAGCGTGGCTCGGCATCGCGCGGATTGTAACGTTCGGTGGCCATATTTCGCATTTCCGGAATAGCTAGGAAGGATGCGCCGACCTTCACCACGAAACCGGCCAAGCGTCAAGTTTTCGAGGCCATTGCGGCGATTTGCCGGTCGCTGTTAGAAGGCATGATATAAACATCCTTGCGCCTGCTTGCCAGGCGGCGAAGGCCCGGGCGATGATGCTCCGAATGACAGACTATGGACGGATACAGGCATGACGATCCAACAAAGACTGGCCGATGTGTGGACACGAATGAAAAAGGCAGCGGCGGAGGCCGGTCGTGAGCCGGATTCGGTCCAGCTCGTCGCCGTTTCCAAGACCTTCGACGCCGAGCATATCCGCCCCGTGATCGCCGCCGGGCAGCGGGTCTTCGGCGAGAACCGTGTCCAGGAGGCACAGGGCAAATGGCCGGAGCTGAAGCAGGAGGCCAATGATCTCGAACTGCATCTGATCGGTCCGTTGCAGTCCAACAAGGCGGCCGATGCCGTGGCCCTGTTCGACGTCATCGAGACGGTCGATCGCGAGAAGATCGCCCGCGCCCTCTCCGACGAGGCCAAGCGCCAGGGCCGGACGCCGCGCTTCTACGTGCAGGTCAATACCGGGCTCGAACCGCAGAAGGCCGGGATCGCGCCGGACGACGTCGCGGCCTTTCTCAAGTTGTGCCGGGGCGAGATCGGCATGGCCGTCGAGGGCCTGATGTGCATCCCGCCGGCCGACGAAAACCCCGGCCCGCATTTCGCGCTGTTGGCGAAGCTCGCCGCGGAGAACGGCGTGGAAAAGCTGTCGATGGGCATGTCCGGCGATTTCGAGACGGCCATCGGTTTCGGCGCGACCAGCGTCCGGGTGGGATCGGCGATCTTCGGCTCGCGCTGACCCGACTTTGCCCTGATTCCCGCTCTCCATGCCCGCCGACCCGGCGGGCATACCGCTTTCGTCTCACTTTCCTATTCCCTGCCCGGTCCTTAGTATTGCGACAAAACTATCCTTAGTCTCGCGTCGCATCGGGAGGAATTCATGCAAGGCAAGTATCTGGAAACCTATCAATCATGGATGGGTGACCCCGAAGCATTCTGGAAGGCGCAGGCGGAAAGACTGCACTGGTTCAAGCCCGCCGACAAGGTGTTCGACGCCGACGCCGGTGTCTACGGCCGCTGGTTCGCAGGCGCCGAAACCAATACCTGCTACAACTGTCTCGACCGCCATTCGGCCTCCGGCCGCGGCACGCAGAAGGCCATCATCTACGACAGCCCGATGACCGGGGCGAAGCAGAGCTTCACCTATGACGAGGTGCTCGTCGAGGTGAAGGCGATCGCGGCGGTATTGAAGAACCACGGCATCGGCAAGGGCGACCGCGTCATCATCTACATGCCGATGATCCCGGAAGCGGTCTTTTCCATGCTGGCCTGCGCCCGCATCGGCGCGATCCATTCCGTGGTGTTCGGCGGTTTCGCTGCCCATGAGCTTGCCACCCGCATCGACGACTGCAATGCCAAGGCCGTCATCAGCGCCAGCTGCGGACTGGAGCCGGGCCGGGTCGTTCCCTACAAGCCGCTGCTCGACCACGCCATCGACATGGCCCAGGTCAAGCCGCAATATTCCTTCGTCCTGCAGCGCGACCAGCTGCATGCTCCGCTGCGCTACGAACATGGCGACGTCGACCTGGCGAAGGCCGTGGAAGTCGAGAAGGTCAACGGCACCGAGGTCGCCTGCGAGCCCGTCGCCGCAACCGATCCGCTCTACATCCTCTACACATCGGGCACGACCGGCCAGCCCAAGGGCGTGGTTCGTGACAATGGCGGCCATATGGTCGCGCTCGCCTGGACGATGGAAAACATCTACGGCGTGAAGCCCGGCGAAGTCTTCTGGGCCGCCTCCGACATCGGCTGGGTGGTCGGCCATTCCTACATCGTCTACGGCCCGCTGCTGTCCGGCAACACCACGATCCTGTTCGAGGGCAAGCCGGTCGGCACGCCGGATGCCGGCACCTTCTGGCGTGTCGTCGCCGATCATGACGTCAAGACGCTGTTCACCGCCCCGACCGCCTTTCGCGCCATTCGCCGCGACGATCCAGACGGCGAATTCGCGCGCAAGCACGATACGTCGGGTCTGCGTGCCCTCTTCCTCGCCGGCGAGCGTGCCGACACCGAAACCATCAAATGGGCCGAGAAGATCCTCAACGTCCCGGTCATCGACCATTGGTGGCAGACGGAAACCGGCTGGCCGGTCGCGGCCAACCCCGCCGGTCTCGGCCTGCTTCCGGTGAAATACGGTTCGCCGGCCGTCGCCATGCCGGGCTATGCCATCGACGTGCTCGACGATGCCGGTCATCCGGTGCCGCGCGGCACGCTCGGCAACATCGTCGTCAAGCTGCCGCTTCCGCCAGGCTGCCTGGTGACCTTCTGGAATGCCGACGAGCGGTTTCGCTCGTCCTGCCTCGATGAGTTTCCCGGCTACTACAAGACCGCGGATGCCGGCATCGTCGACGAGGACGGCTATGTCTATGTCATGGCGCGTACCGACGACATCATCAACTGCGCCGGCCATCGCCTGTCGACGGGCGCGATGGAAGAAGTCTGCGCCATGCATCCCGATGTCGCGGAATGCGCGGTCATCGGCATCGCCGACGAACTCAAGGGGCAGATCCCCTGCGGCTTCCTTGTGCTGAAGCACAATGTGAATCGCGATTTCAAGGTGATCGAGCGTGAGATCGTCCAGCTGGTGCGCGACGAGATCGGCCCGGTCGCCGCCTTCAAGAACGTGATGAAGGTCGAGCGCCTGCCGAAGACCCGCTCCGGCAAGATCCTGCGCGGCACGATGCAGAAGATCGCCGACGGCATGCCGTGGAAGATGCCGGCGACCATCGACGATCCGGCGATCCTCGAAGAGATCACCGACGTGCTGAAACAGCACGGCATGGCCAAGTAACTCCGCTCAAAGAAAAGCCCCGGTCAGGCGACTGACCGGGGCTTTTTTCATGCCGTCTGGCGAGGATCAGAAGCGATCTTCGTCCTCGTCTTCCGCGCGATCCGACTTCAGCGACTTCAGCTTGGCGAAGACGGCGTTCGCGTCGATTTCCTTCTCTTCCTCGTCGCGGTAGCCGAGGTTGAGATGTTCGGTGTCGCTCGCTGCCTGCAGGGTCGCGCCGAGTTCGGCGGCGGTCGGCAGCGGCCGGCCCTTGGAGGCCTTTTCCACTTCCATGTCGAGATCGATCTGGCTGCAGAGGCCGAGCGTGACCGGATCCATCGGCGTCAGGTTGGTCGAGTTCCAGTGGGTGCGGTCACGGATCTGCTCGATGGTCGACTTGGTGGTGCCGACGAGGCGCGAGATCTGCGCATCCTTGAGTTCCGGGTGGTTGCGGACCAGCCAGAGAATGGCGTTCGGACGGTCCTGGCGCTTGGAGACCGGGGTGTAGCGCGGTCCGCGGCGCTTGCTGTCGGGAACACGAACCTTCGGTTCCGAGAGCTTCAGCTTGTAGTTGACGTCCTTCTCTGCCCTTGCGATCTCGTCGCGCGACAGCTGGCCGGTGGCGATCGGATCGAGACCCTTGATGCCCTGCGCTGCTTCGCCGTCTGCGATCGCCTTCACTTCGAGCGGGTGAAGCTTGCAGAACTGCGCGATCTGGTCGAATGACAGCGCGGTGTTGTCGACCAGCCATACGGCCGTCGCCTTCGGCATGAGCAATGTCTGAGCCATGGAAACAATCCTTCTCTGCGTCCGCGCCGGGAGCCGCGGGCCGTGGGTCTCAACCACAATTTCCGGAAATCAGGGCGCTATATAGCTCCAAATGGGGAGGAATGCAATTCGTCTGCTTGAGAATGACCTTTGTCTAATTGCTGTAGCGTCTTTAGCTGCTATGAATGAAGCACAGAGGTCTCGGGAGGAGTGCCTGCGGCCTGTAGACTTGTTGGCGCGTCAACATGAGGAGGTGTTCATGTCAGCCAAGAAATATCCGGTGCTCAAATCGGCGAAGAGCCGTGCCCTGATCGACAAGGACAAGTACCTGCGCTGGTACGAGGAGAGCATCGAAAACCCGGACAAGTTCTGGGACAAGCATGGCAAGCGGATCGACTGGTTCAAGCCCTATACCAAGGTGAAGAACACCAATTTCAAGGGCAAGGTGTCGATCAAGTGGTATGAAGACGGCCTCACCAATGTCTCCTACAATTGCATCGACCGCCACCTGAAGACCCACGGCGAACGCACCGCGATCATCTGGGAAGGCGACAACCCCTATATCGACAAGAAGATCACCTACAACCAGCTGTATGACAATGTCTGCCGCCTGGCGAATGTGCTGAAGGACCAGGGCGTCAAGAAGGGCGACCGCGTCACCATCTACATGCCGATGATCCCGGAAGCGGCCTATGCCATGCTGGCCTGCGCGCGTATCGGCGCGATCCACTCCGTGGTGTTCGGCGGCTTCTCTCCGGACGCACTTGCCGGCCGTATCGTCGACTGTGAATCGACCTTCGTCATCACCTGCGACGAAGGCCTGCGCGGCGGCAAGCCGGTTCCGCTCAAGGAAAACACCGACACCGCGATCGACATCGCCGCCAAGCAGTATGTCATCGTCAACAAGGTTCTCGTCGTGCGCCGCACCGGCGGCAAGATCGGCTGGGCGCCGGGCCGCGACCTCTGGTATCACGAGGAAACTGCCAAGGCTAAGCCGGACTGCCCGCCCGTCAAGATGCGCGCTGAAGACCCGCTGTTCATCCTCTACACCTCGGGCTCGACCGGCAAGCCGAAGGGCGTCGTGCACACCACCGGCGGCTATCTCGTCTATGCCTCGATGACGCACGAATACGTCTTCGACTACAAGGACGGCGAAATCTACTGGTGCACCGCGGACGTGGGTTGGGTCACCGGCCATTCCTACATCGTCTACGGGCCGCTGGCCAATTGCGCCACCACGCTTATGTTCGAAGGCGTTCCCAACTTCCCCGACCAGGGCCGTTTCTGGGAAGTCATCGACAAGCACAAGGTCAACATCTTCTACACCGCGCCGACCGCGATCCGTTCGCTGATGGGTGCCGGCGACCAGTTCGTCAAGCGCTCCTCGCGTTCGTCGCTGCGCCTGCTCGGCTCGGTCGGCGAGCCGATCAATCCGGAAGCCTGGGAATGGTATTACAACGTCGTCGGCGAGCAGAAGTCGCCGATCGTCGATACCTGGTGGCAGACGGAAACCGGCGGCATCCTGATTTCCCCGCTGCCGGGTGCGACCGACCTGAAGCCGGGTTCGGCCACGTTGCCGTTCTTCGGCATCAAGCCGCAGCTGGTCGACAATGAGGGCAATGTGCTGGAGGGCGCCACCGACGGCAATCTCTGCATCACCGACAGCTGGCCGGGCCAGGCCCGCTCGATCTACGGCGATCATCATCGCTTCGCCGAGACGTATTTCTCAACCTACAAGGGCAAGTACTTCACCGGCGACGGCTGCCGCCGCGACGAGGACGGCTATTACTGGATCACCGGCCGCGTCGACGACGTGCTCAACGTTTCGGGGCACCGCCTCGGCACGGCCGAAGTGGAATCGGCGCTCGTCTCGCACCACTTCGTCTCGGAAGCCGCGGTTGTCGGCTATCCGCATCCGGTCAAGGGACAGGGCATCTATTGTTATGTCACGCTGATGGCCGAGCATGACGGTGACGATGCCCTGCGCCAGGAGCTGGTGAAGCACGTGCGCATGGAAATCGGACCGATCGCGACGCCGGACAAGATCCAGTTCGCCCCCGGCCTGCCGAAGACCCGTTCCGGCAAGATCATGCGCCGCATCCTGCGCAAGATCGCCGAGGACGATTTCGGCGCGCTGGGCGACACCTCGACGCTGGCCGATCCGGGCGTTGTCGACGATCTGATCGCCAACCGGCAGAACAAGATCGCCTGATCGCGCCTGACACAGCAATCCACAGGGCCTCTCCGTTCCGCCGGAGGGGCCTTTTGCATTAAAGGCCTCAACAGCCGATGACCGCGCGGATTCCATCGACTTCGGCGCGCGAGTGGCAGATGTTCTGGCACGGAATGCCGTCGCCGTCGGCATCGGCGCGGCGATAGCCGCTGCACCACAGCTCTACCGCTTCGGCGCAGCTCGCCACCTGCTTGCAGGTCCGCCCGGCTGCGAGCCGGAGCGGAAAGTCCGCCGACGTCGCCTCGGCTTCGGCGGCCTTGGGCGGAAGGAGCAGGAGAAACAGGATCAGCAGCTTGGCAAGCGGGTTTGCGATGGCGATCTCGAAGGTCCGTTGGGCAGAACCGCGATTGAAGACGATGCGATCCTCCTTGTCCACCAATCATGAACAGCCAGGGCTTGCGTCCGCAGCCGCTCAGGAGCAGGCGACGGCCTCCTTCCGTCCGCCACGGTAGGGATCGACGAGACCGGCGGAGAGCAGGGCTTCGGCCGGATCGCTGCCGTCGGCGAGCGTGAGCGCCGCGACGACGCGACCATAATACTTGTCGCCCGATATGTCGGTGAGCGCGACGACTGGGGAGGCGTTCAGCAGGTTGGTGAGGGTCGACTGCGCCTGCTCCGCCGCGCTGCGGATCGCCGGGCAGCGGGATTTCAGTTCCGGCGCATCGATTCCGCGCAGCCGCACATAGGTCGTCACGTGGTGGTCCGGCCAGGGCATGGCGCTTACCAGCACCGTGTCTCCGTCGATCACCCGGATCAGTTCGGCCGCGACCGGGCCGGCGATCTTTTCCGCCGCCGCCGCGTGCTGACCGGCCAGGAGCGTGCCCAGTAATGCCAAAAACCTGTGTGACGGGGCGTGGAAAGGGTAATTGCGCATGAGGGGAATCTATTCCTATCACGCGGCGAGATCAATAGGCTTTTATTCAGATCAGAAGTCGATCGCCCGGCCCTTGATCTCCCAGTCGCCGAAGCGGGCCGGATCGGCACCGCCGCGTCCGCTGATCTCGGGCGCAGGCTCAGCCTTCTGCTCTGCCCTCCGGCGTTCCTCCGCCTCGGCCAAAGCACGCTTCGCCGCCTCGGTCAGCGGCTTGCGCGGCGGCTGGTCGGCGCCTGTCTGGTCCGGTGCTGGCTGGAGATTGTCGTTGTCGGCGTTTGCGCTCATGTCCGATTCATTCCGGCGATCATTGAAACTTGGCTTGGGCCATTTACATCTAGTGCAGTCCGGCGCGCCAACCAAGCGGCGATCCGCCATTTGCGTCCAACGACGGGAGAGAAGCGATGAATTTCATGCGCACCGCCATGCTGCTGGCCTTCATGACGGCCCTGTTCATGGGGGTCGGCTACCTGATCGGCGGCCAGACCGGCATGCTGATCGCCTTCGTCGTGGCCGCCGGCATGAATTTCTTCTCCTATTGGAATTCCGATCGCATGGTGCTGTCCGCCTACCATGCCCAGGAGGTGGACGAGAGCAACGCACCGGAATTCTACCGCATGGTGCGCGACCTGTCGGCCAATGCCGGCCTGCCCATGCCCCGCGTCTATGTCTTCGACAATCCGCAGCCCAATGCCTTCGCCACCGGCCGCAACCCACAGAATGCTGCCGTCGCCGCCTCGACCGGTCTGTTGCGCCGTCTCACGCCGGAAGAAGTCGCAGGCGTCATGGCCCATGAACTCGCCCATGTCGAAAACCGCGACACCCTGACCATGACCGTGACGGCGACGCTGGCTGGTGCCATCTCCATGCTGTCGAATTTCGCCTTCCTGTTCGGCGGCAATCGCGACGACCGCAACAATCCGCTCGGCTTCGTCGGCGTGCTGATCGCCATGATCGTCGCGCCCCTTGCGGCCATGCTGGTACAGATGGCGATCAGCCGGACCCGCGAATATGCCGCCGACCGTCGCGGCGCGGAGATCTGCGGCAGCCCGCGTTCGCTTGCCTCGGCGCTCGAGAAAATCGCCGGCGATGCCTCGCATATCGAGAACTATGATGCCGAGCGAAACCCCGCAACGGCGCATATGTTCATCATCAATCCCCTGTCCGGCCAGCGCATGGACAACCTGTTTTCCACCCATCCCAACACCGAAAACCGCATCGCCGCGCTGCTCGATATGCCGGAAACCGGAGTTGGGGGATCGACGCGGCCCGAACGCACTGCTAATCCGCCCCGTAAATCGCGTTCCGTGCCGAATACCGGGTGGGGCCGCGGTGGCTCCGAACCACCTAGGGGACCATGGTCTTGAACGACGAAAAATCGCGCGGAAAATCCAGAAATGCGAAGTCGGCCCGGCCGGCCGGCGGCAGCTACCGGCCCGCCCCTGAACCGAAGGCAGGTCTGGATGCGCGAATCGCGGCGACCAAGATCCTTGGCGCCGTGGTCGACAAGAAGACGCCGCTCGACGGCATGCTGGATGCCGAACACGGCAATCCGGCGATTCGCGAACTCTCCGAGGCCGACCGTTCACTGGTTCGCGCCATTCTTCACAGCGCGCTTCGCCATCTGCCGCGCATCGAGGCTATCCTCGACAGCCTGCTCGACACGCCGCTGCCGGAGGGTGCCCGTTCGCTCAAGCACCTCTTGATCGTCGCGGCCGCGCAGATGCTCTATCTCGACGTGCCCGACCATTCCGCCGTCGATCTCGCGGTGGAACAGTCCAACCGCGATCCGCGCAATCGGCGCTTTGCCAAGCTCGTCAATGCCCTGCTCCGTCGCATCGGCCGCGAGAAGGAAGCGCTGCTCGAATCGGTCGGCGCCCTGCCCTGCCTGCCGCGCTGGTTCCTCGACCGGCTGACTGCCGTCTACGGCCGCGACGCCGCGCTTGCCATTGCCGAAGCGCAGCTGCAGCCAGCGGCGATCGACCTGACCGTCAAGCAGGATCCGCAGGTCTGGGCCGACAGGCTGAACGGCAAGGTTCTGCCGACCGGCAGCGTGCGCCTGGAAAAGTTCCGCGGTGCGATCCCCACGCTCGAAGGCTTCGACGACGGCGCCTGGTGGGTGCAGGATGCGGCAGCCGCCATTCCTGCCCGCCTGTTCGGCGACATCAGCGGCAAACGCGTGGCGGATCTCTGCGCCGCGCCGGGCGGCAAGACCGCACAGCTGATCGCCATGGGTGCCGAGGTGACCGCCGTCGAGCAGTCCCAGTCGCGCCTGAAGCGGCTCGAAGGCAATCTGGCCCGTCTCGGTCTCAAGGCCGATTGCGTGCTGGCCAGCCTGCTCGACTTTCATCCCGAAAAGCCCTTTGACGCCATCCTGCTCGATGCCCCCTGCTCGTCGACCGGCACGATGCGCCGTCATCCGGACGTGCCGTGGACCAAGGGACCGGCGGACATCGCCAAGCTTGCCGAACTTCAGGAAAAGCTGCTGCGCCACACCCTGACCCTGGTCGGACCGGGCGGCGTCGTGGTGTTTTCCAACTGCTCGCTCGATCCGCTCGAGGGCGAGGACATGGTCGCGCGCGTGCTTGCCGACAGCCCCGATTACAGTCGGGTCGCGATCGACGCCGCCGACTGGCCCGGCCTGGAGGAAGCCATCACTCCGCTCGGCGAGTTCCGCACCACTCCGGCCATGCTTGCCGACGCGGGTGGGCTCGACGGTTTTTATGCGTGCGTCATCGCTAAAATTTAACGGAAATTTCACTAGAATTGTTAGACTTTGAGGGAATGCACACTCGCCGGCTCATCGATCGGGTGTTGCGGCGACGTGTTGACGGGCCGGACCCGGTCATCGAGGCAGACGACGGAACGGAACAAGGCAGGACAGCCGCAAGCGGCGTCCGCGCTGGACGGGATCCAGTGCCACGGCTTGGGAAGATGATGCGACTGACGCTACGCCAGAGGCTGGCCTATCTCTATATCGCGGAAACCTGGCGTCGGTTCGTCCGAGGCCTGGCTTTGCCGCGTGCCATGGCAATCGGCCTTCCCGGTTCGGCGGCCGGCCGGCTGATCGTCGCGCCGACCGACCTGCGCGCCATCGATCCCTTCGTCGCCGAAGAGATCTACGAGGGACGTTTTCCGCTGGCCGGGCGGGTGCTCGATGCCGGCAACCAGTCGCCCTTCCTGCTGGAATTGCCGTCCCATCATTTCGCCGTCCGGCTTCACTCCTTTTCCTGGCTGCGTCATATCCGGTCGGACAAGAGCGAGCAGGCTTGCGCCAATGCCCGCGCCATCGTCGACGACTGGATCGAGCTGCACGGCTCGCGGATCGGCGGCGTGGCCTGGGAAGCCGACGTGATGGCCCAGCGCATCATCGCCTGGCTCTCGCACTCCACCGTGGTGCTGCAGGATGCCGACAGTGGCTTCTACAAGCGTTTCCTGTCGAGCCTGTCCTTCCAGGTCCGCTATCTCAGGCGCTGCGCCCGTCACGCGCCGGCAGGCCTGCCGCGGCTCAGACTGCGCATCGCGCTGGCCATGGCGTCGATCTCGATGGAAACGCGCGCCTCGCGTATCCGGCGTGCGGCGCGCGATCTCAATCGCGAGATCGACCGGCAGATCCTGCCGGATGGCGGGCATGTGTCGCGCAATCCCCAGGCCGCCGTCGAACTGCTGTTCGATCTTCTGCCGCTCCGGCAGACCTATATCAATCTCGGCCATGACGTGCCGGTGAAGCTGATCCCGGCGATCGACCGCATGTATCCGGCCATCCGCTTCTTCCGCCACCAGAGCGGCGATCTCGCCCTGTTCAACGGCGCAAGCTCGACGCTTGCCAATGATCTGATGTCGGTGCTGCGCTATGACGAAACGGCCGGACAGCCGTTCAAGGCCTTGCCCCACTCGCAATATCACCGCATGACGGCGGGCGGCACGGTGCTGCTGGTCGATACCGGCCTGCCGATCTCGTCGGATCTGTCCCGCACGGCCCATGCCGGCTGTCTGTCCTTCGAGCTCTCCTCCGGCCGGCACCGCTTCATCATCAACAGCGGCTCGCCGCGCTTTGCCGGCGAAAAGCTCAGGCAGCTGGCGCGCACCACGGCGGCGCATTCGACCGTCTGCATCGGCACGGCCTCTTCGGCGCGCTTCTCCGAATCCGATTATCTCGGCCCGGTCATGATCGCTGGCGTCAGCAAGGTCGACGTGTCGCGCCAGACCGGCCCGGATGCGAGCGACCGCCTCTGCGTCAGCCATGACGGCTATCTGGCAAAGTTCGGCGTGCTGCATGAACGCGAGATCCGTGTCAACGAGGCGGGCAACAAGATCGCCGGGCGCGACCGCTTCCTCAAATCCGACGGCACGCCCTCGACCGAGCCGCCACCGGAGCCGGCGGTCGCCCGCTTCCATATCCATCCGGCCATCACGCTCGAGCGCGTCGACGATCGCAAGGTCCGCATGCTGGCGCCGGATGGCGAGAGCTGGACCTTTTCCATCCCCTCGGGCGAACTGGTGATCGGCGAGGACGTGTTCTTCGCCGATGCATCGGGCGTGCGGCCGTCGAACCAGCTGGAGATCGCCTTCCAGGGGCCGGAAATACGCTGGTTTCTCGCCCATCACGCATAGAACTGTTCCATCGGCGGAGAAGCTGTGCTAGGCGGCGGCATCGCGCTCGCGATCTCCCATCTCAAGCGGCGCGGCAGATCAGATCGGAGCAGAACCATGGCCGTCGCATCCAAGAAAATTCCCGTTCCCGACCGCGTCAAGATCCGCACGGCCCTGCTGTCGGTGTCAGACAAGAGCGGTATCGTGGAACTGGCAGCCGCGCTGAACGCCATGGGCGTCCGCCTGCTGTCCACCGGCGGCACGCACAAGGCGATCGCCGCGGCAGGACTGCCGGTCACCGACGTCTCCGACGTCACGGGTTTCCCGGAAATCATGGACGGCCGCGTCAAGACCCTGCATCCCAACGTGCATGGCGGCCTGCTGGCGATCCGTGACGACGCCGAACATGCCGAGGCCATGCGCAAGCACGGCATCGAGGCGATCGACCTCTCGGTCATAAACCTCTACCCGTTCGAGGAAGTCCGCGCCGCCGGCGGCGACTATCCGACCACCGTCGAGAATATCGACATCGGCGGCCCGGCGATGATCCGCGCCTCGGCCAAGAACCACGCCTATGTCACCGTTCTGACCGATCCGTCGGACTATCCGGCCCTGCTCGACGCCCTGAAGGTCGACGATTGCCAGACGACCTATGCGCTGCGCCAGCAGTTCGCCGCCAAGGCCTTCGCCCGCACGGCTGCCTATGATGCCGTGATCTCCAACTGGTTCGCCGAGGCCCTCTCGATCGACATGCCGCAGTATCGCGCCATCGGTGGCTCGCTCAAGGAAGCCATGCGCTACGGCGAGAACCCGCATCAGAGCGCCGGATTCTATGTCACCGGCGACCTGCGCCCGGGGGTTGCCACCGCGACCCTGCTGCAGGGTAAGCAGCTTTCCTACAACAATATCAACGACACCGATGCGGCCTTCGAACTGGTCGCCGAGTTCCCGGCCGAAAACGGCCCCGCCTGCGCCATCATCAAGCATGCCAATCCCTGCGGCGTGGCCACCGGCCCGAGCCTGGTGGAGGCCTACAGGCGGGCGCTGGCCTGCGATTCCACCTCGGCCTTCGGCGGCATCATCGCGCTCAACCAGATGCTCGACGCGGCAACCGCCGAGGAAATCGTCAAGCTGTTCACCGAAGTGATCATCGCCCCCTCGGTCACCGACGAGGCCAAGGCGATCATCGCCGCCAAGCCGAACCTGCGGCTGCTGACCACCGGCGCGCTTCCCGACCCGCGCGCCCGCGGCATCGTCGCCAAGACGGTTTCCGGCGGCCTGCTCGTCCAGTCGCGCGACAATGTCATGGTCGAGGACCTCGAGCTCAAGGTGGTCACCAAGCGTGCCCCGACCCCGACCGAGCTGGAAGACATGAAGTTCGCCTTCAAGATCGCCAAGCACGTCAAGTCGAACGCCGTGATCTATGCCAAGGACGGCCAGACTGCCGGCATCGGGGCAGGCCAGATGAGCCGTGTCGATTCCGCCCGCATCGCGGCGCTGAAGGCCGAGGATGCGGCCAAGGCGCTCGGCCTCGCCGAACCGCTGACCAGGGGCTCGGCAGTCGCATCGGAAGCTTTTTATCCCTTCGCCGACGGCCTGCTCGCGGCCATCGCCGCCGGTGCCACCGCCGTCATCCAGCCCGGCGGGTCGATGCGCGATGCCGAAGTCATCGCCGCTGCCGACGAGCACAATGTGGCGATGGTCTTCACCGGCATTCGCCATTTCCGCCACTGATCGTGGATCGTGACTGCCATTATGCAAAGGCCCGGGAAACCGGGCCTTTTTTCATGCTTCGAGCGGCTTTGCCGGATGGGCCGCCGGGTAGGGCGTCTTCAGCAGGATGAGCAGGCCGCCCAACAGGAAGACGATCAGGCTCGCCATGCCGATGCGCGCCGATCCCGTCCAATAGGTGAGGAGCGAGAAGGAAAGCGTCGCCATGAAGCTCGTGGCGCGGCCGGAGAGTGCGTAGATGCCGAAATAGCGTCCCGCCTCGGCGGGGCTGACGCTGCGGGCGAGATAGGAGCGCGACGACGCCTGCACCGGCCCGAAGGAAATGCCGATCAGCAGGCCGTAGAGAATGTAGGCCTTCTCCGCCGGGGTCGAGAACAGGCCGTCAGTGGATGCGATCGGCAGGTCGATCAGGCCGAACAGGGTGAAGTCCGGTCCCGTCGAGATCATGCCGAGCGTCGCGGCCAGCAGCAGCAGCAGCGCCAGCACCACGACGAATTTCGAGCCGAGCCAGCGGTCGAGCGAGCTCGCCGCCACGCAGCCGAAGATGGCGATGACGTTGAGGATGATTCCGTAGATGCCGATTTCCATCGTATGCCAGCCGAACATCGCCGCGGCGAAGATGCCGCCCAGCGTCAGCAGGCCATTGACGCCGTCCTGGTAGATCATGCGTCCGACGAGGAACCGGAAAACGCCCGGCTTGTGTTTCAGCTCCCGGAGCGTGCTGCCAAGCTCTCCGAGCCCGGAGCGCACCGCCGTGGCAAGCGGCTTGCCGCGGCTGGCGTCGGGCGTGAAGAAGAACATGGGAAGTATGAAGACCAGATACCACAGAGCCGAGATCGGCCCGGTGACGCGGGCATCCTCGCCGGTCGCCGGATCGAGCCCGAACAGCGGCGTGGTGCCGAGGATGGTCTTGCCGGTTTCCGGGCTCGCGGCGATGAACAGCACGACGCTGATCAGCACGATCATGCCGCCGAGATAGCCCAAGCCCCAGGCGATGTTGGACACGCGGCCCACGTCCTTCTGGCCGATGAGCCGGGTCATCATCGAGTCGTTGAAGACGATCGAGAATTCCGCGGATGTCGTGGCGAGAACCATGAGCAGGACGATGAAGGCGACCGAGGAGCCGGGGGCGGCCGTCCAGAGCAGGCAGAGGGCGGCGATCTTGATCGTTGCGAAGAAGGCGATCCACGGCTTTCGTGAGCCGGATTCGTCGGCGATCGAGCCGAGGATCGGTGACAGCACGGCGATGATGACCGACGAGATCGTCGCCATGTTGCTCCAGGTCGCCTGGGCGGCGATCGGATCGCTGGTCATGCGCGAGACGAAGTACGGGCCGAAGATGAAGGTGGTGATGACAGTGAAGAAGGGCTGGGCTGCCCAGTCGAACAGCATCCAGCCCACCACGCCGCGGCTATAAATTCCTTCGCCGAGGGGCGCCCCCGCCGCATCCGCCATGTTCGTCACGCAAGGTCCCTTCCCCGATCGATCGAGGCGGAGACTGTCACTTTGTCCCGTTGTTCGCAAGATCGCTGAGCAGGCCGGCGGCGACCGCAATCTTCGCCAGGCTGGTCTCGCCGGTTTCGCTCAGTGCCGCCAGCTCGCCGCCGAGCCGCTCGGCCCGATGCCGCTGGGCCGACAGCCAGGCATGGACCGGCTGCTTCTCCCGTCCGTGATGGGCAAAGGCCGATACCACGATGTTGCGCCGCGCCGCGGCGATCTGGTCGATGCTGCGGGCGAGCGCCAGGCTTTCGTAATGGTCGCCGCTGACGATGCGGCTGCCGGCGGCCAGGATACGGTCGATGCGGAAGGCGTCGGACACGGCGAAGTAACCTTCGATGACGCGGGCGAGCGGCGCCTCTGTGCGCGCGGCAATCTGCATTACCTCCGGCACCAGCAGTAGCGCCAGGAGGCCGACCACTTCCTCGGCGATCTCCGCCGGCGCTCCGGCGTCGACGAGGTCCGCGACCTCATGCTGGAACATGACGCGGAGATTGGCGGGCAGGGCGGAGCCGAATGCCTGCTTCGAAGCCTTGAACGCGGCCTTCAGGCGCGCCAGCGCCTCGGACAGGTCGCCGGTGGCCATGCCGGTCTCGACCAGCAGGCGGGTGACGCCGGCATAGACGCGGGCGACGATGGCATGCAGCCGGTTCTGCGTCTCGCCGGGGATCCTGGCGTCGAGCGCGTCGATCTTCTCCCAGATGGCCGGAAGCTGCAGCCCGTCGCGGGTGATCAGTGCCGCCTTGACGATCTTTTCCGGGGTAGCTCCCGTCGCGTCGCCGACGGTGGCGATGAAGGCCGGGCCGCCGCGGTTGATGACATGGTTCGCCAGCACGGTCGCGATGATCTCGCGATGCAGGCGATGGCTGGCAATATCCGCGGCATAGGTCTTGCGCATGCGGGCAGGGAAGTAGTTGGTGAGTGCGCTCTGGCAATAGGGATCGTCCGGCAGGTCGGAGGCGACCAGCTGGTCGAACAGCACGAGCTTGGCATAGGAGAGCAGGACGCCGATCTCGGGACGCGTCAGCGCCTTGCCCGAGGCGTAGCGGTCGGCCAGCGTCGCGTTGTCGGGCAGGACCTCCACCTTGCGGTTCAGCCGGCCGAGCTCTTCCAGATAGCTCATCAGCCGCCCGAGTTCCTCGCGATTGACGGCGCCCTTGCGCTCGGTGAGCGAGATCGCCAGCGACTGCAGATAGTTGTTGCGCAGCACGAGCGCCGCCACCTCGTCGGTCATCTCGGAGAGCAGCTTGTCGCGCTTCTCGCGGGTCAGTCGCTGGTCGGCGACCGCCGGGGAAAGGGCGATCTTGATGTTGACCTCGACGTCGGAGGAATTGACGCCGGCCGAGTTGTCGATGGCGTCGGAGTTCAGCCGCCCGCCGCTCAGCGCATAGGCGATGCGGCCCTTCTGGGTGACGCCGAGATTGGCGCCCTCGCCGATCACCTTGGCGCGCACTTCCGGGCCGGTGACGCGGATGGCGTCATTGGCGCGGTCGCCGACATCGGCGTCCGCCTCCTCGGCCGCCTTGATATAGGTGCCGATGCCGCCGAACCAGAGGAGGTCGACCGGTGCCTTGAGGATGGCGTTCATGATGTCGAACGGCGTTGCTACCGTCCTGTCCAGGCCGATCGCGGCGGCGGCCTCGGGCGTCAGCGTCACGGATTTCTCCGCGCGCGAAATGATCATGCCGCCCTTCGACAGCAGCTTCCTGTCATAGTCCTGCCAGCTGGAGCGCGGCAGGGCGAACATGCGTCGGCGCTCACGGAAGGAGGCCGCCATGTCCGGATCGGGATCGATGAAGATGTCGCGGTGGTCGAAGGCGGCCACCAGCCGGATCTTCTCCGACAGCAGCATGCCGTTGCCGAACACGTCGCCCGACATGTCTCCGACGCCGGCGACGGTGAAGGGCGTCGTCTGGATGTCGATGTTCATCTCGCGGAAGTGGCGCTTGACGGCTTCCCAGGCGCCACGCGCCGTGATGCCCATCTTCTTGTGGTCGTAGCCGGCCGAGCCGCCGGAGGCAAAGGCGTCATCGAGCCAGAAGCCCGCCGCCTGGGCAAGGCCGTTGGCGGTGTCGGAGAGGGTCGCCGTGCCCTTGTCGGCGGCGACGACGAAATAGGGATCGTCCTCGTCGAGGCGCACGGTGTCGGCCGGCGGCACGATCTTTCCGCCGACGATGTTGTCGGTGATCGACAGCATCGTCGTGACATAGGTCTTGTAGGCTTCGGTCCCGGCGGAGAGCCAGGCATCGCGGCTGCCGCCGACCGGCAGCTGCTTGGGGAAGAAGCCGCCCTTGGCGCCGACCGGCACGATGACGGCGTTCTTCACCTGCTGTGCCTTGACCAGGCCCAGCACTTCGGTGCGGTAGTCCTGGGCGCGGTCCGACCAGCGCAGGCCGCCGCGGGCGACCTTGCCGAAGCGCAGGTGAACGCCCTCGACCTCGACGCCGTAGACGAAGATCTCGCGGAACGGACGCGGCTCCGGCAGGCCCTCGAGGCGATGCGGGTCGAACTTGAAGGCCAGCATCGGGCGTTGGCCGCTACGATAGGCCGGCTGGAAGTAATTGGTGCGCAGCGTCGCCTCGACCGAGTTGAGATAGCGGCGCAGGATTCGGTCCTCGTCGAGGCTCGGCACCGAGGCGAGCGCCGTCTCGAGCTCGCTGCGGGCTTCCGCCTGCTTGCGCTGGCGGGCCTTGTCGGAAAGCTTCGGATCGAAGGTCAGTTCGAACAGGGAGAGGATCGACGCGGTGATGGCGGGATGCTTGTAGAGCGTGTCGGCGATGTGGCGCGGCGAGTAGACGAAACCGCACTGGCGCAGATGGGCCGCATAGGCGCGCAGCACATTGGCCTGGCGGGCGGTCAGGCCGGCAGCCATGACGAGACGGTTGAAGGCATCGTTGTCGAGCGTGCCGGTAAAGGCCAGCACGAAAGCTTCCTCGAGCATCCGGCCCTGCGTGGCGATATCGAAGCCGCGGCCGCCCTGCACCTGCAGCTCCATGTCGTGCAACACGACGAGACCTTCGCGTTCGGTGCCTTCGTTGATGCCGATGTCGAAGGTGCGCTCGCTGATGACGTTGAAGCCGAGATTTTCGAGCAGCGGTACGCGACGCGACAGCGGCAGATGCGCCCCGGCGTGGAAGATCTTCAGATAGAGCAGCGGATGGTCTTCGCCCTCGACCTCATGGAAGGCGATCGAGACCGGCGCGCCGGCGAGGCAGGCCTCGATATGACGCAGGTCCTCGACTGCATCTTCCGCGGTGAAGGCCTCCTGGAACGCCTGGGTGACGGAAATCCGCGGTGCGTCGCTACCGGCGAGCGCGGCGAAGCGGTCGTCCCAGCGGGCGGTGATTTCGCGCACGGCTTCCTCGAGCCTCGCCTGGGCGATGCGCGGCGTCCTGCCTTCCGAGCGGCCGATGATGATGTGCACGCGCGCCACGCCGCCCTCGGGGAAGGCCGGGTAATAGGCCGAGACATGGCCCTCGTAGACGGTCTTGAAATAGTTGCCGATCTTCTCGCGCACGATCGAGTTGTAGTCTTCGCGCGGCACGTAGACGATCAGCGACACGAAGCGGTCGAACTGGTCGATGCGCGGCAGCACGCGCACGCGCGGCCGCTCGGCCAGGTCGTTGATCTGTTCGCAGAACTTGGCGAGCAGCTCGGTGTCGATCTGGAACAGGTCGTCGCGCGGATAGGATTCCAGCGTGTTTTCGAGGATGCGGCCGGAATGGCTCTGCGGGTCGAAGCCGAAATGGCTGATGACCTTCTCGACCTTGGCGCGCAGCAGCGGAATCTGGTTGACCGAGGGCGTGTAGGCGGTTGCGGTGAACAGGCCGACGATGCGCAGTTCGCCGATGACCTTGCCGTCAGGCCCGAAGCGTTTCACCCCTACATAGTCCATGTAGGCGCGGCGATGTACGACCGACTTCACATTGGCCTTGGTGACGATGAGGAAATCCGGGCCCTGCAGGAAGGCGAGGATTTCGGGCGTGGTGGTCACCGCATGCTTGCCCTGCCTCAGCACCAGCACGTCCGGATCGGACAGGATGCCGAGCCCCTGGCCGAGGCTGCGCTCGACCTTGGCGTCGGCGCCTTCGCCCGAATAGATGTATTCGCGCATGCCGAGGAAGGTGAAATTATCCTTGCGCAGCCAGTCGAGGAAGGCGAGCGCCTCGTCGCGGTCGGCCTTGCGGCGCCCGGCGACGGTGGTCGACAGTTCCTGCATCGCCGCGTCGAGCAGCGAGAGCATCGGCTTCCAGTCGGTGAAGGCCATCTTCACCTTGGCCAGCACGTCGGCGAGATTCTCCTCGAGCGCCCGGGCCTGTTCGGCGCTGAGCGGCGCGAGATGGATCTGCATGTAGCTGACGCGGATCGCTCCCTCCGCCTCCTGCTCCGGCACGGACAGGCTGATTTCGCCGCCGGGTGCCAGCGACAGGATCGGATGGATCGCCATGGTGATGTCGCGGTAGAGGCTGGTCACCTCGCCCATGACCGAATCATAGAGGAAGGCCTTGTTGTGATCGACGATCGACAGGATGCTGACCGGCACGCCGTTCGGCGTCACTTCATCGGCCGAAGCGATGGTGATGCGCGGCGTTTCGCCGTCCCATGCCGCCAGGTCCGCAGCTGCTCGAACGGCCGAAAGGCCAAGCATTTCAGGTGTGTAGATGTCGAGGTCGTCATTGCTGGCGCGGCCGAACAGGATTCCCGGATCGATGAAAGCCTCGTCGTTGGCCACCGCGATGCGGCGGGCGCTTTCGAACTGCTGCTCTCTCCGGGTTTTCTTGCTCGCGACCATTGTTCACTCCCTCCAATGTCATGCGCATGTTGCACACATGTACAATAAAATTTGTTGCCGAAACATGAGTGAACGCTGCTTTGTATATGGAAATTTGCGGCATTCCGATATCCGATTACTAGGACACGGATATTGACAGTTTGAGGCGAAAAGGCCGATCAACGGCGCAACAGATGGATCATCAGTCATGACAGAGCAGTCGCAGGGCGCGGTCATCGTCATCTCGAGCCACGTCGTACGCGGCTCGGTCGGTAACCGTGCGGCGGTTTTCGCCCTCGAAAGCCTGGGCTTTCCCGTCTGGGCGCTGCCGACGGTGGTGCTTCCCTGGCATCCCGGGCACGGTCCCTCCACCCGCCTGACCTTCGACGAGCACGCCTTCGACCAGGCGATCGACGACCTCATTCGCGCGCCCTGGCTGCCCGAAGTGAAGGCCGTGCTGACCGGCTATTTCGGCAATGCCGCTCAACCGCGCTCGGTCGCCCGGCTGATCAGGGCGCTTCGGGCGCGCAATCCCGAGCTTCTCTATGTCTGCGATCCGGTGATGGGCGACGTCGGCGGTCTGTACATCCGCGAGGAGACTGCTGCGGCAATCCGCGACGAACTCGTTCCGCTCGCTTCCGTCGCGACACCCAATCGCTACGAGCTCGAATGGCTGGTCGGCGGCAAGCTGTCGTCCAATGCGGAAATCATCGAAGCCGCTTTGTCGCTCGGCCCCTCGCGCATGCTGGTCACCTCGGCGGTGCCGATGATGACCGGCGGAACCGGCAATCTCTTCCTCAGCGGAAAACATGCCCTGCTGGCCGAGCACCGGTTGATCGACAATCCGCCGAACGGCCTCGGCGACCTCACCTCGGCGCTGTTCCTGGCGCGGCTGCTGGCGGGCGTGCCAGACGAGCGCGCCCTGCAACTGACGACGGCCAGCGTCTTCGAAGTGCTGGCGCGCACCGCCAAGCGCGGTGGCGACGAGTTGACGCTCGAAAGCGACGCCTCCAGCCTCTCGACGCCCATGGCGCTTGTCCAGATGCGTCACCTGATGCATCCCGCCCAGCGTCCGTCGCGCAGCTAGGCGCAAACCGCTTTGCTGCCTTGCGTTCGAAGCTTGTGCGAGACTGTTGCCATCGCCGTCCACTCGCGCTAATCGGAAAGACATGAAGCGCTTTCCAGATACTCTCCTCAATGGCTATCGCAACTTCATGAGCGGCCGTTATGTCGACGAGCGAGAACGCTATCGCGTTTTGGCGGACCAGGGCCAGAAGCCGCATACGCTAGTCGTCGCCTGTTGTGACAGCCGCGCCGCGCCGGAGACGATCTTCGATGCCGGGCCGGGTGAACTCTTCGTCGTACGCAACGTCGCGAACATGGTGCCGCCCTACGAGCCGGACGGCCAGTACCACTCCACCTCGGCTGCGCTCGAATTCGCCGTGCAGGCGTTGCGGGTCCGCGATATCATCGTCATGGGCCATGGCCGTTGCGGCGGCATCCGCGCCGCGCTCGATCCGAATGCCGAACCGCTCTCGCCGGGCGATTTCATCGGCAAGTGGATGGGCCTCGTCAGCACCGCCGCCGAGCAATTGCAGAACAATTCGGTGATGACCTCCACCGAACGCCAGACGGCGCTCGAACGCATTTCGATCCGCAACTCGATCGCCAATCTGCGCAGCTTTCCCTGCGTGAAGATCCTCGAGGAGCGCGGCAAGCTGCAGATCCATGGCGCCTGGTTCGATATCGCCAACGGCGAATTGTGGATCATGGATCCGGATACGCGCGACTTCGTCCGCCTCGAGCCGTAGCGGATGAGGCTTCGGCCCCTCCTCTTTTCTGCTGCTAATTTAGAGAATGTTTATGCCGAGCCGGTAAAGATGTCCGGCTCGTCCGTGGCCTGCCACCATGGCTGCGAGCGATCCTTCGGGATCGACAGGACAGCGGCAGGTGTGCGGATGGATCTGAAAGCTACGAAAACGGTCGTCATGGCGGCCCTCCTTCTGCCCGGCCTGGTCATGGGGGCCGAAGCCGTCCTGCTGATCGACGGTGCGCTCAACAGATTGCGCATCCTCGAGGCAGACAAGAATTACGCCTATGTCACCTCGGATGCCGGCCGGCTCGGCTCTTCGACCATTCCGACCGAGGCGCATGAGACGATCCGCTACCTGTCCGAGCCCGGCGAGACGAATCCCGTCCGCTTGCAGCAGGCCCGCGGCGCCGTCGACCGGGACTTCGCTAGGCTGATGACCGAACTCGCCGAATTCGGCGACAAGCGGCCGGTTCTGAAGACCTATGGCGAGAGACTGCGCCTGGCGGTCGACGGGATCCATCGCTACCGCATCCGGGTCGACAACGGCAATGCGGTGACCGAAGAGATCATCGGCCGATACAAGCCGGCATCCGACATCAATGTCGACCTGGTCGACGTTCTGCGCTTCGAGATCGCCGATCCGGTGCTGTCCCGCAAGCTTCACACGTTCGTCAGCCTGCTCAAGGCGAACGAGTCGGGCTTGGTTGCCGGCTTCTACGGAACGGAATATCTGCGCGGCCGCACCCTGTCGACCGGCGACCTGGACACGTTCGTCCGGGCGGCGGCGATGAAGAATGAATCCCTGCATCAGCTCGCGGTGCATCTCTCCAGCGCCAGCCTGAAGCAGATGCTGGATTTCGAGGAGACCCCGTCCGGACTGTGGCTGAAGGAGACCACCCGCGAAATTCTGGCCGGCACGGCGGAGCCGTCGCGTCCGCTATTGCAGCGCTGGACGCGCGAAAACGAGGCCAGGGTCGCCTTCTGGAAAAGGGGTATCGCCCAGGTGATCGGCGAGATCCGCCAGTCCGGCGACACGCTCGCGGCTGCGGCGCGGCATCAGCTGCTCGTGCTGGTCGGTGCCATCGGCGTGCTGTCGCTGCTGCTGGGCCTGGTGATCGTGCTGGCGATCAAGGGCGTCGCGCTCGCCTCCCGCCTGCTGCGCGAACGCGAGCTTCTCGTCGAGGAATTGCGCAATGCCGCACAGACCGACCATCTGACCGGGCTTTTCAATCGCCGCGGCTTCGACGGCATGACCCGGGTTCTGCTGGAGGCCGGCAGCATGCAGGCCGTTTCGGTGGTGATCTTCGACCTCGACCGTTTCAAGCAGGTCAACGACATCCACGGCCACCAGGCCGGCGACGTGGTGCTGCAACGCATCGGCGAGATTGCCCGGTCCATGTTCCGGTCGGGCGACCTGCTGGCGCGGCACGGTGGCGAGGAATTTCTGGCACTTCTGCCGGACTGTCATCTGGAATCCGCAGCCGAGGTCGCCGAGCGGGTGCGGGAGGCGATCGAAGGCACGGAGTTTGCGCTGGACAACGGAACGGTGCTGCGGGTGACCGCGAGCTTCGGCTGCGCCAGCGGCGAGGCGCCGATCGGCACGGCCGTCATCCCCGAACTGATCCGGCGAGCGGACCTCGCGCTCTACACGGCGAAATTTGCCGGCCGCAACCGCGTTGCGCTCGATGGTGAAAGCGATGTGCTGACCGCCGAGAGACGGGCCATGCGGCAGGCCTGAGCGGCCTGCCTTAGCCTGTTTTATTCGCCGTCGATGCGGGCGCCGATATGGGCGATCGCCTGCTGGTAGACGGTGGCTGCATTCCACTGCTGCAGGGCACCGTAATTGGCCTGGCCCGGCTGATAGCCGCCGCCGGGCTGCCAGCCGTGACCGCGCAGGAAGTTGGCGGTCGAAGCGAGCGCATCGGCGCGCGAGCGGACGAGATCGACGCGGCCGTCGCCGTCACCGTCGACACCGAACTTCACCACATTGCGCGGCAGGAACTGGGTCTGGCCGATTTCGCCATGCGCCGCGCCGCGGGCGCTCATCGCCAGCGTGCCGCTTCCGGCGAGCTGCAGGGCTGCATAGAACTGGTCGGTAAAATATTCGGTGCGGCGGCAGTCATAGGCGAGCGTCGCCACGGCCGAGAGGATGTGCTCGTTGCCCATGTAGGAGCCGAAGCCGGTCTCCATGCCCCAGATCGCGATCAGCGGGCCCGCGGGAACGCCGTAGCGCTGCTCGATCTTGGCGAACAGGGCGGCATTGTTCTTCTTCATGCCCTTGCCGCGCGAGATGATCGTCGCACCGCCGCGCTTCTGCATAAACTGGTCGAAGGACAGCTTGAAGCTCTTCTGGCCGCGGTCGGCGCGGATCGTCGCGGTGTTGTAGTTGACGCCGGCGAAGACCTTGTCGAGCAGCTTGGGGCTGATGCCCCGGGCATTCGCTTCCGACTTGAACTCCTGCTTCCAAGCGTCGAATCCGGCCGAGTTGTTGCCGCATTGCGCCGCGGCGGCTACGCCCGTGACGGTTGAAAACACGGCCGCCGTGAGAAACGCCGCCGACAGGAACTTGTTCAGTCGCATCTATGCCTCGTATTCTGCGATTTAAGACTTTGTCCGCAACATGCCAGCGAGCGCTGATTCTGTCACGCGGCGTGAAGCTGTTTCGATAGTGCTTTCGCTATCTTTGCGATCACGAAAAGCGGAGATGTGTCCGGCCCCCGGCCCGGCTGGGCCGAGGGGCCGGCAGTGTCGGATCAGGCGGCAGCCTTCTTCGGCTTGATCAGGCCGCGGTTGATCAGCAGTTCGGCGATCTGCACGGCGTTGAGGGCCGCGCCCTTGCGCAGGTTGTCGGAGACGATCCACATGTTCAGGCCGTTCTCGACGGTTGCGTCCTCGCGGATGCGCGAGATGAAGGTCGCGTCCTCGCCGGCGCATTCGAGCGGGGTGATGTAGCCGCCGTTCTCATGCTTGTCGATGACGAGGCAGCCCGGTGCCTCGCGCAGGATTTCGCGGGCCTGGTCGGCGGTGATCTCGTTTTCGAATTCGATGTTGACCGATTCCGAATGGCCGATGAAGACCGGCACGCGCACCGCGGTGCAGGTGACCCTGATCTTCGGATCGAGCATCTTCTTGGTCTCGGCGAGAACCTTCCACTCTTCCTTCGTGTAGCCGTCTTCCATGAACACGTCGATGTGCGGGATGACGTTGAAGGCGATGCGCTTGGTGAACTTCTTCGCCTCGATCGGATCGGCGACGAAGACGGCGCGGGTCTGGGTGAACAGCTCGTCCATGCCTTCCTTGCCGGCGCCGGAGACCGACTGGTAGGTCGACACGACGATGCGCTTGATCTTGGCGAAGTCATGCAGCGGCTTCAACGCGACGACCAGCTGGGCGGTCGAGCAGTTCGGATTGGCGATGATGTTGCGCTTCTTGAAGTCGACGATGGCGTCCGGGTTCACTTCCGGAACGATCAGCGGAACGTCGGAATCGTAGCGCCAGGCCGAGGAATTGTCGATCACGACGCAGCCCTGGGCGCCGATCTTCGGCGACCACTTCTGCGAGATCGTGCCGCCGGCGGACATCAGGCAGATGTCGGTGCCGGTGAAGTCGTAATTCTCGAGGTTCTGGACCTTCAGCACCTTGTCGCCGAAGGAGACTTCCGTGCCCTGGGAGCGGGCGGAGGCGAGCGCCACCACCTCGTCGGCGGGAAAGCCGCGCTCGGAGAGGATATTGAGCATTTCGCGCCCGACATTGCCGGTGGCGCCTACGATAGCGATCTTGAAACCCATTTATATGCTCTCTTTCTGTCTCTCCTCGGTGTGGTGAGGGGGAGAGCCGCGCCAGGGCGCGCCTTCCTTGTCCCCGGCCGTGCCGGGGAGAGAGCGGGGGCCAGAGACGTCAGACGGTTTTGGTCGTCGTTTTGGCCTTGGTCGTGAATGAAACGGAAAAACGCATGTCCATCCCGGCGCTGTGCGCCAGGCTCGATCTGTCTGCGATAGGCGAGCAGAAAGAATACATGAGCGAATCCCTATTCGCGCCGAGCTATTAAAAGGTTTTGGCCGAGAGTCAAGCAAAAGCGCGCCTTGCGCCAGGCCCGAACCTCACGTTCGAGACCGCGCCGGGCTGAGCGTCATTCTGCATCCGATCCGGCGTGGTAATCAACCGATGCCGCAAATCGACGTGAAACGGGGCAGGGTTAGCGCAAATGCGACCGGAACGTGCAGGTGCCTTAGACTAAAGTCATAAGCCCAAAGCATCTCTCTTGATTCCGCCCGTTTTCTGCCAGTTTGTAAACAACCCGTAACCGCGACATAGCGACCCGGAGGAGTGGTGGGTCGGCGGTCGGCGGGGAACGTAATCTTGTGGAGGAATAACAATGGCAAATGTCGCAGCCGTTAGCGGCTCGCCTCGTGGCATGACTGCCGAAGAGCGCAAGGTCATCTTTGCGTCGTCTCTCGGTACGATTTTCGAGTGGTACGATTTTTATCTCTACGGTTCGCTCGCCATCTACATCGGCGCGACCTTCTTCTCGCAGTATCCGGAAGCGACCCGGAACATCTTCACCCTGCTCGCCTTTGCCGCAGGCTTCCTCGTCCGTCCGTTCGGCGCGCTGGTGTTCGGCCGCCTCGGCGACATGGTCGGCCGCAAGTACACCTTCCTCGTCACCATCCTGATCATGGGCGCCTCGACCTTCCTGGTCGGTCTGCTGCCCGGTTCGGCCACCATCGGCATCGCCGCTCCGATCATCCTGATCGGTCTGCGCATGCTGCAGGGTCTGGCGCTCGGCGGTGAATACGGCGGTGCCGCGACCTATGTCGCGGAACATGCGCCGCATGGCCGCCGCGGCTTCTACACCTCGTGGATCCAGACCACCGCTACCCTCGGCCTCTTCCTCTCGCTGCTGATCATCCTGGGCATCCAGACGCTGATGGGCAAGGAAGCCTTCGCCGACTGGGGCTGGCGCATTCCGTTCCTCCTCTCCGCGCTGCTTCTCGGCATCTCCGTCTGGATCCGCCTGAAGATGAACGAATCCCCGGCCTTCACGAAGATGAAGGAAGAAGGCACCCGTTCGAAGGCGCCGATTTCCGAAGCCTTCGGCCAGTGGAAGAATGCCAAGGTCGCCATTCTCGCCCTGCTCGGCGCCGTCGCCGGCCAGGCCGTGGTCTGGTACTCGGGCCAGTTCTATGCCCTGTTCTTCCTGCAGAACGTGCTCAAGGTCGATCCGCAGGCCGCCAACATCATGGTTGCCATCGCGCTCGCCATCGGCACGCTGTTCTTCGTCGTGTTCGGCTGGCTGTCCGACAAGATCGGCCGCAAGCCGATCATCATGGCCGGCCTGCTTCTCGCCGTGCTCACCTACTTCCCGCTCTTCAAGGCCATGACCCAGTTCGGTAACCCGGCCCTGTTCGCAGCGCAGGAAAACATCCGCGCAACGGTCACCGCCGACCCGGCAGACTGCACCTTCCAGTTCAACCCGACGGGTACTGCGAAGTTCACCACCTCGTGCGACATCGCGACTTCGACGCTGACCAAGAATTCGGTTCCGTACGACGTCGTCGCCGGCCCGGCCGGTTCGGTCGCCACGATCAAGATCGGCGATGCCACCATCGAGAGCTATGACGCCGTCAAGTCCGCCGACCAGTCCAAGGCTCTGGATGCCAAGATGCAGAAGGGCATGAACCTCGCCCTGCAGACCAACGGTTACCCGCTGGTTCGCGCTCCCGCCAAGGTTCCGGATTCGAAGCTCGATGCCTTCGTTGCCGGCAACCCGGAACTCGCTCTCGACGCCGCTGCCATCCGTGCAGGCGAAAAGGCCACCGTTCCGACCGCCGACCTGGTCAAGGAAAAGCTCCTGACGGCCGAAGAAGCCGCCGGCGCAACCGACATGGCCGTCTACACCATCCCGAACGGCGGTGCGTTCAAGATGGTCGCCGACCCGGCCAAGGTCAGCTGGACCGGCGTCATCGCGGTTCTGACCGTGCTGATGATCTACGTCACCATGGTCTACGGCCCGATCGCCGCCATGCTCGTCGAGATGTTCCCGACCCGCATCCGCTATACCGGCATGTCGCTGCCCTACCATATCGGCAACGGCTGGTTCGGTGGTCTTCTCCCGGCAACGGCCTTCGCCATGAGCGCCGCCAAGGGTGATATCTACTACGGCCTCTGGTATCCGGTCATCATCGCTGGTGCGACCTTCGTCATCGGCATGATCTTCCTGAAGGAAACCAAGGACAACGACATCAACGCCTGAGGCGGATGATGTGACGCATTCCGGGAGTGATGCTCCCGGGGCAAGCCCGGCGCCGACGCGCCGGGCTTTTTTCGTTGTGGTGTCGCGCCGGCCCGCTTGAAAGGCCGATGGCGCTATGGAAAACTGCGCCATCCTGCCCAGCCTCCCGGTGACCTCCATGACAGCGACGCTCAGAAACGCCAGTGCGGCCGACATTGCCGCGATCACCGGCATCTATGCCGATGCGGTCCTGACGGGAACGGCGAGCTATGAGCTGGTGCCGCCGGACGAGACCGAGATGACCGCGCGCTTCGAGGCGATCACCCGGCAGGGCTATCCCTATATCGTCGCCGTCGACCCGTCGGGCGAGGTGCTCGGCTATGCCTATGCCTCGGCCTTCCGCACGCGCCCGGCCTATCGCTGGCTGGTCGAGGATTCGATCTATCTGGCGCCTCAGGCGCGGGGCAGGGGCATCGGCCGCCTGCTGCTCGAGGAACTGGTGCGGCGCGCGACCGAACTCGGCTTTCGCCAGATGGTCGCCGTCATCGGCGGCGCGAGCCTCGCCTCGATCGCCGTCCACCGCTCCTGCGGCTTCCGCATGGTCGGCACGCTCAACGGCACGGGTTTCAAGCTCGGCCAGTGGCTCGACACGGTGTTCATGCAGATCGCGCTGGGCGAGGGGGATACGTCCGATCCGGATCCGTCGCGCTATCCCGGAACGCTCTTTGCCGGGTAAGTGCTATTCGACGAGCTTCAGCGACTTGTCGAAGACCTTCAGCACCTGTTTCAGCTCGTGGCCGCGCTTGAGGATGCGGCCGTCCGCGCCGATGACGGCGAAGGCGCCCTGCCTGCCGGCGAGCTTCGGATTTTTCTCGATGCGGTAGAGCGGGAACTCCCCCGAGCGCTTGAACACGGAAAACACCGCCCGGTCCTTGAGGTGGTCGATGGCATAGTCCCGCCATGCGCCTTCGCCGACCATGCGGCCATAGATCCACAATATGGCGTCCAGTTCACGGCGGTGAAAGGTGACGGGCAGGGGGTCGCGGGCCTGGCGATATTCGCGGATATCGACGACGGATGCGGGGCTGGGTTCCAGGCTGCCGAACTCATCGGGCCCTGTATCCGACTGATCGCTCATCAATGCTCCACACCCTCGCCTTCGTGACGGATGGATGACAGTCTGCCTCAAGAGGCCGAAATTGCAAGTCTTGGCCGGTCCCGTCGGTGTCGACTGACTCGTCTTCGGCGCTACAGAGCGCCATGCCGACGCATCCCCGTCAGAGCTCTTGGGTCGGCAAGTTAAGGTCTTCAGCCACGCCGCCGGCTGTCGAATTCGCGGGCCACGAGATCGCGCATGCGGGTGGCGATCGGGCTCATCCGCTTTCCGGCAATGCTGATCAGGTGATAAGGGGCGACCGAGATTTCCTGGCGGACATCGAGCCGCGTGAGTCCCGTGCCCGTCGTGTGCCGGCACAAAAGTTCCGAGAGTTCGCGCGACATCGGCGCAATCGCGTTCGATGCGGCGAGCATGGCGATCATCACCAGCAGCGAGGTGGTGTTGACGATGTTGGAGGGGATCGGCGCGCCCTGGGCGACGAAGACGCCTTCGAGCGCCTGGCGCATCGGCGCGCCCGGCGCCTGCATCACCCAGGGGAAATGCACGAGGTCGGACATGGTCAGCCGCTCGGCATTGGCCAGCGGATGGCTCTGGTGCACGAGCAGGTCCACCTCTTCGCTCAGCATGCCGGTGATCGAGAACTGCCGGGCATCGACGCCGGCGGGAATGCGCCCGAGGACGAAATCCAGCTGCCCGGCCAGCAGGTCGGCGATCAGCGAGCCGCTGGCCGCCACGTCGACATGGATGTCGACCGTCTCGGTCTCCGCCTTCAGGGCCTGGATCGCCGGCACGACATAGCCGACGGCACCGCCGGTGACGGCGCCGACCCGCACGGTACCGGTCAGTCCGCGGCGGATCGCCTCCACCTCGCGGGCCGCTTCGCGGATCTCCTCCAGCAGGTTTTCGGCCCGCCGCGCTAAGGCGCTGCCGATCGCCGTCGGCTCCATGCCCTTGGGTGTGCGTACGAAGACCGGCGCGTCCACCTGCCGCTCGATATCGGCCAGCATGCGCGAGGCGGCGGGCTGCGTCATGGCGAGCGCATTGGCGGCAAGGCTCAGCTGGCCGTATTCGGCGACGGCACGGATGAGGCTGAAGTGCTTGGGCAGAAGGCGGTTCGCAAGGATCTCAGGCATGTTTCACATATCAAACACGGTATGCAGAAAGTCAAATTATTCATTTGATCGGTATATTCGAGGCGCTAAGACTCGCCTCGGATCAGGCGGGGCTCATGCAGTCGCCGGTTCTTGCAGTGTGCGGTTGCCGGAAGGAGCTGGGACCGCACGATCAGCCAAGGGAGGAATTCCGTGAAGAAAATCACCACTCTTATTGCGTCTGTCGCGCTGGGCATCTCGGTGTTCGCGTCGCAGGCAATTGCGGAAACGAAGGGCGTAGTCGGTATTTCGATGCCGACCAAGACGTCGACGCGCTGGATCTCGGACGGCGAGACCATGGAAAAGCTGTTCAAGGATGCCGGTTACGAGCCGGACCTGCAGTTCGCTGACGACGACATTCCGAACCAGCTTGCCCAGATCGAGAACATGGTCACCAAGGGTGCCAAGGTCCTCGTGATCGGCGCCATCGACGGCACCACGCTGTCGGACATCCTGCAGAAGGCTGCCGACGCCGGCGTCAAGGTCATCGCTTATGACCGACTGATCCGCGACAGCGGCAATGTCGACTACTATGCCACCTTCGACAACTTCCAGGTCGGCGTCCTGCAGGCAACCAGCCTGGTTGACGGCCTGAAGGCGAAGTTCCCGGACACCAAGCCGTGGAACGTAGAGCTGTTCGGCGGTTCGCCGGACGACAACAACGCCTTCTTCTTCTACGACGGCGCAATGTCGATCCTGCAGCCGATGATCGACAGCGGCGAAATCGTCGTGAAGTCCGGCCAGCAGGGCATGGAACAGGTCGGTACGCTCCGTTGGGACGGCACCGTCGCCCAGGCGCGCATGGAAAACCTGCTGTCCTCGACCTACACCGATGCCAAGGTCAACGGCGTTCTGTCGCCCTATGACGGTCTGTCGATCGGTATCCTCTCGGCCCTGAAGGGCGTCGGCTACGGCTCGGGCGACATGGTCATGCCGGTCGTCACCGGTCAGGACGCCGAGCTTCCCTCGGTCAAGTCGATCCTCGCCGACGAGCAGTACTCGACCGTGTTCAAGGACACCCGCGAACTCGCCAAGGTCGCCGTCTCGATGGTCGAAGCCGTCATGGAAGGCAAGGAGCCGGAAGTGAACGACACCAAGACCTACAACAATGGCGTCAAGGTCGTTCCGTCCTACCTGCTCAAGCCGGTTGCCGTGGACAAGGCCAACATCAAGGATGTCATGGTCTCCTCCGGCTACTACACGGCCGAGCAGATCGACAACTGATCCTCAGCGATCGACGGGGGTCCGCGAACAGTCGCGGACCCTCTTTCCATAGCGTATAAGGAGCTTGCGCCTTCGGCTTGACGTCACCGTCGTCGAACGCGCGCCGGAATTCTGCACATGGACAACATCATTCTCGAGATGCGCGGCATCACCAAGACGTTTCCGGGCGTGAAGGCCCTGGACAATGTCAGCTTCAAGGTGCGCGAGGGCGAGATCCACGCGCTGGTCGGCGAAAACGGCGCCGGCAAGTCGACGCTGATGAAGGTGCTTTCGGGCGTCTATCCGGCCGGCACCTATGACGGCGAGATCCATTTCGACGGCGAAGTGCGCCGCTTCTCGACCATTTCCGACAGCGAAGAACTCGGCATCATCATCATCCACCAGGAGCTGGCGCTGGTGCCGCTTCTGTCGATCGCCGAGAAC